>ERZ761602.2613-NODE-2613-length-27570-cov-10.434018_pt1 | contig 27570 bp, 22 predicted proteins | sample MGYA00512165_ERZ761602 | MGnify/ENA primary metagenome ERZ761602 (study PRJEB28899, sample SAMN02445085) | bioreactor sludge metagenome | biome: EBPR sludge; isolation source: Thorneside wastewater treatment plant | place: Australia: Brisbane, Thorneside...
GGGGGGAGGTGATGCCGACGGAGGGGGAGGAGGCGCCGACGGGGGAGGGGGCGCGGCGGCCTTCGAGGCGGGGGACCTCGTCATCAGCGAGCTGATGATCAACCCGGACGCCGTCGCCGACGAGAGCGGGGAGTGGATCGAGCTCTACAACAACTCTGGCCGGGCGCTGGACCTGGACGGGCTCGTCCTGAGCGACGAGGGCGTCGACACCTGGATCCTCGACGGCGGGGTCCGGGTCGCGGCGGGCGACTGGGTGGTGCTCTGCGCCGACACGGCGCCCTCGGCCAACGGAGGGACCGCCTGCGACGGCGCCTTCAACTACAACACATGGGGCGAAGGGTTCGCCCTGGCCAACGCCGCGGACGAGGTCCTGCTCAGCACGGGCGAGGGGCTGCTGATCGACCGGGTGAGCTACCTCGACGGCACTGTTCAGGCCGGCGAGTCTCTGTCTCTGGATCCCGACAAGCTCAACGCCTCGGCCAATGACAGTCCGGGCGCCTGGTGCAGTCGGGTCGCGCCGACGCCGGGTCGGGCGAATCCGGACTGCTGAGGGGGGCTACTTCGCGGCCTGCGCCCAGCGATCCCCCAGGGGAATGGTCAGCGCCACCTGCCGGCAACGTGGCAGCCGCGAGCAGCGCAGGCACTGCCGATCCCGCTTCTCGGGGATGTCCTGCACCCGGGTCCGGCGGAAGCCCAGGCCCTCGAAGAGCTCGGGCGCGTCGGTGAGGACGAAGGCGTCGGCGACGCCCATCTCGGTGGCCTCGGCCAGGAGCTGGCGGACCAGGGCGGCCTCGATGTCGGGGTCGGCGGCGGCGATGGCCCCGACCTCGGCGAGGTAGGTGTCCACCAGCGAGATGGAGGCGACGCCGACCAGCTCGGTCCGGCCCCCATTCAGGCCCTCAGTCTTGCGCTCGGCCAGCAGGAAGTCGCGCAGCCTCTCCGCGACCTGGCGGGGGCTGCGCGGCAACAGGCGCTCGGCCAGCACATGGGGGCGCAACAGCTCGACGATCTGCGGGACGTCGGCCACAGTGGGCTTGCGGAGCTGGATCACGGGCGCACCTCTCGGTTGATGCATAAATATGCATCGTTTTGCGCGATCGCGCAAGGCGCGCCGGCAAATCAGCGCGCGCGGAGGCGTCGCAGGCGGGACGAGAGCCTCCAGGTCGGGCTCTGGTGGACCGCTGCCAGGGCGTCTCGCAGGCGGGCGTTGTCCTGGGCGAGCTCGAAGCCCAGGGGCTGTCCGGGGGCGCTGCGCCGGGGCTGGGCGGCGAAGTCCAGCAGGGCGGCGGCGGCGGCCTCGGGGCGCAGCTCCACGGCCAGTCGGGCGGCCGCCTCTTCGGCCTGCGGACCGCTGCGCGAGGCGAGACGATCCAGCAGCGCCCGGTGAATGCTCTCGGGCCGGCCATCAGGCAGGGCGTGGATCAGCCCGCGCGCGGCCAGCCCGGCGCAGAGCTCGGTGCGGGTGGTGCTCAGCACCTCCAGGCCCTGGTGCAGCAGGAAGAGGACGCGGGTGCGGCTGCCGGTCTCGGGCTCGATCCCCTCGCGGTCGACCAGCAGGCCCAGGTGAGCGGCGGCGAGGGCCTCGCTCAGCGCAGCCGGCGCGAGGCGAGGCAGCAGGCGCACTCCGGGTCGATCCTGGGCCCAGCTCCGCAGCAGCTCCCAGCCCGCGCGGTAGTGGCCGGGCAGGTCGCCCTCTCCCACCAGGACCTCGATGCCGGGCTGCGCATGCATGGCCTGCTCCAGGCCCTCGATCATGGCTTGGACGTCCAGCCAGGCGTTGGCTCCGCCGATCAGGGCCACCCGCAGGGGCTGGCCCGCGGCGCGCGGGCGTGGCGGCGCGGGGCTGCCGTCGAAGTGCCAGGCCACCGGCGTGACGCCGATCACCGGCAGGGCAGCCGGGTCGGCGAGGCGGCCCAGCAGGCCGAGCTGACCGAGCAGCAGCAGGCGCTGGCGCTCGCTGACGACCCCGATGCCGTCGGCGCGGCAGAGCAGGGGCAGGGCCGCGGCCAGGGCGCCGGCCTGTCGGTCGGGCAGGGGCAGGCCGGTGGCGAGGCTGACGGCTTGCACCTCGGCGAAGGGGTCGCCCGGCAGGTCGGCCCAGACCGGCCGCTCCTTGGCGACGAGGCAGGCGACCCGGCCGCCGTTGTGAGGGCCCGCGCTGACCAGCAGCTCGGCCTCGGCGGCCAGCTCGGCGACGCGCTCCAGCCAGCCGGGCGCCTCCTCTCCCACCCGGGCCTCGCCCTCCCAGGCCTTGGGGCCTCGCCGGGAGCGGGCCTCTGCCGGGGGGACCAGGCCGATGACCCGGACGCTGTGGCCGGCCTCGCGCAGGGCTAGGGCGAGGCTCTCGGTGCGCAGCTCGGGGAAGGAGGTGCGGAGGCGATCGGCGTCGGGCACCCGGCCGATCACGACCACCCGGCGGCTCACTCGGGCTCCTCGTGGTGGGTGATCATCCCCCAGGCGTGGTCCAGGCGGACGATGCCGTGGTCTTCCATGCCCGAGCTGAGCTCGACGTCGTAGAGCTGGTTGTGCCAGGCGTGGGGCTTGAGGTGGTGCTGGTCGAAGATGGCCACGCTGAGCCGGTAGCGGCCCGACAGCAGCGGGATGGCCCGCCAGCAGATGAAGAAGGTGTAGATGCCGTGGTAGTCGCCGTCGAGGACGCCGTCGTAGCGGGTGTTGGGGCCGTGGATGTAGACGCCGTCCGAGCGGAAGATGGCGACGCCGAAGATGGGGCGAGGCACGGGCTCGGTGGTGCGGAAGGTGACGGCGACGACGAGGTCCTCGCCCGTGCGGAAGCGCTCGCGGGGGCGGCCGTTCCCGTCGAGGATGTTGACCGCCAGGATGCGGACCTCGCCCGTGCCCTGGATCACGGGCTGATCGCCGTCGTTGACGTCGGGGGGCTCGACCGGCACGGGCTGGGCCCAGAGGGCGGCCGGGTCGGGGATGGCGCAGGCCTCCATCAGGGCCTGCCGCAGGCGCGGGTCGTCGACGGTGGCCTGGTACTCGGCGGGGCGTAGCGGGGGAGGGGAGGGGTCGGCCCGCCGCTCGCCGCCGAGGAAGGGGGTGGCCACGAGGCGCCGGCCGCCGGTGGCGCGCTCGCGCTCGATGTCGAGGTAGCGGTCGACCACCTCGCGGGCCGGGCCGAACATCCGGACGCGGCCGCCCTCCAGCCAGAGCACATCGTCGCAGAGGTTGCGCACGGCGTGCAGATCGTGGCTGACCAGGATGATGGTGCGGCCCGCGTCGAGGAATTCCTCGATCTTGTTGATGCAGCGGCGCTGGAAGTACTGGTCACCGACGGCCAGGACCTCGTCGACCAGGAAGATGTCGCTGTCCGTGTGGGCGACGATGGCGAAGCCCAGGCGCAGGTGCATGCCGGCCGAGTAGGTGCGGACGGGCAGGTCGATGAACTGCCCCAGCTCGGCGAAGGCGATGATCTGCGGGATGCGATCCTCGACGGCCCGCTCGCTCATGCCCAGCAGGCGGCAGTTCAGGCGGATGTTCTCGCGGCCGGTGAAGTCCTGGTGGAAGCCCAGGCCCAGGTCGAGCAAGGTCGAGAGGGGGGCCATCACCTCCAGGCTGCCCTCGGTGGGGCGAGAGATGCCGCCGATCAGCTTGAGCAGGGTCGACTTGCCGGCGCCGTTGCTGCCGATGACGCCGAAGCTGCGGCCGCGGGCGACCTCGAAGTCCACGCCACGCAGGGCCCAGTGCTCGGTGTGGTGGCTGCGGCTTCCGAAGAACTCGTAGACCCGCGAGCGGTCGTTCAGGTAGATGTCGAAGCGCTTGCCCAGGCCGCGGGCGCGCACCACCACCTGCGGCGACGCCGGCTCGGGCGGCGTAGCGGGATCCTGCGGCTTCGGGCTGGATTCGTCGCGATCGGCGCTACGAACGAGGGGGCTGCTCATGGAGGCGGGGTTCCGGATTCGGGCTCGGGTGCCCGCGCATCATAGCCTTGTGACAGCTCCGGACCTATCCGCGGTGGTGCATCCGGCGGGTGGATGGAATATCCAGGCCCGATGCCGACTGGTGCCTCGTCCCGCGCACTCCTGCTCCTCCCCGCTGCACTTCGCGCCGGGCTGGTGCTGGGATGCGCTGCTGCCGCCGGCTGCACTTCGGTCGACGATCTCGTGCCGATCGTGGCCCCCACCCGCGCCTGCGCGCCCACCCGCGAAGAGACCGTCACCTGCACTATCGACGGCGACACGGTCGACTTCGGCGGCTGCACCGGCGACGCCTCCGAACAGGTCCGCCTGCTGGGCATCGACGCGCCCGAGACCGAGAAGGCCAACACCCCCGCCGAGTGTTTCGCCGACGAAGCCACCGAATTCACCCGCCTGCACCTCGACGGTCGGCAGGTCCGGCTCGAATTCGACGCGCTCTGCGTGGACATCTACGATCGCAACCTGGCCTGGATCCTGCTCGAAGGCGACGAGACCGACCCGCTCTACGATGTGCTGGTCGACCTGGGCGGGCTGGGCATCCAGGAGGGCTCGGGCAACTTCGAGGTGATCTTCAGCGAGGTCCTGGCGCGAGGCGGCTACGCCGACGTCTACGAGTACGAGCCGGATGTGCGCTACTACGATCAGATCGAGCTGGCGGTCGAGGCGGCGAAGGCCGAGGGCAGGGGAATGTGGGGGAGCTGCGGTGACTGATTCAGGTCCCGCGTCTGATATGCTGGCTGGAACTCGCGATCGGGTCGCGACTGGAGGCTTGAGATGAAGGCGGAGACACGCATGACGCCCCCGTTGATGGCGCAGGCCTTGGACGAGGTCGTGCGCTGGAGGGAAGGGCAGGCCGATGGCGCGCGCGCCCGCCTGGAGGAGATCACCGGCGAGCAGCAGCGGCTCAGCGAAGATGTCGCCGAGCTCCAGCGCCAGATCGCCACGCTCGAGGGCCTCGCGGACCGGGTGCGCCAGGACGTCGCCGAGCTCCCCAAGCTGGAGCGGGCGCGGACCCGGGCCGCGGTGGACAAGGGCCTGGACGCCGAAGCCGAGGTGGTCCGCTCGCGGGACTCGCTGCTGCGGGTGGCTCAGGACCGCCGCGACGAGCGGGTCTCCGCGCTCCTCGGGCAGCCGGATGTGGCGCGCCTGATCGAAGAGTTCGAGCAGTTCCAGGAGGCCGAGGCCACCCTCAACCTCCTCCCCGACGGCTACCGCAAGGCGATTGAAGCCCATCACCAGAGCGTGCGTGAGCGCCTCCGGCCGCTGATGGAGGCGGCGCAGTCTCCGCTGGAGCCCTACGCCGAGGAGTTCGTCGCTGTCTCGGTCATCGGCAGCATCAGCCCGCCCCAGGGGCAGGTCGAGGCGCTGGCGGTGCTGCTGCCCGTCCCCTTCGCCGTCTTCGAAGAGGGCGCCGAGCGGGGCGAGGACCTGGCCTGCCTGCTGGCCTACCGGCTGATCGCGGTGATCGGGGCCACCCTGGCCGAGGTCGGGCAGCCCGACGCCACCGTGCAGTACGCGGACTATCGCGGCCTGCTGGCGATCCAGGTCTGGTTCGGCGACGACTCCCCCCGCTCGGATCTGCGCGAGGCCTTCACCTCGCAGCTCGACCGCGCCCGCGAGCAGTCCACCGAGCTCGCCGCGGCCGGGATCGAGATCTACACCATCTGGCTCGATCCCGAGGTCATCGCGGGCGCCGAGGACGAGGGTGATCCCGAGACCCATGTGGACGCCCCGGCAATCGGCGGCGGCCCGATGGACGACGAAACCCCCCAGGTGGAGGCCTGAGATGTCGGGCGCTGATCTCTTCGAGAAGCTGACCATCGGGCAGGTCGCTCGCTGGCTCGATGTCCACCCCTTCGACCTCGTCCGCATGATGGGCAGCACCGACGGGGGCCTCCCCATGGATCTGCGCCTGGACGAGGCCCAGATCGATCGCCTGCGCGATCAGGCCGGCGTCGAGACCTGGTGGTCGGGCGAGCTCAACGTCAGCGACCCGGTCCGGGGCCGCGCCCTGGTGCGCTCGCTGGCCAGCCAGATCCTCAGCCGCTCCGGCTCGGGCACCTGGCTCAGCCGGGCCGACAACCTCTACCGCGGCCTCGAGCCGGCCGACCACTGGGTCGTGCGCCGCGCGGTCAACCAGCTGATCCTGGACGGCGTCCTGAAGAGCGTGGCGCGGGCCTCGGGGCTGCATGTCGAGCTGGGTCCGAACGCGGTGCAGGTGCTGGGCGGCATCGCCGAGGGCAACGAGATCCCCGCCTCCTTGGAGGCGCTGTGGTCCTGAGTGGTAGCCCTCCGTCGGCTCGGGGGCGGCGGTGAGCCGCAAGCCCGGTCTGTTCGGCAGCCGGCCATCGGTCCTGCTGGTGGACGACCGTCCGCGGGGCATCGATCTGCAGTCCTTGCAGACGACGCCCCTCCCTGCGCTGCAGGACGAGCCCGAGGTCGACATCATCGACGAGCCGGACGAGCCGGACGGGGACGACGACAGCTACGACGGCGGTGGGCCGTTGCGCATCTTCATCGGCTCGCCGACCCGGGCCGCGGGGGCCCCGGCGCCGGTGGTGCCCTCCCTGCCGACGCCGATCTGGGACGCGTCGGCCCTGGCCTCGTCGTCCTTCGACGATGATCCGGCCCCGCCCGAGCCCGCGGCGACGAAGGCCCGGCCGGTCCTGCGCAAGCCGGGGGCGATCGAGCCTCCCCCGCTGTCGATGTCCTTCGGCCCCAGCTTCTCGCGGGGATCGCTGGACGCGGGGGTGATGGACGACGGCTTGACCTCGATCGACGGCGAGATCCAGCGGGACTCGGTCGTCGTGCACCAGCAGATCTACGACCGGCTGCTGCGCTTCGACGATCCGGCGGATCGCGCCGGCCTGGGCGGCTTCGACTCCAGCGAGGCCGACGACGAGCCCTTGTCCGTCGGCGCTTCGGACGAGGACGAGGCCTCCAACCTCTCCGATCCGGCGGGCCCGGCCTTCCTGACCGAGGCGCCCCCCGCCCGCACGCTCAACCTGCAGTTCCAGGCTGCCGAGCCTGCCGAGCCCGCCGAGCCTGCCGAGCCCGCCGAGCCCGACGAGTCTTCGGACGGCTTCGCGATCGCCGATGCCTTCGCGGCCGCCGCCCTGCCTGTCGAGCCCCCCTCGCCCTCCAAGGAGCTGCCGGACGACGAGATCTCCCTGCCCTGGGAGGACGACGAGCCCGACGCGATCGAGACCGGGGACATCAGCGGCTCCCTGGACTCGTTGACGCAGCCCATGGACGCGGTCGATCCGCCCGCCCGCAAGATCTTTGGTGACTCTCCGCGGCCCGCGCCGATCGTGATCACGGACTCGCCGCCGACCGTCCCGCCGACCGTCTTCCCGAAGAGCACGCCCACCCCTGCCCCGGACTGGTCGGCCCAGCGTCGCGAAGCCCAGGGCCGGGTCCCGGCGCCGGTGCAGGCTCCCGAAGAGCCCTCGGGCGGCGTCAGCATGGGGCTGGTGATCTTCGGAGTGTTGGTCGTGGTCCTGCTGGCAGGGTCCTGGTACCTGATGCGCACGGGCACGAAGGCGCCGCCGCCGCCTCCTCCCTCGACCGAGGAGCCCGTCCTGCGCCCCAGCCCGAGCGAGGTCGCGCCGGCCGAGCCACAGGACCCTCCGGCCGAGCCCGGCACGCCTCCTCCCGAAGGCGACGACCCCGGCGGCGCGGTCCAGGACGACTCGACCTTCTCGATCGAGGCCGCCGCGGCGGGGGGCGAGCTGCCCGGCCCCGATCAGGGCGTCCTCTTGATCCGGGCCACTCGCCCCAGCCGGGTGTTCATCAACGGCCGCTATGTCGGTCACACGCCGCTGCCCTCGCAGGCGCTGGCGGTCGGCACCCACGAGGTGCGCGTGGTGGCCATCGAGTCGGGCCGGACCCGCGAACAGACCGTGCGGATCGACGCCGGACAGAGCCGGGACCTGCGCTTCAGCTTCTGAGCGCGTCCACCCGCTGGGACGCTCAGGGGGCCAGCGGAGAGGGCCCCAGCAAGCCCAGCAAGCCGGTGCCGCGAGCGACGGAGCTGCCCGAGCGCCCGTCCAGGCGGGCCAGCTCGAGCCAGGCGGCCGCCAGCCGATCCCCGCGGGTGAGCGCCTCACGCTCGGAGGGGATCGTCGCCGCGGACGAGGCGCGGCCCCGCACGGCGATCGCCGTGGCGATGCAGCTTAGGTGGAGCAGGGCCTGGCCGTGGAAGCGCCGGGCCATGCTGGACGCCTCGGCGCTGCGGTCCCGCCCGGCGGCTACGTCCAGGCTGAGGCAGGCCAGCTCTGCCGTCGAGCGGAGGTAGGGGTCTTCGCTGGACACGGCCCGGGCGCGGGCGAGGAAGGGGCTGAGGTCCTGGCTGGAGCCGGTCGAGGCCAGGGCGAGCGCGTGCTGCGAGGCCAGCACATCGCCCCAGAAGCCGGTGGGATGGGCCTCCAGCAGCGCCCTGGAGGAGGGGATCAGCTCCACGAGGCGGCTCAGGTCTCCCGCCATCCGCGCCTGGCGCAGCGCCACCCGGTGCGCTTCGCAGGTCGCGGCCAGATCCGAGGTGGCGCCGGCCTCGTTGAGCGCCTCCCGGGCCAGGCGGCCGGCCTCGTCGACGCGACCGGCCATCAGGCGACCTTCGGCGAAGCGGGCGAGCAGGGTCGCCAGCAAGCGGCGGTCCTCGGTGCGCGCGAGGTCGTGCCAGGCCCGCTCCAGCTGCTCGTTGGCCTTGGCCACCTCGCCCCGACGCAACCAGTAGCTGCCTACCTCGGCGCGGAGTCCGCCCCGGCTGCGCCGCCCGAGCTCCCCGTGGCTGCCCTCTCCGGTGGACTGCATCAGCTCGCGCGCCCGACGCCAGTCGCACTGCTGCACGCTGACCTCGGTCAGGGTCCAGGACAGCCCCAGGCTGAGCGGGGAGTCCTCGACCTGGCGAGCCTTCAGCCCTTCGAGCAGCTCGCGGGCGTGGGTCAGGCGCCCCTCCTGGTGACAGGCGCGGGCCGTCAGCACCCCCCAGCGCACCGCCAGCGCGGGTTGCTGCTCGTCCAGGGCCTGCTGGCTGGCCTGGGTTCCCTGCTCGATCAGCTCGGAGCTGCGGCCCTCCAGCAGCATCACGGTCGCCAGGGCCAGCTGCGCTTCGGCCTGGTCGCTGCGCTGCTCGGCCACCTCCAGGGCCTCGTGGGCGTGCTCGGCCGCCAGGTGCAGCTCGCCGCGCTGCATCGCCGCCCGGGAGCGCAGCAGCGCCAGCCGATGCCGCAAGGCGGGCGAGGGGATGCCCATGCCCGTCTCTTCGAGCACCGCGAGGGCCGCCCGAGGGCCCTGCTCGACCAGCAGCCGCTCGGCCTCGTCGATGGCGTTGGGCCAGGGGCGCAGGCGGGCCGTTCGAGGATCGGGGCTGCTGCTGCTCTCCTCGCCGCTGCCTCGGACGCGGGCCAGCTCGACGAGCCGCCCGGGCAGGCCGGCGATCTCGGCGCTGTGATCGGCGACAAAGGCCGGTCCGATCGCCCGACCGAGCAGGTGACGGGCCAGGTCGGCGGTGCGCCGGCGGTCGAGGGGCGGCAGCGCCACCCGCTCCGCAGCGTTGGAGAGGCGGGTGGGCTGGTGGGTGGCCAGGAGCAGCAGGCCGAAGCCCTCGATCAGGCTGAGGTCCCGGGCGTCGCAGCGATCGGCGTCGTCGATCAGGATGGCGAGGCGCTGGGTGGTGTTGGCCCGGCCCAGCACGCTGCGCACGGCGGACATCAGGTCGGCGGGGGTGGGCACTCGGGTGAGCGAGACGATGTCCTCGGTCGGCCGGGCCAGCTCGGGCCAGGCGGCGAGCAGCAGTTCCCGATCGGAGCCCATTCGCGCCACGCGGCGGTCCGAGGGCTGCAAGGGGCCACAGAGGGCGTCCAGCAGGTCCGCCAGGACACGCCGCCCACCGGGGACCAGGATGGCCAGGACGCCCTTGACCAGGAGCCGCCCCTGCAGCTCCTTCAGCAGGCGGCTGAGGCCGACCAGGGGGGGGCCCTGGAGCACCACGGTGCATGGGTGGTCCGATCGACCCTTGCTGAGCAGGTTCGCCATCAGGTCGGCGTGTCCGACGAAGGGCGTGGCCCGCAGGCTGGGGCGCCAGGTGCTGGCGCGGGGAGTCTCGGCCAGGGCGGATCGGAGCGCCGCGGCCACCTCGCCCGCGCTCCGAGGGCGCTCGGCGACCGGCTTGGCCAGCAGGCGGTCGATGATCTCGATGGCGGCGGGCGGGGCCTCGGGCGCGAACTCGGCGATCGATGGCGCTGGCTGGGTACACTGGGCCAGGACCAGCCGGTGCTGATCCAAGCCGACGTGGGGGGCCCGGCGGGCGATCAGCTCGAACAGCACCACCCCCAGGCTGAAAAGGTCGCTGCGGTAGTCGGTCGTCGCGCCCGTCAACCGCTCGGGTGCCATGTAGCGGAGGGTGCCCGCGGCCCCGAACTCGGCGGCGCGGTCGAGGTGAGCGGCGAAGCCGAAGTCGACCAGGACCACCCGTCCGCGCTTGCCGACCAGGATGTTGGCGGGCTTGAGGTCCCGGTGCAGGATGCGGTTGTCGTGCATCGCCGCCAGCGCCCAGGCGATCTGCTCGCCGGCCCGCAGGATCCGCCTCAGGCGGGTGCTGCCGGTGACCAGCTCGACCCACTCGTCCAGGGGCCGGCCCTCGACCAGCTCCATCGCCAGCCAGCGGCCCGCCTCGCTCTCTCCCGCGTCGAGGATCTCGACCACGCCGGGATGGCTGACCCGCCGCAGCGCGGCCACCTCGGCCAGGAAGCGGTCGTTGGCGTCCCGGTCCAGGTCGGTGATCAGCTTGATCGCGACGTCGCGGTCGTCGCGGGGATCCCGTGCCCGGTAGACCTGGGCGGTCGCGCCGGTTCCAATAGGCTCCATCAAGATGTAGGGCCCGATGGCGGTTGGAGGCGCAGGGGGGGTCACGGGGCCAAGATAGCCTCCCGGCGTTCAGCGCAGCGGACCCAGCTTGTCACGATTGGCGCACGGGTCGGCCGGGCTCAGGCCGAGGCCGAAGTGGGGCAGTACCAGGCCCGCAGGCCCCGGCCGACGAGCAGGTCCACCGCGGCCTTGGCGGTGTCGGGACCGTCCATCAAGGCGATCACGCTCCCGTCTCCCCCTGCTCCGCTGAACTTGGCGCCCAGCGAGCCGTGGCGCCGCAGCTCCCCGCAGACCGCGCGCAGCCCGGGGGCCGCCAGGGCGGGGAAAGCATCGGCCAGCTCCTCGTCGTAGACCGCCTGGCAGCCGTCGAGCAGAGCGCCCAGGCCGCGGACGTCCCCCGCGATCAGGCAGCGCGCCCCCGCGGTGGCGGCGTCGGCGAAGTGGGCGATGGCGGTGTGGGCCGCGCGCGCCCGCTCGGCGGCCATGGCGTCGCGGAGATCCCCGTCGACCGCGTCGCGAAGGCAGGTCAGGATCGCGCGGGTGTCGCGGGGCTTGGGGAAGCAGGCGGCGACCAGGTGCAGCGCGCTGCCTGCCTGGATCGGGCGCAGGCCGGGCTCGGGGGCGCCGTGGCGCTGTCGGTGCCAGCGCAGGTAGAGGGGCTGAGCGAACGCGCAGGCCATCGGATCGAGCAGGCCGCAGGGCACGCCCAGCAGGGTCCGCTCGGTCTCGTAGGCGAGGCGGGCCAGGGCCTCGGGCTGGAGGGCATGACCGGCCAGCCGGGCGAGGGCGTCCAAGCTGGCCAGGACCACCGCGGCCGAGGAGGAGAAGCCTCGCCCCGCGGGCAGGTCCGAGTCCAGGTGCAGGCGAGCGCTGGGAGGAGCCATGCCGTGGGAGGCGAGGCAGGCCATCGCCGCCGCGACGAAGCGGAGCGGGCCGCCGTCCGGGTTGACCTCGCCGGTGGCGGGAAACCGGGCGCGCAGCCACTCGTCCTCCAGGGCGGCCTCGATCTCCAGCTGGGTGTCCCCCTCCTCGCAGGTGGCGCGAATTCCCAGCGGCATCGGCAGGACGAGGCTGGCCCCGCCCGCCCAGTCGCAGTGCTCTCCCAGCAGGCAGAGCCGGCCAGGGTACCGAACGGTGATCGCCACGCGCTACTCGAGGGAGAGGGTCACGGCGTCGAACCAGGTCGTGCCGGAGAGGCCCGCCACCAGGGCGACGCGGGCGTAGGCCGCCTCGGTGGGCACCGCGCCGGTGGCCTCCATCAGCTCCCAGCCGTGGGTGGCGATGCGCCCACGGGCCAGGATCGGCGCCCCGATCGGCTTCTGGAAGATGTCCTCGAAGCTGAGCGAGAGGTAGAGGTCGCCCTCGTTCTGCTGGAACTCGGCCTGCACCGACTCGGTGCGGTGGTAGGCGCGGGCCTGGAGGGTCATGCCTCCGACGACCTCGACCCGCTGGGTGGTCGCGAAGAACAGCCGCGTGGTGGCGTTGTTGTGCACCCGCAGGCTGGCCGCGCCGTCCAGGGCGATGTCGTCGGTGGTGACGGTGACATCGCTGGTCGGGGTGCGGACCCCGAGCACCACCGCCTCTTCGATCTGCCAGTGCGTGCCCACGGTGCCGGGCACCTCGAAGGAGCCGTCGACCAGGGGGAGGAGGGAGCCCTTGCCTTGCACATGGCGCGAGGGGCGGGCGCCGAAGATCTTGGAGAGGGCCTCGCGCGAGGCCTCGTCGCGCTCGAAGGTCGAGGGCCAGGCCAGCTCGACGATGCCGCGGTCGGTCTCCTTGCCCTTGGTCTTGGTGTCCACCATGACCCGGACGACCCGCCCCTCGTGGGGCCCGGCGCGGACGGCCAGCAGCTTCTTCGCCTTGAAGCCGAAGGCGGTCCCCAGCGCGACCGCCTCGGTCTCTTCGGTCGAGCGCCACAGGTCCCGGCTGCGGATGATCTGCTCTCCCCGCCGGACCCGGTGCAGGTCGGTGGGCGGCAGCGAGTCCAGCCAGGCCAGGGCGCGCTTGTAGCGGGCGACCATCACCTGCTCGACGATCCCGGGGTGGGTCTCGGCCAGGGCGAAGAGCGCCCCTTGGGTCTGCTTGCGGGCTTCGAGGACCATCTGGAGTCGGGCCGCCGGATCGGCGTCGGGCATGTCGGCGATGCGCTCGGCGGCGAAGCGGTCGGCCTCGGAGACGATGGGCGCGCTGGCGCTCTGGGCGGAGGCCGGGCTGGACAGGCCGATCAGGCTGAGGAGGAGGAGCAGGAGGATGGGGGCGTGCTTCATGAGGCCTTGGGGGAGAGCGCAGGCTGTCCGAGTCAACCCGGGTCGGAGGGGCGGGCTTCCAGCCATGCCGGGGCCGAGACGCGGCCCGCGACGGGGCGCTCGGTCCCGGTGAGCAGGTCGACGCTGTGGGTGGCGCCGGCCGGAGGGCTGACCTCGCCCCAGAAGACCAGCCAGCCGCGGTCCGTCTGCAGGACGCGGCCTCCGGAGATCTCCAGCTCGACGAAGCTGTCGCTTCGTGAGGGGCCGGCCAGCCGGTTGAGGTGGCGGTAGACGGTCGCGGCGGGCTTCTCGCGCAGGCCGCCGGTCCCGGGAGCGTCGTGCGCCCCCATCGCCTGGAACAGGGAGTTGGTGGCGAAGGGCGAGCGGTAGGAGCTGGGGGTGCTGGCCGGAGGGTCGGCCAGCGTGTGCCAGAAGACCCGGTCGGCCCCGCCGGCGAGCATGGCCCCGAAGGTGGCGGCGACCATCTTGCCCTGCCAGGTCTCGCTCACATAGGGCTGCTTGCCGGAGATCGGGACCGAGGTCTCGGTCACCCACAAGCCCTTGTCGGGCAGCAGCTCGCGCCAGGCCTGGATGGTGCGGTCGGGGGTGTCCAGCGCGTCCTGGTGGTAGTAGCAGTGCAGGCTGAGGATATCGATGGCCTCGCGCACCCCCGGCTGCTCCAGCAGGCCGGCGATCCACTGCTTGCCCTGCGGCGTGTGCGGTCGGTAGAAGCCCGCGCTGAGGATCAGGGCCTGGGGATCCGCCTCGCGGATGGTCGCGGCCGTCGCGACCAGCACGACAGCGTACTCCTCCTGGGTCTGGAAGAGCTCGGGGGGCCCAGCACCCCCGCCGCCCTTCGGCGCCACCGTGTTGTGCAGGTCGGGCTCGTTGTCGACCTCCCAGGTGCGCACGGGGGCGGTCAGGCCGGGCATGTCGTCGACGCCGTCGCCGTCGTAGCGCTCGACCACGGCGCGCACATAGGCGAGGTAGGCCGGCATGTCCTTGGGCAGGTAGCTGTCGGTGTGGCTGGCGGTGTGGATGCCCGGCCATGGGCCCAGCATCATCAGCGGGGTGAGGCCGGCCTCGGTGACGGTCTTGACCCATCGATCGACACGTTCGAAGCTGCCACCGCCTTGTTGGAAGGCCTGGAAGTGGATCCAGGGGTAGGTCGCGGTGTTGGCGCGGACCACGCGCGCGCCCAGGCCCTGCATCGCCGTCGCGTCGGCCAGCAGCAGCTCGGGCTCCTGCTGAGGCTGGATCTGGCCCTTTCGAATCAAGGCCTGCGGCAGCGAGACGCCCTCGTTGACGCCCATCATCTCGGCCAGGGTCTCGGGGCGGCCCGGTCGCGGGCCCATCGGCGGCAGCGCCGAGCCCGCTGCGGCCGGAGCCGAGGCCGCCGCGGTCGGGGCGGCCGGGGGCACCGCGATCTGCGAAGGGCCGATCGAGGGCGCTCCCTTCTCGCCGCAGGTCCGGCAGCCCAGGAGGAGCGCGAGCAGCGGCAGGGTGAGCGCCATCTCCCTATTCCACCAGCCGCAGGTGCCCGCGGCGGGTCGGGGGGGGAGTGGGCTCTTCTTCCTCTTCCGGCTCGGGGTCCTCTTCCGGAGGCGGGGCCAGCGGGAAGAGGGTCACCTGCTGGATGGCCTGCCAGGGGAAGACGCAGGTGTAGAGCGAGTCGAAGGACAGCGTCATCTGCACGTTCTGCGGCGTGAAGCGCAGGTCGTGGTGCCGATGGAAGGCTGCATCCAGGCGGATCGGGAGGCGCTCGGGGAACTGGGCCAGCACCGCCTTGGGGACCCCGCTGTCCTGGGCCAGGCTGGCGTCCAGCACCAGGTGCATGTCGCAGCCCAGCGCCAGGCCCAGCTTCACGCTCTGCTCGGCGTGGTTGCCCAGGGGGTCGGCCGCCGCGGTGATCGGGTCGTCGATCTCGCCCCGGCGGAGGACCCGAGCCAGCGGCTCGACGTTGTCGGGATCGGGCGAGGCCTCGGCCTCGGCCGTCGGCAGGCCGGCCAGCTCGGTGGCGCCGATCTCCAGCACCTGGGCGAGCTGGATCAGCTCGTCGACGGTCAGGGGCTCGGCGCCCGAGAGGACATGCTTGAGGTGCGAGCGGTCCACACCGGCTGAGCGCGCCAGGGCGGCGGTGTTCAACCCCCGGGTAGCGGCGACCTTGCGGATGAGGGCGAGCACGGGATCGGACGGACGGGGCGGCAGGATGCACCTCAAAGAGGGAAGTCTGCTCGCTCTAGCATGGCAGCCCCTACCAGTCGCCCGGAATCAGGATGTGGGCGGGTGCTTGTGGGCCGGCAGGCTCAGCGCGGGCGCGGGATCGGCAGGCGCCGCTCCGGGGTTGACGGTCACCAGGCCGGCCTTGTAGGTCTGGGTGGTGTTGCTCTTGATGGTCGCGGTGGAGCTGCCCTTGATGTTGGCCGTGGCCGTGGCGTCGAGGACGATGCTGTTGCTGGCCTCGAGCTTGAAGTCCTTGCACTTCAGCGAGATGGTCTCCTTCGCCTCGACGGTGGTGTTGCCGTCGCAGTACTCGTTGATGATCATCTTGGCCGACTCCAGGGTCTGGTAGATCGGCGCGCTGGTCGCGTCCAGCCGGGTGGGGGCCTGGGCGCCGAAGTCGACCCGCTCGCTCCCGCTGGTGTCGTCGAAGATGACCATATGGTCGTTGCGCGACCAGAAGACCCGCTTGTCGTCGTTCTGATCGTCGTTGTGGTAGGGCTCGGGCTTGTCGTCGGAGCCGTTGTAGACGGCGCCGAGCACATAGGGCGACATGGTCCGGTAGGCGTAGACCAGGACGACCTCGGTGCCGATGTCGGGCAGGATCACCAGCCCGCGGTCCTTGCCGGCCATCGGGGAGCACATCCGGCACCAGGAGCTCTCCAGCCCGTCGCCGGACTCCACCGGGTACTGCACCTTGATGCGGTGCATCTTGGAGGGGTCCTTGTTGTCGACCACGATCCCCACTACGGCGCCGTTGATCATCGGGGACCCCTCAGTTGATCTTGGTCATGGACGAGGTCAGGGTCAGCATCCCGCCCCCGTTGACGGTGCAGCTGGTGCCAGTCGTGACGTCCAGCGTGGTGCCCGCGGAGACGTTGATCGAGTTGCTGGCTTCGAGCTTGAAGTCCTTGCACTTGTAGTGGATGGTCTCCTTGGCCTCGACGATGATGTCCTTGCCGCAGTAGACCGAGAGCTCCTTGCCGGAGCTGTCCCAGACGATCTTGATCTCCTCGTTGTGGAGGATCAGCTCGACCCGCTCGGCGCCGCTGGTGTCGTCAAAGGTCAGGCGGTGGCCAGAGCGGCTCTGGAAGACCCGCAGGTTGTTGTCGCCGTCTTCGTTGGCGTAGGGCGGCGTGTCCACGCCGTTGTAGAGCGAGCCCAGCACGATGGCGTGGTTGATGTCGCCGTGCATGAAGGTGACCAGCACCTCGTCGTCGATCTCGGGGATGGTCATCCAGCCCCGCTCGCGGCCGGCCATCGGCATCACCAGCCGCGCCCAGAAGCTCTCGGGCATCTCGGGCAGGGTGGGGAACTTGAGCTTGACCCGACCCAGCTGCTCGGGGTCGACGTTGTCGATGACAAGGGCCTCTACGAGACCGGGCATCTGGCCCGAGACCGGGCGACCCTGGCGATCAACGACGCGTGGCATGGAACCCTCCGATGTGCCCACGAACGCGGCCGCAGTCGGCCCCGCACGCGCGGGCGAGCCCCGAGAGTATACGGCGAGGGAAGGGCTCCGGTCAATGCGCCAGTCGCACCAACCAGGTGACGCAGCGGTGCCGGATCTCGCTGCGGGGGCCCAGGCTCAAGGACCACTCCGCCTCGCCGCGGGTCAGCTCGACGCTCTGCGCGCGCAGGAAGTCCTCGACCTGCTCGGGCCGAAGCCAGAGCGAGCGCGGCGTGACGCTCTCCTGCCAGTGGAAGGGCGAGGCCAGGGCGAGGCGTCCGCCGGGCGCGACCAGGGCCAGGGCCTGCTGGAGCATCAGGCCGGGGTCCCGGCAGGAGTCGAGCAGGTTGAGCGCCAGGACCAGCTCGAAGCTCCGGGCGAGGAAGGGCGGGTTCAGCGCGTCGGCGAGGACGACCGGTCCGCGCGCCTTCTGCAGGCTGGCCCAGTGCAGGTCCAGGCCCAGGACCCGCTCGTCCCCACTGCCGACGCCGCAGCCCAGGTCGAGCGCGGCGCTGCCGCTTGGGTCGAGCGCGGCGCTGCCGCTTGGGTCGAGCGCGGGGCCCCCGCTCTCGTCCAGCAGGCTCCGCGCCCAGCGCTGCAGAGGGCTGTCGGAGGCGTCGAGGTAGGTCTGCACCCGGGCCATGTCGCGGGCCAGCACGCCTCCGGCTCCCAGGCAGAGGCGCTCCAGCAGCGGCGGCTCCAGGTCGCTCCGCCGCAAGAGCGCCGGCCCCTCGCTCTGCAGCCAGGCGTCGAGGTCGGCCAGCACGATCGGCACGCCGTCGACGACGGGGTGATCCCGACCGCAGCCCGGGCAGACCAGGCCCAGGGGCCCGGCCTGCAGCGCGCTGACGACCAGCTGCCCGCCCTCCAGCCGTCGACAGCCCGGGCAGACGAGGCCGATCGCCGTGGGTTCAGCCACCGACGATGACGTTGGGGCTCCCCACGACCAGGCTGCCGACCCCGCCGCAGTGGGTGGTCATGTCGCCCAGCCGCGCCGCCGGGATGTCGTTGAACAGCACGCTGGAGCTGCCGCTGGCGACCACCCAGGAGTTCGGACCGCAGCAGGCCGCGTGGACCCCGGGGTCCCCGATGCGCAGGGCCATCAGGCCGTTGACCAGGATGGTCGGCGAGCCCATCACGCCAGGTCCCGTGCAGGGGTGCGGGCAGGCAGGGCAGCCATGGGCATCGGCAGGGACGAAGGCGTTGTCGTTGACGCGTGACTGGGGGGGCATGGCGAAGCTCCGCGGTCTCGGCATGGTAGCGCAATTCGTCCCGCCTTGGGCGGGTGGTGAGGCGCTCCGATCCATTAGAGTAGGTCGGATGCTGGCCCTCGTGCTCTCGACGCTGCTCGGCGCCTGTCGCCCCACGCCTCCGCTGGAAGGCGGGCCCTGGCGCCTGGAGGGCTCCGAGACCCTCGGCGCCGTCCAGGTCGAAGCGTCGGGCTTCCGCAGCCACCGCACCCGGGTCCGCCTCGCCCAGGCCGGCCTCCTCACCCAGGGCTGGGTGGAGGCCCAGGTCGAGCCCGAGCCCGAGGGCATCACCTGGCTGCGCTTCCCAGCCCGAACGCCGCTGGGCGAGGCCTGGGTCTCGATGCGCCTGCAAGGTCGGCAGGCGATGCTGCCGATGGGCGCGCGCGAAGGCGAGCACGAGCTGACGATGAGCTTCTTGCCGGCGCCTCAGGACGAGGCCAACCTGGATGAGGCCCGCCTGGACGAGGCCGAGCGGCTCGCCCTCCAGCAGCTAGAGGAGCGGGCGGCGGCCTGGGCGGCGGGGGCCTTCCTGCTCCAGGAGGCCGACGGTACCGTGGTCGGCGAGCTGCGCCTGCGGCCCGACGAGCCAGCCTTCCTGGCCGTCTTCGATCGGCTCTGGTGGACCGAGGGGGTCGTCCTGAGCGATCGGCTGGACCAGGGGCCCGAGATCATCCTGACCTTCCCGGTCGAGCCCTCGCTGCGGGGCGAGGACGGTCAGATCCGCCTCAATGTGCCCCTGATGGCCGCGGTGGTCCCCGCCGACGCGCGCCCGACCGACTTCGACCGCCACCTGCGGCTGGTCCCCGGCGCCATGGACGAGGAGGCCCGCCAACAGGCCCGCCAGCGGGCCCGAGACGCGGCCGACCAGGCCGAGCGCGAGGCGCTGATCGCCCTGGGCAAGCGCCTCGCGGTGCGCTCGCCGGACGAGGACGGCCGCTGCCGCTCATGGAAGGAGATCGACCCCCAGCTGGAGGACCTGCTGGTCGGCTACCAGGTCCAGATCGAGCCGGACGAGCTCGGTCGATGCCGAACGCGCTTCGAGCCGGTCACCCCGCAGCACCGGCGCCGCTTGAGCATGGTCGTGGGGGCGCAGGGCGCCATCGACGAGCTGGCCGACCACCGACCCTGAGGTCGATGGTCGGCACGGCGGCGCAAAAAAAAGCCAATGGCAACCAAGTTCAAGTGGTTGGAGGGTTTGGAAGGTGATGCCCCCTCGGCGCGGCGGCGGGCGGACGAATCACGCATGGCCCAGCCCTGGCCGTGCGCACGCCGAGGGGGCGCGGCGCCTAGTACGTGCAGATCGACTGGCACTCGGAAGGCATGAAGGGCAGGCCCTGAGGGAGGGGCTGTCCGACCTTCACGTCGAGGAAGTCGCGGAGCCAGGATCGCACGCGAAAATCAAGCTCTTGGCAGTCGTAGGTGGTGGGGTTGGGGGCTTCGACGCACCACAGCTCGCGGGGGGGCGGGGCGAAGTCCTCCATCAGCTCCTGGTGGCTGATCTGGAGGTCCAGCTCGTCCAGGGCGATGTCCTGGGCCCAGTTCAGCGTGTCGGCGCGCCAGATGCGGGCGGGGTGCTCTTCCTGCCACTCCCAGGCGAAGGCGGCGGAGGAGGAGAGCAGCAGGGCGGTCGAGGTGAGCAGGGGAAGGATGCGGGGCATGGTGACCTCTGGGTTGGTTGTGGGGCGTAGTTGCAATGGGTGTGCCAACGTGGCGAACCCGTTGAAGATGCTGAAAATGCTGGCATTTTTTGATCTGAGGCCGCTCAGCTCCCCCCAAGTAATTGCCACAGGACAATTTCTCTGCTACGGTGTTGCCCGGTGGAAATCGCGGCCTCCACCTCACCCGGAGCCTGAACATGCCCCTCGCGGGCCGTCGGTACCGAAGGCTCAAGAACCTCGCGGCGAGCGCGGATCGGGTCACCATGACCGCAGTCGACGAGCTGCGGGGCGAGGTCTGCGTGCTCAAGGTGGCCCGCGCGGACAGCCTGGACGCCCAGCTCTTGCAGGAGGAGGGCCGCAGGCTGGCCTCGCTCCGTCACCCCGCCCTGGTGCGGGTGAGCGACCACCTCGTCGCGGTCGAGGGGGTCCTGGCGGACGTCCTCGTCACCGGCTTCGCCACGGAGTGGATTGACGGCCACACCCTCTCCAGCGTCTCGCTGGAGGTGGGCAAGGCCGAGAGGCTCCAGCTCTTCGCCCAGCTGGTGGAGGTGGTCGAGTACCTGCACCGCTTCGGCCTCTTGCACCTCGACATCAAGCCCGACAACGTGATGGTCCGCGGACAGCAGGCCTCCCTGCTGGACCTGGGCACCGCCCGGCCCCTGACCGTGGGGGTCGGCGAGGCCGGCGGTACGCTGGGCTACGCCGCTCCCGAGGTCCTGCTCGGTGAGGCCGCGGGCCCCGGCGCCGACGTCTTCAGCTTGGGGGTCCTGCTCTACGAGCTGCTCAGCGGGCGCAGCCCCTTCGAGGGCTCGGACGGCGCCAGCTTGCGAGACGGGCTGCTGGCCGGTCACTTCGTCCCGCTGCTCTCCCTGGTCCCCGATCTGGACCCGGCCATCGCCGCGCTCTGCGAGCGGATGTTCGCCCGCGACGTCACCCTTCGCCCCGCCGATCTGCGCAGCGTCCGGCAGCACCTGGAAGAGCTCGGCGTTCGGGTCCCACCCCGCCGCGGCGAGCCCCCCCTGGTGGGGAGGGAGGCCGAGCAGCGGGCCCTGCTGGAGCGCCTCTCCCACCCCGGCGAGGTCTGGCTGGTGGGCCCGGAAGGCAGCGGGCGCCGCAGGCTGACCCGCGAGGTCCTGCCGCGGGTCGGCGTACCGATCCTGGACCTCAGCGAGCGCCCGCTGGGCTGGGGGGTCGTCGACCAGGTCGTCGAGCAGCTCGTCTCGCTCAAGAAGAGCGCGCGCACTTCGGCGACCAGCTCGCGCAACCTCGGCCCGTGCTCCTTCGTCGTCGTCCTGCCTTCAGACGAGTCCGAGACCGTCTCCGGCCTCGTTCGGGCCATCCCGACGCTGGTCGACGCCGGCGCCAGCGTGCTGCGGCTGGGGACCGCGGCCCCGTCCCGGGCCCGCTCGATCCGGCTGGGCCCGCTGGAGCCAGCGGCGATCCTGGCGCTGGGCCTCTTCTTCGGCCGCCCGCTCGGTCTCGGCATGCCGCGGCTGCTGGCCCGCACCGCCGGCTGGCCGCGCGCCCTCGTCCAGGCCTTGCGCGAAGAAGAACCCCCGGTTCCCGCGGCGCTCGGAGCGGTCTGGTCCCTGGTCTGCGGCCTGCCCGACGGCATCCCCGCCCCCCTGGCCGCGGCCCTGCCGCTGGCCATCCGCATGGGCGTCGACTCTCTCGCCGAGCAGGGCTTCCTCCGCGCTGCGCCGGACGGTCGGATCTACGCGCTCCGGCCCGGCGGTGTCCTACGGGTCGACGATCGGCTGCGCGCCATCCTCGGCCAGCTGGTGGAGCTGCCCGGCCTGCCGACGCTCTGGTGCGATGTGCTCCGCCTCCGCCTGGGCTTGCAGGCGCGGGACTTCCGGCCCGAGCGTATCGGTCCGTCGCCCCCGCACGATCTCATCCCCGAGCTGACCGAGCTGACCCTGGCCGAGGCCGAGCGGGGTTCGGCCCGCGGTCGGCACGCCCTGGCCCTGCTCGCCCTGACCTCCGGCGACTCGCTACAGGCCCTCGAGCTGCTCGGCCCGGCCGATCAGGACGACGCCGAGGCCCGGGAGCGCCGCCTGATGGCCCTCCGCAACCTGGGTCGCCACGAGGAGTTCCTGGCCCTGCTCGGCCAGAACGCGGTCCAGCTGCCCCCGCTCCAGGAGTGGATCGCCCGCACTTACCTGGCGCGGCAGCGCGGCTCGCTGGAGGAGTTCGAGCAGGCCCTGGCCTCGCTGCGAGGGGTCGCCGAAGGCGACGACCTGCCCTTGGTCCGGGTCTTCGAGGCCCAGGTGCTGATCGAGCGGCAGGCAAGGGGGCTGCCCCTGCACGGCGTCGACGAGCTGCTGGCCTGGTTCGAAGGGCACGACGACAGCTTGCCGGCCTACGGGCTCAGCGCCGCGGGGCGGCTGGCGGGCCGCCTGGGTGACCTGGAACGGCAGCGCCTGCTGCTGGCCCGGGCGGTTCGAATGGCCGACCAGGAGGGCGATGTGCGAGGCGCGGCGGGGATCCGCCTCAACCTCGCGGGCGCCCTGATCGACGCCGGAGATGACGCCCGCCGCCGCAGCCTGCTGGAGGAGGCGGCCCTGCTGGCCTCCGCCGCGCGCCAGCGCCAGCTGTACGCCCAGTGCGTCTACAACCTGGCGCGCACCGAGCTGCACGCCGGCCGGTTGCCCGACGCCCGCGCCCGGATCGCCGAGTTCGCGCGGCTGGTCGCCGACCTCCCTGGGGCGGAGCTCCGCAGCCGTGGGGCCCTCAACCGCGCCTGGCTCTGCCTGTCCGAGAGCCAGCCGACCCGGGCGATCGAGGAGCTCGCCGCCTTGCCCCTGGACGAGCTGCCCAGCGAGTGCCGTCGCCAGGCCGAGATCCTCCGCGGCTGGGCGCTGGTCGAGAGCGGGGAGCCCGCCGAGGCCCTCGCCCTGCTGCCCGAGCACCCCTCGCTGGGCGAGGACCCGCACCTCGAACACCTCGCCCTGGCCCTGCGCGGTCGCGCCCTGCTGGCCATGGGTCGGAGCTGCCTGGACCGGGCTCGCCGCAAGGTGCTCCGCGCTCCCTCGGCCGGGCCGAGCCCGATCGTCGGCGAGGTCCTGCTGGCCTGGGGCGGTGAGGACCAGGACCCCAGCCGCGCCGAAGAGCGACGCGAGGCCCTCGAGCAGGCCACCCTGCACCTTCGGGGGGCGCTGGCGGGGCGCGCCATCCGGCAGCGGGCCCGGCTCACCCCCGGCGGCACGGTCCGCCTGGACGGTATCGTCTCGCTGACGGAGTCCCTGCACGACGCCAAGGCCTTTCCCCAGGCCCTGGCGCGGCTGGTGCGTGAGGCGCTGGGCGTCCACCGGGTGCTGATCATGCTGCGCATGCCCGGCCTGGGCAACCAGGTCGGCTTCACCGAGCTCTCGGGCTCCCAGGCGGCGGGCATCGGGCGAGAGGTCATGCAGCGCATCAAGGGGCCTGACGATGTCTGGCGCTCTGGGGACGCCTTCGCCGACCCCGGGCTGCGCCGCTCCTCCCAGACGGTCCGCACCTTCGAGATCCGCAGCCTGCTGGCGGTGGCCATCCCGGGGGTCGACCGGGCCATCGGCGCGCTCTACATCGACGACATCACCCGGGCCAACCGCTTCGAGGACGAAGACGTGGCCATGCTCCAGCGGCTGGGACGGGCCATCGCCGGGATGATCCCCCTGGTCAACGGCGAGGGCCGCGCCTCGGGCGACGAGCCGGTCGAGATCCTCGGCACCCTGCTCAGCTCGCCTCCCACCATCCGCCTGGTCAACGAGGCGATCGAGATGCTGCGCCTGAGCAAGGAGGCCAACGTGATGATCACGGGGCCGACGGGCGCGGGCAAGACGGTGCTCGCCCGGAGGCTGGCCATCGAGGTCCTCAAGTGCAGCGACATGGAGACCATCGTGCTGCGCAAGGGGGACCCGCAGATGCTGGTCACGATGCTGCAGGGCAGCCAGCGCGGCGAGTTCACCGGCGCCGCCGATCGGGAGGGAGCCATCACGCGCTGCCTGCGCGAGAACAAGGCGCTCTTCCTGGACGAGGTCCAGAACCTCGACGAGGCCGGCCAGCAGATCCTCCTGCCCCTGCTGGACATCCCGCGCTCCTTCGGCGGCCTCACGACCACCTCGCGCTCGCTCCACCGGCCGCTGCATGTCCTGCTGGGCACCAACCACGACATCAGCGAGGAGCACGCCTTCGAGGTCTTCCGGGCGGACCTGTGGTACCGCATGTCGCGCATTCACATCCACCTGCCGCCGCTGCGGGAGCGGGGGGTAGAGGTGGTCTACCGGTACCTGGCCGGGATGCTGGCCGCGCGGGGCGCCCCCCCGCCGGAAGAGGTGCTGGAGCCCGAGGCCTTGCAGCGGGTGACCAGCGCGCGCTGGCCGGGCAACCTGCGTGAGCTGGAGGGCTTCGCCGAGCGGGTGGCCTTGTTGGCCGAGAGCCGCGGGCGTCGCCTGGGCCTGGACGATCTCCCCAACCTGCGGCTGGAGCCCCTGCCCAGCGGTCCCGTCGCCTCTCGCCCGGCCCAGGCCACCTTGGAGCAGATCAGCCTGCACCACATCATGGAGACCCTGCGATCCTGCAGCTGGCAGCAGCGGGCGGCGTCCGTGCAGCTGGGCATGGCCCCGCCGACCCTGAACAAGCTGCTGCGACGGCATGGCCTGCTCGACGAGGTCAAGCGGCGGCGAAACGAGCTGAGCTGAGCGCCCGCGCGAGCCGGCTTTCGGATACCCTCTGCGCCGATGGCATCTCTCACCCTGCGCGAGCTTCACAAGCAGTACGGCCATGTCCAGGTCCTGCACCGCATCGACCTTGACATCGTCGACGGCGAGCTCCTGGTCCTGGTCGGACCTTCGGGCTGCGGCAAGTCCACCTTGCTCCGCTGCATCGCCGGGCTGGAGCAGATCAGCGGCGGTCGGCTGATGATCGGCGACCGCGAGGTCGGCCACCTGGCGCCGCGGGATCGCGACATCGCGATGGTCTTCCAGAGCTACGCGCTCTACCCCCACATGACCGTGCGCCAGAACATGGCCTTCGCCCTGACCCTGAAGAAGGCCCCGCGCGCCGAGATCGAGGCCGCGGTGGCCGAGGCCGCGCGCATGTTGGACCTTCACGCGCTGCTCGACCGCTTCCCGAAGGAGCTCTCCGGCGGGCAGCGGCAGCGGGTGGCGATGGGCCGGGCGATCGTCCGGCGGCCCCGGGTCTTCCTCTTCGACGAGCCGCTCTCCAACCTCGACGCGCGCCTGCGCACCCAGCTCCGGGTCGAGCTGAAGCGGCTGCATGTCCAGCTCGGCACGACCATGATCTACGTGACCCACGACCAGGTCGAGGCGATGACCCTGGCCGACCGTATCGCGGTCCTGGAGGGCGGCCGGCTGCAGCAGATCGGCACCCCACGCGAGCTGTACGAAGACCCGGTCAATCGGTTCGTCGCGGGATTCATCGGATCGCCGTCGATGTCCTTCCTGGCCAAGGTCGAGCCGGGGGTGGTGGTCGGCGTGCGCCCCCACGACGTGATCCTGGGGGAGCAGGGCCGGCCCGCCCGGGTCGAGGTGGTCGAGACCATGGGCTTCGAGAGCTTCGTCCACCTGGACATGGACGGCGAGGCCCTGGTGGCCCGCGTCGAGGGGCCGCCACCGCCGCGCGGACCGATCGGCGTGACCCTGTCCCGGTCGGTCCGCTTCCACCCTGACAGCGGCGAGCGCATCCGGTAGCGGTCCGACGGCGCTGCGGTGTCGAGGAAGGGAGACCCTCACCCCGGAGCACCCGATGCCTGTCGCCGCCCTCCTCCCGCTGCTGCTTATCGCCCCCGCCCTGGCCGAGACCGAGGTCCAGGTCGAGGCCCTCGCCACCCAGCTCTACGGGGAGGGCCCGGGGGTCGGCTTCGGGCTGGGCGCCCGCCTGGGGGCCGGCGGAGCGGGCTTCCTCGGCGCGGATGTGCGGCTGTCCGACCGGGCCTCCTGGATCGGGCGCGGCACCGTCGGGCTGGACGTCCTGGAGAGCTCGGAGACCCTGGACCTCACCCTCGGGCTCTTCCTGGGCACCACCGGCTGGATGAAGCCGCTGGCGGCCAGCGCGGTCGACCCGACCGCCGGCTTCGAGCTCGGCTTCGGGCTCAACCTGGGGCCCGTCCGGGGCCGCTATCGCCACCTGGACGGCTTTCGCGGCCCCCTGGAGGCGAGGCTGACCGAGGACGAGTGGCGCCTGGGCTTCGAGATCGGCACCGTGCAGATCTTCGGCCAGCACACCCGCTTCAACCCGGGAGAGGAGCCCCGCGAGCGAGGCCTGGGCATGGGGGCCGCGCTGACCTTCTGAGGGGCGAGGCGGTCTGCGGCGCCTCCGGTTATCGGCCGTCCCCTCGTGCCGTCCCCTCGTGCCGTCTCCCGGAGGCCCCGATGGCCCATCCCGTCCGCTCCGCCGTCCGAATCGCCGAGGGGCCGCTCTCCCGCGCCCTGATCGTCGAGAACCCCCACGGTGAGCTCGATCGGTCCCTGCTGGCCTCGGGCTGGACCTGCACCCGCCTCCCCGACGCCCCGCCGCCCGATCGCCTGGTCGCCGCTTTGCAGGAGACCCGGGCGCAGGTCCTCTTCAAACGATCGCGGGTGATCGTCGACGCCGCGCTGCTCGACGCGGCCCCCGAGCTGCTGGCGGTCCAGCTCTGCTGCATCGGAGACGACAGCGTCGACCTCCAGGCCTGCGCGGATCGGGGGGTGCTGGTCTTCAACGACCCCATCTCCAACAACCGCAGCGTCGTCGAGCTGGCGATCGCCCACCTGATCGCGCTGTCGCGGCGGCTGTACGAGACCGACCAGGACTGCCGCCACGGCGGCTGGGACAAGAGCAACACCGAGCGCTACGAGATCCAGGGCAAGACCCTGGGGGTGCTGGGGCTGGGCAACATCGGTCGGGCCGTGGCCCGCGCGGCCCAGGGCCTGGGCATGGAGATCCGCTTCTTCGACAGCCGCGAGGTGGCGGTCGAGCTGGGCCAGGAGCTGGGCTTCCGCTTCTGCAGCAGCATGGAGGAGCTCTTCCGCGGCAGCGACTACGTCAGCGTGCACCTCTCGGCGACGGACATCGAGCGGCACAGCAACGCCGGGGTGCTGGACGGGGGGGTGCTGGACCTGCTTGGGGCCGACCGGCCCGAGGACAGCCCGCGCATCTTCCTGAACCTGTCGCGGGGCTTCCTGTACGAGGCTCAGTCGCTGCTGGGGGCGGTCGAGCGAGGCCGGATCCGCCGGGCCGCGGTCGATGTGTACCCCAGCGAGCCGATGGGCAAGGAGGCTTGGGTCAACCCCTACCAGGCCCAGCCCCGCATCGCGCTCTCGCCCCATATCGGGGCCTCGACGCTGGAGGCGCAGCCCAGGATCGCGCGGCGGGTGGCCGAGACGATCGGGGCCTTCTCCCGGACCGGGGCCGTTCGCGACTGCGTCTTCAGCCCCCGGACCCAGCTCGCGGTGCTGGAGGGAGGCGTCAGCGCGCGGGCGGCCCTGCTGGTCGTGCACGGCACCGCCCGGGGCACCAAGCGGGCCATCGACGACATCATCTTCGAGTCGGGGGCCAGCAACCTGGCCTCGCAGCACCGCGACCTCGACCACCTGGGGGTGGCGATCGATCTCGCGGCGCTGGATCGGGCGCTCGACTCCGACCAGCTCCTGGCCCTGGTCGAGCGCGCCGCGCGCCTGACCGGGGACCCCACGGCGATCCGCAGCGTCCGGCAGGTGCGGGTCGGCGGCTGAGTCCGGGCCCGGCGCTGCGTCCGGCCCCTACTCGGGGGCCTCGACCTTGGGCTTGCGGGTCGTGCGGCGGCGCTTGGGCGCGGCCGGCTCCTCGGCGGGGGTCTCCACGGCGGGGGGCTCCACGATGGGGGTCTCCACGACGGGGGTCTCCACGACGGGGGTCTCTACGATGGGGGTCTCCACGACGGGGGTCTCCACGACGGGGGTCTCCACGACGGGGGTCTCC
>ERZ761602.2614-NODE-2614-length-27568-cov-23.003962_pt1 | contig 27568 bp, 22 predicted proteins | sample MGYA00512165_ERZ761602 | MGnify/ENA primary metagenome ERZ761602 (study PRJEB28899, sample SAMN02445085) | bioreactor sludge metagenome | biome: EBPR sludge; isolation source: Thorneside wastewater treatment plant | place: Australia: Brisbane, Thorneside...
AACAGCACGCCGTGGTGCGCCAGCGAGATCTCGCCCGGGCGCGGGACCGCGCCGCTGTAAGATATGGAAATATCTGCAACGATAGCAGTGCAGCTCTGAGGGTTAGCCGAGCCACGATGGAAATATTTGCGATGCAAAATCTCATGAATAGCTGCGACGGAGCCCATTTTGGATAGCAATAGCTGCGACCACCTTCAGCCACGCCAAGCCCGCAAGATCGGCCCCACACGCCGCAGCGTTTCAGGCCAGTACGCCTTCCGAGGCGAATGCGCCATCCCGTTCGAGTCCACGCTTGAGCGGGACTTCCTGATGCGCACCGAGTTCTTCGTTACCGTGCTCGACGTCCTCCCGCAGCCGGTCGAGATCCCCTTTGTGGCGTCGAACGGGCAAACCTACACCTACACCCCGGATTTCCTCGTCTACTACTATCTTGGTGACCGCTCCTACGAGGACTACCCAAAACCGGTACTCGTCGAGGTGAAACCCGCTTCGGAGTGGCGTAAGCACTGGCGCGAATGGCTTCCAAAATGGAAGGCCGCTTGGCGCTACGCCCGAGAACAGGGGTGGGAGTTCCACGTCCGCGACGAATCTCGTATTCGAGACCGGACGCTCGAAAACATCCGCTTCCTGGAACGCTACAAGCGGATGCAGTTCCCGGTAGAAGAAAGCCGATGGGTGATCGAGAACGTCCGAGAAATGGGCGCCGCCACGATGGATCACCTGCTGGCCCGCCATTTCATGGGCCTCTACCGGGCTGAGGGCATCGCTCACCTCTGGCACCTCCTCGCAACCCGGCAGTTGGACTGCGACATCAGTCGCCCGCTGGGCGAGTTCACTGAACTCTGGATTCCTTGCCGTGCATAAAGGAAAAACACTCGGCCTGATAGGACAATCGATGAACGACGATGAACACATCGGCCTCCCCAACGAGGCGTTTGAGCCTAGGCGAGAACGAGTAAAGGTAGATGTTGGCGCTTTCGTACAGCAAGGCGACACCGTATACCGAATCACCCAAGTACTGGATTTCGAGTGCATCATTGGGGTCTCGGTGGAAACCGGGCGTAGCGTGCCTCTTGCGGTGCGCGACTTGCGGCCGATTGCAGGCACAAAGGATGCCAAGCTTTCCGTCGCCCAAGACCTCGCGGAGATCGCTGATGACGACTGGCAGATCGCTCAGCAACGATTTGCTGCGATCGGCCCACTTGTCGGGAAATTCCAGTTCGGGCGAGCCGAGGTGGAGCGTCGTGCCAAGGAGTTCAACGTCAGTCCGGCCACGCTCTACCGCTGGCTGCAGCGCTACAACGCCTATGGCACTGTGACGGCGCTCATTCCCAAAAAGCGCGGCTGGCAAGAAGGTAAGAGCCGCATCCACCCAGATGCGGACGCCGTCATCGAGCAGACGATCAAGGATTACTACCTCACTGCACAGCGCCCCACCGCGAAGAAAACGATCACGGAGGTCCTTCGCCGATGTGCCGAGCGAGGTATCAATCCACCCAGCCACATGACGATTCGGTCGCGTATTACCAGGGTGTCAGAGAGGGAGCGGCTGCGGGGGCGAGGGTTCAAAGAGAAGGCCAAGAACAAGTTTCTGCCGGCCGCAGGCAGTTTCCCGAACGCCGACTATCCACTTGCCGTGATCCAGATCGACCACACGCCGGCAGACATCATCCTTGTGGACGACGTGTACCGGAAGCCGATCGGGCGCCCCTGGATCACGCTTGCAGTGGACGTACATAGCCGGATGGTCACCGGGTACTACCTCTCCTTCGATCCGCCGTCGGAGACCTCGGTAGCGATGTGTGTAGCGCATTCGATGCTGCCCAAAACCGACTGGCTTGCGCTTCATAAGGTCGATGCATCCTGGCCTGTCTGGGGTGTCCCGAGAACGATCCACGTCGATAATGGGGCGGACTTCAGGTCGAATAATTTTCAGCAGTCATGTCTCGCCTACGGCATCAACCTGGAGTTCAGGCCAGTCAAGCAGCCCCGCTACGGAGGTCACATCGAGCGGATGCTGGGCACGCTGCTACGTGAAATCCACGATTTGCCGGGCACCACCTTCTCGTCCATCAAGGAGCGGGAAGGCTACGACGCGGAGAAGCACGCGGCGATGACCAAGTCGGAGTTTGAAGCATGGCTCGTTACCTTGATCTGCAAGGTCTATCACCAGCGCCTGCATACTTCCATCGGGATGGCGCCACTAAAGAAATGGGAGATCGGGATCTTTGGCAATGGCGAGATTCAAGGCGTTGGTGTTCCGCCACGACCAAACGATCGGCTCACGACCCTTCTGGACTTTCTGCCCGCCTTCCGACGTACTGTCCAGACGTTCGGGGTCACGATTGACGGCATGAGCTACTACGCTGAAGCACTCCGTCCATGGATCAACGCGGAGGATTCGAAGACGGGCCGGAAGCAAGAGCTCGTCTTTCGGCGCGACCCTCGTGACATCAGCGCAATCTGGTTCTTCGACCCGACCCTCAAGCAGTATTTCAAGATTCCCTTCGCCGATCAGGCACTACCGGCAATGAGCATCTGGGAGTACCAGCAGGCGAGGGAAAAGCTGAAACGCGAGGGTGCAGCGAGTGTCAATGAACATCAGGTTCTGCGCGCCATCACTGAGTTGCGCACGCATGTCGAAGAGGCGAAGGAGCGAACCAAGAAAGCCCGCCGCCAAGCTCAACGTCGCAAGGAGCATGAAAAGAACGTGTCTCCAGCGGCACCGCTGCCGCCACCCCCAAAGCCAGCAGCATCCTCGCAGCTCGCAATCACCGATCTTATCGACGGTGACATCGACACGTTCGGAGACATCGCATGAACGGCTACGATCATATCCACGCGGACTTTCGTCATGTCATGTCGCTGTCCGACCAGGAGCGCATCGATTTTCTGGATGAGCCGCGATGGATTGGCTACAAGGCGGCCCAGCAGATTATCGAAACACTCCAAGGCTTCCTACGCAAGCCGGTGCGCCCACGAATGCCGAACCTCCTCCTCGTCGGCGATCCCAACAACGGCAAGACGACAATAGTCCGCCGGTTCCGCGACCTCTCCGGCCAAGGGTACATCAACGAGGATGCCGAACCCGTAAAGCCGATCATCCTTGCTGAAGCGCCGCCAAGCGCTGACGAAAAGGGTCTCTACATCTCCATCCTGGAGCGTTTCTTTACACCGTATCGGGCGAGCGATCCGGCTCCCAAGCTGCGCTACCAAGTCATTCACCTTTTTCGGGCGTGCCACGTGCGCGTTCTGATCATCGACGAATTTCACTCACTTCTTACCGGTTCGGCCATCAAACAGCGGGAAGTGATGAACACGATCAAATTACTCTGCAATGAACTCGCCATCCCGATCATCGGCGTCGGCACGCGTGAGGCTGTCCGTGTCTTGCACACCGATCCGCAGCACGCCAGCCGCTTCGACGTAGTCAGCCTACCGACTTGGGAGCTGAACCAAGATTTCCAACGGCTCCTGGCCGGCTTCGAGAAAACGCTTCCCTTGAGGAGCCCCTCCCGGCTCCACCAGCCGGAACTTGCCAGCCTCCTTCATGCGATCTCCGAGGGCAATCTCGGCAATCTCCATCGCCTTTTGGTCGAGTGCGCCAAAGAGGCCATCAAGAGCGGCAGAGAGCAAATCGAGAAGTCGGTAATCCAGGAGAAGGCGTGGCTTCGCCCGACTCGGGGCATCCGCGAAATGATCACGTGAGCGCCGGCTGGGTGTTGCCCGTTCCCATCCTGCCGAACGAGCTCTTTTCTTCTTGGCTCACGAGGGCTGCGCTCACCCAAGGATGCGATCCGTTAGTGCTGACCGGCGTAATCTGGCCTCGCTGCAGGGTCTGGACCAGGGATCTTGATCGGGGAGCGAGCGACGAGCAACTCTCTGCACTGGCACGACTTTCCGGCATTGATGCCTCGATATTCAGGACGATGAGCCTTCGCCCGGCCGCGCAAGCAGTCACGCCACGCAATCTAGATCACCTGGCAACTTGGCCATGGGTGCTTGCACAAGGATCGAGGAACCGAAAGCGCTATGGGGGCCTGCAGTATTGCCCCTGCTGCGTCCGGGACGCCAAGACGCCCTACTACCGCCAGCAATGGCGACTGGCTTGGCACACTGGCTGTCCGGTGCACGGCGTACTCCTCATGGATCGGTGTCCGGACTGTCATGCTCCGCTGGAGCCGCATCGCCTACACGCTGAGGCCGGCCATGTGGCGATATGCGCAACGTGCAAAGGCGACCTACGGGACGCCTGCAGCACGGCGATTACACCGACGGCGCTTGCCTTCCAAGAGGCTACCGACCAGGTCCTGCTGTCTGGGCATGGTCATTACGGCGCGAAGCAACTGACCTCAGACCGTTGGTTCGAGTTGTCCCGGTACTTCGTGACGCTTCTAAGACAGGTGGCTCTTCGACCGCACACGGGGCTGCGGGCATTTGCGACGGCATTGGGCGTGGTCGCAGACGATCTTCTTCCGCCCGCGACCGGGCTTGCACTCGAGCTTCTACCTGTCCGGGAAAGAGCGATGTTACTCGCAGGGGCATGGGAAATGCTCCAGTCTGGGCCGGATCGCTTTCTGGCGGCAGCCAAGGAAGCATCGCTCAGCAGAGCAGCCCTTCACGAGCGACGCCGCCCTATGCCAGATTCAATGATGACGCTCCTCGAAACGCTGCCAGACAAGGAAGCGCACCGAAGATGCCGACAGCAAGGAAGGACCTGCCGTCCGCGATCACGTCAAGCCGTCATGCGGATGTTCGCCCGCCTGCAACGGAAGCTGCTCGTTCTAGACGAATGACCACTGATCTCATTTCCCGGCAATGCGACGAGTGCGGTCGAGAGATCGACCAGGCGCACCGTGTCGATGGAGACCGCCGCTACTGCGCAACTTGTTACGCCAGAATCTTCAAGCGCCGGATTTGCCCAAAATGCGGAAATTTCGCACGGCTGCCGAAGAACAACCCAGCAGCCCTCTGCCGGAGATGCGAAACAGACAAACCTTGCATTCGCTGTGGGAAAGCCGACTACTCGCTCGGCAAGATCACAATCTACGGTCCCGTCTGCAACGCCTGCGCGCCGCACTTTCGAACAGAGGAACCGTGCGAAGCCTGCGGAGCGCTGTCGCGCAGGCTCACCCGGGCCAGCAGCCTTGGTCATGATCGGCGTGTATGTCCAAAGTGCGCACGCTCCGCTCACGGCACGTGCAGGGCCTGTACGCGACACCGACCGTTGCAGGCAGCGCCGGATGGGCGAATGCTGTGCAAGACGTGCCTCGAGAAGGGCGAGATCCCCTGTCCAAAATGCCAACAAGCAATGCCTGCCGGGTATGGCACGCAGTGCCAGCGCTGCTATTGGGGAGGGGTGCTGGAGAAGCGCATCCAGATGGATTGCGCTGCATTTTCCTCGGCCATAATGGCGGCGCACTTCGACGCCTTTTGTACCTGGCTCGGAGCCAAGGCTGGAGAGAAGAAGGCCGCCCTAACCGTTCATCGCTATCTTCCGTTCTTCATGGAGATCGAACGGGAATGGAAAGCCATACCCGAGTACGCGCATCTTCTGGGGCACTTCGGTACCGCCAAGCTACGCCGCGAGATTCTACCTATGCGCTGGATGGAGGCAGCAAGCCTTATCGTGCCCGATGCGGAGGCAAAGGCCGACGACTCTGATCGCCGGCGCATTGCCACAATGCTCGACACGTTCGCCTCGGGATCGAAAGAACGGGGGATCCTTGAAGGCTACCACGATGCCCTCGCTGAAGGCCTCAAGACCAAGAAGATAACCTTGCGCACTGTCCGGTTGGCTCTGTCGCCCGCCACGGCTCTATTGCGTCAGGCGAGCGCGATGGAGTGCGTCCCTCCAGATCAAAACGCGGTCGACTCCTACTTGGGAGAGGTCCCTGGCCAGCGGGCAGCCCTCACGGGCTTTGTAAGGCACCTGCGTGAGGTACATGGCACCGCCGTCGTCGTGCCTCCTGCTGATCCGGCTAAGACGCAGCGGCAACGCCGGAAAAAACTGGAAGCTGATTTGCTCACGCTGACTCAGGAGGCTGAGGGGAGTGAAACACTTCAGCGGAGATGGGTATCCGTTGGCTTGGCGTACTTTCACGGATTGGACCGACGCATTGGCATGGCGGTCAGAGACTCCGACGTTCGCCAAGCTGAAGGTGGGCTCGTGGTCACGTGGGATAAATCGAAATATTGGCTGCCAGCAAGGCCTCGCCAGAGAAAAACTGAGATTCGCTGACTCACCAAGCACGACCGCAATGCACAGGGCATACATTTGCTGCTACCATGATGCAAGCGCCTTCACCTCCCAGTGCTGTGAGTCGCACTTTGGTGCGGCAAAGGCCTTCAGACTCTTAAGGCGATGGCTGTCCTGACAGAGAAGGAGCCCGAACGTCACCTCACAGCGCAGCCTCACACCGCCCCTCAACAAATGCACAGTCGTGACAACGAGTTCCACTTGGCGCGTATCCTCATCCGCGACTCATACCGAAAGGGGATTTCGTCGAATTAATCCTGGACAGCACACCCCACGCCGTCCACGTTCAATTAACGTTGTCTTAACAGGACAACTGGAGAGCGTGATGAAACTAAAGATCTACACTGGTGCCGAAGTCCGCGATTTACGAAAGAAACTCTATCTGAATCAGGCTGATTTCTGGTCGCACTTCCAGACGACGCAATCTGGCGGTAGCCGCTACGAATCCGGCCGCGAGATTCCGCTTCCGGTGCAGGCTTTATTGAATATCGCGTTCGGCTCCGAGACCAAATCCTCGGCGATCATTGACGACCTGCGAAAGCTCGGCCGCCCAAAGAAGAGGGCGAAAACTACGAAGGCCTCAGCAGAAGAGTGACGGGCACGGCAGCGGTCATTGGCCTCTTGGTCGCGATTACACACGGCGACAGGCTAATGATTCTGAACGAGGACTTCCAGCGGGTGAAGGCCCGCCTAGCGGAAATCGACGCCTCGAGAAACGGCAGCCCTTCCGCTAGCCGTTCCGCAAAGGTGTGTAAAAAGGGATGCTTCTTAGCATCCCTTTTTACTGCCGGCTAGAGAGCAATTACCGGCTTTACCGCGTCGGAAGGAAACATCGCATCGCAAGCCTTCGACGCGATGTTGTCTCGAATGACCGCAAGGCGCCGCTGCGCGTGAGATCGCTTGATGGATTTGATAGCGTTGTTCAGAACGTCCTGAGGCATATCGGCAGGATCAGGCACCATAATTTCGGACACTTCCGCTGGATACAAGTGGCCTGACTGGCCTCGGATGCAACTCTGGATTGCCTGATACCCGGCAGGTGAGCGTAGAAACAGCAGCAGGTAATACGGATCGATGCCGCAGTCTGGCTTGAGCCTGATCCGCATCAACTCTCCGCAACACATTACGCGCTGATCGAGGTGCGGCGGCGCGCCCTCAAAAATATCTACCTTCAGACCTATCCACTTCGGGCCGTGAGCGGCAGCGGTTAGGAGGATGTCGCCTTTTTCGAGTCTTGCTCCGATGTGTTTTGTCCAAAACGCATCGTCAACGAATTGCCGTTCTACCGAGCACCACTCGATTCCATGTCCTGTCAGGTTGCCAACCTTGACCAAATGCAAGCCGGCCTTTTGGTACTGCGCCCTTGATGCGGTCTTGCCTGTGGTAATTCCGCCTGCTTCACAGAGATCGCCAAGGCGCAAACCTGATGACGTGCCGACAGACGGCATGCCATAACCGAGCACCGGTTGCGCAAGCCATGTATCGCCAAGTTGGCTGCGAGGAATAGCCTTTGTCAGCGGGGTATCGCTTTTCCCGGTCGCTACGAATTTCCGGTATTCCGCAACAACATTAGGCAGATCGTCCTTACCCGTCTTTCGACCAGTGAAGTCATAACCAACGTTCGGCACGTGTGCGACAAATACCGGTTTCGTTGCGAAGTCTTCATCAGATTCACGAGCAGGATCGATTTTCCTGAGGACCACGACACTGGTTTTGCTCTTGGCGCCGGAAGGTCCAAAGGTGTCCGGCGACAAGGAAATAACAGCGACCAACTGCCCGACCGTTTCAATGTAGCTGCGTGCTGCCAGAAGTTGCTTGTTGCCAAGCACACTGTCCGGCAGCACGATAAACATGCGCCCGTCTTTGTCCAGCCACGACAAGTTACGCTCAAGGAAGAGGACTTCAGTGAGCACTGATCCGCTCTTCTTCAATCGCCCCTTGTCATCCTTCGCAAGCTCGAAATGCTCAAGGATTGATGACTTGGCCGCAATGCGCTTTCCAAACGGCGGATTGGTCAAGATCAGCTTGAACTTCTTAGGCTTTGCTTGTTCTGGACCGGCCTCGCGTGGCAGTAACGAATCGTGGTGAAACACGTGCGCACGGCCGTCGTCGTTCATGATCATCGCTATCCGCGCAACGGAGGCCATTTGCTTCGATGCGTCAAAACCCCATAGCTTGTCGTGGGCGAAATCAAAAATGTACTTCGAGATTTGCCTCGGCGTGAACTTTCCACCGCCAATTTCCCCGGCGACGTGAAGCAGACTATTGATGAGGAATGCTCCAGAGCCGCAACACGGGTCGAGGATCAGCGTTTGCCGATCCGGGTTTGCCATCTCCACGATGGCGCTCACCACCGGACGGGGAGTCATGAACTCCTTAAACTCTTGCCGCATGTCGCCTGAGATGAAGGTCTCGAAGGCTCGGCCCTTCTGATCAACGGGAGTCTGCTGGAAGGAGTGTTTTTGCAACTCCCCGACGATTTGTGCCAAGCAGTCATTCGTGAGCGCAATGTCGTCTTCTTGACGAAAGACGTCTGCAATCTCGCTGTCCTCTTCGGCTGCCAATTTGTAGATCTGCCGCAGCCGCTGAGCAGTGACGTTGGGGCTTTCGGGCTCTTTTGATGCGCCGTGCGTAAGGATTTGGAATTCAAAGTCAGAAGTCTTGGACTCGTCCTGCAATTTCACCAGCAGCACTTTCAGAAACTCATGGAAAGCCTGGTCTGGCTTCAAATGACTCAGATTGCGGATCAAGTTGTGACAACGCCGGAATGCCGTGGTGATCTGCTTGTCGTCCTTGAACGGGACAAGGCTAGTGACCTTGTACTTTGGTGCTCCGCCATAGGGCGGGATATCACTGATGGGTGACGCGTCCTCCGGGTAGCGATTGACGATTTCAAAAGTCGAGTTGTCGGCTCCGTTCGTCCACCATACCCAAACCGCTCGAAGGATCGTCGCGTAGCGCTGACCTTGCTTCTCGCCGTCGCTTTGATTCGGTTTCTTCGCCTCAACAACGATGAGGGGGCGCTTTTTTGTCGTGTCCGAGCACACAACAATGTCCGCATAGCGTGGCGTTTCATCCTCTCGGATTACCACCGGATATTCAATGTCAATGTACTCAGCCGGGTATCCGTACTTGGTAATAAGCAGGTTATACGCATCCATCCGAACTTTTTCTTCAGGGTGGCCGGTTCCCGCTTGGCGACGCCTACCACCCAGCGCCGGATATACGGCGTACTCGACACCTTCATCAAGCTCCAAGTAGGCAAGTACGGATTTTGCGGATGATTTTGTTTTCATTGTTGGCAACCCTTTGTAATTCAGTTACTTGAGAAATAGATAATGTCTTCCAGCGCAACCTTGCCCTTAGCAAGCCCAAGTCGCATTGCCGGTGTCTTGCCGTCCTGACCGGACAGGCAGAAGTTGTAGAACACCCGGAAGATACCCAGCATCTTCACGATCATCGCCGGGTTGTATGCGCTGTAGCCGTACCACGTCCGGCCGGCGCTGCTGGAACTGGCAATCGGACGTTCCAGAATCGACAGCCGGCGCCGGACCTGCATGAAGAAACAGTCGATGGCGTGCAGACTGGCCTTGTTGTAAAGCCGCGCCAGGTGGTCGGCGTCGTAGTCGCCGAAGTCGGTCAGGTAGCACGCCGCCCGTTCCGGCTCGCTCATATTCGGAAACGGGTGAATCAACCACTTGTCCTGCCACTTGCCGCGCGGCGCCATGTGGGCGATCCGCTCCTTGATCAGCAGGTTCTCGATCTCCGTATCAGACAGGCCGGGATTTGCTTGCCGGGCCAGATCAAACTCTGCGCGACTGGCGGCGATGATCTGCCGCTTTTCGGTGATTGTCCGTTCCTTGGCAATCCGCACAAAGAAAGCGTCGGCCCGCCGGGCGGAAATTTCCGACTGAAACGCGGCAAGGCAGGCGGCACGCATCCCGGAGTCCTGATCCATGAAGAACCGCAACTTCTCGGCCCCGCCGAGCAGGCGTTTCAGAAAGAAGAAGTGGCCGTAGAGCGCGTATTCGGCGTGAATCTGCATGCCTTTGGCCGGCGGTCGCCTGGCCGCGTCCTGCGTTTCCGACACCTCGACATCGGCTCGCTGTGCGGTGGCAGCGTAAGTGGCTTCGATGCTCTGTTGAAGGTCTTGCAGATTGGCCCGGTTTCGGCCTGCGGCCTTGGCGCGTACAGCCGCGTCGTAGTCGCCGCGCAACCAGCAGCGGGCATAGCGCCGGAACGGCGCCTTGGTGTTGTAGTCGCCGATGGATTGTGCGTCCGTCTCGATCTCGTCCGCATTTAGCGACGGATCGTAGTTGAGGTGCATCCCGAAGACGTAGCGCGTATCCAGATCGGCAGTGCCAACCGCGTGCAGCATGACATTCCGGCGATCTTCGTGCTGCGTCCAGTTCACCACGTAATCCTGCCGGTCGGTGGAAAGGTAGAGCCGGCAAATCGGCATACCTTCCAGCAACCGTTTCTCGCGGTTCGCGGCGAACACCCTGGTCTGCTCGAACAGGAAGTCGATCTTGCCGTACAACCCTTCCGGCCCAATGTCCGCCACCTCGCAAATCCTCCGCAGCGGCGTCTTGTTCATCAGCAGCGAGAAGATCATCCGGTTCTTGTGCGGCTGCTTGTGGCCGGTGGTCGATTTGCCGACCGAGAAGGTCTTGCCGCACGTCTTGCAGCGGTAGCGCCGGGACCCGGATTTGGTGAGGCCGAAGGACTGGTAGCCGTCCTTGCCCACAGGAATGCGGTGATTCGCGCAAGAGGAATCCGGGCAACTGGGCGGCGGCGCTTCCGCAAGGTCGGACAGGAAGCGGTCGCGCTCCTCGGCGATGGCGGTGTTGCTCTTGATCGGCGGGTGTTCACCACAGACGCGACAGGATAGTGATGGAACGCCTGCGCCAGATGCTTGAACGATGTAGGTGTCTTGGGGATTGCCGTGGGCGGCTGTGCCCCGTGCAACCACGGATTTCGGCGGAACACCGTAGTTGCTGCAAGCGGGGTTCTTGCAGAAGTTAACCTGGATGCCGCTGGCCTCGGCGGGTACTCGCCCCGGCTTGCCTGCGGAAGAATTTACCCCGGAAATGACAATCCCCTACAGCGTTGAACTGTAGGGGATTGTAGTTGATGCCGGCTAGATATTCAACACCTTTACGGAACTGCTAGGCCCTTCCGTAGCCGCTTAAGCCAGTCGCTCTGCGAGCTCGGCCACGAGAATTGCACTGAATAGTGGAGGATTGATGCCGACTGCTATTTAATGGGCTTGAGGGCCTGTTCTTTCGCTCTGAGCTATTATCTCTTTCGCGAAGGTTTGTGCGCCAACAAGGTCTAAGTGCAGCGAAGCAAAGGACCTCCGCAAAAGTGGTTCGGGCAACGCCCAGTCCCATTTCTCGCGGAGAAGGTTCTTCGCCTCCGCGAGAACCTGTATCGGGTCTGGTGCAGGCAACTCGGCAATATCCGCTAGTGCGTCCGATAGTCGGTCGGACGATATACCCGACACCGTCAATGCAACCCCCTCGTTGGTCGCTGACAGCCCAACATGGGCAAGAAGCATGGCAAGGCCATCGTTCACCCAATCGCCCCGCCAAGTTAGCAGCACCGCGTCGTTGCCCTTGGTGAACAGCCAGTTGTTGCTGAGGTCGGCGAGCTGGTAGAACTCGCGAGCCTCATTCAATAGTGCGGCAGCACCGGCATCCAGGAATGGCACCGGGTCCGCTTCCATCAGGACCTGGCGCATTTCTTGTCGCACGACATCGTGCACCATGCCTGCGCCACCATCGAATGCGGGAGGAGCTCCGCCTTTGTCCGGCGCTACGACGATGATCTTCTTCTCCGAATCCACATCGATGACACGCCAGCGTCTGCCGCCAAAGATGATCCGTTGGCTGGGTACCAAGGGATGGGAAACGGGGAGCGAGCCCAGCAGCCGTCCGTCGCAGACGATGCGAAACTCCTCGTCAGACGCGAAGGCAGCATAGAACTCGTAATGGTTCACCAGCTTCTCGCCGAGTTCACCGTGCAACAAGAGGCCCGAACTGTCTTGGATGAGTAGCTGCTTGTCGCCCACATGACGAAGCAACAGGACGAAGTCGTCGCGGGTGATGTTTGAAAACGCACCGTCCTTGACTAAGCTTGCCCACAGTTCTGCCGCCGTGGCGCCTCCGCGTTCTGCAATGACTGACAGAAGCTGTTGAACAAGGGTCGACACGTGCAGCCCGTCCACCCTTGGTGGCTCGAACCACCCTCGGATGAGCAGTCGGACCATCGCTATTGATTGGACCAAGCCCTCGCGCAGGCAATCAGATAGCCCGGATTTTGGACTCAGCTCTGGTTCGATGCAGTAACCACGCAGTATGGCTGGTTCGCCTTCGCGGCGTCCCGAACGGCCGAGTCGTTGGCGCAGACTCGCTACGGAGGGTGGTGGACCAATCTGACAGACGCTCTGCACTGAACCGATGTCGATGCCAAGTTCGAGCGTGGTCGTGCAGATGGCAGTCGCTGGTTTCGTCCCGTCCTTCAGTGCCTGTTCGGCTTCCTCGCGAAACTCCTTCGATAGGCTGCCGTGATGCGGCCAGAATTCGTTGGGGACGTTGTTTCGCTCGCAGGCCCGCCTTAGCAAGTCGGCGTAGATCTCGACCTGCCGGCGGCTATTCGGAAAGACAAGGTTGTTGGAGCCACGCAGGGCCTTATAGAGCTGTTCGGCCACCTCCAGCGTGCTCCCTTTGACGAGATCCTCCATCTCGGGGTCTTCGATGTCTGGCCCTTCCTTGACCCGCGGTGGCTTCTCCACGTAGCCCTTGATGAGCACCTTCAGCTCCTGCCCACCGTTCTTGGCAACAATCAACTCAACAGAACTTGATCCGTCGGGCCGAAGGAAGCTGGCAGCAAGCCCCATATCCCCAAGAGTGGCGGACAGGCCCACGAGAGGGAGCCGTCGCCCAACGGTTCGTTCAAGGCGGTGAAGCAACGATTGAAGCTGCTTGCCTCGCTCGGAGCCAATGAAGGCGTGCAACTCGTCGATAACGACGTATCGAAGGCGGGACATCAGTCCAGACATCGCGGTGCCACGTCGCACGAACAGGGCCTCGAGAGACTCTGGCGTGATGAGGAGCACGCCGCGGGAGTCTTTGACGAACCTGTGCTTCCTGCTGGCTGCTATGTCGCCGTGCCAGGCAACAACCGGGATGTCCAACGAAGTGCAAAGCTCAGACAGCCGACTCCACTGGTCATTGATGAGTGCCTTGAGCGGCCCGATGTAGAGCACCGAGCCGATGTCCGGCTCGTGTCGGAGCATATGGGTCAGGATGGGGAAGAACGCAGCTTCGGTCTTCCCCGCAGCGGTAGCGGCGGCCACGATGACGTCGCGGTCGGCATCGATGAGGGCTGGAATCGCCTTCTCCTGCGCATCGCGCAAGGCGGTCCATCCCTCGCTCCAGATCCACCGCTGGATACGCTCGTCCAGCCGCTGGAAGGCTTGGGAGTCAGAGCTTGAAGCTGGCGAGCTCGTCGTCATCCTCAACCGCCGTGTCCGCGGCGCCGCCCGTGTCTTTCTCGACGGCGACGTGCCCAAGGAGCTCCGTCCAGTCCGCGGTGGGGTTCTGCTCAAGGATGGCCAGGAGATTGATGAAGGCGGTGATGGTCGTCCGCGGCGTTCTGAAGTAAGCCTCCCCAAGGCGTTGAGCGCAGTGCGCCATAAAGGCGGGGATCGCTTCGTCCGGAACCAGGTACTTGGCTGTGTCACCGCCGGCATAGACGTGGCGCAGCTTGTTGAGGAGCACGTAGAAGTCCTCGGGCGTAAGGCTCGCAAGCCGAAGAACGGGCCCCGAATAGTCCACCATGCCGGCCTTGGCGAAGGTGTTTTCCGCCAGGCGGGACTGCAGGGCCGTGTAGCTGTACAAGCCGCGACGCGTGTCCATCAGGAACTCGGGGGTGCCTCCAAGCACTATGCCGAGACCCTCCGCAGAGCCCTGCAACGAGTCGTTGAGGATGCGAAGGATCTGCTCGTAGTTGGCGTTACGCGCCTGTGTGTTGGCGAGTTTGTAGAGGTTCACCAACTCATCCAGGCAGACCATCAGGCCGCTATAACCTGCAAGCCGGATGAATCGGGCGAGCAGTTTCAGTTGGTCGTATATCGAGGCGTCGTCGATGATGGTGCGTACGCCCAATGCAGCGCGGGCGTCCGTTTTGGTCGCAAACTCCCCGCGGAGCCAGCGGATGGCATCTGACTTGAGCTGCTCGTTCCCTTGGTCAAAGCCTCGGCAGTATGCGGCGATGACCTCGGCGAAGTCGTAGCCATTCACCATCTCTGACAGGTGGTCCAGTCGCTCACGCACGATGGCTTCGCTGGGTTTTCCGCTCGTCTTCGCTTCGGATTTGGCCTGCGCGATGAATTTCTCGACGATACCGGGGAGGGCTCCTCCATCCGGCTTTGTTCGCGTGGAAAGATTCTTGGCCAGCTCCGCGTAGAGCGAGCGGGCTTGCCCGCCGGTCGCATGGAGCCGGCGGTCGGGGTTAAGGTCCGCATGCATCGTGACGAGCTTTTTCTCCATCGCGATGGCGCGGACCAAGTTCAAGAAGAACGTCTTCCCCGAGCCGTACTCACCGATGACGACTCTGAACCCGGAGCCTGCGTCGGCGATGCGCTCCACGTCCTTCATCAGAGCCTCGAGCTCTTTCACTCGGCCGACCTGAATCAGATGCTGGCCGACACGCGGAACGACACCCGCGCGTAGCGATTGGATGACCGCATCACGATCCTTTGCGCGAATTGTGCTCATACGGGGAGCGCCTCCAAGACTTCCTTGTTGATTTCAATCGGGTCATCACCTTCGGTGAGGGGCGCATCGAGCGCGTCCAGCACGGCCTCGTTGATGTGCTCTAGCGCACCATCGAGCATCAATTCCATGTCAGACGCAGCATCTGCGAGCTCGCCACGGAGCCAAGAGGTCCTTGAGACAAGAATGCGAACAAAGGCCGAATGGTCTGCATCGAGACCAAGAATTCCGGGAGCTGCCGCGGGCTCTTCCTCTGGTACCGACTCCATAAGCGGGGCGGACTCCTGCTGCTCTTCGTCCACAAACACCTTCGCGAGCAGTTCCGAGACCTCGGCGGTTTCCTTTTCCAGTTGCGCGATACGAGCGGGATCCAGGGCGAAGCCCGATGTCGCACCGATGGCTGTCGCAACAGGTGTGGCTTGCGTGGTGGAGGTGGTAGGGGCGAGGGTTGGCGCGGGGCTCGCATGCAGGTCCGAGTAAACGAGCTTGGTGTCCAGCGCCAAGGCTTTGTAGGTGCGCTCAAGAAACTTCACTTCGGCGGGGCTCACGACGCCGTCAGCTTGCGTGAGATGCGCAAGTAGCCGGCAGATTGAGCGGCGCGCGTCTTCTGCCAAGGGCTCCAGCTTTTTCTTCAGGCTGGCCAGCGTCGCGGGTTGGTCGATGCCCAGGCGCAGGTGTGCTTTGAGTCGCTTCCGTTGGGTGTCGCTCAAATGAGCCCAGGCATTGATCTGCTTGGTCAGCGACATCAGTTCGTGAGCAGACGCCTCGCCATCTGCATGAGCGGCCATGCAGGCCAGATCGAGGGTGACCGCCGCCGCGCGATACGCGTGTCCGGCCCGGGCGGTGCTGTCCTCCGGCAGGGTAGCGAAGAGTGCAACCTTGTCCTCGGCCTTGGGTGTGCGACTACCGGCAAGAACGTCGGGCTCCAGGCCGATGTGCAGGGATTCAAGTGCGCGGGCTAGGCCAATCACCTTGTCGCGAGACAGTGCCCCAGCGCTCTTTAGGCGGCCGGACAGTTCTCCAAACGCCATCAACAGCATGCCGTCGCCGACGCGGCTCTTGAGGTCATCCAGTTCAGCACGAACTGGGGCAGGCCAAAGCTCGACCGGTAATTGAAGCAAGCCTTCGAGGGCGTGCGCCTTGTCGGGATTTCGCCCGATGAAGCGGCTGTAGGACTCCAGGGACGTCGTGCAAGCGTCCACCAACGCCTGCAGCTTCTGGATGGGGCCCTTGACCGCCGTGACGTCTGGCAGGTCGCCGACATTTCGACGCATCTCTTGTCTTCCGAGAGCACCTGATGCGGGTTGGTAGGTGACCTGGAGCTTCGTCTTATTGAGCCGGAGCACGAATCCATCGCCGAAGTCTTCGGCGTATTTGCGGTTGAAGAGAGCCTTGAACTCGGCCTCACACCGCGATACGGGAGTGCGGCGGTAGATGTTGGGGTCGTTCAGCGCCCATACCAAAGCCCATGATGCGGGAACGGGCTTCTGTGCAACCGCTAGGTGCCCGAGGCCTAGCTTCAAGCTCAGGGGAAGCTCGTAGCCTTGCTCGAGGGCCGAACTGACTGTGGGTGGGTCGGATGTGAAGGGTTGGCTACGGTAGTTGTCGGCCTCGATGAAGGCCAGGAAATGGCTCGCATACCGGCGGAAGGAGTTGTTGTCGCCATAGATGCCAAGTAAGCGACGCACCTCGTTCCTGATGACTTCAACCTCACCACGCTCACTCGAACCTGAGCCGAGGTCGACAAGGACTCTGCGCTCCAGGCCGTAGAAGAACAGGAACACGTATCCGATGTTCGCGTCTGGGGCGCGTCGGCCATCAACCAGCCACTGAAGGTATGCACGGCGAGCATCGGGCGAGATTGAGGAGTAAGAGGGCCAGTAGTCAGTCAGGCGATCCGACCAGTCGACGGGGCTGCCGGTCACGCGCAGTTTTGGGTTGATGGCAGAAGGCTCTGTGTGGCCGTAGTCATCGTGAGGGTTGCTTCCGATGTAAAGCATGCCTCCGGGTACATCGAAGCCCGCAACGTTCACTTTCTCGCCGGCCGGCACCCAACGCAGGCCGCCACTAGCCACGGGTGATGCCGGAACCCGGAAGCCATCACTGTTCGTGGCGTCATCCAAGCGGAAGCTAGCGAACTCATCGTCCGGCCTACCGCGTGCCGTCTTGAGGCTTCCTGTCGCCTGTGCTGGCGCGGACGCCCGTTGAGCGGTTCCAACCTGCGGCGTCGGCGGCTCAGGGGTCGCCTTGCCTTTGTCTCCGAGTAGGTTCTTGGCGAGCCAGGCGACTAGCACAACACCTCCAATGATGAAGAGGAAGACCCAGACGTCCTTGGGTACGGACGCGATAGTCCCGATGATGATGGCTGCCATGATGAGCAGCGGGCTCGACCCCGATTTCTTTGCCATGCGCGTGATGTCCCGGGCTTTTTCAGATGTGCCGACGACCTCTCCGGCTAGGCCGACGTCCTATGGTATTTCGGTAGGAGCGGGCGAACAACCTGCCTGGACATTTGGCCCCCGCATCGTGATGTTGCTCCTCACGGAACACTGCGTGCTGACAGCTCGAACCGGGACTGTAGAAGCTGGCGTCGTGCTGGGCAGTTCAAAAACTCTACCCAGCTCAGCAGCTTTGGCTCGCCGTCGGGGGTAGGGTAAAGCGTGGGCCCGATCGAGCACCCGTGCTGGGGACGACGACATCGATCCGAATGATCTGACGTACAAGGCAGACTTCAAGAAATGGATGTTCGACGGGCTGATGAACTACGCTTTCTTCCGCGCTACACCCGTCCCGAGCTTCCATCGAGTGTCGCGGAGGTGGTGAATCTCGCCACCGACCTTTGCTACTCGCCGCCAGCGTAAATTTGGCGCAAGGGTGTCATGCATCACCGCCCGGACGGCTCGGAACTGACTGACAGCCGCGTCACCACTCGATTGGGTGAGGACCTACCCCAAGGCGAAGGGAGCCCCACCCCGCTCCTTCCGTCGAAGCCAACACACCGCAACGTACCCTGCCGGCGAGTACCGCACCACCGTATGTATCAGCAGTTACCAAGCCCCGAGAAGCCTGTGTTGCCGCACCCTCAGATGACGCGCACCGCAGTATGAAAGCAGGCAGCAGGCTCAACTACGGCTAGCATCGGCGCTGCAAATCGCATATCTCAACCTGACACCACTACTCCCGGAAGTGATAGGTCCAGTTCACGTCACGGTCAGGATGAGGGCCGGCATAGAGCACGACCACATAGGTGCTGTTATTGAAAACAAAAATCTGATAATAAAGACGCGCTGCTCCTTCTGGCGTCGTGTTGTCACCCTTTTTCAGATGAACATTTGATGTGTTCTTGTAAACCCTGCGGCCATTGAAGTACGCCTCGAACGTCGCGTTGATTCCACCCGATTGAGCATGCTCAATGCCCTTTGCCCGAAAATAGGCATCGACACGCCCATCAGGGCCGACGCGAACGAACTCCAAAAGGGCGTCGGCAGATCGCCGCATGAACTCACGTCGATGCGGGGCGACAGCGTCACAAGTGCCAAAGACGCTATCCGCAAACAGAATCTGCCCGCTGGTTTCCGCCAGTTGCCTGAAGTAGACAGATACAGAAGCCTCTTCTTCCGTTTCCGCAACTGGGAATTCACGCCAAAGGCGTGCATATGCGGCATTCAACGTATTGGTATCAGGTCGCTCTCTACGCTTGAGCCGAGGCCACCCATCCTGACCGTTTGTAGCGCGTACCACCTTGCAGCCGACATCCGCAAGGGCCTGCAGTTCGTCTTCAAGGTCCGAGGGAATTTCGGCGTAAGGAAGAACGATGACATAACCCTCCTCGTAATCGTCAAGGCTATCAGCGTACGCAAGTAGCGCATGCTTCGCGTCATTTCCAACTGGAAGCAGGGTCAGCGTGCCTTCTCGACCACGATCCGCGAGAACGGCCTTGTAGCGCATCCCTTTGCGCGTACAGTCACTCGCAAGTTTGTTTCGAAGCGACTTAAATAGGCCGATGATGAATACAGTGCCCACGATCACGCACCACGCGTTTACATGCGGGACTTGATCAAAATCGTGCTCAAAAGCGTCGGGATTACGAGACGAGACACATCGTCGTCGGTCAATAGCTCCAAAAGCTTAAGAACCTGTTGCTTCGGCGGGAGCTGACCAGCACCAAATGTGCTTTCTTTCTTGTCCCCAAGAGACGAGCTTACGGCTTGTGCGATCGACGCTGTTGATTCGCGCCTTGCGGTGTAAAGCAAATCTCGGCCAAGGCCGACAGCTTGAGCCCACCCGTCGATCTTTTCGGTAACACGGGTGATTCGATAATTCCGCCATGCCATAGCGTGCTTTCCAAGAGACCGGATGAATATGGCATTAACTGAACTTGAATAGGCGCCACCGACGATTGCTTCAAGAGGTGCCTTCTTGTCGTCCGGGATTGCTTGACTGGCAAGGAAATCTCGCATCCAGCCAATCTGGACATCACCCGATATTGGAGTGATCTCAACATATGCTTCGGGCGACGACTCCATCTCGGCCTGCTCCGGAGCACCTTGTCCCGCGAGAAAATGCAGGACGCGGCCAGTCTCCTTATTGAAGAAGCGTCGTCGATCCGGGTCGGGGTTGACAAAAGCCTGCCAGACGTCGCCGCGAACACGCTGGGGCAAATCTACGGAAGTAGAAGAAAAAGTGGCCTGCGCAAGCTGAGAGAGATCGGATGCACCACGCAAGAACACGAGAACGTCACCACTTTCCTCTGGCCGGACGACTCTTACGAGGTCACCGTGGCTGCGGACGAGGTATTCAGTGAATTTTGAGAATCCTAGCGATTTCTCGTCGAACTCCCCGAAACCGCTTGCGACGAACGCCTGCTGGAGTCGCTGTTTAAGACGAGCGCCCGGCTCGGGAGAGCGGAGAGATAGGATTTGACCAAGCAGGCGCGAAACGACCGGTTGCAGGTCCGACATAGCTTTCCTCATCAGTTCAGACGCAAAGGTAGATAACCCGTCACTGATAGGCGTGACGGGTATCACCACGTAATTCATAAGAATCATTGCCTCTGAGTTCCTGACTCCGAGCCACGTCGTCTAGCTGGCAGAACTCGGCACCCAACTAGCACATTGGCGCTGCTGAAGCTCCCGAGACGGACCCTGGATGCGTTGCGATCCGGCTGATCTCAGAATGCCCTCCGTGTCGGAGAGGTGACTGATATTCTAAGCTGGTAGCTAGCGATGTCAACTTTGCTCGCGTGGTCCTTCGTGGCGTTCTTGTCGACTCAAAGAGCCCGCCTTTTCGTTCTTGCTGACGTTTCGGCGACCCCGTAGAAGGTCGCGATCGGGAGTGATTTGCCCCATGAACTTCGTTTTCCAACGCAAGGATCGACACAACGAGACGAAGAACGACGTGAATCGCATCCCGCAGCAAGAATACACGGCCGAGCTAAAGGAACAGGCCGTCAAGCGAGCATACGATGTCAGGAGCATCGGCCGTATTGCCGATGAACTGGGATTGGTTAAGCGGGCGCTGCGCAACTGGGTCAAGGCGGCGAAGGCGGGTGAGCTGAATCCGGCCGGCGCCAAGTAGATCACTGCAGAGCAGGTGCAACTGTTCCGGTTGCGCGACTAGAGATGGAATTTGAGATCACAAGAAAAGCGGCGGCATGTTTCGCGAAGGATCTGCTGCTGGCCGCATCCCGCACGTAGGCCACGGTGTGGCTGTTGTCGGCGTACTTGGCCTGGGTGCGACGGCCCAGCAGGTCGTAGGCGAAGGCGACGTTGTCGGCGACCGTGGGGTAGCTGCGGCTGGTCAGGCGGTGCAGGTTGTCGTAGGCGGGCGTGATGGTTTCGCCGCTGCGCTTGCGGTGGCTCGTGAGGCTGCCGACGGCGTTGTAGCCGAACTGCTCGTAGTCGGTGGTCGATGAGGTATTGACGGTGCTCGGGTGCGGGTAGCGCAGCTTCACCCGGCGGTCGTGGCCGTCGTATTCATAGGTGGTGCGGTTGCCGCCCTCGCCCGCGGGCAGTGCCTCGGTGACGCGGATCAGGCGGTCGAGGTCGTCGTAGGCGTAGTCGGTGACCGCGACCGGGGCGGCGGCCGTCGGGCAGGTGGTGGCCGCGGCGGTCACTGCCGGGCCCCAGGCCTTCAGAAGCTTGCCGGTGGCGGTGTAGGTGCTGCACTAGATACTGAAGTTAAAGGTGCGCTGCGAGGGCAGCCGCAACACATGGTCGGCCTTGAGCTTGACGCGTGCCTTGGACGCATCGCCGGCGTCATCCATAACCATGATTTCGCCGCTCTGATGTAGTTCGAGCAGCGTCGCCTCTACCATGTTACGCGTTGCTGGCGTCGTGTTGATCAGCCCGAGGAAAAACTGCTCGAAGGTCATGCCATCGGCGCCCTCGAATAGCATGGCGGGAATCTGCGCCATCATGGTTTCCTTGCTGACTGTTGCTGCTACTTCGCTGAAATCGAATCCCATCTGTAGTCGGTTCTCATCGTCGATCTTGCCGATGTAGCCCGTGCTGAACATGTGGAAACCAGCCTTGCCGTAGTGTGCAAAGTGGTTGTGGTGTTGCCAGTGGGTAGTCGCCATCACATCGCGCGCCTTCCAGTGCTGCGAGAGATGCAGCAGCCAGAAGTCGCCATGCCCGCGCTCGGGCCTGATGAAGAACGGCGTGTAGAACTGTGCCGAGCACTGGCTGGTCAGGCTCTGATACAGGGAGGATTGCAACTGCACTCGCCATCGCGGCGACTGCTTGATCTCGTCCAGATCGGCAGCACGCACTGACGAGTGCATGCCAGTCGACAACTCGAAGTCTGCGAGGTTCTTCTCGTTGAGGTAGCTGATCAGGCTGTCGATGTAGAAAGTGAGGATTACCTCGGCGTGCTTTAGTTTGGCGAAAATGTCGCGCAGACAGCTCATCGGCACGGCGGAGTAGCCATACTGGTCGAGCACGAACAAGCCGCGTCCCGAACGTGGGCTGCGAGAGTGCGCCCGCTGGATAGCAGCTCCGCAATGGTCGGCGAACTTGCCTTTGACCAGCTTGATGATACCTGTGGCTACGCCTCCACCATACCCCCGTTCATCGAGGACATGCCCCAGGTAGTCCAGCGCGTAGCTGCAGCCATCGATGCAGATCAACTCCACATCAATCTTGATTGGCTTGCGGCGCTCCTGACGCTCGTTAACCAGGACCTCGGCCTCTCGAATTGCCTCAAGGATCACCAGCGGGGAGCCTGGCACCTCCTGACCGGACTCGTTCTGGTAGAGCCCCCCTCCGCAGAAGCCATCTACTATGGTCAGCTGGATCTTGTCCTGCTGTGGCATCGACACCAGCGTCAGGAAGTAGTCGATCAGGTAGTTGCGCAGAAGCGCGTGCTTGACTTCACTGTGCCGTTTCAGCAGTGGGGGCGGGTCTCCCCAAATCCAGTCGTAATGTGGCATTGAACGGCGCGCTGAGAGCGTTCTGATGGTCCCTGCGCAGCAATGTGCCTGCGGAGCTTCTCATAATCAAGCACATTGTCGTAAAGCTCAGAAGGCGCTGACGCGATGAATAGCCGTCACCGGCATTTCGTCCCATGTCCGGCCGTTCAACTCGCGGCCGTTGGCTGCTTTTGCGCGTCTCTTGCCATCTGCTCCCCAACCACCCCACTGCTTGAAGAAGAAGGCCACGTCCTGCTCCTGGCACTGTTCGCGTACGGCCTCGACCCACTCCATCTTCATTGGTCGCGCCCTAGGTCCGGACTCCCCGCCAACGATGACCCAATGGATGTCCGTCAGGTTGAGTTCGCCCACATCGGACAGTAGAGGCTCGACCGATAGGAAGCGGATGGTGGCTGGCACTTGACGAAGGTAGTCGATGCGAGGCACTCCGGAGTCGCGGTCTTCAACGGAAACGCCCAACCAAGCGTTGTTCGGCACCGAGCGCGTCCGGAAATACCGAGCCATGCGCGCGGCGCGTTTGGTGAGGATCTGATACGTGTGGTGAGGTGTCTGCGCGATGACCGCAAACACCTTTTCGATGTAGTGATCCGGCACCCGATCGTGGAACAGGTCCGACATCGAGTTCACGAAATACACCGTTGGCTTCTTGCGCTTAATCGGGTCATTGAGCCGTTCTGGCAACAGGGTCAGCGCAAATCCTTTCTCATAGCCAGGCGTGCCCATGGCGTTCAAGCGCTTGGACATGGTCTCGGCATAGCAGTGCTTGCACCCCGGAGAGATCTTGGTGCACCCAACGGTCGGGTTCCAAGTCTGCTCCGTCCACTCGATCTTGCTGGTTGTTGTCATCGAGATACTCCCTGCGTTGCTCGCTTAGCTTGACCCGCCTGCGACGGCTTGTAGCTCCGGATGATTCCCCTGACAACGCCGATGATGTTCAGCGTCTCTTTGGCTCTCATGCTGGGCATGCCCCCTCCGTGTGCGGCCAGGTGCGGTTGACCACGGTCGGTTCTGTATTCCTTGATGGTGTGGCTGCCATCGATCTCGGCCACTACCACATCACCGTGCACGGCCTGCATGCTCGTCTCCACCACGGCCACATCACCGCTGAGGATGCCGGCGTCGACCATCGAGTCGCCACGCACCTTCAGGAATATGGTCTTCGACGGCTTGGCTATCAGCAACTGATCTAGCGCCTGCGCATGAAGAAGATTGGTGGCATTGCCTTCACAGCCAAATCCGGCTCGCACCTCGCTATCGCTGACATCGACGGTGAAGAACTCGGGGCCGGGCACGAGCCGTCCACCCACGGATTTTTCCAAATGGCCTGAGGCAATCAAGCGCTGGGTCAGCTTGAAGGCCGCGTTCTTGGCCTTGAAGCCCAGCGCCTTGGCCATTTCACTGTACGAGGGCATGCAACCCACGCGGGCGTAAAGGTCGCGGAGGCGGCGCAAGTGCAGGGCATCATTGTTGGTTCGAGCCATGACAAAATTCTAGTGGACACTCGTCCACTAATCAAGAACAGATGCACGCAGGACGCTGTGGCGTCCTGGCGGTTGCAGGCGTGATCAGTTAGAGAACAGGTCCAGATTCCCGCTGCGGGCGATGTCGTTCCAGATGCGGTCCGGTAGTGGATGGCGCGAGAAGAAGACCAGGCGGTAAATCGAGCGCCCTTTGCCGTCGCTGATCAGCGGCATCTGCCCGCTGATCCTGAATCCCAAGGCTCCAACCGCCCTGCACCAAGCGTCGAAGAACCAGATCGGCAGTCTCGACTTGGACAACTCATCGATCGGTGCGGCAAGGCGCCAGCCCGGCAGCGCATCGTCAAAACGGTCCCGCTTTGGGTCCAGTTCCATGTCGATATTGCGCGTCAGGTCCATCAAGCTGAAGTGGACTGCGAAGTCCACATGCTGGAGCTTGGCAAGCCGCTCGATAATCGAGAATGACAGGAACTCTAGGTTGTAGGGATCAATGTATGCGAGCGCCAAGGCTCCAAAAGGGACAGCCTTGGCCATCTCGTCAACGGTTTGCTTGGCCGGTCCCACGAAGCTCTGTACGTTTGCGCCCGCGGCCTTAAGCCTCATCTCATTGGCGTGGACACGGTCGGGTTCAATGTCGCCCACGAGCAACTTTGTGAATGGCGCGCCTGAGCGTACGGACTGGCGGTAAGCCGCGACTGAACCACCATCCCGCGTGAAGCTCTCGCCCTCAACCTGAACGCGACCAGGACCGCAGAATGGGTCAATCAGCACCCGCTGCTTGAACTTCTTCTGCGCTTCGCGCGTGGCGTCAAGGTAGCGGGCTAAGTAACGGTGCTTCTCATTCACTACCCAGCGCCCTACACCGCGGCCGTGAGGTCCTCGTTCGACCAGCAGTTCGGGGTAGGGATCGGGCGACACAACTTCGGGCATCTCTGTTTTCAAGCTATCTCCAAGCACAAGGCGACCGGAGATGACGACAATCCGATCGTATGTACAAAACGCGATATGCGCAAGATTGTGTTGCAGCCTGCAGGCGACTCGGATGAACGTGCGTGCGGCCGCAAGTACGATAACTCTATAAAGACATCCTCCACCGTTGCTGCGTCGTTCATGTTTATCAAGCGCTGGGGCGCGCGTTCTATCAGGCTGCTAACCTTGCCTCCACGCGGGAACATGACTAGCGAAGGTTGTTGGCCATGCACCCAGACAAGCAAGAACTGCCAACTCGGATCGGCGGCAGTTCGCATAGGCAGAAGCTCTGAACTGAACTGGAGACTCCCGCCATTGCTCGACATCTCATAGACTGCTTTAACGCTGATCGCTTTGCGCGCCTGAAGTAGATACGATCCAGTTGCCTCCGGGTGTCCGCGCCATCATCAACGATGCTGAAAAACTGCCAAATACGGCTCATCTCGATTCGGTCAAGCTCGCCGTTTCCGAGAAGGAAAGCCTCCGTGCGAGTTTTTTCGATACTAACGGCAGATGCGGCAGTCGCTGTGCCGCCAGATCCTTCACCCACGCGAATGGCACTTTTAAAAATTTCAAAATATCGCGACACCTCACCACAACATGCGATGCAAATTAGGCAAGCTACAGGAGGATACTCAAATCACGACCACCTTTCCTGAATTGAGAATCGAAAATTCTAAATCTCTTCTCAGAATACCAAACTTCTCTTCCGAATGACGTTCAGCACCGCCGCCTCGCACGGCACACTTTCCCAAGCGGCAGGCGAATGCGGGAAGGCAAACGCCCTGCCTGGACACCTCGCGGCAAGCTTGTACACGACCCCTCTGATACGCCGAACTTCCGACAGGAATTCCCGCAACCACCTCTCTAGATCCTCTTGATTATCAAGAACGAATGCCAACCCTTTGAAGGGTTCTTCGCTTTTTTCTGGCACCCCATCCTTTCCCTTTTTCTTCACTGATCGGCGCTGAATTTCTATAATATGGAGAGGCGTACTTTGAACCATCATCCTAGCGACTAAAACGCCGCGGGCTTCCGGAATTAATGTAGTGTCCATGTACGGCCATTTCCGAGTCGCAGCATCCACCTCATCTCCTTCTTGGAACGGCGGAATCCCTATTAGCCTTGGCTCAACTTCAAGCCGATATCCATCTTCAAAAGTGAACCACTCCACGGACTGAATTAGCTCTGGCTGCTTTTTCTTCAACAAAAGCATCGCATTCCACATATCCCGCAACATACCCTCCGACTCCATGACCGGACGTGCGTGAATGGATGCGTATCCAACCCCTTGGCCTCTGCCGTGCGGCTCCCCACTGGAGAACTGCGACGCATCGGTTCCTTTCACCTTCTGACCTGAAGAGCTCTGAGCTCGGCTTTTCTTCATTTCGACAATAACACGCTGCTGACCTAGAACCTCGAATTCCGGGTCTTCAATCTCCATCGAAATAGCGGACGGATCGGGCTCCACTTCATCGGTAAGATCAACGATTTCAGGGAGCTTGGCGAGCACTCGAGCTGGCATTCCAGCCCATGCTGACCCAGGCTCGTCGTTCTCGGCGCGATCTTCGGCATTGTTCGAGTTTTCCCTACCACGCAAAATAGGCACACCACCAGGATCACTGCAGCCGACAACCTGCAAAGCGAGAAAGGATTTGCCGTCATCAAACCAAATGCCTTTCGCTTTGATACTTGCAGGACCGCGAAACCAAGGGGCAACCTTAACGAACGCAGGTTTCGGGCTACCCGATTCATAGTGGGCTTCGATTTGCGCGTAGATCGCCTTAACCGCCCTCTCCGTGTAGAGCTCGTACTTCGCGTGAGCGAGAAGGACGACATCACCATTGACAAGCCTCTTTCTCAATTTAACCTTCCACCTGTCGGGCTCTTCGGGCTCATCCAGAGGAGCGTAAAGGCGTTTCTCCTTGCACTCGATCCAAGGATAGGTCGCGAGCACACGCCTCAGTTCTGCCGAGCGCCCGTAGCACCTAGTGAAAAACTCGAGACAAGGGACGATTAGTCGGCCGCCGGTAGCGAGCGCGAACTCAAGGAGCCAGTTCTGGTCCTTCTGATACTTAAGCGGATAGATGCCATGTGGAAACGGCGGTAGGTCGCCGCTTTCAGCCGCCTGCAAGAACGAAGTGAGTTTCCACTCTCCCTTCGTAAAATCGACGGCGAATTCTTTGGTATCCAGTATCACTTCCGCTTGGCACAGCCCCTCCTTCCAGACAGTGCCTACTCTGACTTGACCAAGCGCTGTGAGCGGCACCCGCCGATGGAACACGTCATCCGACAAATGTCCGGAACTCAACAATTCACGGAAGGCCACCAGCGCGCTCGGCTGGGATTCTGCTTGGTGATTCTTGTTGATGCCGCAGTACCACCAGACCAGCCACTGGCGGCGGGTGTCTGGCAAGCCGCTTGCGATCCGGACCACCTTGCGAATCTTCTTGAGCCCTTGTATTAGCTGTATCGCCATCGTTATCTCAAAAGAAAACGCCACCCCTGACCGAAGCAGAGGTGGCGTTCTGGGTGATTGATCCGCTGCTTGTCGCAGCTTAATTTATACTGTCGCAGGCATTTCCATATCTGACAGCCGCCGCCCACCAGCGCCGCCGCCGAGGCCGAGTGGTGCGGCGAACGAAAAGGC
>ERZ761602.2615-NODE-2615-length-27566-cov-42.685071_pt1 | contig 27566 bp, 30 predicted proteins | sample MGYA00512165_ERZ761602 | MGnify/ENA primary metagenome ERZ761602 (study PRJEB28899, sample SAMN02445085) | bioreactor sludge metagenome | biome: EBPR sludge; isolation source: Thorneside wastewater treatment plant | place: Australia: Brisbane, Thorneside...
TGCTGATACTCAAGGAAAGCCTCCTCAATTCACCCCTAATCTAGGAAAGACCCCAGTTAAATATCTTGAGTTGCTGATAATAGTGGATTATTTTCTAAAAAATTTTGCATACAGCAGGAATCTGAACCGTCAACTTCTTGGGGATAATCCCAAAAATAATAAAACTATGAGACCCAAACACTCCATCCTTGCAATCGCCACCGCCGTGGTTTCCTTCGGTGCTCTGAGCAGCGCCAACGCCCAATACCGCGGCAACGGGGGCGTGACCCGCCAAGCCCAGAACGTGGACCAGTTGGCCGTGCAACTCAGCGGCGAATTCCGCGCCCATTACCGCCATGCCCCCAACTACCGTCACTTGGCGTCCGATGCCAGCTTGATCAGCGGCAGCGCCCGGCGTATCCAGCATTTGGCGAGGAACGGCAACACCTCGCCAACGCTGCTCCACCGCGAGGTGACGGAGTTGGACAAGCTGACCCGCCATCTCCAAGATATGGTTCGCGATTCGCATCGCGGACGCTACGGGGCCGCACGCGGCAGCCATGTGCAGCGTTTGCTGGGCGCCATCGGCGGCCATGTCAACGCCCTGAGGGGAGAGGTGGCATCCATGCAGCGGAACCAAAGGGGTGGATATGGCGGCCACGGCCATGGTCCCGGCTACGGTCAAGGCTCCGGCGGTAACCCCATACACGACCCTCGCGGTGGCAGACGCTGATGGGACTCCATCGAAGCTCTGGATTCTGGACCACAAAAAGCGGCTCGAACGAGCCGCTTTTTTGCGTTTCGGCTCCGACATACCGGAGCGGAAGGGAGGCGAAGACCGGGATTTTTCGGGATGGCGTCCGGCGGAGACTTGTGTTAGAGAGTCGTCTCCACCCAACCCTGCCATGTTCCAAACCGGCCAACGCGTCGTCTGCGTCGACGACTCTTTCGAACCTTGGGTCTACGACCTCTACAAAGCCTTGCCTCGCAAGAACGGCATCTACACGGTGCGCGCCCTCGGGGTGGGCCGCTCGAACCCGCAGTTCGCCCTCGACGAGGAGGCGCGGCTGACGGTCCTGGGAGCCGATCCGGATCTGCTCGTCCTGCTCGACGAACTGCGCAATCCCGACGATCCACATTCGACGATCCAGCAGGAGCTGGGCTTCCGCGCGGAGCGCTTCGCCCCGCTGCAGGAGGACGAATTCGAGGAGAAGGAGGCCGTCTTCGTCGGTCAGGAGGTGGAGGTGAAGATCTGGAAGGCGGGGGATTGAGCGATGCGCGGTTTCTTCTTCCTGTCCGCACTGATGGCCTCCGCCCTCTCCATCGCAGACGATGCCGCCCCGGTCGAGATCGCGCACCGGGGCGCGAGCGGCTACCTGCCCGAGCACACCTTGGAGGCCGTGGCCATGGCCCACGCCCTCGGGGCGGACTACATCGAGCAGGACGTGGTGATGTCCTCCGACGGCGTGCCGATGGTGCTGCACGACGTGACCCTCGACGCGACGACGGACGTGGCGGCGCGTTTTCCCGGCCGGGCGCGGGAGGACGGGAGGTATTACGCGATCGACTTCACCCTCGCGGAGTTGAAGAGCCTCGCGGTGCGCGAGCGCTTCAAACCGGAGACGGGTGAGCCGGTCTTTCCGGGGCGCTACTCCGGGGGCCTGCCCGTCTTCCGTATCGCGACTTTCGAGGAGTCGCTCGCGCTCGTCTCCGGGCTCAACGCCAGCACGGGTCGCGTGGCGGGCGTCTATCCCGAGATCAAGAGGCCCGGCTGGCATCTGGCGCAGGGGAAGGATCTCGGCGCCGCCGTCGTCGCGATGCTCGACCGTTTCGGCTACCGTGAGAAATCGGACGCCTGCTTCGTGCAGTGCTTCGAGTTCACGGAGGTCCGCCGCCTCCGCGAATCGCTCGGCTACCGGGGGAAGCTGATCCAATTGCTCGGCGGGAGCAAGCCGGGCGAGGATGGCACCGATTTCGTCCGCTTTCGCACTCCCGAGGGCTTGCGCGAGCTGGCGGATTGGGTGGACGGGATCGGGCCTTCCCTCGATTCCGTCGTCCTCGGCGCGTCGCCCGGGGAACGACGCATCACTCCACTCGCCGCCGAGGCCCGCGCGGCCGGGCTCGCGGTGCATCCCTACACCGCCCGCACTGACAGCTTGCCGAAATGGGCGGCGGACTACGCCGATTTGATCGGCGTGCTGAAGGAGGCGGGCGTGGAAGGGTGGTTCACCGACTTCCCCGGCCTGCTGCGGTAGGATTGAGTTGGAGCGCGGACACGTCCGCACGCTCCATGTTTTACGCGCCCTTCCCCGTCGCCGCGAGGGCGCGTTTCTCGGCGTTCGCCTTCATGCGCACGTTGAGCATCTCGACGAAGACGGAGAAGGCCATCGCGAAGTAGACGAAGCCCTTCTGGAAGTGGAAGTGGAAGCCCTCGGCCACGAGGGTCGTGCCGATGAGGAGGAGGAAGGAGAGGGCCAGCACCTTCACCGTGGGATGGCGGCTGATGAAACTGTTGACCGCTCCGGCGAAGGCCATCATGAAGCCGACCGCGACCATCACTGCGAGGATCATGATGGAGATGTAATCGACCATGCCGACGGCGGTGATGACGGAGTCGAGGGAGAAGACGATGTCGAGGATGGCGATCTGGACGAGGATGGCCCCGAGCGCGGCGCGGCCTTTCGAGGCGTCATGCGCGGCATCGGCGTGGCCCTCGACTTTGTGGTGGAGTTCCTTCGTGCTCTTCCAGAGGAGGAAGAGGCCGCCGAGGATGAGGATGATGTCCTTGCCTGAGAAAGGATGGCCGAAGAGGGAGAAGATCGGATCTTTCAACTGCATGACCCAAGTGATGCAGAGCAGCAGGAGGATGCGCGTCAGCATGGCGAAGCCGAGGCCGAGGAAGCGGGCGCGAGCGCGCTGCTCCGCCGGGAGACGGTCCACGAGGATGGAGATGAAGACGATGTTGTCGATGCCGAGGACGATCTCCATCACCGTCAGGGTGAGGAGGGCGATCCAACCCTCTCCGCTGGAGAGCCAGGAGAAGTCGAAGGGGCCGGTGGCGAGGAGTGGCTCGATGGTGATCATGGGAGACAAGGGCGAGGATACGTCGGTCCGTCGCGCTTGCAATGGGGGGAGGAGGAGGGGAGGCGAGATTTTTTTCCTTCCGTCGGGAGATGAAGTGGTCCAGAGTGGCCCAGTGAACGAGCCGTTTGGAGTGTTATTCGTTCGACCGATTGGAGATCGATGACGATTTTTGAACCAAAGCGCGGACATGTCCGCGCACCCTTGATTCGGGAGGCATCCGGCGCATGAAAGCATTCGAATGGAAATGGGGCGCGATCATTGGCGGGGCGGGTTTCGCCTGGCTCGTCCTGTCGTGGGCGCTGGGCTTCCACGCGCGCGGCATCGGGATGATCCAAGTGACGGCGGGCCTGTCGGTGATCCTTGCCTTGGTCGGCTATGTCCTCGCGTTCCGGTCGCTGTTGCGCCGCGAGCCGGAGACGGGCTTCCTCGAAGGGTTGCGATCAGGGGCGCTGATCGCAGTGGTGGCGGCCTCGGTCGCAGTGCTGGCGCAAATCGCCTATTTCCGCCTCCTCAATCCCGGATGGACGGACTACATGGTCGGGGAGACCCGAAAATACTACCACTCGACCGGGCTCGACGAGGCGGGGGTCGAGGCGATGGCGGAGGGGGCGAAGACGACCTTCGGCTTCGCCTCCTACGCGATCCAAGCCGGTGCCGGCGCGCTGGTGCAGGGGGTGGTTTTCAGCGCCCTCGTGCTGGCGGCGTTGCGCTGGCTGAGAAACCGCTGAAAGCGCCACGCCGCCGATGGACCTGCCCAGCTCAGTAGGGCAGCTCGCGGATGTAGAGGTTCTTGAAGCTCAGGTTGTTGCCGTGGTTCTGAAGCTCGATCTGGTCGGCGCGGGCGAGGGGCTCCTTGCGGGTCTTGTCCCAGAAGTTCTCCAGCTCGGTGCGGTCCACGACGAGCTTACCGTTCAGCCAGATGCTGACGCGGCTGCCGACCATGCGGATGAAGAAGCTGTTCCATTCGCCGATGGGCTTGTCGGCGAGGACGAGGGGCTGGTTGCGGGTGTGGCGGTTGTTCCAGAGGCCGCCCGAACCGAGGTTGCGACCGTGCTTGAGAACCTCGACGATCTCCTCCGGCGTGGAGGCCGGGGTGCCGTCCTTCTTCTTGATGTCCCACGGGTCCCAGATCTGGACCTGCGGAGTGCCGCGCAGGTAGAGGCCGCTGTCGGCCCCGGCGGGAATCTTCCAGTCGCAGTAGAGTTCGAAATCGCCGTAGTCCTTCGCCGTGCAGAGGCTCTTGCCCTTGCCGTCGAAGGCGAGGACGCCGTCCTTGGCACTCCAGTGGGCGTTCATGAGCTCGTCGGCCTTGGCCTGGGCCTCCTTGAGGGCGTCGCCGGTCAGGGCGCGGCGCTCGACGGCGTTGTCGTGGGCGAGGCCCTTCCAGCCCGAGAGATCCTTGCCGTTGAAGAGGGCGGTGAAGCCGGCCGGCGGGGTGTTGTCGGGGTTGCCTTCGAGAAGAGGCTTGGCGGGGGAGAAGTCGGCGACCTTGAGGTTGCGGAACTCCATCGGATCGCTGTGGCCCGCGAGCATGATGCGACCGGTGCGGCTGCGGCGGCCGTTGAAGCCTGCTTCGAGCGGGGCCCGGTCCTCAAGGAAAGCATCGACGATGACGGCTCCGTTGAGGATGACCATGATGTGGTCGTCGATGGCGACGATGGTCTGCTGGTTCCATTCGCCGACGGGCTTGAGGTAGCCGGTCTTCGCGGGAACGTGGCCGTAGACGGAGCCGTGGACCTGCCAAGGCTTCAGCCAAGAGAGCTTGCGGGGCTTGCCCGCGACGATGGCCTCGCCACCGTAGGCCGAGCCGTTGTCGTCGAGGATCTGGATTTCAAGTCCGTCTTGCGCGGGGCGGCCTCCAGCGGGGACGCGGATGCCGATGCCATTGTTGGCGCTCTCCTGCATCTTGAATTCGAAGGTGAGGGCGAAGTCGCCGTAGTCCTTGTCCGTCTCGAGGTTCTTGCCACCGGGCTTGCAGACGAGGACGCCGTCCTTCACCTCGTAGCCGGCGGTATCGCCCTCCCAGCCAGTGAGATCCTTGCCGTTGAAGAGTTCCTTCCATTCGGCGGATTCGAGGATGGCGGCAGGACGCTTCGCGGCCTCGCGGTTGGGATCGGGTTTCGCGGCGTCTTGCGAGAAGGCGGTGGAGAGGGCAAGCGCGAAAGCGGCGCCAGCCAAGACGATAGAGTGGGAGAAGTTCCTCATGATGGGCGGCACCAGACCACGGGGAGGCGGAGCGGGCAAGGGCGCGGTTGCGTCAGGGGCAACCCTCCTACTCCTACTCCTACTCCTACTCCTACTCCTACTCCTACTCCTACTCCTACTCAGAATGCGGAGAACCGAGAGAGTAGGAGTATGAGGAAGAGTAGGAGTAGGAAGGGGAAAATCACCCCTTGCCCTTCGTCCGAGTCCCCTTCTTCTCCTTCACCTCCTTCTCGATGAAGTCGATGATCATTCCGGCGATGTCCTTTCCGGTGGTGGTTTCGATGCCTTCGAGGCCCGGGGAGGAGTTCACTTCCATGACGACGGCTCCGTGGTTCGAGCGCAGCAGATCGACCCCGGCGACGTTCAGTCCGAGGATGCTGGCGGCGCGGACGGCGGTGGAGCGCTCCTCTGGCGTGATTTTCACGATCGAGGCGGTGCCGCCGCGATGGAGATTGGAGCGGAATTCGCCCTCCTTGCCCTGCCGCTTCATGGCGGCGACGACCTTGCCGCCGACGACGAGGCAGCGGATGTCGGCTCCGCCAGCCTCTTTGATGTATTCTTGGGCGAGGATGTTCGCATTCAGCCCCCGGAAGGCCTCGATGACCGACTCGGCCGCCTTGCGGGTCTCGGCGAGGACGACGCCGACGCCTTGGGTGCCTTCGAGCAGCTTGATGACGAGCGGTGCTCCGCCGACTTGGTCGATGAGGGCGTCGGTGGTGCGCGGGTCGTGGGCGAAGCCGGTCACCGGCAGGCCGATGCCCTTCCGGGCGAGGAGCTGGAGGCTGCGGAGCTTGTCGCGCGAGCGCGAGATGGCGACCGATTCGTTGACGCTGTAGACGTTCATCATCTCGAACTGCCGCACCACGGCGCAGCCGAAGAAAGTGTAGGTCGCGCCGATGCGTGGGATCACGGCGTCGAAGCCCTCCAGTTTCGTGCTGCCGAGGAAGATGGCCGGGCGCATCGAGGTGATCTCCATGTGACAGCGGACGTAGTCGATCACATGCATGTCGTGCCCGCGCTTCAGGCCGGCCTCGTAGAGGGCGGTGGTGGAGTAGAGCTTTTTGTTGCGGGACAGGATCGCGATCTTCATGCGGAAGGGCGGCCTGCAGCCGCCGTGAACGGTGGGATAGTAGAAGGGAAAAGCCGAAAAGCAAAAGGTGGACGGATGGGGGGACGGGATATTCGCCTATTTTTTCTTGGAGAGGGGCTTGCCGATCTGGTAGGAGAGGGAGGGGTCCACGAGGAAACGGCCTTTGATCGCAGTGCGGCCCAGCAGCATCCGGAATTTCATGTTCTCGCGGTTGGTAAGGCTGAATTCCACCTCCCAAGTGAAGGGGCCGAGCGTCACGGGCACGCGGATGAAGGGGCGCAGCTCCTCGTGCCCGCCGGAGTCGCGGACGACGCGGAGCGCGGCGAGGGGGCGGTCGCAGGCCACTGCCAGCGAGGGACGCCTCGGCAGGGGATGCACGGTGAAGCTCGCCCGCTGCTCACCTTCGGTGGTCTCGTAGATTTCGAGGCCGCAGGTATGCAGGCAGGAACTGCGCGCGCCGGTGTCGATCTTGGCCTTGATCCGGGAGATGCCAAGCTCCGGGATCGAAAGCCATTCTCGCCATCCGAGCAGATCGAGGCTAGATGGAGTTGGGTTCACGGGGGAGTGGGTGGTTGGGAGTCGAGGGCTGGCCGCAAAGAAGCACAAAAGGCACAAACAACGAGGCGGGTGTTTGTGCCTTTTGTGCCTTTTTTCGGCCCGATTCTCTTCATCCTCCCTAGCCCGGAGGCCAAGCGAGGTCTCGCCCGGAGAGGAGGTGGACGTGGAGGTGGGGCACGGTCTCGCCGCCGTGGCGTCCGTGGTTGATGACGACACGGAAGCCTTGGTCGGTCCCGTCGAAGCCTTGCTCCCTTGCGATTTTCCCCGCGACGAGAAGGAGGTGCCCGAGGAGGGGGGCGTCGTCCTCCGTGGCCGCGCCGACGCGCGGGATGGGCTTGCGGGGGATGATGAGAAGGTGGACCGGGGCTTGCGGATGGATGTCGCGGAAGGCGATGGCGAGATCGTCCTCGTAGACGATGTCGGCGGGAATCTCGCGGGCGATGATTTTCTCGAAAAGGGTCATGAGGCGATGAGGAGATGGAACCCGGGGCGGGCGGCGCGGTCCAAGGTCTCCCGGACGAAGGCGGTGATCTCCCGTTTCAGGGTTTCGCAACGCCCGGTCCATTTCTTGGTGGCGACGAGGCGGCGCACGCCCTTGCCCAGCGCATGCACTTCGACGAGGTTCGCGCCTCCGGCGGCGGCGGACAGGATCTCCTCTTCGAGAAGGCGGAAGAAGGCCAGCTCGTAGCCGCTCCCGGCGCGGCGGGCGAGTTCGCTCACGGAGATGCGCACGGGTGGCGGGGTCTTGTCGATCTTCGCGGCGACGTGGCCGAGGCCGAGGGAGGCGAGGGTCTTCTCGATGCGGGCGAAGAGGTCGTCGGAGTCGATCACGCTGCCTTTGTAGTGGTTGGCGAGGAAGCTCTCGACGCCCCGGGAGATGTCGTGCGCCATCCACGCGGGCACGTCGGTGCCGCTGACGGCGTTGGCGAGGGTGTCGGAGAGCCACTCGGGCTCGCAGAGGGCGAGGCTAGAGGTGCCGATGCGGATGTAGGGGAGGGCGTGCGGCAGGGAGATCATGGCGGGTTTCTCGGGAACGGTGGGTGTTTGTGTGTGCGGGGAAAAGGGGCGTCAGGTGCGCGCCTCGAAGAGGTCGGGCTGGAGGAGGTCGGCCATGGGGGAGCTCTCCAGCGACTCGATCACCTCGCTGAATTCGCCGACATCCTGGAACTGGCGGTAGACGGAGGCGTAGCGGACGAAGGCGACGGGGTCGATGCGCTGGAGGTGGGCCATGACCTTCGGTCCGATGAGGCGGGTGGGTATCTCGCGCAGGTTGTCGGCGGTGAGATCGTTGATGATCTCGTCGACGGCGTTTTCGAGCTCGTCGAGGGAGACGCGACGTTTCTCGCAGGCTTTGATGAGGCCGCCGAGGAGCTTCTCGCGCTTGAAGGGCTCCCGGGTGCCGTCGCGCTTCACGACGAGGACGTCGCGCCGCTCAAGCTGCTCGTAGGTGGTGAAGCGATGCCCGCATTCGAGGCATTCGCGCCGCCGCCGGATCGAAAGCCCGTCCTTGGAGAGACGGGAATCGATGACTTTGTCCTCGAGACTGTTACATTTGATGCAGCGCATGGGCGCGGTCGGTGGCAAAAATGCGACTCAGGCGCAAGAATCTCACAAGATATTGGGGTGTCAATTCAAAAACGACCACAAGATGTGGGGTTTCCGGTGCTTGGCTGCCCGAGGAGGAGTGTTGGGGCGGCGTTGCGGGCGTCCGGCTTTTTCGCGGGAGGAGGGACGAACTATCCCCTTGCCTTGTCGGCGCGAGAGGCGATGAAAAAGCCTCATGCCCCGGATCTGTCCCAGTTTCATCTGCTTCTGCCTCTGGCTTGGGGGTGCGGCGGCACATGCGGGCGGCTGGTCGCTCCGCGGGGGCGGGGAGCTGCCGGGCGACCCGCTGGCGTTCGACTTCGAGCGGAAGACGGTCACTTTCCGCGACCCGGTCACGGAGCGCGAGGCCGCCGTCCCCTCGCGAAGCCTGTCTTTGCGCAGTCGGCAGAGGCTGGTTTTCCATCCGGTCTTCCATCGCGGGGATCGAGGGAGGGATTTCTGGTCGCCGGAGCGCCGACGGCTGTTCCTAGGTGCCCTCGCGGTTCCAGCGGTAGTGGGTTCCCTCGGCTTCTGGGCGGCGGGATGGCTCTTCGCGGGCAGGCGGAACCCGATCCTCGCGGCGATCGGCTTCGTCGGTTCCTGGGCGGTCATGGGGATCTTCACGATGTGCTACGCCTTCTACCAGATCCGTTTCGGAGGCGGGGGAGGAGTCATTCTCTTCGGCGCCACCGTGGCTCTCGTCGTGACGCCGCTCTACGTCTCGGCGGTCTACGGGTGCAGCTATTGGAAGGGCCTGTTCGTGCTGCTCTCGCATCTGGTCGCGAGCGCCTGCCTCCTAGGCATCGTCTTCGCCGCGACCGAGGCCGTCGCGGGGAAGGAGCGGACCGAAACTTGGTGGACGGAAGAGGTCTTCGAGCCGCTCGGCCTCGTCGCGCCCGCGAACCCGGACCGTCGGGACGAGCCGTAACACACGCTTGCCTCCGATGCTTGGGAATCTAAACTGCCTCCTGATGACCCTAGAATCCTTTCTCGCCACGGTCCGGTCGGACGGCGTCCCGCCGCAGGGGCTGTCGTCTGGGCTGGAGGCGCTCTGGCACGCCAAAGCGGGGCATTGGGACCGCGCCCATGAGATCGCGCAGGACATTCCCACGAAGACGGGATCGTGGATCCACGGCCTCCTCCACGCCATCGAGGGCGATTTCGGGAACTCCGCCTACTGGTATTGCTTGGCGGGGCGCGATCCGATCTGCCGCGAGCAGATCGAGGCGGAATGGGAGAGGATCGTCGCGGCCTTGTTGTAATCGGGGCCTTTCCCTTCCGCCTCCCGAATTCCTCTCGAATCCATTTAAGAATCCCACCCCGTCGCCCGTTTCCAAATTCAACTGATGCGGCTGCCCGATCTACCCGGCTATCGATACGAGGGGCTTCTCGGAGAGGATCCTTTCGGCTGGACCTTCGTCGCCTCCCACGAGGGAGGGGAGCGTCGTGCCGTGCGCGTGTTCAAAGCCCAGGCCACGAGCGACCGTCTCCTCTATCCGTATTTCAAAGCCCTCTCCGACCCGCAGGGCGGTTTCGAGGGGATCGACCGCATCTGCGACTACGTGCTTCAGGACGCGAAGCGACCGACCGTCTGCGCGACGCCTTTCCACGGCTGGCGGTCTCGCGATGGGGGCTCCTGGCAGGTCGGGTCGCTGCGGCGGCTCATGAGCATGCTGTCGCGGGAGCAGGCGGTCGAGGTCGTGCGGGACTTGGCGGGGGCTTTGGGGGGATTGCACGCGGCCGATCTCTTCCACGCCGGTCTGCGGCCTTCGGAAATCCACCTCGTCCCCGGTGCGAAGGGTGGGCAGAAGGTTTGCGTCGCCGGGTTCGGCCAGGTGTTCATGGGAGGCTTGCAGTATCTCGAGGCCGGCGAGTTCCTCTTCTACGCCGCTCCGGAGCAGCTCGCCACGGGCGATTTCAACGGGGGGAGGGGGAAAGCTTGGGATGTCTATGCCTTCGGGGTAGTCGCTTTCCAGCTTCTCACCGGCCATCTTCCCCGCCTCGACCAGTTCCGCCGCCGCCACGAGGAGAATCCGGGATGGCTCGGGGCGACGGCCGCGATCGTCTTTGGCGAGGTGGCGGAGGTCACGGAGTCCTTCTTGGAGCAGCTTGAGGCGGAGCGTTCCGTGGAGTGGCCGACGGCGGCTCCGAACGCCCGCGAGGAGGCGTTGCGTAAGGTGATCGGCTCCTGCTTGGGCTTCACGGCGGTGGAGCGGCCCGCGACGATAGTCGAGGTGGCGGAGGCGGTGCGCCAAGCCTGTCTCGTCCCTGCGGCGGCGGTCCGTCCGGCGAAAGCGGAGGCGAAGGCGGAAAAAGAGGAGGAGGCAAAAGAGCAGGACAAGGCGCCGGAGCCCTTCGAGGCGGCGGTGGCCGAGGCCGGCATCCTCGACGGGACGCCCGGATTCGAGCGCGAGCCGGCGCGGAGCCTCCTGCCGCAGGGGTTTTTCGCCGAGATCCGGGAGAACGCGACGCTGCGCTGGCAGTTGGCGGCGATCTGCTCCCTGATGGTGACCTTGGTGCTGACCTTTTTCGCCTTCGTCAACTACCTCGACGCGCGGAAGGCGAAGAACATCGTCGAAAGCGAACTGCAGGAGTCGGAGCGCGAGCGCCGCGCCAGCATCGACCGCCAAGCCGAGGCCTACCGCCGGATGCGGGAGGAGCAGGTCAAGAAAAACCAGCTCGTCTCCGATCTGAACGAGGCGGAGGACTCCAAGAACAACCTGCTCGGCCAAGTCAAGCTGGCCCGCCAGCTCCTGCGCGAAACCCAGGACAACGGGGATCGCTTCTTCCAGCTCGTCCTTGAAAACCGCGACTCCGACGTGCCCGAGTTCCGCGCCGGGCGGGCCGCCGCGCTGGAGGAGGGGCGCAGGCACTACGAACGGCTCGTCGAGACCTACGGCGATGCCTCCGATTTTATCGTCTCGACGGCGAACGCCTTTTTCTACCTCGGCCGTATCTACCGCGAGATGGGCGAGTTCGGCGAGTCGCTCGGTGCCTTCGGCGAGGCGGAGCGGCGCTATTCGGCCCTGCTCGAGGACGAGAGCACCGCCAAGGTCGAGTTCATCAAGAACATCGCCCTCTCCAAGAGCGGCCTCGGCGAGCTCGCGATCCGGAACAGCCAGCATTCCGTGGCGCGGCACTACTTCACCGAATCCTCGCGCTTCTGGGCCGAGGCCCGCTCTCGCGATCCCAGCCTTGCCTCCGTCGCCGCCCTCCAGATCCACGGGAACTCCCTCGCCATCGTCGAGTGCGAGTTTGCGATGGACCGCCTCGACGCCGCGCTCGACGCGGCCATGTCGGTCGGGGTCAGCCTCACCGCGATGCAGAAGGAGGACCCGGGGAACCATCGCGTCGTCGGCGCCCTCGCGAAGTCCTTCTCCCACGTCGGACGCGTCTTGGAGATGCGGCGCGATCTGGAAACGGCCCGCCAAGCCTACCAGCAGTCAAGCGACCTCTACGCCGAGGCGGTGCGGCTCGATGCGGCGGTCGACGAATACCAGCTCGGCTTGGGCAACAGCCTCGCCCGTGTCGGCCTGCTCGCCAACGACATGGACAAGCTGGAGGGCGCCGCCGAGGTGCTCGGGCGGGTCGTGGCCTCGAATCCCTACGAGTCGATCTATTTGAAGACCCTCGCCGACATCTACGGTGCGCTCGCCGCAGGACAGCGCGACGGCGGCAAGGTGCAAAGCGCCGTCGCCCTCGAGGCGAAGGCCATCGGCATCCTCAAGCCCATCGTCGAGGGGAACCGCGCCGTCGCGCCGGATGTGAAGTTCTCGTACTCGCAGCGCCTCGCCCATCTCGCTGAGCTCCTCGGGGACTCGGGCAAGTTCGACGATTCCCGGGTTCCCTTGAAGGAGGCCATCGACTTGCTCGAGGGCATCGCCGAGGGAGAGGGAGCCTCCGCCGAATACCGTCGCGCCCTCGCCCGCACTCGCGGCATGGCCGGCTTCGCCTGCATGAAAAGCGGCAAAAAGGGCGAGGCGAAGGAGCACTTGGAGCTCGCGAAGACCGAGTGGCAGAGCTACATGGCCGCCCACCCCGACGACAGCGACGCGGCGCAGGCGGTGAAATGGACCTCGGAGCAGTTGAGGAATTTGCGGTGATCTGGCTTTCTTCCCTCCTACTCGTCCTCATCCTCCTACTCTTACTCAGCCGAGAGTCTCTAGGACGTTCGATTTTTGAGTAAGAGTAGGAGGATGAGGACGAGTAGGAGTCAAGAGCAAGAGGGTTCTTGACAGCACCATCCCATCCGGCTTCCGTGCCGCCCTATGCCGCACGGGATCGACATCGAAGAAGTGAAACGCATCGCCTGCGCCGCCGGGGCGGCGGTGCTGGAGGTCTACGGAACGGAGTTCTCCGTCGAGACGAAGGACGACGAATCCCCCCTCACCGAGGCCGACCGCCGCTCCAACGTCGTCATCCTCGAAGGACTCGCCCGCCTCGACCCGGCGATCCCTGTCATCTCGGAGGAGGCCCGGACCCTGCCCTACGAGGAACGGTGCGGGTGGGAGCGCTTCTGGCTGGTCGATCCCTTGGACGGGACGAAGGAGTTCGTCAAACGGAACGGCGAGTTCACGGTGAACATCGCCCTCGTGCGCGGCGGGACGCCGGTGCTCGGCGTCGTCTACCAACCCGTCGGCGGCCATCTCCACTGGGCGGTCGAGGGAGGGGGGGCTTGGAAGTCCTCAGAAGGCGGGACGCCGCGACGGCTCGGGGGCGGTGCCCATTATTCGACCAAGGACGAGGTCGTGGTCGTCGCGAGCCGCTCCCATCTGACTGACGAGGTGCGCGGCTTCGTCGCCGGGCTGGAGTCCCAAGGGAAGCGGGTCGAGTTCCTCTCCGCCGGCAGCTCGCTGAAACTGTGCCTCGTCGCCGAGGGGGCCGCCGACGTCTATCCCCGGCTCGGCCCGACCATGGAGTGGGATACCGCCGCCGCCCACGCCGTCGCCATCGAGGCGGGGCGGAGGGTGGTTGAATACGGCACGGGGGAGCCTTTGCGATACAACAAGGCGGACTTGCTGAACCCCCATTTCCTCGTCGAGTGAGGGCGCGAAAAAAGCGCGTCCGACGAGGGACGCGCTTCGCGGGGTTCGACTCCGCTGTCGGCGGTGGTCACCAAGTTTTCACATTGTCCTTGGTCTTGCCGTCCCCTTCCTCTTCCAAGTCGGGGCCGCTGCTCCAGACGAGGATGGATTCGGGGAGGAAGTTGGCGTCGGTCTTCTCGTCCCATGTCGGCTTCTCGACGCGGTTGTTGTAGTCAAGGTCCATGCGGACGTAGTATTGCTCGCCCCAAGGATCCCAGAGTTCGCCTTCGCCCCCGTCACCGAGGTTGACCCCTTTGATGTACACCTCCGCTCCCGTTTTCTTGTGGACGCCTTTCTTGGCGGCCTTGTCGGTGTAGAAGGCGATGCCGCGGGGATTGAGTCCGTCCCTCTCTTTCTGCTCGTCGGAGCCGAGGAGGATGTCCATGAGGTCATGGTCGGTGCGCCGCTCTTGGAGTTCGTCTTTGTCGTCCGACTCGACCGGGTATTTCCGGTATTCCGTGAAGTAGGTGGAGATCGCGTTCTTGAGCTGGTAGGCGGTATTCTGCGCGTGGGCCGCCTGAGCTTTTCGCTGGGCCCCCGCCGCGGCGGGGAACAGGAAGCCGGCGAGGATCCCGATGATGGCGATGACGATGAGCAGCTCGAGCAGGGTGAAGCCGCCGTCGCGGGAGATAGAGGATGACTTTTTCATGATCGGGGGAATCTTGGAAGGTGGGGAGGTGCCGGAACTTGCCCGGTGATAGTGGCATCTAAGCACAATTGGCCCCGGCAAGTCCATCTTTTTCGTCTTTTTCCGACCCTTCTTTTGAAGAAAACGTTCATTCCCCGCATCCGGGAGCTTCTCTCCAAGCCCGGATACGAGCCGCTCAACAAGTCCGAGCTGGCGAGGGCGCTCCGTGTCCGCACGAACCAGCGGGCCGCCTTCCGCGAATCCCTCGCAGAAATGGAAAGCACGGGCGAGATCGACCGCGGTCGCAAATCCCGTTACCGCCTCGTCCCGCGCTCGGCCAAGGCGAAAGCCCCTTCGCTCGTCGGCACGATCCAGTTCTCCCGCGACCGCAAGCGACAGAGCGCCGTCTTCCTGCCCGACGATCCCGCCGCCGTCCCCGGTTTCCAGGCCGGGGACCGGCCCCGAATTTTCGTGCCGGGGCGCTTCACCGGGACGGCTCTCGACGGGGACAGGGTCGAGGTCCATCTGGTCGAGCCGGAGCCTCCCCGCTGGCAACGCCACGTCCCGCCCTCGCGCCGGCCGAAGGAGCGCACGGACGCGGAGCCCCACGCCAAAGTCGTCCGGGTCGTGGAGCGAGTCCGCACCCGCGTCGTCGGGCGCTTCCACAGCAAGGGCGCCCGCGCCGCCCTCGCGCCCGAGGACGGTCGCCTTCCCGCCTCCTTCCGCCTCTCCTCCGTCCTGCCCGGGGCGGAGCCGGGCGACATCGTCGTGGCGGAGTTCACGGCATGGGACAGCCCGTCCAGCCAGCCCGTCGCCAAGATGGTCGAAGTCCTCGGCCGCGAGGGCGATCCGGGCGTGGACATCCTCTCCATCGTCCACCGCTACGGGCTGCCGCTCGCCTTTCCCGAAGCCGTCCTGCGCGAGGCCGAGGCGGTCGAGGAGGCCATCCCATCGGGCGAAATCGCCCGCCGCGAGGACTGGCGCGGGCGCGAGGTCTTCACCATCGACCCGGAAGACGCGAAGGACTTCGACGACGCCATCTGCGTGACCGAGCGTCCCGACGGCATCTGGGAGCTCGCCGTTCACATCGCCGACGTCTCCCACTACGTGAAGCCCGGCTCTGCCCTCGACCGCGAGGCGCGGCGGCGGGGCAACAGCGTCTACCTCGCCGACCGCGTCCTCCCCATGCTGCCCGAGCCGCTCAGCAACGGCGTCTGCAGCCTGAAGCCCGGCGTCGAGCGGCTCACCCACGCGGCGATCCTCGAATTCGACGCGTCGGGCAAGGCCACCTCGGCCCGCTTCGTCTCTGCCGTGATCCGCAGCCGCCGACGCTACACCTACGAGGAGGCGTATGCGCTGATGCAGCTCGACCCCGCCGACCTCGCCGCGATCCCCGGCGAGGAGGAGCGCTCCCTCGCCTCGCACCTCTATCGCGCTTGGCGGCTCGCCTCGAAGCTGCGCGAGCGGCGCTTCGCCAAAGGCTCCCTCGACCTCGAATCCGCCGAGGTGAAGGCCATCCTCGACGAGCAGGGCCGCGCCGTCGGGATCAAGCGCAGCGAATACGACGAGAGCCACCAGCTCATCGAGGAGTTCATGCTCGCGGCGAACGAAGCCGTGGCCCGCGAGACGAGGCAGGCGCCCGTGGCCTCGCTCTACCGCGTCCACGAGGATCCCGACCCCGCCAAGCTGGAGGAGTTCGCCGAGCAGGCCCGCGCCTTCGGCCATCGCGTCGGCGACGTCTCGAACCGGGCCGAGCTGCAGAAGCTCCTCCGCGACATCCGCGGACGGCTCGAGGAGCACGGCCTCAAAATCGCCCTGCTCAAGAGCCTGCGCCGCGCCGCGTATTCGAAAGATCCGGTGGGCCACTACGGCCTCGCCAAGTCGGACTACACCCATTTCACCAGCCCCATCCGCCGCTACGCCGACCTCGTCGTGCATCGCGCCCTGCGCCGCCTCCTCTCGCGCCGCCACGCCCCCACCGCCCCGGCGAAGGCCGATCCCGTGCCGGTCGAGGCCGAGCTGGAGGGGATCGCCGAGCACATTTCGAGAACCGAACGCATCGCCGCCGACGCCGAGGCCGACACGCAGCGGCTGAAACTGGTCGAATACCTCGAAAGAGTCTGTCTGGAGGAGGGGGAGCCCCTCTTCGACGCCATCGTTTTGGAGGCGAAGGCCGTCGGCGCCTTCGTCGAACTCGACGGCCTCTACCTGAAGGGAATGATCCGCAGGGCCGACCTTCCGCCCTCGCTGGGCTACTCCTTCGACCGGGGCGGCGGAGCCTTCCGCGGACGCCCCGGCGTCCCGGATATCGGCGCGGGATGCCGGCTCAAGGTCCGCCTCCACCGCGTTGATCGCGAGAAGGGTTTCCTCGATTTCATCCCCGTCACCCTGCCCAAGCGAAAGTCACGGCCTTCTCGATCTCGGGATGCAGGCTGAGGTAGACCGGGCAGCCCAGCGCGACGCGTTCGAGCGCCTCCCGGCGGGGATGGTCGGCGGGAAGCGACAGGGTCATCTCCACGGTCAGCTTCGCGATGCGGCGGGGCGGCTCGGGCGTCATCTCCTTGAGAACGCGCACCTTCGTGCCGGTCAGGTCGATCCCGTTCTTCTCCGCGTAGATGCCCATGATGGTCATCATGCAGGTGCCGAGGGAGGTGGCGGCGAGGTCGGTGGGGGAGAAGCGCTCGCCCTTGCCGTGGTTGTCGACAGGGGCGTCGGTCTCGATGGCCGAGCCGGAGGGGCCGTGGATGGCGGAGCAGCGGAGGCCGCCCTCGTAGACGGCGTGAATTTCGACCATGGCGGAGGGATGGGTGGAGGGTTTGTCAGGGCAGGCTCTTCATGACGCGCCCGGTCAGTTCTCCCTTCAGGGTGATGCCGAGGTCGGTGAACTCGGCGGCGATGACTTCGAGATCCTTCGCGAAGCGGGCGCTCTCCGTGGCGATCACCTTCACGCCGGTGATCGAGGCCTCCTCATGGAAGTCCCCGACGACGTGGATCTCCCTCGCGATGATGGCGACGGGCACGGTGGTGACGGGCACTTGCCAATCCACTTTCCCGGAGGCGAAGTAACAGGTGGGCTCGGTCGGAGCGGCGTCCACGGTGGCGTCCGCCCCGAGATTCACCGCTTGGTAGCCTTTCGAGACGAAGCGACCCGGTCCGAAGTAGAAGAGGCCGCCGGCGAGGGCGGCGAGGAGCAGGAGGACGAAGCCGAGGAAGCAGCCACAACCGCGACCACAGCCCCGCTTCTGCCTCAGAGGCGGATAGGTGTCGGTGGGGTGGCTGCGATCCTTGGATTTCTTCCGTCCTTTGGGATCGTCGGACGAACCGTAGGTGGGGACATTCCCTTGGGGCGACCGGATGTCGGGGGGCGGAGGGATGTCCGGCGGGAGTTCCGGAGTTGGCTCAGGCTGGGAGGGATCGCTCATACTCTGGGGGGAAGGATGACCAATCCGATCTAGGGCGGGATTGGCGGCCTTTCAAGGTGAAAAGTCCGTTCCTTGTGGGAGAGTGCCGCGCATGAACGACCCGGCCCAGAAAAGCGAGGCTTCCCTCGGCAACATCCTCCGGCGCTACTTTCTCACCGGTTTCGTCGCGGTCATCCCGTTGACGATCACCTGGCTGATCCTCTCCTTCCTATTCAAATGGCTCTCGGCGATCGGCACCCCGATCTTCCAAGCGCTCGCCGAACTCGTCGGGCCGGAGTATCCGCTGATCGCGAGGATTCTCGACAGCAAGACGACGCTCTCCATCGTCGGGGCGGTGCTCGTGCTGGTGCTCCTCGTCTTACTCGGTTGGTTCACGACGAACGTCATCGGGCGGCGCCTCTTCCATTTCTTCGAGGCCCTCTTCCATCGCATCCCTTTGGTGAAGACGATCTACGGCTCGGTGAAAAAGCTCGTCGCGGTGCTCGGCGACAAGCCGAAGGGCGGCTTGCAGCGTGTCGTCCTGATCAACTTCCCCTCGTCGGAGATGAAGACCGTGGGCATCGTCACCCGCACGCTGCGCGACGCCGGGACAGGCCGCGAACTCGCCGCCGTCTACGTGCCGACGACGCCGAACCCGACCTCGGGCTACCTCGAGATCGTGCCGGTGGAATACGTCGTCTCGACCGACTGGACCATGGACGAGGCCATGGCCTTCATCGTCTCCGGCGGGGCGATCGCGCCAGAGTCGGTGAGGTATGAAAACAAGGAAGGCGGGCAGGGGTGAGGGCCGGAGGGCTGCTCATTCCTTCTCGTCGTAGACCTCGATATCCACCAGCCTCCCCTCCCCCGTGAAGGTCGCATCGAAACAGACATCGCCGTGGCGGTAGCCGATTTCGATCTCCTCCCCGTCATCCCACACCTTCTTGTCGCCGGGCCCAAAGAGGGCGGTCAGTTGCTCCTCTGTCGTGCCGGGGCCGATGAGGGTTCCGGCGGGTTCGACGAGGAGTTTCGCGGGGCGGAAGCCGGGCCTCGGTTCGTCCGGGTCGTCGTGGAGGAAGATCGTGAACTCGTCGATCCGACCGTCCACCACTCCGAACTCGATCCCGAGCGAGAGGTAGGAGAGATGGACGTATCGCTTGCCCAGCGGGCGGAACTCCTCGCAAGGACCGAAGGGGGCGAGGGACTCGACAGGGCCGAGCAGGGGGATGCGGTTGAGCGTGCGCGAACCGGTGTCCCAGACGAGCTTCGGCGGAACGAGGGGCTTGGGGAAGGACTCGGTGGGGTCCTTGGGGCCGAGACCGAAGAGTTTGCTGAACCATCCCATGCGGCGAAGCTGCCACGGCCCGCCGGGGAAGGGAACGGGAAAATTCCGCGATTCTTCGTTTTCCTTCGCCCAATTCTCCCTATGGTGTCGCCGTGAGCGACAGCTACCAGGTCTTTGCCCGGAAATACCGGCCCCGCACCTTCGACGACGTGCTGGGGCAGGACCATGTCGTGCGCACCCTGCGCAACGCCATCGAGCAGGACCGCCTCGCCCACGCCTACCTCTTCGTGGGGCCGCGCGGCACAGGCAAGACTTCGACCGCCCGCATCCTCGCGAAGGCGCTGAATTGCCCAAATGGCCCGAGGGCGGACTTCGATCCCGACGATCCCGTCTGCCGCGAGATCGGCGAGGGGGTCAGCCTCGACGTGCTGGAGATCGACGGGGCCTCGAACAACGGCGTCGAGCAGGTGCGGGATCTGCGTGATTCGGTGAAGTTCGCCCCCATCTCGGGCAAGTTCCGCATCTACTACATCGACGAGGTCCACATGCTCTCGAACGCAGCTTTCAACGCCCTGCTGAAGACACTGGAGGAGCCGCCGCCGCATGTGAAATTCATCTTCGCGACGACCGAGCCGCAGAAGATCCTGCCGACCATCGTCAGCCGCTGCCAGCGCTTCGACCTGCGCCGCATCCCCGCCGCGACCATCGCGGCGCACTTGCTCCACATCGCGAAGGAGGAGGGCCTGCGACTGAGCGAGGCGGCCGCCTTCTCCATCGCGAAAGGCGCGGAGGGCGGGATGCGCGACGCCCAGTCCATGCTCGACCAGCTCGTCGCCTTCTGTGGCGAGAGCATCGAGGAGGGAGACGTCTCGGAGATCTTCGGTTTCAACTCCGCCGAGGCCGTCGCGGAGCTGGGGGGGATGGTCCTGCGGCGCGACAACTCCGCCGCGCTCACCTGTCTGCACGGGCATGCCGAGTCGGGCAAGGATCTCTCCCGTCTCCTCGGCGATCTCATTGGCCATTTCCGCAACGTCCTCGTCGTGAAAGTCGATCCTGCGGCGGCGGGGGGCGAGATGCCGCAAGAGGCGGTCGGCCTCATCCGCGAGCAAGCCGCCGGGGTGGAGACGTCGCGCCTTCTCAAGCTCATCGACCTCCTCGCCGAGACCGACGCCCGCATGAAATGGGCGGTGAACAAGAAGCTCCACTTCGAGGTGGGGCTGATCAAGTCGATCCAAGTTCTTGGCGAAGCGAACCTCGACGACGTCATCGCGATGGTCTCGGCCGCGGCCACGGCGGCGGAGGGCCTTGGCGGAGGAACGGTCCTGCCGCAAGCGTCGGTCGTCGCGCCGCCGCCGAGAGCCGCCGAGCAGCCGTTGAAGGTCGCCGAGCCGACCACAACGCTGAAGACCGAAGTCGCAAGCGCGCCGAAGGCGGCGGAACCCGTGCCTGCAAAAGGTGATCTGGAGGGGGAGCCGCTCTGGGAGGCGGCGCGGGTCGCCCTGATCCAGGAGAAACCCCTGTTCGAGACGTGGCTGACGGCGGCGAGCTTCGTCTCGCACGAGGCGGGCCGGCTGACCATCGGCTTCTCCGCCGAACAGCGTTTTTTCCGTGAATCGCTCTCGCGCTACGAGAAGGACATCGAGGGACGCGTCGCGTCCCTCGCCTCCGGTCCGGTCCGCCTTGAGATTGTGGTGCGGGCCGACATTGCCCCTGCCCCCTTGCCCGAGATCGAGGAGGAAGAGGAGGCCGAAGCGGTGCCCGAACCCGTCGGCGGGGGCGTCGCGACCGCCCCCGCGCCGGTAGACGAACCCACCGAGCCGCCCGCAGCGGCCAATACGGAGGACTTCAAGAACGACCCTCTCATCCGCGAGGCCTTGCAAGCCTTCGAGGCGCGGATCGTGAAATCCTGACACTCATCCCATACTCCCCATTCTATGAACATCGCCAAAATGATGAAGCAGGCCCAGCAGATGCAAAAGCGCATGGGCGAAATGCAGTCCGAACTCGCCGCCCAGGAGATCCAAGCGAGCGTCGCCGGAGGCAAGGTCGTGGTCACGGCGAACGGGGCGGGGGAGGTGCTCGGCATCAAGATCGACCCCGCCGTGGTCGATCCCGAGGATGTCGAACTGCTCGAGGATCTCGTCCTCAGCGGAGTAAAGCAGGCCATCGCCCAAGGCAAGGAGATGTCGCAGCAGGAGATGTCGAAGCTCACCGCCGGCCTCGGCTTGCCTCCGGGGCTGGGGTTTTGAGGGACCGCCCACCCGTCGCCAACGTGGGTCGAAGTTCTCACGAACTTCGCTACGGTTCCGCTTGCAGCATGTGCGGAACGGTAGGCGAAGCCTGTAGAGAAGTTCGTGAGAACTTCTCCCGTCCGACTCGCTGGCGCCGCACATCGACTTCGCTACGGGTTCCGTTTGACAGGCCGGGGGCAGCGACCGAAGTCGTGGGCATGGCGAGGGCGATGGACGCGGCAAAGAGGGTCGTATCATGAACTGGAAAGGGTTCGCTGCGAGGGTGCTGGTCCCGGTGCTGCCGTGGCGGGAGCTGCCGATGACGTTCGCGCTGATGGTGGCGGGTGCCGCCGTCGCCGGTCTCTACGGGGCGCTGCACGACCAGGTCACCTACACGATCGGGCCGGAGTATTTCACGCGGATGAAGTTCGACCAGTTCGCCTGGGCCGAGCCGGAGGGGGTGCACCCCCGGATCTTCGCGGCGGTGATCGGTTTTCTCGCGACTTGGTGGGTGGGGGCGCTGGTGGTCTGGATCCTCGCGAGGGTCTCCCTGTGGCACGAGTTCCGCCTTCCACCGCTCCGGGAGATGGTGCGGGCCTTCATGATCGTCTTCCTCGTCGCAATGGCGACGGCGGCGGGAGGGTGGCTGTGGGGGCAGTGGCGGAAAAGGACGGGCTACGACGAGGCGTGGCATTCCCTGATGATTCCGTTCGGGGTGGAGCGACCGGAGGAGTTCATGACCGTGGCCTACATCCACAACGCGAGCTACCTCGGCGGGATGCTGGGAACGGTCGCGGCGCTCGTCTATCTGGCGGTGGCAAGGAGGAGGCGGAGGCCCTGACCCGCGCAAAGCGCTTGCCATCCCGCGGCTTTGGCTCTATCTCGCCCCGCCATGCTCGCTGTCGTCGTCACCATCGTCTGCCATCCCGACAAGATCGGGGAAATGATCGCCGCCCTCGAAGGGAACGCGTCCCATTCCCGCCACGAGCCGGACTGCCTGAAGTGGGAATGGTCCCAGCACATCGAGGACCCGACCCGCTTCGCCATCTACGAGCTTTACACGGATCGCGAGGCCTTCGCCACGCACAAGGCGAGCGACCATTTCGCCGCTTGGGTCGAGGCGAGCACGCCCTGCATCCGGGAGAAGGTGGCGGGGCAGTATGAGGTGAAAGGCGCGGATATCCGGTGAGCTGCGAACGGCGAAGGGCACCCCGGTTTGCCGCCTGTTCCCGCGGATTCGGTCGAGTCGGCGTTCTTGACGCTTTGCGAGTCGATGATGAGGAAGCCCATCCTCTCCTTGGCCCGTCAGCACGCCTGTCGTCGGCGACCAGTTTTTTAAAAGACCCACGCCAGCAGGGCAATCCGCTTTCCCGGTCAACCTGGGTCCGCCAGTGGTTGTAGACGGTCTGCCACTTGGGGTATCCGAATCACCGTAGCACAGCCATCCTGGCTGCGCTGTATCGCAGGCATCATGCCTGCGCCAAGGGTCATTCGGATAGACCCCTAAACAGATCCCCGCCGGACCGCCTCTCTCGTCCGTTGATCACTCATCCAAGTGAAAAGGATGACCCAGAGCGAGAGGGCGAGAGCGTAGAGCGGGATTTGCAGCAGCCCCGGCAGGGAGTAGAGCGCCACGACGATGGGGAGCCACACGCCCCAGTTTGCGATGAGGGCGGGCAGGATGGATCGCCGGTAGAATCCGGGGGTAAAGAATCCCGGCAACGCGCTCCGCCGGAAGCCCGCCTCGCGCCAGTCGTAGAGGATCACGGCCATGGGCGCGGCGATCAGGGGGCAGTAGAGGAGCATATCGACGAGGACCTTTTTCACGACCGTGGCGGCCTCCGCGCCGTCGCCGAACCAAGTCGCCTGCATGCGGTAGAGGAAATCCACCTGCATCCCGCTCCAGCCCCAGAAGGCGGTGGCGAAGATCAGGTTGCCGAGGTTCCGCCGCGTCGCGCGTCCGCGCTGGAAGACGAGGATGCGCAGCAGTTCGGGCGCGACCGCCCCCGCGAGGACGCCGGAGAGGGCCGAGTAGGCATAGCCCCAGCGCCCCTTCGCCTCCGCGAGGGCGTCGAAGACCGGGCGCGAGGCGGGAAGGAAGTAGTAGGCCAGCACCGTCCCGACCATCGCCGCTTGGACGAGGAAGCCGGGGAGGAGGTTCGCACGCGCCGCGCGAAGGCCAGCACGCCAAGGGGCTTCGAGGGAGGAGGAGGGCGGCATGGAGGGAAAGCGTCACCGGTAGCATCGTTCGGCGCGTCGTCGAGGGGATGCGATGGGCGGAAGGTTTCCTGGGATTTTCAACTTCCTCTCTGCGGCCCGTTTCGACACCGGCGCTAAAATCCGTGAGACCCTCGACCGGAACTCGTGATAGCTTCGGGGCGCATGAACCCCGCTTGGATCCACGCCTTCAAGTCCCTCTACTACCTCAAGATCGCCTTGCTCCCCGGCTTCGCGGTGGTCGGATACTTCATCGTCACGACGGGCTGGCGCTGGCTCGACGAGGAGCAGGCGGTCACGAACGCCGCCCTCGGGCTTCCGGCGGTGCCCCCCCTTGCCGCCGTTTTCTCCGCGACGGTGATGATCTTCTCGAGCGTCCTCTATTTTGTCATCCTCAATCTCGCCCGGGCTCCGGCGAATGCGGTCGCGCTCGTCCTCGGGGTGCTCCAGTTGCCGGTTCTGCTGATCCTCTGCCGCTACCTTTTCGGAGGCGAATTCGGCTTCTGGCGGTCGAGCGTGACCGCGCTGCTGCTGGAGATGAACGCGCTGCTGCTCGCCGTCGTGGCCGTGAAATGGATCGCCAAGGGGACGATCTCGGGATCCGGGCTTGGCGCTTCCTCGACCGAGACGATCTTGACGGGCTACCTTGTCGCCTCGCTCCTGCTGCTGAACGCGACCACCTACGGCCGCCTTTTCTGGCAGGATGTCCTCTCGCTCGGTCTCGTCGGACGATGCGTCCTCGGGGGCGCCGCCCTGCTGGCGGTCTGGGGATACTGCCGTTCGTTCCGCGAGATCGGAACGGAGGGCGGCGAGGCGGCCCGTATCCTCGGGGCCGAGACCGTCAGCGGCATCGTCCTCGTGCCGACCTGGGGCATGCTGATCTTCGTCTATCCGCTCTGTCCGGTGGTCCGGATCGTGATCGCGGCGGTCGAGGCGATGAGGAAATGACGGGTGCCGGAGCGGTTCCCCGATCGCCCCCCGGCTCAGACCGCCGCCGAGCATTTTCATTCCGTAGCGGACCCGATTGGGCATGGTGCCGAGGGCTGCGAAAAGGGAGCGCGGACACTCCTGTCCGCACCTTGAATCCACCCGCTTTCTGCCTCCTTCCGATGCGGGCAGGAGTGCCCGCGCTCCTCTCTCCCGCTTGCCTTCGTGCCGGGAGGCTTTGGCGAGGGCGTCGAAGGCCGGGCGCGAGGCGGGAAGGAAGCAGTAGGCCAGCACCGTCCCGATCATCGCCGCTTGGACGAGGAAGCCGGGGAGGAGGTTCGCACGCCAAGGGGCTTCGGGGAGGGGGAAGGCGGCACCGGTAGCACCGTTCGGAAAATCAATTGAATCCCGGATAGCGTCCGTCTTGGCCCCTTCCGTATGGCAGCAAGTCGCGGTCAAAGTATACGAGATCCATCTCGTTGAACACCCTCGTCTTTATCACGGCCGTCTTCCCGGAATCACCGTCTGTATTGCTGATATCGAAATCGCCCTCTTTAATTTGGCCGACTTTGACCTCCCAAATAAACACCTTCTCCCCCCGGTTCTCCTTGCCCGATGTGAATCGTCCCGATTCATCGCACAGGACATATCTGAATGTTATGTAGTTTCCTGCTTTGGGGAGGTGTCCTTTGGGTTTGTTTTTCTCCAGTGCGACCTTGATTTCAAGATTGTTGTAATCAGGGCTTTGCGGAATCAGATCCGGGTATGCGTGGGGACGGTTTCTTCGATACAGGCCGTTTGAAGCCGCCGCCAAACCGGCACCAAGAAGGCTGCCGATCATCGATGAGAGATTGGCCAGTTCAACCAGTCGGGCCATCGGCTCGGCCCCGTGGGCGACCAATTGTTGGTCGATCGTATCCAGAGTATTGTAGCACTCGATTATCGCGGAACGCACGGCATCAACGGACAGGCCCAAGCAATTCCTCAAAGCCAGGCTATTGCGAAAATTCCCGATTGGCGCCTCGCGCCTCGACAAAAAATCTTCGCTGATCTTTCCTGAAACCGCAGCTTCCTCCGCTTTTCGAATGAGAGCGGAAAGAGGCATCCCCAGTGCTTCGGCAATCTGAAGGGCTGCTTCGACGGTAGGGCAGCGTTCACCTCTTTCATACAGGCCTAAGGTCGTTCGATGAAGTCCTGTTGCTGCTGCGAGCTGCTCATAGTTCAACCCCTTGGCTTCTCGCTCGATGCGAAGGACCTTGATGAGAGCCTTGAGAACGGGGTTGGGAGGCGAATCGCTCATCTGAGACGATTGTCACGCTTGACAACGAGCGTCACCGTGACAATAGTCTCCACCGTGAGCGCGATTTTCGATCTTTTTTGTGGAACCGGTGGTTTTTCCGCGGGATTTACGGCGGCGAACCCAAGCAGGTTTCGAGCTGTTCTGGGAATCGACATTTTGAAGGACTCTTTGGAGACATTTTCGGCGAATCATCCGCATGCTCACGCGCTCAAACAGGACATTCGCACGGTTTCCTGCGCTGACATCGAGCGGTTGACCGGCATCCGGAGGGGGCGTCTCGGAGTGCTCGTTGGAGGCCCCCCCTGCCAAGGATTTTCCTCGATACGTCCATTTAGATCAAGCAATGAAGACGATCCTAGAAACACATTGTTTGAGCAATTTGCCAACTTCGTGAATTACTTTCGCCCCCCCGTCTTTGTCATGGAGAACGTGGTCGGATTGGCGACGCACCAAGGGGGCGACACCATCGAGCAGATCGAAGAGTGCTTTGCTTCCGCTGGGTACGATTGCGAATGGAGGATCTTGAATGCCGCCCACTTCGGCGTTCCCCAGAAAAGGGAGAGGTTGATCCTTATCGGAGCGGAACGAGGCATCAAAATCGTCTTCCCAAGGCATACCCATTCTTGCCATGGCTCAACCATCGGGCATCGGAACAAAGAGAGAATGCACCTGCCGGAGGATTTGCCCCTCTTCCGTCAGCAGGACTCCCTGTCCGAAGCCGTGTCTGTGATGGACGCCATCGATGATCTTCCGGCCATTGACTCAGGTGGCTCGGCTGAGAGATATGAACGCCCTGCCCGGAACGCTTACCAACGCGAAAGGCGTTCCCGCCGTGGTGTCCTGACCCTGCATGACAGCACCCGGCACACTCCCAAAATGCTTGAGATCATCAGGCATTCGGGTCCCAACATTTCGTACATCCCGAAGCACCTGATCTCATCGGGATTCAGCTCATGCTATTCTCGTCTCGCCGGAGACGAGCCCAGCGTCACGATCACGGTGAATTTTGTGCATCCGGCATCGAACCGGTGCATTCATCCGGTGGCGGATCGCGCGTTGACGCCTCGTGAAGGAGCGAGGCTTCAGTCCTTCGACGACGATTTTGTCTTCTGCGGAACTCGTTCTCAGATCGTCAAACAGATTGGCAACGCGGTGCCTCCGCTTCTGGGGAGGGCGATTGGACAGGCAGTGGCAACGATGCTTGGAGAAGCGGCCACGCCGGGCAAGGCGCTGGAGCCAACATCGCTTCGCGCCATGGCCCAGCGTTGACCTTGGGTGGGTCCATCCCTTTCAAATCCGACCAGCCCCGTCCCTCAATTGCCTCCCGCAACTCAACCCCACGCCACCCCAACCGCCGCCCGCCGGAAGGCTTCGGCGAGGGCGTCGAAGACCGGGCGCGAGGCGGGAAGGAAGTAGTAGGCCAGTACCGTCCCGACCATCGCCGCTTGGACGAGGAAGCCGGGGAGGAGGTTCACACGCGCCGCACGAAGGCCGGCACGCCAAGGGGCTTCGGGGGAGGGGGAAGGCGGCATGGAGGGAGAGGGGCACCTGTAGCATGGTTCGGCGGGTCGTCGAGGGGGATGGAGGGCTATTCGCGCTCGACAATCCGCCGGGGCGTCCGTATCTTCGCAGGTATGACCGTCGCCCTTCCTCCAGCACTCAGCCAGCTTGTCGGTAGGCTGGTTCTCACGGGACGCTACACCGATGAAGGCGAGGTGGTTCGCGAAGCGCTTCGGATGCTCGAACGACAGGAGTTCGATGAATCCCCCGCCTTGGAGGCGGCGATTCTTGAGGGTGTCCATGCGCCCCATGTTCCCTACGACGCCTCCGTGCTGGAACGCATCCGGCGGAACGCCCGTGCTCAGGCATGAGCGTCGAGGTCTTCATCTCCGCCAGAACGGAGCAGGATGCGGCCTTGCGGTAGTGGTGGTATTTGGAGAGGGTCTTTCCTAGATTATCGCCTAAAACCGGCCTTAACTCTAGGAATATCAAT
>ERZ761602.2616-NODE-2616-length-27560-cov-5.398073_pt1 | contig 27560 bp, 27 predicted proteins | sample MGYA00512165_ERZ761602 | MGnify/ENA primary metagenome ERZ761602 (study PRJEB28899, sample SAMN02445085) | bioreactor sludge metagenome | biome: EBPR sludge; isolation source: Thorneside wastewater treatment plant | place: Australia: Brisbane, Thorneside...
TACATCTTTTCGGGCTTGGCATGTTCGATGAATGCGTCGGGCAGCACCAGCGGCGACGAGAACGGCCAGCCTTCCTCACGGGCTCGGCGCAGGTACTCGTCCGCCACGGGCGATGGCCGCAGCCGGGCGGCGAGTTCGGCCCGCTGGCGGCCGATGTTTTCCGACGCGCCCCGGGCCTCGCGCGCCGTGCGCAGCGCGGAGGACAGCTCGCTGAGTTCGCGCAGGGCGACCCAGTCCGGTGCGCCCAGTGCGCGCCATGCGTGCGCGGCCAGCGGAAGCTCCGTGTGGCGCAAGGCGGGCAGCGCGGCCTGGAGAAGGTGGGCCCTCAACGTGGCGGCATCATGCACCACGCCTGCCTGCACGAGGCCCTCGAGTCCGAACGAGTGCGCGTAGCTCCCGGTGGGAAAAAACGAATCGCCGGCCTGTAGGAGGCCGCACAGCCACGCGGCATCGGCCGCTTCGTGCGCGCGGAGGTCCTCGCGCGGAATCCGTTCCCGGCGGACGGGGACGCCCGCGCTCCCGGGCTCAGTGCCGATGGCTGGGTCCGAGCTCATGGTTGGGCTGGGCGCCCCGGGCAAAGCGGCCCGGGCGGAAGATCGCGGTCGTGGTGCGATACGGCACCTTCAGCCGATCAAGCAGCTGGCGGACGGCTGGTTCGTCGGGTGCGAGCAGGCGGGTCGGTTCCGCGGCGAGTTCGAGGTGCAGGTTGCCGATCGCCCAGCCGATGCCGGCAGCGGCGGACGGCTGGATTTCGAGGGAGATCTCCACCACGGGCTCCTCGTGTTGATGGATCACATACCGCGCCGCGGCCGTCTGCCATGCGGTGTCGCCGTGCCGGAGCGGTCTCTCCAGTTCGAAGCCGAATTCCATGCCGTCCTCGGCGCAGCCCCGCCACAGGCGTTTCGCCAGGGTGATCCGATCCGCACGCAGCGCGATCGACGGGAGGGTTCCGTCGCTGGAAGTCAGGGCGGCGTGGACGAGTTGCACGGCAACGCTTCGAGCGGAAACCCGGACGCGGTCGTCAGAAGAGAAAATATCGCTGGGCCATCGGCAGCACCTTCGCCGGCTCGCATGTCAGCACCCGGCCGTCGGCCTTGACCGTGTAGGTCTCGGGATCGACCTCGATCTTCGGCAGGGCGTCGTTGAGCACCATATCGCGCTTTCCGATGTGACGGCAGCTTCGCACCGGTTCGAGGCGCCGGGCGAGGCCCAGGTCGGCCAGGCTGCCCGTGCGCAGCGAGGCTTCGCTGACGAACGTCACGTTGGTGGAACGCAGGGCGCGGCCGGCGGCGCCGAACTGCGGCCGGTAGAACGTGGGCTGCGGCGTCGGGATCGAGGCGTTGGGGTCGCCCATGTTGGCCCACGCGATGAAGCCGCCCTTCAGCACCAGCTCCGGTTTCACGCCGAAAAGCGCGGGCTTGAAGATCACGAGGTCGGCGAGTTTGCCGACCTCGATGGAGCCGACGATGTGCGCGATGCCGTGGGCGATGGCGGGGTTGAGGGTATATTTGGCGAGGTAGCGCAGCGCGCGGAAGTTGTCGGCCGCCGCATGCCCCGGCCCGCTGAGGGTGCCGAACTGGGACTTCATCTTGTGCGCCGTCTGCCAGGTGCGGAGGATGACTTCGCCGATGCGGCCCATCGCTTGGGAGTCGGAGGACGTCATGGAGATCGCCCCGAGGTCGTGCAGGCAGTCCTCGGCGGCGATCGTCTCAGGCCGGATGCGCGATTCCGCGAACGCGACGTCCTCCGGGATCTTCGCGTCGAGGTGATGGCAGACCATCAGCATGTCGAGGTGCTCGTCGATGGTGTTGACCGTGTACGGCCGGGTGGGGTTGGTCGACGAGGGCAGCACGTTGGGCTCGCCGCACACCCGGATGATGTCCGGGGCGTGCCCGCCGCCCGCGCCCTCGGAGTGAAACGTGTGGATGGTGCGCCCCTTGAAGGCCCGGATCGTGTCGTCGACGAAGCCCGATTCGTTGAGCGTGTCGGTGTGGATGGCGACCTGGACGTCAAATTCGTCCGCCACCCCCAGGCACACGTCGATCGCGGCCGGCGTCGTGCCCCAGTCTTCGTGCAACTTGAGCCCGATCGCCCCGGCGAGGATCTGGTCGCGCAGCGGCTCCGGGGTGCCGCAGTTGCCCTTGCCGAGAAACCCGAGGTTCATCGGGTAGGCCTCGGCCGCCTCGAGCATGCGATGGAGGTTCCAGCGGCCGGGGGTGCACGTGGTGGCAAACGTCCCCGTCGCGGGCCCGGTGCCGCCCCCGAGCATCGTCGTGATGCCGGAGCTGATGGCTTCGTCGATCTGCTGGGGGCAGATGAAGTGGATGTGGGTGTCGATCCCGCCTGCGGTCAGGATGCAGCCCTCGCCGGCGATAACCTCGGTGCCGGCGCCCACGATCATGGGATTCTTCCGCTTCGTGACGGGATCGGGATACGCCGAACCCAGGCCGGATTGGATGCCGGGGTTGCCGGCGTGGCCGATGCCCACGATCACGCCGTGCTTGATCCCCACGTCGGCTTTGATGACGCCGAGCACGGGATCGAGGATCAGGGCATTGGTGATGACGAGGTCGAGCGATTCCGCATCGCGGGCGGTGGGCGACTGCCCCATGCCATCGCGGATGACCTTGCCGCCGCCGAACTTGATCTCGTTGCCGTAGCCTCCGCCCTCGGCGATCAGATCGCGCTCCACCTGGACGAGCAGGTCGGTGTCGGCGAGGCGGACGCGGTCGCCCACGGTGGGGCCGAACATTTCGGCGTACTGGCGCCGGGTGATTTTCAGCGGCATGAGGGATACTTGTGGAGTCCCTCTTGAGCATGAAGCGGGCCGGATTGGCAACCCGCCGGAAGCCGGTCCGCCCGTCGCCCCGGCGTTACCGACGAAAACGGTCCCCGAAAACGTGGAGCGGCCCGTCCTCAAGCCGCTGCGGACGGACGGGCCAAACGCCAGCCGCCTGGGGACAGGCGGCTCCACCGGGCCGAATCGTTGGGTTCAGGCCTCCGGCCAGCGAAAGGTCGCGATGCGTACCTCGTCCGGCGTGGAGTCGAACTTCCGCAGGCGCACGAAGATCTCGATGCTGGCGGGACGGCCGGCGGTGACGTAGACGCGGAACTCGATCCGGCGCGGATCGCCGACCTTGGGCGCGACCGGGTTGGACCATACGAAGGTGCGGCGCCCCTCCTCGGCGATCGCCCGGGCCTGCAGCCGGATGGCGTTCGGGTGAAAGACGGCGCCAGCCGTGTGGGAAGAGGCGATGCGCACGCACCAGGCGCCGGAGCTCCGGTGGGTTTCCTTGTAAGCCACGAAGGCGTAGTCGGCGTTTTGGACGCCATCGTGGGCGTCCACGTAGGCCAGCGTTTCCCGCGCGAACGTCGCGTCCGGGGCGGGAGCGGCGAGCAGTTGAGGGTGCGGCGCATTCATGAGAAGAAAGAGACGGGGTGGTGCGGAGGTTCGTCCGACTTATAGCCGCACGCGAAGTTCCCGTCCATGGACCGGAGGGCGAAGCGACTTCTCCCTTCGGCCAATGGTGGGGAGGGAACCGCCGCGGTAGACTGGTCGCACGATGAAAGCGACTGCCGTGCCCTCTCCCGCCTCCCTCCGGTCGGACGTCATCCGCCTGTCCCAGTCCGAGTTTCCCGCCCCGGCCCCCCTTCGCCTCGCCCGGGTCGAATCGCTCGATCCGGCGGCGGCGGACGCCGCGCCGGAGCAGGAGCGCCATGTGGGTGCCTGGCGCGCCTCGCTCGGGCACGCGTACCTGGAAGGGGCCGCGCAGGTGACGGACGGCCGGTGACGCACCGCCGCCGGCTCACGGCGCGGCGTCAGGGTCGCTCGAGCGGCCCGTTGATCAACGCGTTGAGGCCGTACACCTCGCGGTTCCCGGCCAGCGCGACCAACTCGACCCGTTTGGCGTCGCCGGCCTCGAACCGCACCGCGGTGCCCGCGGGAATATTGAGCCGGAAGCCCCGCGCGGCGGCGCGGTCGAAGCGCAGGGCAGTGTTCGTCTCGAAGAAGTGATAGTGGGACCCGACCTGGATCGGCCGGTCGCCGGTATTGGTCACGTCGAGCGTGAGCGTGGGAAGCCCGGCGTTGGCGTCGAGGGCCGGGGCTTCGGCGGGAATGAGTTCACCGGGCGTCATGGGAGGGTGGGGTTGGCGGCTCACCGGATCGGCTGATGCACGGTCACCAGCTTGGTGCCGTCGGGAAACGTCGCCTCGACCTGCACCTCGTGGATCATCTCGGGCACCCCGTCCATCACGTCGGCGACCTTGAGGATCGTCGTGCCAAAACTCATCAGCTCGGCGACCGACCGGCCGTCGCGGGCGCCCTCGATGATCTCGTACGTGATGATCGCGACCGCCTCGGGATAGTTGAGTTTCACCCCGCGGGCCTGCCGCCGCCGGGCGAGGTCGGCAGCGACGACGACGAGGAGTTTTTCGCGTTCGCGAGGCGTCAGGTGCATGGGGCGGGAAGAAGTAGCGAGGAGTGAGTAGCGGGTAGCGAGTAGGCCGGTCGCGGTCGTGGTCGATAGAATGGGGCCCTCGCTACTCTCTGTTCAAACCTGCAGGTGCTCTTTCACCACGTCGTCGGTCAACGCGCCGATCGGACCGGAGATGACGACCACGCCGCGGTCCATCGCGTAGAAGCGGTCGGCGCATTCGCGGCAGAAATCCACGAACTGCTCGACCAGCAGGATCGCGAGCTTGCCTTCCTGCTTGAGGACTTTCACGGCGTGCTGGATCTCCTCGCTGTAGGAGTGGCCGAGGCCCTCGGTCTTGAGGCGCTTCAGCGTGTCGCCGATCTGCTCGATGATCGACGGCTGGATTCCTTCGGTCGGCTCGTCGAGGATCAGCAGCTTCGGGTTCGTGAGCAGGGCGCGGCCGATGGCGAGCTGCTGCTGCTGTCCGCCGGAGAGCACGCCGCCCTTGCGTGCGAGCATCTCCTTGAGCACGGGAAAGAGCGAAAAGACGCGCTCGAGCCCCGCGCGCGCGGCCGCGCCGCGGCGGCCGTGCACGACCAGGCCGACCTGCAGGTTTTCCTCGACGGTGAGGTGGGGGAAGATCTCGCGCCCCTGCGGCACGTAGCCCAGCCCGGCGCGCGCGCGGGCGTCCGGCGGCAGGCCGTCGATCCGCTCTCCGGCGAGCTGGATCGAGCCGGAGCGGATCGGGAGCACGCCGGTGATCGAGCGCAGCGTGGTGGTCTTGCCCACGCCGTTGCGCCCCATAAGCGCGACCACCTCGCCCGGATTTATCTCGAGGTCGACGCCACGAAGGATGCGCGAACCTCCGATGTAGGTTTCCACGGACTTGAGTTCGAGCAGGGACGGCATGGGGGAGGAAAGGGCAGCGGCGGTCATGCGGTTCGGGCGGCGCAGGGGTGGCGGGGAATCATCACCGGGTCCCGTGTTTTCCCCGCCCCAGGTACACCTCGCGCACCTTGGTGTCGGACTGCACCTCGTCGAACTTCCCTTCGCACAGGACCGTGCCTTGGTGGAGGACGGTGACGACGCCGTTGCGGGCGATCTGCTTCACGAACGCCATGTCGTGCTCGATCACGATCAGGCTGTGCCGGCCGGCGAGCGAGAGCAGGAGGTCGCCGGTGCGGTCGGTCTCGTCGTCGGTCATGCCCGCGGCCGGCTCGTCGACGAGCAGCACCTTCGGGTCCTGCGCCAGCAGCATGCCGATCTCGAGCCACTGCTTTTCCCCGTGGGCGAGCAACCCGGCCTTCCAGTGGCGCTTGGCGTCGAGCCGGACCGTGCGCAGGATGTCGTCGAGCCGGTCGCGATCGGTCGAGGAGAGGCGGTGGAACAACGACGCGAATACCCCGCGCGGCCCCTTGAGCGAGAGCACGAGGTTGTCCCACACGGAATGCTCGGTGTAGACGCTCGGCGTCTGGAATTTCCGGCCGATGCCGAGGCGGTTGATCTCGTATTCGTTCAGCAGTGTCAGGTCCTGGCTTGTCTGCGGGTCGGTGCCGAAATCGAGCTTGCCCGTGTCGGGCTTCGCCCGGCCGGTGATCAGGTCGAAGAACGTCGACTTGCCCGCGCCATTGGGGCCGATGACCGTCCGCAGCTCACCTTCGTACAGGTAGAAGTTGAGGTTCGTGATGGCCTTGAAGCCATCGTAGGTCTTCGAGACGTCCTCGACGGAAAGCAGCGGATGCGGCATCGGGAAAAAGGGATGAAGGGGACAGGCGCCCGGGTTGCTTCCAATTTGAAGAGCGTGGACCGCGTCAGGTCTTGGCCGATGCGGGCTGGGTGTCCGACGCGGCCGCGGCCGGCTTCTCCGGGCTGCGGCGCACCTTGCCCCAGAGCGCTTTCAGGCGGGCCGGGATGCTCACAAGCCCGCCGGGGAGAAAGAGGACGACGAGCACGAACAACCCGCCGAGAATCACCAGCCAGAGGTCGGGGTAGGCTCGCGTTGCCCAGCTCTTCAGCGCGTTGATGCTCACGGCGCCGAGGATGGGGCCGAGCAGGGTGCCGCGACCGCCGACCGCGACCCAGACCACGGCCTCCAGCGACTTGTCGGCCTGCATCTCGCCCGGGTTGATGATGCCCACCTGGGGCGTGTAGAGCGCGCCGCCCACGGCGGCGATGAGCGCGGCGACCACGAAGACGAAAAGCTTGAAATGCATCGTGGCATAGCCGCTGAACAACACGCGGTTCTCGCCGTCGCGGATCGCCTGCTGCACGAGTCCGAACTTCGTCCGGCTCAGCCAGCGGCAGAAGAGGAACGCCAGCACGACCGCGATCGCCGTGGCGATGTAGAGCCCGCGCATGGTGGCGGGTTCAGCGAGGCTGTGGCCGAGGATGAACTTGAAATCGGTGAACCCGTTGTTTCCGCCCATCAGCAGATTGTTGCGGAAAAACATGATCGATGCCGCATACGTGAGCGCCTGCGTGAGGATCGAGAAATACACGCCCTTGATGCGCGACCGGAACGCGAGGTAGCCGAACACATACGCCAGGAGTCCGGGCACCAGGAACACCATGACGACGGCGAAGGAAAAGCTGGAGAACGGCTCCCAGAAGGCCGGCAGGCGCTCCCACCCGAGGAACACGAGAAAGTCCGGGATCGGTTTCTTGTACTGCCCGAGCTCGCCGATCATCCGCATCAGGTACATGCCGTGCATGTAGCCGCCGAGGGTGAAGAACAGGGCCTGGCCCAGCGAAAGCAGCCCGGTGTAACCCCAGAGCAGGTCGACCGAGATCGCGAGCAGCGCGTAACAGAGGTACTTGCCCCAGAGGCCAAGCGTGAAATTGCTGATGGCGCCCTGCGCGTTGAGCACGGGCAGCACCACGATGAGGATGACGGCGATGATCGCGACGACGGTCAGTTCGATGCGACTGCGCCGCGGGGAAGCTTGGGATGCGCCGGTCATGATCAGTCCTCGAGGCTGCGGCTGCGGGTGACGAACAGCCCCGCGGGCCGCCATTGCAGGAACAGGATGATGCCGGCGAGCACGAGGATCTTGCCGAACACCGCCGCGTCCTGCGCCAGGTTCTGAAGGAAGCCCCCGATGCCCGGAACCCAGCCGAGGCCGGGCGCGACCACGGGCAGGTACTGCTGCAGGACCTGGTCGATCCCGCCGATGCCGAACGCGCTGAGGATCGTGCCGCCAATGCTGCCGACCCCGCCCACCACCACGACCATGAAGGAGTCGATGATGTAGCCCTGGCCCAGCGAGGGCCCGACGTTGCCGATCTGGCTGAGAAACGCGCCCGCGAGCCCGGCCAGCCCGCTGCCGAGGCCGAACGTGAGCATGTTCACGCGCTCCGTGCGCACGCCCATGCACGACGCCATGGTGCGGTTCTGCATCGAGGCGCGGATCAACAGGCCGAGCGGCGTTTTCGTCAGCACCAGCCACATCCCGAACACGATCAGGATCGCGAAGCCCACCACGAACACGCGGTTCCAGCCGAAGATGATGTCGTTCACCGTCCAGTTGCCGCTGAGGTAGACCGGACTCGAAACCTGGACGTTGTTGGCCCCGAACATCAGCCGGAACGCCTGCTGCAGGACCAGCGACACGCCCCAGGTCGCGAGCAGGCTCTCGAGCGGGCGCCGGTACAGGAAGCGAATCACGCTGCGCTCCAGCCCGATGCCGACGAGCGCGGCCGCGAGGAAGCTGCAGGGCAGGGCGAAGAGGAAATAGGTCTGGTAGGCGCCGCCGGTGAGATCGAGGCCCGGCAGTCCCAGGCTCAGGCCGAAGAACGGCAGCGTGATCCCGGTGCCGAAGACGTTTTGCACGAGGTACGTCGTGTACGCGCCGACCGCGATCATCTCGCCGTGCGCCATGTTGATCACGCGCATCAGGCCGAACGTGATGGCCAGCCCGAGCGCCGCGACGAGGAGGATGCTGCCGAGGCTCACGCCGCGGAAGAGGGTGCCGAAGAAATCGACGAACGAGCGGTGGTTCTCCACCGCGCGCAGGGCCTCCCGCGCGGCGGTGAGCACGGGCTGGTTGCGCGCCTCCTCCGCTTCCTTGAGCGCGCGCTTGATGAAGTCGGTGCTCGCCAGCGTGTGCAGCTCCTTGAGCGTGCCGAGCGCGGCGATGCGGGTGGCGTCCTGCGGGTCCTTGAGCTGCACCAGGGCGATGGCCTCCCGGAGGACCCGCCGGACGCCCGCATCGGTCTCGACCTCGAGGCGGGCCTGGAGCGGCGCGAGCTTGGCCGCGTCCTGCGCCTGCCCGATCGTCTGCACCGCCTTGAACCGGCGCGCGGGATCGGGATCCGCGAGATCGGCGAGGTCGGCGACGGCCTTCATCGCGCGGCGCAGCGAAGTGGTGTGTTCAACCGCCTTCAGATCGCCTGCGGCGAGCTTGAGCGGCTGGCCCGCGGCGTCGACCAGGGCGGCGCCCGTGTCGATGCGCACCGCGGCCTGGCGACCCTCGTCGTCCTTGGGGCCGGTGAGCTGGACCACGAGCGCCGTGCCTTCGGCGGGTGCGTAGCGGAAGAGCGCATCGGTGCGCCACGCTTCGAGCAGGGCCACGAGCGCGGCATCGGCCCGCCCGGTGAGCGACGTGATCAGCTCGCGCTGCTGGGCGGCATCGTCGGACAGCGCGGCCCGGACCAGGATCTGGCGGGCCGGCTCGGCGGGAGCGGCCAGCGCGCCGGCGATGACGGCGAGGCAGGCCAGCGGCCGCAGGCATCTAGCGAGGAAATTCATCATCGGGTCGGGCGGCATGAATGCCGGAAGCATGCCAACAAAAAGGGCGGGCGCCGACGGGCGCCCGCCCTGACAGAGATTTCAGGCGTGGCGGGCGAAGCCGCGACTCACTTGAACTTACCCTTCAGCCAGGGCTCGCCGTAGACGTTGTTGAACGTCTTCACGATCTTGAACTGGCCGTCGGCCTTCGTCTCGCCGATGAAGACGTTCTTGGTCAGGTGCATGTTGGGCTGCGTGGTGACCTTGCCGCCCGGGCCGTTGAAGGAGAGGCCGCTCTTCCAGGCGGCGCGGACCTTGTCGACGTCGAACGAGCCGGCCTTCTCGACCGCGGCCTTCCACAGGTAGACGCCCACGTAGCTCAGCACCATCGGCGAGCACGTGACGCGGCCTTCCTTCACGATGCCGGGCACCGTGGTCTTCTTCAGCCAGGCCTGGAAGTCCGCGACGAACTTCTTGTTGGCGGGCGTATCGATCGACTGGAAATAGGTCCAGCAGCCGAGCTGGCCGACGAGCTGTTTCGCCGGGAGGCCGCGGAACTCGTCCTCGGAGATCGAGAACGAAACGACCGGGCAGGTCTCGGCGGTGAGGCCGGAGGCCGCGTATTCCTTGAAGAACGGGACGTTGGTGTCCCCGTTGAGCGTCGAGATCACGCAGGCGTCGCCCGAGGCGGCGAACTGTTTGATCTCGGCCACGATCTGCTGGTAGTCGGTGTGGCCGAACGGCGTGTACTTGCCGGCAGAGATGATCTTGCCCGCGCCATCGCGACGGAAGCCGCCGCCGATGTTCTCGAGTTTCACGCCCTTGCTGAGCAGGTACTCGAGGAGGACGAGGTTCGTGGTCTGCGGATAGACGTAGTCCGAGCCGAGCAGATAGAACTTCTTCTTCCCTTCCGCCAGGTAGTAGTCGACCGCCGGGGTCGCCTGCTGGTTCACGGCTTCGGCCGTGTAGGCGACGTTCTGCGACTCCTCCTCACCCTCGTACTGCACCGGGTAGAAGAGGAGGCCGTTGTTCTTTTCGTAGACCGGCAGCACGGATTTGCGCGAGACCGAGGTCCAGCAGCCGAACGTCACGGCCACCTTGTCCTGTTCGAGGAGCTGCTTCGCCTTTTCCGCGAACAGCGGCCAGTTGGAGGCGCCGTCGACCACGACCGGCTCGATCTTCTTCCCGAGCACGCCGCCCTTGGCGTTGATCTCGTCGAAGGTGAAGAGCAGGATGTCGCGGAGCGACGTTTCGCTGATGGCCATCGTGCCGGACAGCGAGTGGAGGACGCCGACCTTGACGGTGTCGGCAGCCCGGGCGGACCCGAGCGAGGCGCCGAGCGCGAGGGCGCCGGCACCGAGGAGGGAACTGATATGCTTGATCATGGCTTGGAGTGGTGAGAGGCGCAGGGGAATGGGCACGGCAGTGGCCAGGCGGCCTGCGCAGGGAGATCGTAACCGGGGGAGGAGGGAGCCCGGCCGGAAAGTGGCCGGGAGGGGAACGGCGGGAGCGCGACGGCGTGTCCCGCGTTTCACCGGGCCGGCGGGGCCGGCCCGGTGTCGTCAGAGGAGCGGGATCAGAACTTGAACACGCTCTGGATCGCGAAGAACATCGCGCTGTCGGTGGCGGCCTTCGTGTAGTCGTAGTACGAGAGCTCGGCGCGGACCTGGAAGTTGTCGTTCACCTTGTAGGCCGGAGCGACCGTGAACTTGGTGAAGCCCGGGCCGTCCTTCATCTTCTCGCCGGAGACGCGGAAGGCGGAATAGGCCTTGGCGCTGAAGTTGTAGCCGTAGAACACGAGCCAGTTGTAGCCCTTGTCCCCGAGGCCGCCGTCCTTGTGCACGTACTCGAGGCCGAGGGAGGAATCCTTGGTGAGGTTGTAGCTCGCCCAGATGTTGAAGGTCAGGATCTCGTCATTCTTGTGGACGACGTTGCCCTTCGTATCGTAGGCGAAGCCGGTCCAGATCGTGACGTCGGTGATCCCCTTGTAGACGAAGTAGCCCTCGAAGCCGGCGTTGTGCTTCAGCTCGCCGTCGCCCTTGAGGTAGTTGGGGCCCGAATACACGGAATCGAGCAGCGCCAAGCCGAAGCCGGTCTCCTTGTCCGAGTAGTCCCACTTCACGCCGCTGTGGTAGCCGGGAATCGGCCCGAGGAAGTCGCCGTTGGCGTACGAGATCTGGGTCATGTTCACGAGGTCGAATGCCTCATAGCCCAGGTAGCTCAGGAACTTGCCGACCGTCACCGTCGAGCCGCCGCCGACGTCGACCGTCGCGTACGCGTCGAGCACCGTCACATCGTGCGGCGCGTTCGGCTGGTAATAGAGGCTGATCACGCCGGTGACCGGCTTGAAATTCGTCTGGAACAGCGTCTTCACCGCATCGAGGTCGAACTTGTCCGAGGACGTGCCCGGATCCGGATCGAAGAAGCGATAGGAGCCCGCGGCATACCCGCTGACGGTAAGGCTGTCGTTCACCTTCACATCGGCGAACGAGGTCAGCGAAGCGGCGAGCGTGAGCGCGGTCGCGAATTTGTGGCGATAGTTCATGTTCTATGGTGGAGGTTTGTCTGGTTCGTCGCGGGATGGCCCCGGACACGCTCGCCTTAGCAGGGAGCTTGCCCACCACCCCCCGTATGACAAAGAAGCGTGTTTTCTGGCCTGAAGAGTGCTCATGGTTCGCATCGATTTCGTTCATGCGACGTCGCCGTCCGATTCAAATCACCTATGAAGTCCCGACTCGCCCTGACCCTCGCGGCCGTCTCCGTCGCCCTCCTTCCGGACGTGTCCGCGGCCGCCGGAGTCGGGGTGACAACCACGCTCACCGCCGCCTCGCAGTACCTGTTTCGCGGCCTGCGCCTCAGTGACGGCGGATTGCAGCCGGCGGTCGAGGTCGCGGCGGGTGACGGCGTGGTCGGCTTCTGGGGCAACTTCCCGCTGAACGGCGACAAGGTGCCGGGGAGCTCCGATCCCGAGCTGGATGTCTACGGCGCGTTCAACGTCAGCCTGCCCGGAAATCTCACGCTCACGCCGGGGTTCACGTACTACACGTATCCACAGGCGCCGACCGGGGCGGGGTTCTACCGCCGCACCCTCGAGCCGAGTCTCGCCGCGAGCTGGGTGATCGACGGCGTGAGGCTCACACCCAAGGTCTGCTATGACGTCACCCTGCGCGGGGCCACCTGGGAGCTGACGGGGTTCTACGCCTATCCGCTTGCGGCGCTGGGCACGGAGTTGGATTTCACGCTCACCTTCGGCACGTACCGATGGAAGGATGCCGCCAGCGGCGCGTCCCCCGCCGTCAAGGCGTGGGGCGACTACTGGCTCGCCGGCGTCGCGCTGCCCTTCCAGCTCTCGGCGGCGTCAAAGGTCACCGTGGGTTTTGCCTTCACCGAGGGACGCCGGGCTTTCACCAAGACCGGCTCGTTCGGGAAGGCGCCGAACAGCCTCGCGGTCGGTCGCGGCGTCGCGACGGTCAGCTACGCGGTGTCGTTTTAGGCCGGATACGGCCTCCTGGCCCCCGGCTGCACCGTGCGGCCGCGTTGTCCGCTGCACCTCCCGCGACCAAAATCTAACTGGATAAACGCGCCGCGGTGCCCGACTCTGTCCGGCTATGAACGTTGGCATCGTTGGCGCCTCCGGTTACTCCGGCGAAGTCCTGGTCAGGATCCTCCTCGCGCACCCGCGGGTCAGACTGGCGGCGGTCACGTCGCGCAGCCAGGCGGGCAAGCCGCTGGCGGCCGTCATCCCGGCGCTGCGCGGCGCCGACCGGGGCCTCACGTTCACCGATTCCGATCCCGTCGCGCTCGCCGGGAGCGGGATCGATCTGTTCTTCCTGGCGCTGCCGCACGGCGCGGCTGCCACCTACGCCAAGGCGCTCGTCGCCGGCGGCAAACGCGTCATCGACCTCAGCGCCGACTTCCGGATCGCCGACCTCGCCACGTACCAGAAGTACTATGGCCAGCATCACGCCCCCGAGCTGCTGCCCGACGCCCGCTTCGTGCTGCCGGAACTCACCGCGCCGGCCTGGAAACAGGAGGCCCGGCTCGTGGCCGCGCCCGGATGCTACCCGACGAGCATGCTGGTGCCGCTCGTGCCCCTGCTTCGGGCCGGCGTGATTTCGCGCGAGCACATCGTGGTCAACTCGTACAGCGGCGTCAGCGGCGCCGGCAAGAAGGCCGAGGAGATGTACCTCTTCGTCGAGCGGGCCGAGAGCATCAAGGCCTACGGCCTCGTGAAGCACCGGCACCTCGCCGAGGTGGAGGAGCAGCTCGCGCTGCTCACCGGCGCGAAGACGGTCATCCAGTTCAACCCGCACCTGGCGCCGATGCGGCGCGGCATCGCCACCACCATCACGGTCCCGGCGGCCGCGGGCGCGTCGATCGACGCGCTGTACGCCGCCTGGCGCCAGCAGTACGAGTCGCGGCCCTTCGTGCAGTTGCTGCCGTCGGGCGAGACGCCCGACACCGCCCATGTCGTCGGCACCAATCGCGTCGACATGTCTGCCGTGCACGACCCCCGCACCGGCAATTTCGTCCTCACCGTGGCCGAGGACAATCTCGTGAAGGGAGCCAGCGGCCAGGCCGTCCAGATCATGAACCTCTGGTGCGGGTTCGACGAGACGGCCGGCCTGCTGTGACGGTGGAGCAGCCTGTCCTCAGGCTGTTCGGCTTGCGTGGGGCATGAAAAAGCCGCCTGGGTACAGGCGGCTCCACCTGGGGGAACCGCGGGCAATCGCGGCGCGTGCTCCAGCGACTCCTCAGCTCCGATAGTCCGCGTTTTCGCTCACATACTCGTGCGTGAGATCGCCGCCGAGGACGGTGGCCGAGGCGGCGCCGTTGCCGACATCGATCTCGAGCTCGACCGCGCGTTCGTGGGGCGGGAAATCGATCGGCGGCGAAAACACGCCGTCGGCTCCCGGCCGGCTCGCGTAGAGCTCGGCGGACTTCAGGTGGGCGACGAGCGCGGCCTCCTTGGCGGGGTCGAGCTGGAAGACGCCGCGGGCGAAGATCTCGATGCCGCCCAGGCTCGCGCGCAGGTTGGAGAGGTCGAGGCCCGGAGCCTGCGCGCCCACGTACTTGCCGATCGCCTGGATCAGCCGCCCGACGTTGGGATCGTTGCCCGCGACCGCGCACTTGAACAGCGGGCCGTTCACGATCGCCTTGCCGAGTGCGCGGGCGAGCCCAAGGGAGGCGGCGTGGCGCACGGTGACGCGGATGACGTGACGCACGCCTTCGCCGTTGCGGACCACGTCCTCCGCGAGGTCGCGGCACACCTGGTGCAGCCCCCGTTCGAAGGTGCCCCAGTCGCTGAAGGGCACGCTGCCCGAGGAAAGCGCGACGACGGTGTCGGAGGTGCTCGTATCGCTGTCGACACTGATGGCGTTGAAACTCGCGTCCACCGCGCGGGCCAGCATCGGCCGCAGCTCGGCCCGCGGCACGGCGATGTCCGTCAGGATGTACACCAGCATGGTCGCCAGGTTGGGCTCGATCATGCCGGCGCCCTTCGCGATCGCGACGATGCTGCCAGCGCCGACCTGCGCGCGCCGGATCTTCGGGTAGAGATCGGTCGTCACGATGCCCTCGGCCGCGGCCAGGATCGACTCGCCCGCGAGCGCCGACACCGCCTGGGGCAGGGCGGCGATCATGGCGTCGGCCGGAAGCGACCACCCGATCACGCCCGTGGAACTCGGCAGCACCTGCTGGGGCGCGAGCCCGAGGGCCTGCGCGGTCGCGGCACAGATGCGCTCGGAGGTCTCGACGCCGCCCGGCGCGCAGACGTTGGAGATCTTGTTGTTGATGATCACCGCTCCGAGCGTCGGCTCGGCGAGGCGCTTCCGGCCCACGATCACGGGCGCGCCCGGAAACGCATTGCGCGTGAACAGCGCGGCGAACGCCGGCGTCGGCCGGTCGAGCGCGAGGAGCGTGAGCGTCATCTTCGCGGGCTTCGGCGCCTCGCGCGGCATGAAGTCGAACCGCGTGACGCCGACGCGGAAACCGGCGGGCAGCGCCGCCTGCGCGGCGAGCCACGCGCGGTGTTCGTCGCGGTGGGCGAAGGTGAGATTCGTGCTGGACACGCCGGAGACGTTGGTTCGCGGACCCGCGGAGTGAAGAAGAAACTCGCCGTGCGCGACGGGGCGGTGCGCCTTCCCACGGTCCGGCACCGTCGTGTCGGCGGCGCCCGAAAATTTTTATGGAAATGCGGAGGGCGTGCGCCTAGTTCCTTCGGCCCTGCCCAAACCAGTGAGCGCTCTTTCCCGCCTCTCCCCCGCCGTCGCGGCCGTGTGCCGCGCGCCTTGATCGCTGATGAACGTCGCTGAAATCACCGCCAAGGCGAAGGTGCTCCTCGAAGCCCTGCCGTACATCCAGGATTTTCGCGGATCCACGTTCGTCGTGAAGTACGGCGGCAGTTTCATGGACGACCCCGATCCGGTCACCCGCACGCGCGTCGCCTACGACATCGCGTTCCTCGCCGCCGTCGGGATCAACGTCGTCGTCGTGCACGGCGGCGGCAAGGCGATCACGCGGGCGATGGAGACCTCCGGCTTGAAGGCGAATTTCGTGAACGGCCTGCGCGTCACCGACGAGGCGACGATCGCGGTCGTGAAGAAGACGCTCGACGAGATCGTGAACAGGGAGGTGTGCGAGGCCATCGTCACCGCCAAGGGCCGGCCCAAGGGGCTGCCGGGCGACACGGTGCTCGTGTGCCAGAAGCTGACGGTCGACGATGACGGCAATCAGGTCGACCTGGGCTACGTCGGCGACGTCACCGAGGTGAAGGTGAAGCTCATCAAGAAGGAGATCGGCGAGGGTTTCACTCCGGTGATCTCCCCCGTGGCCGAAGGGTACGACGGCAAGCCGTACAACGTGAACGCCGACCTCGTGGCCGGCCGCGTCGCCAGCGCCCTGCGCGCCCGCCGGCTGGTCTACATGAGCGACGTGCCCGGGCTGCTCTCGGCGCCGCCCAATCCGGATTCGCTCATCTCCACGCTCAAGATCAGCCAGGTCGACGACCTGAAGAAGAAGGGCGTGATCGACAAGGGCATGCGCCCGAAGGTGCAGAGCGCGATCCGCGCGCTCGAGGAGGGCGTGCAGCGCGTGCACTTCATCGACGGCCGGCTGCCCCACTCGCTGCTGCTCGAGATCTTCACCGACAAGGGCACTGGCACGGAGATCGTGCACGGGTGACGGCCGGGAACCGCAGCCGCGGAGACACAGGCGTGGTCGCCAATTCGCGTCTCCTGTAGCGCTCGCCGGCCCCGGATGGATTTGGCTTCGCGCCCGACCTACGGCATCAGCGGTTCTCTTCCATGACCACTCCCTCCATCGTCCGCACCAGCACTGCCGAGCTCTACGACGCGCACGTGCTGAAGAACTACGCCCGGCCCGCGCTCACGCTGGTGCGCGGCCGCGGCTCGGAGGTGTGGGACGATGCCGGCAACGCGTACCTCGACTTCACGTCGGGCATCGCGGTGAGCGCCCTCGGCCACTGCCATCCGCACTGGGTGGCCGCGGTGCAGCGGCAGGCCGCGGAGCTCATCCATGTCAGCAACCTGTTCCGCAATCCGCTGCAAGGTGAGCTGGCCCGGCGGCTGGTCGGGCACGCCGGGCCCGGCCGGGTGTTCTTCTGCAACAGCGGCGCCGAGGCCAACGAGGCGCTGATCAAGCTCGCGCGGCTGCACGGTGTGCAGAAGGCCGGTGGCGAGGAGGGAAAGTGTTACAAGATCATCGGCGCGAAGAACGCGTTCCACGGCCGCACCTACGGCGGCATGAGCGCCACGCCGCAGGAGAAGATCCAGAAGGGCTTCCGGCCGCTCGTGCCGGGCTTCGCCTTCGGCGAACTCAACGACCTTCAGAGCTTCGCCGACCTGGTCGACGGCGAGACCGCCGCGATCTTCGTCGAAACGATCCAGGGCGAAGGTGGCATCAACGCCTGCACGCCCGAGTTCCTGCGCGGGCTGCGGCAGCTCTGCGACCGGCACCACCTGCTGCTGCTGCTCGACGAGGTGCAGTGTGGCATCGGGCGCACCGGGGCCTTCTACGCCTTCGAGCACGCCGGCGTCCTGCCGGATGCGATCGGCATGGCGAAGGGGCTCGGCGGCGGGTTTCCCATCGGCGCGATGTGGGTGCGGGACCGGTTCGCCGAGTTGTTTCATCCCGGCAACCATGGCACGACCTTCGGCGGCACGCCGCTGGCGTGCGCCGCCGCGCTCGCGGTGCTCGACGTGATCGAGCGGGAACGGCTGCTGGAGAAGGTGCGCGCGCAGAGTGGCCCGTGGCACGAGGCGCTGCGGCGGCTGGCGGCGGAATTTCCGCGTCACGTCAGCGCTGTCCGCGGCCAGGGCTACCTCGTGGGCCTGCAGATGACCGGCGATCCCTCGCCGTACCTCGCCGCCCTTCGGGAGCGCGGCCTGCTCGTACCCTCTGCCGGCGGGAACGTCATCCGGCTGCTGCCGCCGCTGAATGCGACCGCCGGGGAACTGGACCGCTCGGTGCGGATCCTGCGCGATGTCCTCGCCGCCAAGAACTGACGCCGGCTCGATTTTTTCACTCGTGGCGCGCCGGCCGCGGCCCTAAATCCGCACGCCTCCCATGCAGCACTTCCTCAAAGAGACCGACGTCACGCCGTCGGGTTTGCCCCGCCTTTTTTCCCTCGCGCGCGAGCTGAAGGTGAAGCGGGGCAAGCGCGGGGCGCCGACGCCGCTGCAGGGGCAGACGTGGGCGCTCATCTTCTCGAAGTCCTCCACGCGCACGCGGGTCTCGTTCGAAGTCGGCATTCATGAGCTGGGCGGCAACCCGCTTTTCCTGAATCGCAACGACATCCAGCTCGGTCGCGGCGAGACGATCGAGGACACGGCGAAGGTGCTGTCGCGCTTCGTGCACGGGCTGATCGTCCGCACCTTCGATCACAGCGATGTCGAGCGGCTGGCCGCGGCGGGCTCCGTGCCGGTGATCAACGCGCTCACCGATTTCCTGCACCCGTGCCAGATCTTTTCCGATGCGCTCACGCTCGCGGAGCGCTGGGCCAAGGGCACCACGGGCGCGAAGCTCGCCGGTTCGCTGCGCGGTCGGAAGATCGCCTTCCTCGGCGACACCGCGTGCAACATGGCCAATTCGTGGATCCTCGGCGCGAATCTCTTCGGCATGGAGATCGCGCTGGCGGGGCCGGAGGAGTTCCGGCCCGCGGCGGAGTTCGATGCCTTCCTCGCGCGCGAGGGTTACGCGGGCGGCTACACGTTCACCACCGATCCGTTCGCCGCGGTGAAGGGCGCGGACGTCGTGTACACCGACGTCTGGGTGAGCATGGGCAAGGAGGAGGAGACGAAGGAGCGCATCCGCGTGATGTCGCCGTACGCCGTGACCGGAAAACTCTTCGCCGCTGCGAAGAAGGATGCCTATTTCATGCACTGCCTGCCGGCCCACGCCGGGGAGGAAGTCATGCCCGAGGTGCTGGCCAATCCGCGATCGATCATCTTCGACGAGGCGGAGAACCGGCTGCACATGCAGAAGGCGCTGCTCGCCACGCTGGCGGCCGCGCGCCGGAAGCGCTGAGGCGGACGCATGCGATTGAGGTGGAGCCGCCTGTCCCCAGGCGGCTGACGTGCGACGCACCGGTTCGCAGCGGCTTGAGGACAAGCCGCTCCACCTTTCGGTACGGCCGTCTTCATGGCCGAATTGAAGGTCGACGGCATGAGTCTTCTCGCTGAGGCGGAACGGTTCAGTGCCCAGGGCGGGTTCCTAAACGCAGAGACGCGAAGCACAGCAGAGACTCGCCAGGAAAACGTGGCGAGAGGTCGCATTCCTTTGCGACTTTGCGTTTTGGCTGGGGCTACAGAATTATCTGATCTGCTCAAACGCTCGACGGCCCCGTCCGCCCCGTCCCACTCACTGCGGAATCAGGTAGATGAATTTTCCGCTCGGCAGCTGCTGGAACACGCCGTTGCTGAGGTCGCCGTCGTCGATCCGCGCGTCGATCTGCACCATCTGGCTGAGGGGCGCGGTGACGCCGTTGGTGGCGACGCCGACGCCCGTGGCGAGGTTGTCCCAATTCCAGCGGCCGCCCAGCGAGTTCACCGTGCGCCACGCCGGCGTCTTGAGGTCGTCTTCCATGCCCGGCGGCACCGTGCCCGGCGGCGAGTTGCCTGGAAACGTGCCGTTCATCGCCACGAAACCCTCGAACGCCTGGGTGAAGGTGCGCAGGTCGGAAATGAAGCGATTGCTCTGGGCGTTGCGGCGAACCTTCGTGAAGGCCGGCATGGCGAGCATCGCCAGTAGTCCCACGATCAGGACTCCGATCATGATCTCGACCAGGCTGAAGGCGGCTTGGCGTCGACGCCCGGGCCGGCTGGAGGGGAACGGAGACATGGGAAATGCTGGAGCGGATTGAAGAGGAAGCGTGCTGCCTGACTTTCTTATTATCGGGGACGCGGGTTTTCAGGCAATGGGGCTGGAGTAAACGGCGCGTGAAGTTGGCGGTGCGTAGCAATACGGGTTGCATGGGTGGCATTGCCGGCTGGCGTGCCCCGACGTTTTTCTTTTGCGCGGCGCGCGTGGCTGTCCCCACACTCGCCCCTCAGCATGAAAATCGTCCTCGCTTACTCGGGCGGCCTCGACACGTCCGTCATCGTCAAGTGGCTCCGCGAAACGTACGACGCGGAAATCGTCACGTTTGCCGCCGACATCGGCCAGGAGGAGGAGCTGAAGGGCCTGCCGCAGAAGGCGCGCGCGACCGGCGCGTCGAAGCATTACACCCTCGATCTCGTCGAGGAGTTCGCCCGCGACTTCATCTACCCGATGATCCGCGCCAACGCGATCTACGAGAGCCAGTATTACCTCGGCACGTCGATCGCGCGGCCCCTGATCGCGAAGGCGCAGGTCGACATCGCGAAGAAGGAGAAGGCCGACACGGTCGCCCACGGCGCCACCGGCAAGGGCAACGACCAGTGCCGCTTCGAGCTCACTTACATGGCGCTGAATCCCAAGCTGGAGATCCTCGCGCCCTGGAAGATCGACGCGTTCCGCCAGGAGTTTCCCGGCCGGGCGGAGATGATCGACTACTGCGAGAAGCACCGGATTCCCGTCGAGGCCTCGTTGAAGAAGCCCTATTCGATGGACCGCAACCTCCTCCATATCTCCTACGAGGCGGGCATTCTCGAGGATCCGTGGTTCGATCCGACCACCAAGGAGAACAAGGGGATGTTCAAGCTCTCCGTCTCGCCGGAGGACGCGCCCGACAAGGCCGAATACGTCGAGCTCGACTTCGAACGGGGCAATTGCGTCGCGGTCAACGGCAGGAAGCTTTCGCCGGCCGGCGTGCTCAAGGTGCTGAACCGGCTCGGCGGCAAGCACGGCATCGGGCGGGTCGATCTCGTGGAGAATCGCTTCGTCGGCATGAAGTCGCGCGGCGTGTACGAGACCCCCGGCGGCACGATCCTCATGCACGGCCACCGGCAGGTGGAATCGCTCACGATGGACCGCGAGGTCATGCACCTGCGCGACTCGCTGGTCCCGAAATACGCCGAGCTGGTCTACTACGGGTTCTGGTTCGCCCCCGAGCGCGAGGCGCTGCAGGCCCTGGTCGACGAGAGCCAGCGCTACGTCAGCGGCACCGTCCGGCTGAAGCTCTACAAGGGCAATATCATCACCTGTGGCCGCAAGTCGAAGTACTCCCTCTACGACATGAACGTCGCGTCGATGGAGGGCGTGAAGAGCTGGTACAACCAGAGCGACGCCACCGGGTTCATCCGCCTCAACGGCCTCCGTCTCCGCGCGCGCAACCTCGCGCAGGGCGGGCCGAAGGTCTGAAGCGGTCGGTAAGAAGCGCTACGACGCCAAGGATCGCGAAGCCCCATTTCCGGCTTCGCGATTGCTTGGCGAGTCCTGGCTTTTCTTTGCGTCTTAGGATCCCGCTCTGAGCGGCTGCGATTCTAATTCAGGTGCTCTAGAACAGGCCCTGGTAAACGACGCCGACCGCGGTGATCGGGCCGGTGTCGTCGAGGCCGTCCAGTGCGCGGTCGGCCTTCTTCATGATCGACTGGGCGTCGCGGAAGAGGCTTTCGTCGGAGAGCAGCTTGCCCAGGGTGCCTTCGCCGCGCGCGATCTTGTCGGAGACGGCGCGGAGGTTGGCAATCGACGCCTTCACGTCTTCGCCCGCCTTCTGGTCGAACACCAGCGCGCCGATGGCGCCCTGGCCGGCCTTCACCTGGTCGACGATCTTCTGGGCGTTCGCGATGAAGTTCTTCGCCTCGCCCGCACCCTTCTTGATTTCGTCGAGCGTCGTGACGAGTTCGTCGTGCAGCTTGGGATCGTTGATGAGCCGGCCGAGCGTGCCTTCGCCCTTGTTCACCTTGGCGGTGATCTCCTGCAGGTTGGCCGTGGCCTTGCCGATGTTCTCGCGGTTCTCGGTGATGAGCAGGTCGACCTTGGCGATGATGCCGGTCTTGCCGTCCTTGCCGCCGCTGAGCGCGCCGCTGAGATCGCCGATGGCCGTTTCCAGCTTCTTTCCGAGGTCCCCGATCTGGGACATGACCGAGTTCAGGTCGGCCGTCGCCTGGGTCTTGATTTCCGCGCCGTCGGGCAGGTCGGGCGCGGCATCGGTGCCGAGGTCGATGCTGATGTAGTTCGTGCCGATGAGCCCGGCCATGACGATCGTGGCGGCGGCGTCGCTCTTGATCCGCACGCGGTGGTCGATGCGGAGCACCGCTTCCGCCCGGCGGCCCGCGAGGCGGGTGCGTTCGACTTCGCCGATCTTCACGCCGGCCATCCGGACTTCGTCGCCGTCCTTGAGTTCCTTCAGCGTGGTGAAGCCGGCGATCAGGTTGTAACCCTGGTCCTTGAAGACCTTGCCGCCCCGCAGGGTCTCGAACGTCACCCAGGTGAGCGCCAGGCCGAGGATGAAGAAGAGCCCGACACGGGCCGTCTGTTGGAAGTTATTCATGGCTTCAGGTCTCCAGTTGCTTGAAACGGGGATTCTGCAAATCGATCCGGGGGTGCAGGAAATCGGCCACGCGCGGGTCCTTGGGCTCCTTCAGCTCGGAGGGCGGCCCGAGAAACACCAGGCGCCCGCCCATCAGGATGCCGACGCGGTCGGCGATGTTGAGCGCCAGGTCGCGGTCGTGGGACACGACGATCGTCGTCACGTGATACTGGTCCTTCAGCGTCGCGATGATCTCGCTGATCGTGGCGCTCATCACCGGGTCGAGCTCGCTCGTCGGCTCGTCGTAGAGCATGAGCTGCGGCTCCATCACCAGCGCCCGGGCGATGGCCACGCGCTTTTTCATGCCGCCCGACAACTCCGAAGGATATTTCTGCGCCGCATTTTCGAGCGAGAGAATCTGCAGGGCGTGCATCACCTTCTCGCGAATGCTCGCCTCGTTGCCGATCCGGTGCTCGCGCGGGTAGAGCGCGAGGTTGTCGTAGACCGTCATCGAATTGAACAGGGCGCCCGCCTGGAAGACCAGGGCCATGCGGACGCTCTCGCGCGTCTCCTCCGCCGCGGCGTCGCGGCGATCGACGGTCACCTTGCCCGCGGTGGGCAGCTCAAGGCCGACGATGTGTTTCAGCAGGACGCTCTTGCCCGAGCCGCTGGGGCCCATCAGCACGAAGATCTCGCCCGGCTTCACGGCGAACGAGACGTCCTTCAGGACCTCGAACTTGCCGAAGGACTTGCTCAGCCCCTCGATCGTGACGCCCACGGCGGGGGATTCCGTCTGGGTGAAGGGATTGCGGGTGACGTCGGAGGCGGTCGACATGGTCACATGAGGGCTTTCGTGACGAAGTAATCGAGCACGAGGATGAGGATGAGCGACGTCACGACCGCGCGGGTGACGGAGGCCCCGATCTCGCGCGGGCCGCCGCGGGTGTTGAGGCCGATGTTGCAGCAGACGAGGATGACGCCGACGCCGAAGACCTCGGCCTTGATGAGTCCGTTCAGGATGTCCTTGAACTCCATGAAGCGACGCAGCGCGGAAAAGTACGCCGGCGGATCGATCGCGATGAAGTGCGTGTACTTCGAGATGATCGCCCCGCCGAACCAGCCGACGAGATTCGCGATGATGGCGAGCACGGGCACCATGACCACGGCGGCGACCAGTCGGGGCATCACCAGCATCCGCACCGGCGGGATGTTCATCGTCTGCAGGGCGTCGACCTCCTGATACACCTTCATCGAGGCCAGCTCCGCGGTGATGGCGGAGCCGACGCGGCCGGTGAGCAGGATCGCCACCATCACGGGGCCGAGCTCGCGCGCCATCGACAGGCCGACCAGGCTGCCGATGAACTGCTTCGCGCCGAAATTCTGCATCGAGTAGCCGGCCTGCAGCGCGAGCACGCTGCCGATGAAAAAACTGAGGATCGCGACGATCGGGAGCGTCGTGTAGCCGATCAGGTAGCATTGCTCGATGAAGCGGCCGAACTGGCGCGGCAGCGTGGGCAGGTAGCCGATGCTGCGAAACAGCAGCAGCACCGTGCTGCCGAAACCCTCGAGAATGTTGTTGAGTTGTCTCATGTCAGCGCGGCGCGGAGGTACTGCTAGCCGGTTTCGCCGGGAAATCTAACCAGAACATGCGCCAACCCCCGCCGGCCGGGCGCCGGAAGCCGAAGAGCCCGTGGCCGACCGCCACGCGCTTCGCGCCACCCTCGCGCGTCACGCCGAGCAGCGGGCCGAGGTGGAATTCGGTGCGTTCCTGCGCGGGCCGCTTCTCCCAGGTGACGGCGTTCCACAGCACGGAGGTCCGTTCGTCGCCGGAGGGCAGCCGTTCGTACCGCGCGAGCGAGAGCAACGGCGACCACACGTGCCGGATCTTCTCGTTGCGCGGGAAAAACACCTCGAGCGGGCTGAACCATTGCCACTGCCGCCGGCCGGCGCCGTTGTCCCACGCGCTCACGAAGGGCCAGATGTGCGTGAGCTCGGCCGGCGCCTTGGGCGTGCGGCCCAGGCTGCGCTGCACTTCGTTCCAATAGAGAAAATACAGGAACTGCGTGCGCGTCCGCTCGACGCGGTCGTCGTCCGACCACTGGGCCCGCCGCACCAGCGGCCAGAGGTACCACCGCTTGTCGTAGCCCTTCACGACCGAATGCGAATAGAACGGCGCCCAGCGGTCGACGTGGCGCTCCGTGCCGCGGCCCTGCAGGAAAAGCGGCCAGAAGTAGCGCGTTTCCCGATACGCCTGCGGCTTGCTGCGCTCGGTGTAGCCGAAGAACGGCCAGAGGTAATCCTCGTTGATGAAGCCGTCGCCGGTGCTGCGGGTGTAGAAGGGCAGGATGCCCACGTCGCGCCGCGGGGGCGTGCCGGGCGGCGCGTCCGCGGCGGGCATCCGCACGGCCTTGAAGCCGAACGGCCAGAGGTAGGTGTCGTGCCGCGAACCGTCCGGCCGCTCCGTGTAACCGTAGAACGGCCAGAACGCCCAGCCCTGGGCCGCGCCCGAGGTGACGCGCAGGAAGGGCCAGGGCGTCCAGCGCGAGACGACGCCCCGCTTCTCGTTGCGCACGTAAAAGGGGAAGGCCGTGAACGAGAGATGCTCCAGCGTGAGCTTGTGCTTGATCGTCCCGTGGAACGGGAAGAACGCGCGGTAGCTGTCCTCCGGATCGCCCGCCTCGCGCGAGAACCAGAACGGAAACACCTCGAACTCCCGGCGCCGGTCGTACGGCGTGCCGGGGGGCGCCGCCCCCTCGTGCCGCCCCCACCGCCGGATCAGCTGGAACACGCTCCAATGGTACGTGGTGCCGTCGGTGTCGTACGTGAAGAGGGGATACAGCGCGTAGCCCGCGCGGAAGCCGTGCTCGGGGTGGTCGAGCCGCACCCAGAAGGGCCGGAAGCCGCTGGCCGTGTTGCCCGCCGCATCCGCGCGCGGGCGTTCGAACACCAGCGGCCCCGCCGCCTGCCACGTGTCCGTGCCGGTGGCGGCATCGTGCTGCGCGACGTAGAACGGCCACAGGTTGCGCTCACGCTCCGCCGGCTCGCTGCGTCCCGCGACAGCGGTGACGGCGAGCCCGAGCCAGGCGAGCAGTGGGCGGACGGACATGGGTCGAGGGAGTGCGGTGCCCTATCTCCCTGCGCGGCACCGCGAAACAGTGGCAATCAACGTGAGTCGCGAACGTAAGGAGCGGACATTGGTGAGGAAAGGGCGGGGCGCAAATGCTATGTTGGGCCCGCATGTGTACCACGGCCGCGAGGGAGGTTCCACGGGCCGGTCGGCCCGGCCCGACGGGCGGAAGTGTGTCATAGCGCCCGGCGTCGCGGCATCCTCCGGAGACGTTTGCCGTTGCGGCGAGGGTTGGCCGGGCTGTCATGGCCGGACGATGTCGTCCGCCCGCGTATCGCTTCCTCTCCTGGCGCCCTGCGCCGACCGGCCATGCGCATAAGCGGCGGCCGGGCGCGCGGCATCCCGCTCGTGACGCCCCGGGGCGATGCGGTGCGGCCGGCGACCGACGGGATGCGGCAGGCCGTCTTCTCCAGCCTGGGCGCCCGCGTGGCGGACGCGCGTTTTCTCGATCTCTTTGCCGGCAGCGGCGCGTACGGGCTCGAGGCGCTGAGTCGCGGCGCCGCCAGCGGGACGTTCGTGGAGCAGAACGCCCGGGCCGCGGCCTGTATCCGGCAAAACCTGACCGCGGTCGGCCGCAGCCTCGCCCGCGACCTCCGCGACACCGCCGTCGTGCAGGCCGACGCCCGCGCCGTGCCGCTTGGCGGCGGCAGCGTGCCGGATCTCGTGTTCATTGATCCGCCATACGAGATCATCGCCGATATCGCCCCGGCCCTGTTCACCCGGCTTGCCGACGTGCTGGCCGCGAATCCCGAGGCCCTGGTCGTCTTTGAGCTGCCGGGCGAACTCGACCTTGCGCCCGCCGGTTGGACGCTCCTGAAACGCCTCGGCAAGGGCGCCCGGCAGCCGACGGTGGCGTTCTTCCAGCGCGCGGTCTCGCCGCCGGAGGGAAGCGCGCGAGTGGCAACGGGGGCCTGAGCCGCACTCAGACCGTTGGACTTCAAATCAGCCCTGAGAACGGCCGCACTGAAGGTGGAGCGGCTTGTCCTCGAGCCGCCGCGAACCGGTCCGTCGCACGTCAGGCGCCTGGGGAGGCGGCGCCACCTCTACTGCAGCTTTGGGCTGAGGCGTCAGGCGGCCTCGCCGCCCGGCCCCAGCAGCCCGAGTTTCGACCGCAGGAGCACGAGGCCGGCGACGACCGCCGTCTCGGTGCGGAGGATACGGGAGCCGAGGTGAAGCAGGCGGAAGCCGGCGGCGCGCAACGCCGCGCGGTCCCGGGGGGACCAGCCGCGCTCGCCGCCCAGGGCGAGCACATGCGGGCGCGCGTCGGCAGGCACGTAGCCCGCCAGGCCTGCCGTCGCCTCGTAGGGATCGAGCGCGATCCGCTCCGCCCCATTCGGCAGGTTGGCGAGCACCTCGGCCAGCGTCCGGTCATGGGTCACGTCCGGGATGCGGGTGTCGAAGGCCTGCTCCGCGCCGGCCAGCAGGTGCCGGCGCCACTCGCCGTCGGTCCACAGCGAGCTCCGGGCGTAGCTCGCCTCGGTCTTTTCGCACCGGGCGAAGTGCAGCGCGCCCGCGCCCAGGGCGGTAGCCTCGCGCAGGACGTCGCGCGCCGTCTGCGGCCGGGGCAGCCCGAGGACGAGCGTGAGCGGGTCCGGCGGCGGCGGCGGCGGGCCCCAGGCAAACGTCAGGAGGAGGGCGTCGGCGCCGATATCCGCGACGGTGCCCTTGCCCCGCGGGCCGTTGACCAGCCCGGCATCGAATGTATCCGCGACCCGGCGACGCAGGACTTCGAGGAGGTGCCGGGCGCGCGGATCGCGCCGGGGCAGGGGGTGGCGGGTCTCGTCGGCGCTGAAGAGGATCAGGTTCACCACTCCCACTGATCGCGGCGCGGGCGGCGCCATGCAATTCGGTTTGGCGCCGCCCGCGGCGGGCTGCCAGGGTGGACCCGTGACCCCGCTCGCCTTCGAAGCCATCACCGCGCGCCTCGCGGCGTGGACGTTTCCCGTCGGGATCGAGGGTGTGGTTGGCATCGCGAGCGGCGGGGTGGTGCCGGCGGCGCTCGTGGCCCAGCGGCTCGGCGTGGGGTTGAAGGTCCTGGCCCTGAACTACCGCGACGACGCCAACGTGCCGCGTCACGAGGAACCGCGCCTGCTGGCGCCGGTGCCGGACCTGGGAACGTGGCGGCGCGTGCTGCTGGTCGACGACGTCTACGTCAGCGGGAAGAGTTGGCACGCCGCGCGCCGGCTGCTGCCGGCGGAGGTGGTGGTGTTGCCGTTCGTGCTGAAGGGAAAGGCCGAGTTCGCGCTGATCCGTGATGTCGAAGGGTGCGTGCAGTGGCCGTGGAAGGCGTGGTGATGGGAGGTGAGGTTCAAAGTGTGAATGGCGCTCGCCGGCTGAGAGGTTCTCGACGGGGCCCGCCGGCGCCGAGCCTATGGCGGG
>ERZ761602.2617-NODE-2617-length-27555-cov-7.994255_pt1 | contig 27555 bp, 26 predicted proteins | sample MGYA00512165_ERZ761602 | MGnify/ENA primary metagenome ERZ761602 (study PRJEB28899, sample SAMN02445085) | bioreactor sludge metagenome | biome: EBPR sludge; isolation source: Thorneside wastewater treatment plant | place: Australia: Brisbane, Thorneside...
CGGCATGCGCGATGCCTGGGAGAAGCTGCCGATCTTCAAGAAAGTGCTGGATATGGCGCCGAAGAAAGTGAGCCGGCCGCCGTGTCAGGAACGGGTGATCGAAGGATCGGAGGTCGATTTGTCCTGCTTGCCGGTGCAGTTCTGTTGGCCGGAGGATGCAGGTCCATTGATTACCTGGGGTCTGGTGGTCACGCGCGGGCCGAACAAACCGCGCCAAAATCTGGGCATCTACCGGCAGCAAGTCATCGGCCGCAACAAAGTGATCATGCGTTGGCTGGCGCATCGGGGCGGGGCGCTGGATTTCCGCGACTGGCAGCAGTCCCGGCCCGGCGAGCCGTTTCCCATCGCCGTGGCGCTGGGCGCCGACCCGGCGACGATTCTCGCCGCCGTGACGCCGGTGCCGGACAGCTTGTCGGAATACGCTTTCGCCGGCTTGTTGCGCGGGTCGCGAACCGAGTTGGCGCAATGTCTGGGCAACGAGTTGCAAGTACCGGCCTCGGCCGAATTCGTGCTGGAGGGACATCTGGCTCCCGGCGAGACCGCGCTAGAGGGACCGTTCGGCGATCACACCGGCTACTATAACGAAGTGGATCGCTTCCCGGTATTCACCATCGAGCGGATCACCCACCGCGAGAATCCGATTTATCACAGCACCTACACCGGCCGCCCGCCCGATGAGCCGGCGATTCTGGGGGTGGCGCTGAACGAGGTGTTCGTGCCGATTTTGCAAAAGCAGTTTCCCGAAATCGTGGATTTTTACCTGCCGCCGGAGGGCTGTTCCTACCGGCTGGCGGTGGTGTCGATGCGCAAGCAGTATCCGGGGCACGCCAAGCGGGTGATGCTCGGCGTCTGGTCGTTCCTGCGCCAGTTCATGTATACCAAGTTCGTGATCGTGGTGGACGAGGACGTGAACACCCGCGACTGGAAGGATGTCATTTGGGCCATGACGACGCGCATGGACCCGGCGCGGGATACGGTCATGATCGAAAACACGCCGATTGACTATCTGGATTTCGCCTCGCCGGTGTCCGGTCTCGGCTCCAAGATTGGGTTTGACGCCACCAACAAATGGCCGGGCGAGACCAACCGCGAATGGGGCCGGCCCATCGCGATGAGCGCGGAGGTCAAGCAACGGGTGGATGCGCTGTGGGGAGAGTTGGGGTTGTAGCGTTGAGTCCATAACGCCAGTTTGGTGCAAGTAGATTTTTTACGGCAAATTGCCGTATGCTATTGACAGGAGGAATGCGACCATGCCTACCGCAACAGCTACTGCACGTTTGGAAGCCCGGATCAGTCCTGAGTTGCATGCTCTTCTCAAGCGGGCCGCCGAACTCCAGGGGCGCACCCTAACCGATTTCGTAGTGACCGCCGTCCAGGAAGCCGCCCAGCAGGCTATCGAACAGGCCGAGGTCATTCGGTTGTCCCTGGCGGATCAGGAATGTTTCGCGCGGGCGCTGTTATCGCCGCCGCCACCAAACCCGGCTCTGGAGCGCGCCTTCGCTCGGCGCCGAAAACTCGTGATTGCCGGATGAGCGGTACGCCGTTCCAGGTTATACCCCTGGAAAATCGCCACGACCGCACCGGTTTCCACAGCGGTTCGGAGCCGCTGGATCGCTATTTCCGGGATCACGTCATGCAGGATATCCGCCGACGGGTGACGGCGTGCTTCGTGGCGTTGACGGGCGAACAACGCATCGCGGGCTTCTATACCCTGGCTTCAGCCAGCCTGCTGCTCTCCGACCTGCCGGCGAGTCTCACCAAGAAACTCCCGCGCTACCCATCCGTGCCCGCCATACGCCTGGGGCGTTTGGCTGTCGATCAGGACTTTAAGGGCCAGTGCCTGGGGGGCGCCTTGCTGGCCGATGCCTTGGAGCGCGCCCTGCGTTCCGAAATCGCCGCCTATGCCCTGATGGTTGATGCCAAGGATGAATCCGCCGTGGCGTTCTACCAGCATCATGGCTTTATCCGCCTGCCCGACCAAGGGCTGAAGCTGTTCCTGCCGCTGGCGACGGCGCGAGGCGTGGTGCAGGGTATCTAATCGAAAGGCCTCGGCGCGGACGAGATCGCTACCCGGTCACGGTGATTTTCCACGCCAGCGCCCGCGATGCCTTGCCGAAGGTGTTGAATGAGTGAATGCGATCATTTCTCGATAGATATTGAACTCTTGGCAGGTTGGGCTGAGCTTGCGAAGCCCAACGCCATATGATGGATGAAATGATAAAACCATGTCTCAAGATCAACGCCTGGAACAAAAAATCAATGAATGCAAAGAGCAATTCAAGCGGCTCTCTACCATTATTGAAAGATTGAAGAAGGACCATGACTATGAAACGCAATCCGAAGAGAAGATCAGAATTGAAGCCCTGTTCAAAGAACGGGAACGGAAGCGCCAGACTGTAGAACAACAATGGCAATCCCTGGAAGCCGAGCAGGCGCAACAGCAGTTACCGCGGCTGGAACAGGAGGCCCGCCAGTTGGAGCGCAACAAGGCATTCAAGGAAGCGCTTGAGGCTTGGTGGGAAATCCGCCGCCTCGAACCCAGCAATCCCCAGATCGCCGACGAAATCGGCCGACTCGAAGCGCGGCTCCAGCATTCCCAACAGCTTACCGAGTACATCAAGCGTCTGACCCGCCGGCTGGCGGAAATCAAGCCGATTTACCCAACGGTAATAACCCATTTACGGCGGATGGTCGAAAAAGGCGGCCAAGATGAGGCGCTGGTGGGCATTGTGGATGATTTTCTGGAGGGCCACCTGCCCGCCGACGATTTCATGACCACCTGGCAGACGCTGACGACGGCCAGCACCAAGGAGGAACCGGATTACCGCGCTCTGGCCGACCGCCTGAAGCGTGGTGAAATCGTGCTGTTTCTGGGCTCGGATATTCCCCGTCTATTGCATGGCCAAGCTCACATGGAGGCTTTGGTGCCCGAACTGGCGCAACGGGTTAATTACCAGGGCTATGCCGATTCCCTGTCGATGATCGCGGAATACTATCAGATGAAACCGGAGTACGGCCGGTCATCGCTGGTGCGCCATCTCAAAACTCTTGTCGGAATCCCCGTTCCCGATGTCTCGCTTTATCGGTTGCTGGCCCGCATCGAGCAGCCGCTGGTGCTGATTTCCGCCAATTACGATCTATCTCTGGAACATGAATTGCGGCAGGCGGGCAGAAAATATGCGCTGATTGCATCCATCATTATGCCCAGCCCACCCGACTGCGAACTGGGCAGTGTGGTCGTGCATTACTCGGATCGGGAGGCGCCGGAATTCCTGCGGCTGGAAGAGGAGTTGTCCGGCCTCAAGTTGATTGACGATGGTTATGTGCTGATTTATAAAATCCGTGGTTACTGCAACACCGTCCACGAGCCAATGGCGTATCAACACAATATTCTGACGCTGGCCGAGGAGAATTATTTCACCTTCGCCCGTCACATGGATCGGTTGATTCCCAGCTACGTGGTGAAACAGTTCGCGGCGCGCGGCTTGTTTTTCCTGGGCTATTCGCCGCGCCATTGGGAAGATCGCCTGCTGGTCAACGGGATTCTGGATAAACGCCGGCATCAGCAATACGAACCGGCCCATGTAATCACCAAGGATACCGATCCCTTCGTGCGCGCTTACTGGGATTCGCGGGGGGTGCATCGCTACGGGCTCGAACTGACCGAATTCGTGCGTGGGCTGGAGGAATATCTGCAATGAATGCCTCCGTGCCGTCTCCCTACAAAGGCCTGCGTCCCTATGAGGAACAGGATCGCGATAATTTCTTTGGCCGCGAGAAGGAATGCCGGATTCTGATTGATAAGATTCTGGCGAACAAACTCACCCTGTTATTCGCCGCGTCCGGGGTCGGCAAAAGTTCGCTGTTGCAGGCGGCCGTGTTGCCGCGACTGAAAGATCCCCGCCACGAGAACCGCGACGGCGTTTATTACAACGATTGGGTTTCGCCGCCCCTGGAGGGCTTGAAACAGCAGGTTCTCAAAACGCTGCAACAGCAAAGCCTTTTGGAAAACGTGGCACTGCCGGCGGAGTTGCCGGAACGATCCCTGAACGAGTTTTTCAGCTTCTGCGCTTTGTTTACCCGGCAGCCGCTGGTGGTGGTGCTGGATCAGTTCGAGGAATTTTTCCAGTATCAGCGCCACACTACCGATTTCAAGCCGTTCATCCAGCAACTGTCGGCGGTCGTCACCGACCGGGATGCGCCCATCGCCGTGGTGATCGCCATGCGCGAGGATTTCGCGCTGGAACTGAACGCCTTCAAGCCGACCCTGCCCACGCTGCTGTTTGAAAATTTCTACCGACTGGAGCGGCTGGACCAAGCCAATGCCCGCAAAGCCATCGAGGAGCCGGCGCAGCGGGTGAGTTTTCGCTTTGATCCCGCGCTGCTGGAAGTATTGCTCAAGGATCTAGCGGCCCGCGAACAGCGGGGTTCAGCTACTATCCCGCTCGCCGAAGAGCTGGATACGGTGGAGCCCGCCTATTTACAGATCGTCTGCTCGCAGCTTTGGGAGGTCGAACAGCATAACCCGGACCGCTCGCTGCGGCTGCACACGTATCAGGCTAAAGGTCGGGCGGCGGGTATTCTAAAAAATTATGTGGAAAGCATCATCGGTGGGTTTTCGCCGGGCGACAAAAAACTGGCATCTAAAGCATTCGATCATCTGATCACTCGACGCGGCACCAAGATGGCGTACACGGCGGGCGATCTGGCCCAGTTGCTGGGCGTCAACGGGGAAGCCTTGGGCAAGGTTCTGGATCGGCTGGAAGCCAGCCGCATTCTGCGGCGGCAGTCTCGGCACGGCGTATTCTGGTATGAGTTGTATCACGATCTATTCTCCAAGCCGATTGAAGAATGGAACGAGGTTTACAAGGCCAAACAACGCAATAGACGAGCGTTGCTGTTGGTGGGCGTTGTCGTTATGGCTGGGTTTGCGCTATATGGCGCTTACGACATCGTGATGAATTATACCAGCTATCACTTGCGGTTGAGCGCCAAGCAGGGGGTTTCGGATGGTATCGAGCTTTACCGGGGTAAGACCGGTAGCCATGATATCCTGGGATTACAGGGCTATATTGCGGAAACCGGTTATCTGCGCTCGCAGGTTGAACCGGATAAGTTATTCGATAACAAGGCGGTCGGTGATTATGATGTTTTGAATGGGGAGTTAATCGGCAATTTGCCGCTGACGGAAAGAATAGCCGCTTATTGGGACGATGGACAGACTAACAAAGCCTTGGAATTGGCAAGACGATCAATCTCTGAATATGACGCGCTGCGTTCAAATGAAATTGCTAATAAATTAGCCGATTTTCGTTCTTTGCGGGCCATTCGGCTTTTAATGGATAGACTGGAGCAAATCAGCGACTCCAATCTCAAGGAAAAAATCATCGTTGCGTTGGGTACAACACGAACGACAGATGCTTTTGAGAGCTTGCTCAATCTACAGAATGATCCGAATCTAAAGATACGGCTCGCCGTAGTTCAGGCATTGAGCCAACTGGGCAGCCCGCGCGCGGTCGAACCCCTGGCGCGAGGCTTGGCCGACGCCAAAGCGTGCGTGCGCGTAGCGGCCGCCGAAGCGCTGGGCCGCTTGGGCGATCCGCGCGCGGTTGAGCCCCTGGTGCGAAGCCTGGCCGATGCCGGCAGGGACGTGCGCTCGGCCCACAGGGAGGACTTGTGCTGGACCGATAGGGACGTGGACGAGCGCTGGGCCGGCAGGGACGTGCGCCGGACCGCCGCCGAGGCGCTGGGCGAACTGGGCGACCCGCGCGCGGTCGAGTCCCTGGTGCGATATCTTGCTGACGCCGACGCGGGCGTCCGCGTGGCCGCCGCCGAAGCGCTGGGCCGCCTGGGCGACCCGCGCGCGGTCGAGCCCCTGACGCGAATCATCCTGGCCGATGCTGATGCGAGCGTGCGCCGAACCACCGCCGAGGCGCTGGGCAAGCTGGGCGACCCGCGCGCGGTCGAGCCCCTGACGCGAATCATCCTGGCCGATGCTGATGCGAGCGTGCGCCGAACCACCGCCGAAGCGCTGGGCCGCCTGGGCGACCCGCGCGCGGTCGAGCCCCTGGTGCGAGTCCTGGCCGACGCCGACGCGAGCGTGCGCCGGACCGCCGCCGAAGTGCTGGGCAAACTGGGCGATCCGCGCGCGGTCGAGCCCTTGGCGCAAGTCTTGGCCGACACCGACGCGAGCGTGCGCCGGGTCGCCGCCGAAGTGCTGGGCCGCCTGGGCGACCCGCGCGGGATCGATCTCCTGGTGCGAGACCTGGCCGCCGCCCATCCGAGCAAGCACCAGGACGGCGTCATAGCACTGGTCCACCTGGGTGGCCCGCGCGCGGTCGAGCCCCTGACGCGAAGCCTGGCCGACGCCGACGCGAGCGTGCGCCGGACCGCCGCCGAAGTGCTGGGCGAACTGGGCGACCCGCGCGCGGTCGATCCCCTGGCGCGAGTCCTGGCCGACGCCGACGCGCGCATGCGCTGGGCCGCCACCCAGGCGCTGGGCCGCTTGGGCGACCCGCGCGCGGTCGAGCCCCTGGTGCGAAGCCTGGCCGACGCCGACGCGAGCGTGCGCCAGACCGCCGCCGGGGCGCTGGGCCGCTTGGGCGACCCGCGCGCGGTCGAGCCCCTGGTGCGAGTCCTGGCCGATGCGAGCGTGCGCCGGGCCGCTGCCGAGGCGCTGGTCCGACTGGGCGACCCGCGCGCGGTCGAGCCCCTCCTGGCGCGAGGCCTGGCCGCCGCCGGTGCGGGCGTGCGCGTGGCCACCGCCGAAGCGCTGGGCCGACTGGGCGACCCGCGCGCGGTCGAGGCCCTGGTGCGAGGCCTGGCCGACGCCAACGCGGGCGTGCGCCGGATCGCCGCCGAGGCGCTGGGCCGGCTGGGTGATGCAACCGCCAGCAAATCCTTACTGCAACGGCTTGACGATCAGGATGCAGAAGTACGCAAAGCAGTGTTGCTGGCTCTGGGTAAAATTGGCGATCACTCTGTTCTCGATGCGGTCGCTACCGCTTTTCACAAGCCGCAGGAGGAACGCCCAGCCAGAATGGCGGCAGCGATGGTGTTGTTGAAATTTAACCGCGATGATGGGTTATCCCTGTTGACCGAACTCGGCGGTAGCAATAAAAGCACTACTAGACAAGAGTTGGCTAAAACGCTGGGCGCATTCCCCACAACCGCCGGCAATCAGTTACTCACCACGCTTCTTGAAGATAAAAATCTCGAAGTCAAATTGATCGCTATCCAATCGCTCGGCAACATCCAGGCGACTAACGTATTACCTGCTTTGCAAACGCTGCTGCGGAATTCCAACATCCAGAGCCAGACCGCCGCCGCCGAGGCGCTGAGTCGAATCGCTTCACCGGACAGCATTCCCGCCTTGCAAACAGTCCTGCTCGATTCTCAAACCGCCATCCCGGTTCGCCGGGCGGCGCTCACGGCGTTGAACAACATCGGAACGGATGAATCCATCCAGATCATTTTGGAAGCTGTCGAAAAAGACGAACCAATCCTCGGGCTCCATGCCTGTCGAGAACTGGGCGGGAAAGACCGGGAAAAGGCGCTGCCCTGGCTCTCCAAGCGGCTGAAGGAGATCGAAGGACAATACCGGGAATGGCGGCGGATTCGGGATTCCGAGCGTCCCGACTTCAGCGAGGAACAAGGCAAGCAGTGGGCAGAGCAACTCAAAGCGGCCGAACCGCAGCGTTTCTCGGCCTTCCCCATCGCCCAGGCCATCGCCCGCATCGACCCCAACGGCAAAGGCTTCTCGCTGCTGTCCCACGATCTGGCCGACGTGCGCGCCGGCGCCTGGACGGGCCTGAGCCAGGCGGGGAATGTGAAGCTGCTCGAACGCCTGCACGCCGAACACCAAGCCAGCCGGGAGCCGCTGTTCCGCCACGCCGCCTACCGCGCCATCGACCTCCTGCTGATCCGCCTGGGCGGCAACCGCAAACCGCAAGACCGGACCGACCTGGAAGCGTTCTACAACCAGGTGAAAGACGTGGAAGGCGTCGGCGAGCGGGTGGAATGGACCCTCAACCAACTCAAGGAGCGTTTCCCATGAACAGCCGCCAGCACATTCTGCAAACCCGCATTCAGGAACTCCAAACCCGCCGGGACCGGTTGACCCAAAAATTGCGAGCCGTGGCCCGGCAGCGGGATGACGAAACCCGCGCCGAAGAGAAAATTCGCCTGGACGCCATCATCCAGGAAACCGAAAACGACCGCCGCCAGGTCGAAGCAGAACTTTTCAAACTCGAAGACGAAATGAATGCTCTTAACGTCACCGCCGTACCTTCCACATCCCCTCCACCCCGCCCCAGGACGAGTGGCCCCATCAAGCTGTTCTACTCCTACGCCCACGAAGACGAAGCCCTGCGGGAACGGCTGGAAGTCCATCTCAAGCTGCTGAAGCGCCAGGGCATCCTCCAGGACTGGCACGACCGCGACATCGGCGCTGGCAGCGAATGGGCCGCGCAGATCTCCGCGCATCTGGAAAGCGCCGACCTGGTCCTGTTGCTGATCAGCCCGGATTTCATCGCCTCCGATTACTGCTGGGACATCGAATTGAAGCGTGCCATGGAACGCCACGAAGCCGGCGAGGCCCGCGTCATTCCCATCATCCTGCGCGAAACCGACTGGACCGGCGCCCCGCTCGGCAAGCTCCAGGCGCTCCCCAAGGACGCCAAACCGGTGAAGAGTTGGCCGGATCAGGACGCCGCCTTCGTCGATATCGCCCGTGGCATCCGCAAAGCCGCCGAGGAATGGGCAGGCAGAGGGCGGTCGTCGGTTTGATGGCGCGTACTGAACTTGACCGGCCTGCATTCATTCCAACCGGTTGCGATTTCAACCAACTCCCCCTATTCCGCCATGCTCTATCAAGTCACCATCCAGCCGAGCGGTCACGAACTCCAGGTCGCCGAGCACGAAACGATCCTGGACGCCGCCCTGCGCGAGAAAGGCGGCGTGCTGCCCTACGGTTGTCGCAACGGCAAATGCGGTTCCTGCATGGGCACGATTCGGTCCGGCGAGATCGCCTATCCCGATGGCCGGCCGCCCGGCCTGAGCGAGCGCGAGCAAGCCGAGGGTAAGGCGCTGCTGTGTCAGGCCCGGCCGCGCTCCGATCTAGTGATCGAAGCGCGCGAGGTTAAGGCCGGCGGCGACATCGTGGTCAGGATTCTGCCTTGCCGGGTGGAGCGGCGGGAGTTGCTGGCCCCGGACGTGATGCGGCTCTATCTCAAGCTGCCGAATACCGAGCGCCTGCAATTCCTGGCCGGGCAGTATGTGGATATTTTGCTGGCCGACGGGCGGCGACGCAGTTTTTCCTTGGCCAATCCGCCTCACGCCGACGAGTTGCTGGAACTGCATGTGCGCCAGGTGCCGGGGGGCTTTTTTACCGGTTACGTGTTCGACAAGATGAAGGACAGGGCGTTGTCGCGCTTTCAGGGACCGCTGGGAACCTTCTTCCTGCGCGAGGATTCGTCGCGCCCGATCCTCCTGATCGGTGGCGGCACCGGCTTCGCCCCGCTGAAGGGAATGCTCGAACACGCTTTCCACATCGGGCTGAACCGGCCGCTGCATTTATACTGGGGCGCGCGAGCCAGGGTGGATTTGTATCTGGACGAACTGCCGCGCCAGTGGGAGGCGAAACATCCGAACTTCCGCTACACGCCGGTGCTGTCGGAACCGCGCCCGGACGATGACTGGAACGGGCGCGCGGGCTGGGTGCATGAGGCGGTCGCCGCCGATTATCCCGATCTGAGCGGTTATGAGGTTTACCTGAGCGGCCCGCCACCGATGATCGAAGCCGCCAAGCCGGTGTTCGCCGCCCAAGGTTTGCCGGCGGAGCAACTCTTTTACGACTCCTTCGAGTTTTCGGCGCGTTGAATACGGTCCATGGGAATAGCCAGTACCCCGGCAAGGAGGGTATAGTCTTCAAATCATCAGGCCACCCGAATTTTTCCCGGCGTTCGCGGGTCGAAACTCTCGCTTAATGACCGGTCCCAGCCCAATTTCACCATGAAACGCTTCCTGCAACGCCATCTGCCCGATCCCCAGGAGTTGCGCGCTCATAAAAGCCTGCGCTTTCTGGGCGATCTGTTGCACGATCCGCGCCTGTGGCATTTCGGGCGTCGTCCCACCGTGCTCGGATTGGCGGTGGGTGCGTTTTTCGCCTTTGTACCGTTCCCCTGGCAGATGTTGCTCGCCGCCGTGACCGCCACCTGGTTGCGGTTCAACTTGCCGGTGGCGGTGGCCATGGTGTGGATCACCAATCCGCTGACCGTTCCACCCATCGCCTTCGCCAACTACCACCTCGGCGTTTGGTTGCTGGGGCGGTCGCCAGAGTCCTGGACGTTCGAACTTTCGCTGGACTGGTTGCTGCAACAAGCCGATACGGTGGGTTTGCCTTTGCTGGTCGGCTCGATGGCGACCGCCGTGGTGGCCGGCATCCTGACCTTCTGTATCGGGCATCTGCTCTGGCGCTGGCATATCGTCGCCCGGTTCCGCCGCCGGCGAGCCGCGGCTGGCTTGGTTTGAAGCCGCCCGCCAAGGCGGCGCCCGTTTTTCCCGCATTTCTCCCCCGGTGCTTGCCCTCCTTGGCAGGCGCCCTCCCTGAAGGTACTGTTTGGCATGTCACCCCCCATCACGCAATTTGAAGAATTGGCGCTGTCGCCACCGCTGCTCCAGACCCTGAAGGAAGTGGGCTACGAAGCCCCATCGCCCATTCAGGCGGCCTGTATTCCCCCGCTCCTCGCCGGCCACGATCTGATCGGCCAGGCCCAGACCGGCACCGGCAAGACCGCCGCGTTCGCTCTGCCGCTGCTGGAGCGGCTGGATTTGGCTGACCGCCAGCCGCAGGTCCTGGTGCTGACCCCGACGCGCGAACTGGCGATCCAGGTCGCCGAGGCGTTCCAGAGTTACGCCCGTCATCTGCCCGATTTTCACGTCCTGCCCATTTACGGTGGCCAGAGCATGAGCCTCCAGCTTCGCCATCTGCGGCGCGGCGTCCATGTGGTGGTCGGCACGCCGGGGCGGATCATGGATCATCTGCGTCGGGAAACCCTGACGCTGGATGGCTTGCGCAGCGTGGTGCTGGACGAGGCCGACGAGATGCTGCGGATGGGTTTCATCGAGGATGTGGACTGGATTCTCGAAAAAACCCCGGCGGAGAAGCAGGTGGCCCTGTTTTCCGCCACCATGCCCGAACCGATCCGCCGGGTGGCCCACCGCCATCTGCGTGAGCCGCGGGAAGTCAAAATTCAGACCCGCACCGCCACCGTCGCCACGGTTCGGCAACGCTACTGTCAGGTCGGGGTTCAGCACAAACTCGAAGCTCTGACCCGGGTGCTGGAGGTGGAGGAAACCGACGCCGTGCTCATTTTCGTGCGCACCAAGATCGCCGCGACCGAGTTGGCGGAACGGCTGGAGGCGCGGGGTTATCCCAGCGCCGCCCTGCACGGCGACATGACCCAGGCGCTGCGCGAGAAGACCATCGAACAGTTGCGCGGCGGCGGCCTGGACATCATGGTGGCGACCGACGTGGCGGCGCGGGGACTGGACGTGCTGCGCATCAGCCACGTCGTCAATTACGATATCCCCTCCGATACCGAAGCCTATATCCATCGCATCGGCCGCACCGGTCGGGCGGGCCGCGCCGGCGAGGCCATCCTGTTCGTCGCGCCGCGCGAGATGCGTATGTTGCGCGTCATCGAGAAGGCGACCCGCCAGCCGATCACCCCGATGCAGCCGCCTTCCCAGGCCGCCATCGCCGGCCATCGTCTGAACCGGTTCAAGCAGAAAATCCTCGACACGCTGGCCGCGCAGGAATTGAGCTTTTTTCAGGAAGTGGTCGGCCAGCTCGAACGGGAACAGGACATCGGCGCCCGGGACATCGCCGCCGCGCTGGCGTATCTGATGCAGCGCGACCGGCCGTTGCAGTTGCCGGAGGGCGTGGAGGCGAAACCGACCCGCCCGGAGGCGGTGGACGCGGCGCGTGATCGCGCGGGACCGACCGACCGACCGACCCGACGGCGGGAGCGGTCCGGGGAATCCGCCGAGTTCGCGGCGAAACCGACCCGCCCGCCAGCGGCGGACGAAGCGCGCGACCGCGCGGAGCCGACCGGTCGCCCGACCCGACGGCGAGATCAGCCCAGGGAATCGGCCGAATTCGAGGTGATGAGTTATCGGCTGGAAGTGGGCCACCAGCACGGCGCGACGCCCCAGAATATCGTCGGCGCCATCGCCAACGAAGCCGGCATCGAAAGCCGCTACATCGGCCGCATCGAGATTCACGACGACCATAGCACCGTGGATTTACCCAGCGGCATGCCGGAAGAGATCTTCCAGCACCTCAAAAAGGTGCGGGTGCGACAGTACCCGCTGAACATCAGCCGGCTTGGGCCGTCCGAGCCGGAACGCGCCAGGAAGCGCCCGGTCGCGGACAGGGCGAGCGCGGGCGAGAAAGCGCCCAGGAGCGCCAGGACCCGTTCCGGCCAGCGGGAAGCCGGAACCGCCAGTCGGCCCCGGCGGGAAATCAAGTCGTAACCCAGCAATCCAAGGGGAGTCGCTTCGACCATGTTGACGGTTTACGGTTGCACGAATACCCGGTCCAGCCGGGTGCTATGGGTGCTGGAGGAAGCCGGCGCCGAGTATGAGTACGTCGCGATTGATCTACGGGCCGGCGCCGGCTGGAAACCGGAGTATCTGGCGTTCAACCCCGGCGGCAAGGTGCCGACCCTGGTGGATGGCGAAATGGTGCTGACCGAGTCGGCGGCGATCTGCACCTACGTCGGCGACCGTTTCCCCGCGTCCCGGTTGGCGCCGCCGGTCGGTTCACTGGAACGCGCTCATTACGATCAGTGGTGCTACTTTGCCATGAGCGAGCTGGAACAGCCCCTGTGGACCTTGGCCAAGCACACGTTCGCCCTGCCCGAGCGCCTGCGGGTTCCCGCGATACTTGACACCGCGCGCTGGGAATTCTCGGTGGCGGCCAAGGTGCTTGCCGTGGGTCTGGGCCGGCGGGAGTTCATCGCTGGCGACCACTTCACCGCCGCCGATATCCTGATCGCCCATACCCTGGCGTGGGCGCGGGCCTTCAAGCTGCCACTGGAGCATGAGCATCTGGCGGCTTACGCCGAACGATTGCTGGCCCGTCCCGCCTGGGCGCGGAGCCGGGAGCGGGAACGGGCGGAGAGCGGTTCGAAGCCCTAGTGACTGAGTGATGGCCGAATCGCGTCGAGCGCGCGCTCGATTCAGGCTGAATTCAGGGGCGCGCGTCTGGAATGTCCAGCCACTTCACGATTGCATCGAAGGAATTCATCCATGACGAAGATCATCCATGGTTTCGTTGTTCTGATGGCGATGTCTTTCCTGGTTCCGGCCGGAGTGTTGGCGCAAGACGATTTCCCAGGATTCGAATCGCGATACTCGGACGCTGGGCCACGTGGCGAAATTCGGGTCACCAACGACTGGCGCGACGAGGTCCGGGTGACGATGTGGACGCACCGGCGCGAGCGGATCGGTGGTTCCTGGGTGCTCGAACCAGGGGAATCGGCTTTTCTAGCCGTGGATGACGACCGGATCAAGGTCCGGCCAAACTACAAGATCAAGGTCGGTTCCGATTGGGGATGGGTGGACTTGGGGAGCGTGGGTCGGTTCCGCCGTGGCGTGTGGTATGTCAACGTGCGCGATATCTGGCGCGCCACACACCAACGCGATGGCAGTCGGGACCCTTACGACCGATACGACCAACGTGACCGATACGACCAACGTGACCGATACGACCAACGTGACCGATACGACCAGTATCCTGGTAGGGAGAATCGCCGTGGGTGGGATGAAGGTCGGCAACGCGAGAATGGTCGGCGACACGAGGATGAGCGGCGACGCGAGGATGAGCGGCGATACGAGGACGGTTCGCGCCGCGGTGGCATTCCACCGATTCAACCGACCCTGCCACCGCGACCCATCCAGCCAACGCCAACGATCCAACCCAAGCCGACGCCGATGATAGAACCCATTCAGCCGACTCCGACGGTACAGCCGAAACCGGCGCCGACGATCCAGCCCATTCAGCCGACGCCAACGGTGCAGCCGAAGCCGGCGCCGATGGTGCAGCCGGTCCAGTCGGTCCCGGCGGCGCAGCCGAAGCCGACCCCACGCGAACAAAAGCGCGACAGACCAGACGAGTTGCAGGTGCAACAAGTCGTGCCGATGAGCGGAACGCAATAACCGAATGAACTTGCAAATGCCGGGTCAGGGGTAGAGGTGTTCCATGAAACTATTGGCTCTGGATACCGCCACCGAAGCCTGCTCCGCCGCCGTGTGGGTAGAGGGTGCCGTGCTGGAACACTACGAATGGGCGCCCCGCCGCCACGCCGCCCTGATTTTGCCGATGATCGAGGCGGTGTTGGCCGAGGCGGAACTGAATGTGGCGCAACTGGACGCCATCGCGTTTGGCCGGGGACCCGGCGCCTTTACCGGCGCGCGGATCGCGGTCGGCATCGTCCAGGGCATCGCCTTCGCCGCCGACCGGCCGGTGGTTCCCGTATCCACCCTGGCCGCGCTGGCGCTGGGCGCGGCGCGCGACAGCGGTCGGGCGCGCATCGCGGCGGCGTTGGACGCTCGCATGGGCGAAGTTTACTGGGGTGTCTATGGAATCGCCGACGAGGACGCTACGTCGCTGGACGAGGAGCGGTGCTGCGCGCCGGAGACCGTGACCGCGCCACCGGGCGAATGGTTCGGCGCCGGCAACGGCTGGGCGGCGCACGCCGAAACGCTGGCGCAGCGGTTGACGGTCAACGGCTGGCGGGGCGATTTTTACCCGCGCGCCGGCGATGTCGCCCGATTGGCGGCGACCCCTTCCCGGCTCGGGGCGTGGGTGGCGGCGGAACGGGCGTTGCCGGTCTATCTGCGCAACCAGGTAGCGGCGAAACCGGCCTAGAGGCTGAATAAAAACGCCTCTGTAACCGTTCGGACCCCTCTCGTCCCGCACCATGATGGGTTTCGCTCCGCTCAACCCATCCTACAGCCCATTAGTTTTTTTCGTAGGATGGGTTGAGCGGAGCGAAACCCATCGATGCAGGGCGAAACCGCCAGGGGATCTGAACGGTTGCACGCCTCATATCGATGGCTTGGCAAAAAAGTCCAATTTCCGCTTCAATGTCAGCAACCATACCCATGATCCATACCGAGCGAACCGCCGATAGTTCGACACGATGGAGATTGTCGCCATGCGCCGAGCATTCCTCATTGTTCTGTTGCTGGTCTGTTCCGGGCCGGTAGGGGCCGATCCGCTTTTCAAGAACCAGGAAACCCAAGTCCCCGCCGGGATGCGGGCGGATTCCCCTCCGACCGCCCCGTTGAACAAAACCGCGCCGCCCCTCATTCACCATCCGATCATCGCGGGTGTGGTTATCGGGGGCTCGGCGCGGGGGCGATGGGTGAAGATCGATGCCGAGAAACTCCCCAAGGCGAACCCCTCCGCCTGTTCGCCGGAAACCGGGCAATGCTGCCGGACGTTGGGTCCGGAATGGATACCACCAGGTTTAACCTACAAGCTCTATTCGTTCGACGAATCGCTGGGCGAATGCCGAGGCGGCAAGACCAGGGCGTGCGACAGCATGGTGACTGGCGATATCGACCTCACCGTCGATTTCCCGGCGTGTTCGATCAAGAAGTTCTCCCTGGCCATCGCCGGTCCCTGGAACGCGCTCCCGCGCCGCCCGAAGGTGCTCAAGAACCATCGGGACTTTGCACCGATCGTTCGGAAATTCCTGGACCGCAAGGGGCTTGGGCGAGCGTCGGTGCGCATCGAGTACGTCCACAGCGTCGACCTGGACGGCGACGGGACGGAGGAGCGCGTCATCCACGCCCGGAGCAGGAAGGAAGTTGGCGATCATGGAGACCCCAACGACTATTCGCTGCTACTCCTGGTCAGGACTATCCAAGGTAAGCCGGAGACGACCACCATCTCGGCCTGGTGGCCGGGAGAACAGGAAAATCAGGGGCCTTACGAAACCTATAGCGCCTATTACGCCGACGCCAACGGCGATGGTGTGATGGAAATCTTCGTGGACTGGGGTTACTACGAAGGCGGCGGCATCCACGTGTACGCCTTGCGAAACGGCAAACCGGTCGAAACCGGATTGGACTATTTCAACGGGCTCTGACCGGATGCCTCGCCTTGGGCTTTCAACTCCGTCCGGTCCAGGCGACCTTGTACAGATCCAGTCGCCGGTCGCGGAAGTTGCGCACGCTACCATGCACCCGCATTTCCTTGAGGCTGTCCAGGTCCAAGTCGACGATCAGGGTCATCTCGGTATTCGGCGTGGCCTCGGCGGCGATGGCGTCGTGCGGAAAGGCGAAGTCGGACGGGGTGAACACCGCCGCCTGGGAATACTGCATGTCCATGTTCTCCACCTTCGGCAGGTTGCCGACGCTGCCGGAGATCACCACGTAGCATTCGTTCTCGATGGCCCGCGCCTGGGCGCAGCGCCGCACCCGCAGATAGGCGTTCTTGGTGTCGGTCCAGAACGGCACGAACAGAATCTGCATCCCTTGATCGGCCAACAGGCGCGGCAGTTCCGGAAATTCGACGTCGTAGCAAATCAGGATGCCGATCTTGCCCACGTCCAGCTCGAACACCTTGAGCGAGTCGCCACCCTGCAAGCCCCAATAAGCCCGTTCGTCGGGGGTGATGTGCAGCTTCGACTGCTTGTCCCAGGTGCCATCGCGCCGGCACAAATAGGCGGCGTTGTACAGCGCCCCGCCACCGTATTCCGGCATACTGCCGGCGATGATGTTGACGTTGTAGGCCACCGCCAGTTGCACCATGGCCTCGCGCAGCGGCTCGGTGTATTCGGCCAGTTGGCGCACCGCCTCGGCGGTGTTGCGCTGGTTGAACTGGGCCATCAACGGGCCATTGAAGAATTCCGGGAACAGCACGATGTCGGTCTTGTAACCGGCTACCGCGTCCACGAAATACTCGACCTGCTGCAACATCTCTTCCAGCGAGGCGGTCTGGCGCATCTGCCACTGCACCGCTCCGATTCGCACCACCGACTTGCGCCCGCCGATCAGGACTTCCTTGTCCTCGTAGTAGATGTTCAGCCATTCCAGCAGCACCGCATACGCCCTGGATTCGTCGTCGTCGGGCAGATAACCGGTGATGATCTTGCGCACGTGGAAATCGTTGGCCAGCTGGAAGGTGAGAATCGGGTCCACCTGTTCCTTGGCCCGCACCCGTTCGACATACTGCTGCGGGGTCATGTCGTGCGCGTACTGGCCGTAACCAGGAATCCGGCCGCCGACCACGATGGCGCGCAGGTTCAGCTTCTCGCACAGTTCCTTACGGGCGTCGTACAGCCGCCGGCCCAACCGCATGTCGCGGTAAGTGGGGTGGACGAAGATATCGACCCCATACAGGGTGTCGCCGTTGGGGTCGTGGGTGGTGATGTAGCCGTCGCCGATGATCTGCCAGTAGGTATGGCGGTCGCCGTAGCGGCTGTATTCCACGATCAGGCTGATGGCGGCGGCCACCACCTTGCCGTTGTCCTCGATGCAGATTTGCCCTTCGGGAAACCGGGCGATCTGCGAAGCGAACTGTTCGCGGGTCCAGGCACCATCCATGTTGGGATAAACCAGGTCCATGATTTCCCGGATATCGCCGTAATCGGCCAAGCGCAGATTGCGCAGCTTCAGTCGGTGCTGGACCGGGTGGTCGGGGGTTTTTTCGGCCATGATCACGGAATCAGTCGAATATAATCACGATAGATGCAGCGGTTCATCACCACCATCAAACCCGCCGCCCGCGCCCGCAGCGCCGCCGCCTCGTCGATCACGCCATCCTGCAACCACAACGCCGGCAGCTTCAAGGCGATGCAGTCGTCCACGATGCCGGCGACATGGCTCGATTCCCGGAACACGTCCACCAGATCCACGGGTTCCGGCAATTCGCGCAGGCTGGGATACGCGCGCTCGCCCAAAACCTCCCGCACCGCCGGATTGACCGGGACGATGCGATAACCGAAGCCTTGCAGCGCCTGGGCCACGCCATGGCTGGGGCGACTCGGCGAAGTGGAAAGGCCGACCACGGCGATGGTTTTGATCCGCCGCAACAACGCGCGGATTTCATCGGTGGAGGGATTGGTGAAATGGTCGCTCATTAAGGTTTAACTCCTGAGAAAATCTCGCGCTCACGCCAGCACCGATTCGCCAGCGTACAAATCCGCCAGTCGTTCGCGCCAACGCACCACCTGGAACCGCCCGCCGTCCACCATCACCTCGGCGGCGCGCGGGCGGGAATTGTAGTTGGAACTCATGGCGAAGCCATACGCCCCGGCGGAGCGCACCGCCAGCAGATCGCCCGGTTCGATGTTCAATTCCCGGTCCTTGCCGAGAAAATCGCCGGTCTCGCAGATCGGTCCCACCACGTCGTAGCGGCGCGGTTCACCGCCGGCACGGGGTTCGACCGGGATGATCGCCTGCCAGGCCGCGTACAAGGCCGGGCGGATCAGATCGTTCATCGCCGCGTCCACCACCGCGAAATTCTTGTCCTCGCCCTGCTTGAGCAATTCCACCCGTGTCACCAGGATGCCGGCGTTGCCCACGATCGCCCGGCCCGGCTCGATCAGGATTTCATAGGGCTTGCCGCGAAGCTGCGCCATCAGCGCGGCGGCATGATCGGCCGGCAGCGGCGGCTCCTCATCGCGGTAGCGAATGCCCAGGCCACCGCCCAGATCGAGATGGTGGATATGGATCCCCTGCCCTTCCAATCGCGCCACCAACGCCAGCACCCGCTCCAGCGCGTCCACAAACGGCGTCACCTGGGTCAGTTGCGAACCGATGTGACAATCCACGCCGATCACGTCCAGATGCGGCGAGGCGGCGGCCTGAGCGTACACCGCCAGCGCCCGGTCCGGGGTGATGCCGAACTTGTTCTGCTTCAGGCCGGTGGAAATGTAGGGATGGGTGTTGGCGTCCACGTCGGGATTGATGCGCAAGGAGATCGGGGCGCGCTGGCCCCGCGTGGCCGCCACCTGCTCCAGCAGCGCCAACTCCGCCTCGGATTCGACGTTGAAACAGCGGATGTCGACTTCCAGGGCGTGTTCCAATTCATCGCGGCGCTTGCCGACCCCGGAAAACACCACCTTGCCGGGATCGCCGCCCGCCGCCAGCACCCGCTCCAGTTCGCCGCCCGACACGATGTCGAACCCCGAACCCAGGCGGGCCAGCAGATTGAGCACCGCCAGATTGCCGTTGGCCTTGACCGCGTAGCAGACCAGATGGGGATGGTCGGCGAAGGCATGATCGAACGCGCGCCAATGCCGCTCGATGGTGGCGCGGGAGTAGATATAGCAGGGGGTGCCGACCGTCGCCGCGATGTCGGCAACCGGGACATCCTCGGCAAACAGCCGACCGTCGCGATATTCGAAATGATCCATGGCTCAGGGATTCGCGGGCGAAGGTTGCTCGGCGGCCGCCGGCTGGGCGGAGGGCGACGCGGGCGGAGGTTGCTCGGAAGCCGGCGGTGGCGCGGAAGATTTAGGCAAGTACAGCGGACCTTTCTGACCGCAGCCGACCAGCAACGCGACCAGCGCCAGCGTCGCTGGCGACAATCCGGGGCGAAACTTGTGCATTGAAGTCAATCCTTGCGATCAGCGAATCTTGCGATCAGCGAATCAGGGGTTGGCAGTATAACCCGCATTGCGCCGATGGGCGCGGCTTGACAAGCCGGGCCGCTTCGCGGCTAATGCCGCTCACTGGCTGCCACGGGAATTTCTTCATGAGCGAAACGCCGTTGACCACACTCGAAATCGAACCCGCGGGCATCGCTCGCGCCAGCGTGATCTGGATGCACGGCTTGGGCGCCGACGCCCGTGACTTCGAGCCCATCGTGCCGGAACTGCGCCTGCCGGCGGAACTGGGCGTCCGCTTCGTGTTTCCCAACGCGCCGATCCGGCCGGTCACGGTCAACGGCGGGATGCGGATGCGCGCCTGGTACGATGTGCTGACCATGGACCTGCCGCGCCGCGAGGACCCCGATGGCGTATACGCTTCCGAGCGAGCGATCAACGCGCTGCTCGAACGCGAAAAACAGCGCGGCGTTTCGGCCGATCGCATCGTGCTGGCCGGCTTTTCCCAAGGCGGGGCGATGGCATTGCACACCGGTTTGCGCTATCCGGATCGTTTGGCCGGCATCCTGGCCCTGTCCTGCTATATCCCGCTGACCAGCAAACTGAATGACGAGCGCCGCGCCGCCAATCAGCCGACGCCGATTTTCATGGCCCACGGCGATTACGATGCCGTCATCCCCATGCGTTACGGTCAGCAAAGCGCCGAACTGCTGCAAAATCTGGGTTATCGGGTGGAATGGCAAGATTACGGCATGGGCCATGAGGTGTGCTGGGAGGAAATCCGCGATGTCGCCAAGTGGCTGGGGCGGGTGTTGGCGATATCGCCGGCCTGAACGGAGCAGCACACTCATCGACTGGTCAGCGGCAGGACCAAATCCAACTCATATCGGCTTGTTCGGTACATCGGCCAGTTCTTAGGGCTGAAGCCTCACAGCGGCGTTAACCCGCCGTGGGATGCTCCAACCGCAACTCCGCCGACCGGGCATGCGCGGTCAAGCCTTCGCCCCGCGCCAGGATCGAAGCCGTGCGGCCCAGGCTCGCGGCTCCAGCGGGCGAGCACTGAATCAGACTGGTGCGCTTCTGAAAATCGTAGACACCCAGCGGCGAGGAAAACCGCGCGGTCCTTGAAGTGGGCAGCACGTGGTTGGGGCCGGCGCAGTAATCGCCCAGCGCCTCGGCGGTGTAACGGCCCATGAAGATCGCGCCGGCGTGGCGGATCAGCGGCAGCAGCTCCTCCGGCTGCTCCACCGACAATTCCAGATGCTCCGGGGCGATGAAATTGACCACTTGCGCGGCCTCGGCCAAATCGAGCGTCCGGATCAGCGCCGCCCGCCCAGTCAACGAAGCATCGATAATTTTCCGCCGCTCCATGCCCGGCAGCAGTCGTTCGATGCAGGCCGCGACCCGGTCCAAAAATGCCGGATCGGGGCTGATCAGGATCGGCTGGGCATCCTCGTCATGCTCGGCCTGCGAGAACAGATCCATGGCGATCCAGTCGGGATCGGTCAGCCCGTCGCAAACCACCAGAATCTCCGACGGTCCGGCGATCATGTCGATACCGACCGCGCCGAACACCTGCCGCTTGGCGGCGGCGACGTAGACGTTGCCCGGCCCGACGATCTTGTCCACCCGGGGCACCGTGGCGGTGCCGTAGGCCAGAGCGGCGACCGCCTGCGCCCCGCCGATGCGGAACACCCGATCCACGCCAGCCACGGCGGCGGCGGCCAGCACCAGTTCGTTCGACTCGCCGCCCGGCGTCGGCGCAACCATGATCACTTCCGGCACGCCCGCGACCTTGGCCGGAATGGCGTTCATCAACACCGAGGACGGATAGGCCGCCTTGCCGCCGGGTACATACAAACCGACTCGATCCAACGGCGTCACCTGCTGGCCGAGAACCGTGCCGTCGGCTTCGGTGAAAGTCCACGATTCCTGCTTCTGCCGCTCGGCGTAGGCACGAATGCGCGCGGCGGCGGTTTCCAGCGCCGCCCGCTGTTCGGCGGGAATGGCGGTCAGCGCCCGCCGCAAGCGTTCGGCGGGAATTTCCAGATCGGCGGCGCGTTCGACTGCCAGCCGGTCGAAACGATGGGTGTATTCCAGCAGGGCATCGTCGCCACGTGCTCGCACCTGGGCGAGAATTTCGCGCACCGTGGTGGTCACGGCCTCGTCGGCGACGCCTTCCCAGGCGGTCAAGGCTTCCAGGCGCGGCCAGAAATCGGCATCGGCGGTATTCAGACGTTGGATGTCCAGCATGATCGCTGTTCCGGGCAGTGAAGTCCCTCTCTCCCCTCGTGGGAGAAGGGCTGAGGGCGAGGGGGAATCAGGCATCCACGGCGGCGGCCATGCTGGCCATGATCGCCTTGATCCGGGCGTGCTTCATCTTCATCGCGGCCTTGTTGACGATCAACCGCGAACTGATGTCGGCGATCGGTTCCAGCGGCGCGAGACCATTGGCCTTCAGCGTGTTGCCGGTGTCCACCACGTCCACGATGTAGTCGGCCAGCCCCACCAGCGGCGCCAGTTCCATCGATCCGTACAGCTTGATGACCTCCACCTGTCGACCCTGGTCGGCGAACCAGCGCCGGGTGGTGTTGACGTACTTGGTGGCGATACGCGGCCGGCCCAAGCGGGGACGATGGCGGGGATCGCCGGCCACCATCAGCCGACAGCGGGCGATCTTCAGGTCCAGCGGCTCGTACAACCCCTCGCCGCCGTGCTCCAGCAGCACGTCCTTGCCAGCCACCCCCAGATCGGCCGCACCGTACTGGACATAGGTCGGCACGTCGGTGGCGCGGAGGATGACCAGTTTCACATCCGCTTGGTTGGTGTCGAGAATCAGCTTGCGGCTGGTTTCGGGGTCGTCGAGCGGCGCGATGTCCGCCGCCGCCAGCAGCGGCAAGGTCTCCTTGAAGATGCGCCCCTTGGACAGCGCGATGGTCAACGACGCGGTCATGCGGGATTCAACCCGGCGTCCGGCGGATGCGCGCGCCCAGGTGCGACAGCTTTTCCTCGATGCAGTCGTAGCCGCGGTCGATGTGGTAAATCCGATCCACCACGGTATCGCCGTCCGCTACCAGCGCCGCCAGGATCAGACTGGCCGAGGCGCGCAAGTCGGTGGCCATGACCGGCGCGCCGGTCAATCTGGGGACGCCGACGCTGATGGCGGTGTTCCCTTCCAGATCGATTTTTGCTCCCATCCGGAGTAGCTCATTGACGTGCATGAAACGGTTTTCGAACACGGTTTCGGTGATCATGCCCACCCCCTCGGCGACGGCGTTGAGCGCGACGAACTGGGCCTGCATGTCGGTGGGAAACGCCGGGTAGGGCGCGGTGCGAATGCGCACCGCCCTGGGCCTGCCACCGTTCATGTCCACCTCGATCCAGTCGGGACCGGTATTGACCCAGACGCCGGCATCCTCCATCTTCAGCAACACCGCCTCCAGCGTGTCGGGCCGGGTGTCCTTGACCTTGACCCGACCGCCGGTGATCGCGCCGGCCAGCAGGTAGGTGCCGGTTTCGATCCGATCCGGCAACACCTGATAGTCGGCCCCGTGCAGGGAATCCACGCCCTCGATCACGATGGTGTCGGTGCCGGCGCCGTCGATCCGGGCGCCCATGGCGTTCAGACAGTCGGCCAGGTCCACCACCTCCGGCTCGCGGGCGGCGTTTTCGAGGATGGTGGTGCCTTGGGCCAGGGTCGCGGCCATCAGCAGGTTTTCCGTCCCGGTCACGGTGACCAGGTCCAGGACGATGTGAGCCCCTTTCAACCGGTCGGCGCGGGCGCGAATGTAGCCATTCTCGACCTTGATGTCGGCGCCCATCGCCTCCAGACCCTGGATGTGCAGGTTCACCGGCCGCGAGCCGATGGCGCAGCCCCCCGGCAGCGAAACCTCGGCTTGACCAAAGCGGGCCACCAGCGGCCCCAGCACCAGGATCGAGGCGCGCATGGTCCGCACCAGTTCGTAAGGAGCCTGGAAGCTGCAGATCGAGCGCGGATCCACCTGGATGTTGATCCGCTCGTCCACCACCAGGTCCACCCCCATTCGTCCCAGCAACTCCATGGTCGTGGTGACGTCCTGCAGGTGCGGAACATTGCGGATGGTCATGGGCGCGTCGGCCAGCAGGGTAGCGGCCAGGATCGGCAGCACCGCGTTTTTGGCTCCGGAGGCGCGCAGCTCGCCCTGGAGCGGCACGCCGCCATTGATGATCAGTTTACTCATGCTGGGTGTCGTCCCTGGAATCAGGATTGCTGTTGTCGCCAGGCATCCGGCGTGTAGGTCTTGAGCGCCAGGGCGTGAATTTCCTCGCGCGCCAATCGCTCGCCCAACGCCGCGTACACCAAGCGATGCTGCTGAACCAGCGACTTGCCCGCGAAGGCTGGGCTGATGACCACGGCCTCGAAATGCACGCCATCGTCGCCACGGACCATGGCCCGCGCGCCCGGCAGTTGTTCCTCGATCAGACGCTCGATATCCTGGGTTTGCATACACTACGCTTCAAGTCATTCACGGACTTCAACGATCAAGGCGGAATGGGAAGGGCAAACGGAAAAGGGTGGAATGCTCCGCCTCAGGCCAGGGGCAGCACCGTATCCAGATCGGCGACCTCGATGATCGCCCGCATCTGCGCCGGGACATTGATGAAAATCACCTCCCGCCGCTGGCGCCGAAGCCAGTCCAGCCAAGCCACCAGCAAAGCCACGGCGGCGCTGCTGGCGCGACGGACTCCACCCAGGTCGATCCGGACTGGCGGGTCGGCGGCGAACAACGACTCGGTCGCGTCCCACAGCGTTCTGACCGAATCGAAATCCAACTCGCCCTGGATGCGCAGGGTATCGCCATCGCGCTCGGCGGTGGCCGCCATCAGCGCTGTTCCCGCGCGACGCCGTTGCGCCGCTGCAAGTCGGCGATCACCGCGTCCAGACCGTTGACGCGGATCTGGCTGGCGAAGGTCCCCCGATAGTTGGTCACCAGGCTGACGCCGTCCACGGTCACGTCATACACCTTCCAGCCCTCCGGATTACGGTGCATGCTGTAGTTGATCTGGATCGGCTGGCCGACCTTGAGCCGAACCTCGCTCTTGACCGTGGTTTCATCGCCATCGTCCCCGGCCGGTTGGGGCAGCACCCGGACCTCTTCGTTGGCGTATTCCAGCAACGCCTTGGCGTAGGTGCGGACCAGCAGGGTGCGAAATTCATCGGCGAAGCGCCGACGCTGCTCCGGAGTCGCCTGTTGCCAGGCCCGGCCCAGCACCCAGCGCGACATCAATTCGAAATCGAAATTGGGCAGCACGATCTGATCGACCAGTTGATATATCTGGCTCGAATCCTGTTTCAGCGCCACATAATTCTGCCGCAGGGCGCTCAGCATTCGGGTCGAGGTGTCATCGACCACGTCCCGCGGTGGCTTGACGGCGGCCCAGAGCACGCCGTTCACCAACATGAACAGCAACAAACCCACCCCGAAAGCAAGCGTCTTTTTCATTGCACCCGACCACTCCCGCATACCGTCCACCATCACTGTCCACCACCACTGTCCACCATCACTGTCCACCGTCACGATCACCGATCCCACTCAAGGCGTCTTGGTCGGCGGCTGGTCGCCCGACGCGGCGTTGGTGAGCATCCGACCGATCAACTTTTCCAGCACCAGGGCCGACTGCGTCAACTTCAGACTACCGCCGTTCTTCAGATACTCGTCCATCCCGCCCGGTTCCAGCCCGACATATTGCTCACCCAGCACGCCCGAGGTCAGGATGCTGGCGCCGGAATCCGTCGGCAACCGATCGTACTTGGGCTCGATGGACAGGGTGACCACCGCTTCGTAACTGCGCGGATCGAGATCGATGCCGACCACCCGGCCGATGCGCACGCCGCCCAGGGTGACCGGGGCGCGGACCTTGAGGCCGCCGACGTTCTCGAACCGAGCGGTGATCTTATAGCCCTTGTCTTCGCCCAGATCGGCGATATTGCTGACCTTCATCGCCAGCATGAAAAAGGCGGCCAGCCCCAGGACGACGAAGACTCCGACGGCCAACTCCAGTTTCTTGAGGGTGCCCATTGCGCCTAAGCTCCAAAAAAGATGGCGGTCAACACGAAATCCAGGGCCAGCACCACCAGGGCGGTATTGACCACCGTGCGGGTGGTCGCCAGGCTGATGCCTTCCGAGGTTGGGATGGCGTCATAGCCCTCGAAGACCGCGATCCAGTTGGCGACCCAGCCAAACACCACGCTCTTGACGACCACGCCGTTGATCACGTCGTCCACCAGTCTCACCGCCGCCTGCATCTGCGACCAGAAGGCGCCGCTGTCCACACCGAGTTGCTGGACGGCGACGAAGTAGCCACCCAGAATGCCGATGGCGGTGAAAATACCGGCGAGCAACGGCATGGCGATGACGCCGGCGACGAAGCGCGGCGCGAAAACTCGGGCGAACGGATCCACCGCCATCATCTGCATGGCGGCGAGCTGTTCGGTGGCTTTCATCAGGCCGATCTCCGCCGTGAGCGCCGAACCCGCCCGCGCGGCGTAGAGCAACGCCGCCAACACCGGCCCCAGCTCCCGCACCAGCGACAGGGCCACGACCGTGCCCAGGCTCGACGTCGCGCCAAAGTCCACCAGATTCGCGTAGCCCTGCAACCCCAGCACCATGCCCACGAACAGACCGGACATGGCGATGATCGGCAGGGACAGCACGCCCACCGAATAAAGCTGCTTGGCGATCAGGCCAGGCCGTCTGCCCAGGGCGGCCAACGCGCCCAGCAACCGCAACAGGAACAGGGTCGCTCGCCCCAGGCGATTGAACCAGAACAGGGTCGCCCGCCCCAGCCGTTGCAAGCCTTCAATCACCGGCAAGCTCCTTATTCCCCTTATTCCAGAGACAGATCCTGGGCATACGGCAATGCGGGGTAATGAAAGGACATCGGGCCATCGGGCAGCGCATGCAAAAACTGCTCGACCCAGGCCGAGCTGGAACGCTCCAGCGCGTCCGGCGGGCCATGATCCACGACCAAGCCGTCGGAAATCAGGTAGATGTAATCCGCGATGGAAGCGGTTTCCTTGACATCGTGGGAGACGATGATGCTGGTCAGTCCCAAGGCGTCGTTGAGCGTGCGAATCAGCTTGATCAGCACGCCCATGGTGATGGGGTCCTGGCCGGAGAACGGCTCGTCGTACATGATCATCATCGGGTCCAGGGCGATGGCTCGCGCCAGCGCCGCCCGCCGCGCCATGCCGCCGGACAGTTCACTCGTCATCAAATCGCGCGCCCCGCGCAAGCCAACCGCTTCCAGCTTCATCAGCACCAGCGTGCGAATCAGATTTTCCGGCAGGCGGGTATGTTCCCGCAGTGGAAAGGCGACGTTGTCGAACACGCTCAAATCGGTGAACAGGGCGCCGCTTTGAAACAGCATGCTCATGCGCTTGCGCAATTGGTACAGTTCCCGGCGACCCAGTTCGTGGACGCAGGCACCGTCCACCTCGATGCGGCCGGCATCGGGACGAAGCTGGCCGCCGATCAGTCGCAGCAGCGTGGTCTTGCCGGCGCCGCTCGGCCCCATGATGGCCGTGATCCCGCCGCGCCGGATGTCCAGATCCACATTCTGAAAAATGGCGCGGTCGCCACGATGGAACGTCAGCCCGCGCGCAATCACGAGCGGGGATTCGTCGGGCGGATCGTGGGGAGAAGCAGGAACAGTGGCGGACATCCGGATGGCGAAGGAGTTGGCGACGGTAACGGCGGAAGCCTAGTAGTTTCCCGTCAAGTCGTCGGCAAGTCAAATCAGCCGCCAAATATCGCTTCGACGAAGCTTGGCAATTACCACCGCGTACGACTATTTTATAAGGACGATACCCTCGTCGGCGCACGGGCCGACGCACGTATTCGGTTCGTCCGCCGCTACGCGGCGGACGCAGTTGAGGTAAGCAACC
>ERZ761602.2618-NODE-2618-length-27531-cov-41.831089_pt1 | contig 27531 bp, 13 predicted proteins | sample MGYA00512165_ERZ761602 | MGnify/ENA primary metagenome ERZ761602 (study PRJEB28899, sample SAMN02445085) | bioreactor sludge metagenome | biome: EBPR sludge; isolation source: Thorneside wastewater treatment plant | place: Australia: Brisbane, Thorneside...
CCTGAAAAAACGGCGCGGGCGAGGCGGGCCATCAGGCCAGCCTGCCACGCGCCGTTAGCAGGGTCAAATTAGTGCACTGTCACCGTAATCCGCCCCGCCCGTTCTAATTAGTGCACTGTCACCGTAATTGTAATTACGTAATTCCTCGCCCGGTCAAATCAGTGCACTGTCACCGTACTCACCGTGTCCACCATAATCTACCTGAGCCAGATACGACTTGGAAATGAGGCACGGCTCATAGGAGCTAATGCCCTTTCTTCCCAAGCTCCAGCCACCGGTTCACTGTACGGAACTAACTTTCCTTCTCGAAAAAACTGAGCTAACTGAATACAAGATTCCGCGTCTCCGAGAAGTGCGGCTCTAATGTAAAGCTCAAATGCCTTTATTTCATTTTTTTCAACATTAACACCTAAATCGTAGAACACAGCTAAATCGAATAGAGCCTCCGCGATATTGAATTTCTCAAGTTCAGAAAGTATCTGAAATGCCATTTTCTTATTCTCTTTGACAACACCTTCAACGCCATGAAGATACCACGTTGCTACCGCATACTTTGCTCGGATGTCGACCTCCGAAGCATCTGATAGAAGCTTTAACGCCTCCGCCGACCGACCCATTTGATCCACGCTTTGCAGCGCCTTATCGTAATCTGAGTTTTCCATTTTCATTCTTCTATCATTTCTAAGCAATGGGAGGGCCGCATCTGTCCTGATACAAATCAGCGAAAGGGCTAAAGCAAATGCTGAGCATCCACCATGGGAGAATCGGGCCTGGCAGCTTGGGTAGCGGCCACTCTGGCGGTGGCCAAGGCCCTCTCCAACCGGATGGAGGTCGACGCGGAGCTCTACGTCGGTCATCAGCCCTCTCCCCACCCCAATCCCTATTCTGCCGAGCCTGACCCTCTTGGTGCCTTTCTCTTGTGGACGGGCGCGCACCGCTACGGTGCTCAGACCCCCCGCTTGGGCCACCAGATCCAGCCCCACCTCCGCCTCTGCGGCCCCGTCTCGGCGGATCGCCTTTTACGACCATCTCACCCCCATCGTAGCCTTCCTCCCCAAGAGGTGAGAACATATCGGAGCCGGCCATCATCGTCGAACCGAACCCGCCGATATATCCCCGATCGATGTCAGTCGGGCCGTCCCTCTCTTCCTCTTTCACGCGTTCACCCGTCACAACGATCTCGCCCGCCATAAGCCCCAACGGATCGGTGAAGTTCACCGGGTCCCCATCCACATAGGCATAGAGGTTCATCCCATCGCGATACCCAATGGGATCGGTCTGCATGAACCTTCCGCGCGTGGGATCGTACATCCTAGCCTTGTAATACCACAGCCCATGCTCGGGCAGCCACACCTGGCCGGTATAGCCGAACCGCCCCAGATTGTTGCTCATCGGACGACCATATTCGTCATATTCGTTGAGCTGGTAGAGCGCGCCGTTCGGACTGCCGTCCGCCGAGATGGCGACGATGCTGCCCCGCTCGTCGGCGTGCAGGTAGCGGCGGTTATTGCCCTGATCGTACCAGATCAGCGGCTCGTCCATGCCGGGACCGTGCACGTAGCGGTGGACGAGCGTGGTGTTGCTATATTCCTCCACCAGCGCCAGCCCGTCATAGGCGAACTTGAACCCCCAGGCCGTGCGCGCCAGCCGCAGCAGCGGGTCATATTGCAGGGCATTGCCCACACCGGTCTGCGAGGTCAGCAGATTCTCGCTGGAGTAGGCGAACGTGTTGATGCCGTCGCTGGTCAGATTGCCCCGCGCGTCGTGCGTGAACCCGCTGGTGGCGATCTGGTTGCGGCCGTTATGCGTGTCGGTCCGGCTGCCGTTCGCCAGCCCCGCATAGCTGAACAGGTCGTTCGAGCGTGTGTTGCCGACGATCTGGCTCGCCGGATTGTGGGTGAACCCCAAGGTCACGTCGCCGGCGCTGCCGTTCATGTTCTGGGCCAGCTGGCTGAGCCGCGACACGGCGTCGTAGCTGTAGCTCTGCGTCGCGCCATTGCCGTAGGTCAGGCTGCTGCGCCTGCCCAGCGCGTCATAGCCGAAGGTCGCCAGCGTCGTGCTGCCATTCTCCAGCATCCCGGACATCTCGCCCGTGACCAGATAATCGTAGGTCACGTAGAAGCTGTCCGGATAGGTCAGCCGCGTACGGCGGCCGGCGGCGTCGAACTGCGCCGTCATCGTGCCGTTCGGCCCCACCTGGGTGAGGTTACGGCCCAGGGCATCGAACGTGAACGAGAGCGCATGGCCAGACTGGCTGGCGCCGGTCAGGCGGCCGAGCAGATCGTAGCTGTAGCTCACGTCCGGTTCCGAGCCGGGCAGGTCCTTGGCGGTGACCCGGTTCAGGTTATCGTAGCTGAACGCGATATTCTGCCCGTCCCGCAACTCCCGGTTGGTGACGTTGCCGTTGGCGTCCAGGGTCAGGATCTCGTCGTCGGTCGTCGAGCTGGTCCCCGCCCCTTGCGTCGTGTCCGGGAAGCGCGTGCGCACCAGCCGGTCGTGGCCGTCATATTCATAGGTGGTGCGGTTGCCCTCGCCGTCGGTGACGTGATGGACCCGGCCATTGTCGGTATAGGCGGTGGCCACCTCGTTCGCCTGGGCGGCCGTGCCGTAGGCGGACTGGACCAGAGTCACTTGCCCGGCATCGTCGCGGGTGGTGCGGACGATCCGGTCGGGGCCGAAGCTGCCTTCCGTGTCGAGCGTGCAGGCGTCGGACGGCAAAGAGGCGAACTCCGCCGGGTTCATCCGCTGCGCCACGCATTCCACCCGGCCCAGCGCGTCGTGGCTCATCTGGGTCAGGGCGTAGGTGGTGCCGCCATTGACCAGCCGCTGCACGACCGGGCGGGCATTGGCGTTATAGACGGTTTCCACTTTCTCCGCCGCGCTGAACGAAGTCCAGTCGCCGTCCGACTGGCTGACGACCGTGCCGCGCTCCTGGGCCGTGGGGAGACCGTTCGTGTAGGTGGTGCGCGTCGCCCGGTGGGTGAGCGCGCCGCCGCCGTCCGGATCGGGGCCGATCACCCCCACCACGCGCCGGCCGGCATCGTAGCGGATGCGGGTCGTGTCCGCGCTGCCCGACAGCGGGCCGTCCACCGTCTCCACATCGCCGACCGCAGTGTAGGTGGCGGTGGTGACCGCGCTGATCGATCCGGTGCCGTCCCGCCGCTGGACCGAGTTCACCCGGCCCTGGCCGTCATGGCCGATCACCGTCCGGCTCTCGTCCGCCGTCCCCACGCAGCCCGGCGCCACCCCGGACGCGCAGGTCGAGACCCCGGTCAGGCGGTATTCGCCGCCGCTCAGCGTATAGGCGTAGCGCGTCTCCGGACGGTCGCCGCTGCCGGACGGGGCCGGGGCGGTGACGGTCAGCACCCCACCATGGGTGGCGTCATAAGTGTAGTCGGTGGTGTTGCCGCGCGCGTCGGTGACGCTGTTCGGACTGTTGCAGGTGACCGGATTGGCGCAACTGGTGTCGTAGTCCGCCGTCACCACCACGTCCGCCAGGCCCGAGCCGGGCTTGGCGACGTTGCGCGTCTCGGTGACGTTGCCGCGCGCGTCATAGGTATATTGCGTATAATCGCCCTCGTCGCGCGTCACGCGGGTCGGGCGGCTGTCGCCGTCATATTGGAACGCCGTGACCCGGCCGAGCGGATCGGTGACGGAGGTCGGGCGGCCGATCGTCATATCGGAGACGATCGTGGTCTGCTCGCTCAGCGCGTCGGTCACCACCATGGTCGCGGTCGTGCCGACAATTGTGCGGGAGTAATTGGTGGTCACGCCCTCGTTGGTGACGGAGATCGACCCGCCGCCGCCGCTCGAGATCGCGAACGTGTCGCTGCCCGCGCCCGGCCGGCGGATGCTCATGTTCGTGCCGCCGCCGGTCATCCGCCAGGTCAGGCCGCCCATGTCGGTGATGTCGGTGACGATGGCGCTGACCGGCGAATAGCTGACGCTGCCCACGGTCGGGCTGACCAGATTGGTGTTCAGCAGGGTCGCGCCGGTCCGCTCGTACCAGTCGGCCGGCGGCGGCTGGTTGGCGGTCGGGCTGGAGTTCACGAAACTGAACTCCGCCGCATAGCCCGCGCTGTTGGAGATGCGCCGGAGGCGATAATAATGCTGATGGTCTTGGGGGAAGGTGCTGCCGGTGGCGAGCGTGTGGAGGTCCCACTCGAAATCAACCGTCCGGCCGTCCGGCGTCGTCATCGACAAGGGCAGCAGGTCGCAGCTTTGCGTGCCGGCCATCGTATCCTGGCAGAAATTGCTGTCGCCATAATCCGGGCCGAAGGGGCTGCCGAACAGGATTTCCGTCCCGTCCGCGGCGGTCAGCACATATTGCCCGCCGGAGCCGGTGAGCGTCGAACCGTCCTCATTGTCCGGCGTCAGCGCGGTCGTGGTGCCGGTGTAGCGCTGCCAGGTCCGCGCGCCGGTGATGACCGCGTTGACGACGCTGCCGACGCCCGAGCGCTGCAGCATGATCTGGTCGATGCTCAGATGGTTGCGCGTGCCGGCGCGGACCCGCTCCAGGCGGAGCGCGTCGCGGCCCGATCCGAGCACCGCCTCGACCAGGCTCATCACGGCGTCGCCATGGGTGAGGTCGATGCCGTTTCCATCGAGATTGCGGAAGGCCGGCTGTGCGGTCGGCTGCGCCAGCGCCGGCTGCGTGCACATGGCGGTGGATGTCAGAAGGGCGCAGGAAAGGGCGCCCGCGCGAAGCAGGTTCGTTGTCATGTCTTTCGTCTCCGAATGTCGCGCCCGGACCGCCGGACGCCGAATGTCTTCAGGTTTGCCCGCGCCGCCGGCCGCCCAGGGGGAAAGACGGCCGACGGCGCGAACCCCGGCGCGCCCGTTTCAGCGAACGGGAGCGGCGAGTGCGCCTGCCCCAGTGGACGGGCGCCGCGAGCGCGCCTGTCTTGGTGGACGGGCGCCGCGAGCGCGCCTGCCTTGGTGGGCGGGCGCCGCGAGCGCGCCCTTACGGCACGCCGGTCACGTTGCGGTCGGTGCGGTTGTTGGCCTTGTCGTAGCTGTAGGCGGTGTTGACGCCATTGTTGACGTTGCCGCTCCGTTCGACCTTCACCAGCCGGCCGCGCGCGTCGTAGCGATAAGCGATATTCTCCGTGCCGAACGCCGCCGCGCCACTGGCGGCCGCGGCCACGCCCGCCGCCAGCGCGCCGATCATCAGCGCCGCCTTGATGCCCAATTCCTTCATGTCAGTCCTCCGTCGCGAATCACTTGCCTTCTGTGAACAGATAGAGAACATCTGGAATCCTACAGCGCAAGCACAATAGGATTTATCCTATTTGCACGGAGCGCCTTGCCCGGCCGCGGTCATGCGAAAGCGCGAAGCGCTTCCACCACAGGCGATCAGGCTCTAAGCGGAGAGCCGCATGACCGACGATCCCGCCTCGACCCAGCGCCTGACCTTGCGCCGCGGCGGTTTCGCGCGGCTGGCGGACGCATCGCGCTGGCTCGGCGAGAAAGCCGAGCCGGTGACGCGGCGGCTCGGCCGGCTGTGGGACAAGAGATGGATCAAGGCGCTGGCGGCGCTCGCGACCCTGCCCTTCATCGGCTACGGCCTGCTCTGGTTCATGTTCGCGCGCGATCTGCCGTCGGCGGAGAGTCTGCTGACCTACCGCCCGCCTTTGCCGACCTATGTGCGCAATGCGGATGGCGACACAGTTCAAACCTTCGCCCGCGAACGCCGCGTCGAGCTGGCCTATGAGGAATTCCCGCAGCAATTGGTCGACGCCTTCACCTCGGCGGAGGACAAGACCTTCTTCGAACATGGCGGCATCGACTGGACCGGGACGCTCGGCGCGATCTTCGATTATGTCAGCAAGGCAGGATCGGGCGAGCGCGCCCGCGGCGGATCGACCATCACGCAGCAGGTGGCGAAGAACCTGCTGCTCGGCGACGAATATTCGGTGACGCGCAAGATCAAGGAGGCATTCCTCGCCGGCCGCATCGAAAGCGTGCTGAGCAAGCAGCAGATCATCCAGCTCTACCTCAACCAGATCTTCCTCGGCCGGAACGCCTATGGCGTGCAGGCGGCGTCACGCGCCTATTTCGACAAGGACGTCGCAGATCTTGAGCTGCATGAGTTCGCCTTCCTCGCCATCCTGCCGCGCGCGCCGAGCGCCTATGACCCCAACCGCAATGCCGAGCGCGCCAAGGAGCGGCGCGACTGGGTGCTCGGGCAGATGGAGGCGAACGGCAAGATCACCGCCGCGCAACGCGCCGCCGCGCAGGCCCGGCCGCTCGGCACGGTGCGCAGCGCGGGTCCGGGCGTCGCCAATGTCGGCGGCTATTATATGGAAGAGGTCCGCCGCGAGCTGATCCAGCGCTTCGGCGAGGATGCCGATCCGGAGCATGAGAATAGCGTATACGCCGGCGGTCTTTGGGTGCGCACATCCTATGACGCCCGGATGCAGGATGCGGCCGCGGATGCGTTGCGGAACGGCATGATGCGCTATGAGGCCGGACGCGGCTGGCGCGATCCGGGCATGCGGATCGAACTGGGCGACAATTGGCGGACGGCGCTGGCCAATGCGCAATTCGGCCCCGGTTTCGCCGACTGGCGCTCGGCGGTGGTGCTGTCGAAATCCGGCGGCGAGATCGAACTGGGCTTCACGGATGGCAGCCGCGGCACGCTCCCCGCCAGCCTCGCCTCCATGCCCCGCCGTGGCACCGGGCAAAGCGCCTTCGCGGCGCTGCAACCGGGCGCGGTCATCGCTGTCGAGCGTGCCGGCGAAAGCGGCGACACCTACCAGTTGCGCTCCATCCCCGAAGTGTCCGGCGGCATCGTGGTGGAACAGGTCGGCTCCGGCCGCATCCTCGCCATGCAGGGCGGCTGGGACGTTCGCGGCTCCAATTTCAACCGCGCCACGCAGGCGCAGCGCCAGCCGGGTTCGACCTTCAAGCCGGTCGTCTACGCCGCCGCGATGCAGGATGGCGGGATGACGCCCGCGACGATCATTCAGGACGCGCCTTTCTGCACGAACAGCGGCGGCGGCAACAAGTGCTTCCGAAACTTCTCCGGCGGCTATGCCGGGGCGCAGACGATGCGCTGGGGTCTCGAACAATCGCGGAACCTGATGACCGTGCGCGCGGCCAACGAAGTCGGCATGGACAAGGTCGCGCGGCTGGCCCGGAACATGGGCGTGGGCGACTATACCAGCGCACCCTATCTCTCCATCTCGCTCGGCGCGGGCGACACGACGGTGATGGCGATGACCCACGCCTTCGCCACTTTCGCCAATCACGGCCGCTCGATCGGGCCGACGATCATCGACTATGTGCAGGATCGCGACGGCAAGCTGATCCTCCGCTCGGACGATCGCTGTCAGCGTATGCAGAGCTGCAACATGGCCGAGTGGGACGGACGGGCGATGCCAAGGCCGCCGCTGCGCGGGCGCCAGGTCGTCGATCCCCACACCGCCTATCAGGTCGTCCACATGCTGGAAGGCGTGATCGAGCGTGGCACCGCAACGATCCTGCGCAGCCTCAACCGCCCGATTTTCGGCAAGACCGGCACCACCACCGGCCCGACCAACGTCTGGTTCATCGGCGGCTCGCAGCAGGTCGTGGCGGGCGTCTATCTCGGCTTCGACAATCCCCGGCCGATGGGCGGCTATGCACAGGGCGGCACGCTCGCCGCGCCGATCTTCCGTCAGTTCGCCCAGAACGCGTTCGAAGGCATGCCGGTGGTGCCGTTCCGCGCCCCGGCGGGGATCCGCATGGTCCGCATCGATCGCCGCACCGGCAATCGCGTGCAGGGCGCATGGCCGAGCGACGATCCTCGCGCCGCGGTTATCTGGGAAGCGTTCAAGCCTGAGAGCGAACCGCGCCGTTCGATCGGCAGCGATCAGGTCCAGGCCAGCGCCCCCGCCCGGCCACGCGCGCGCGCCGAAGAGGATCTGCCAGCCGACGCCAATGGCCGCCAACCGACCCTGCCGCCCGGTTTTGGCCAGCAGCCTACGCCACCGCCCGCGCCGCAGCCCTTGCCGACGACGCGGTGACAAACTAGCTCCGCAGGCCAGCCCCGCTTCTGCCGGCACCCCGGCCAACCAACTCGACTTCGCTTACCGCGAGCGGTTTGAAGGAACGATTTTTATGCGCGCCGAAGCGCAAGCACATTGCGACCAGATCCAAGCCGCGCTCGCATTGCTGCGCCGCTTCATCGACTGGGACCGCGCTCTGAAGCGCCTCGACGAGCTGAATGCGCGCGTCGAGGATTCGACCCTGTGGGACGATCCCAAGGCTGCGCAGAACGTGATGCGCGAGCGGCGCCGCCTGGAAGAGGCGATCGGCGCCACACGCGCGATCGAAAAGGAACTGGCCGACACAGTCGAGTTGATGGAGATGGCGGAGGCGGAGGGCGACGACGAGCTCGCCAACGACGCGGTCAAGGCGCTGGGCGACCTCGCCGAGCGCGCAGAGCGCGACAAGGTCACGGCCCTGCTCGCCGGTGAAGCCGACGCCAACGATACTTACATCGAGATCAATGCCGGCGCCGGCGGGACCGAGTCCAACGACTGGGCCGGCATGCTCTTCCGCATGTATCAGCGCTGGGCCGAGCGGCACAAAATGAAGGTCGAACTGGTCGACAGTCATGATGGCGAGCAGGCCGGAATCAAATCCGCCACTCTGCTGCTGAAGGGCGAGAATGCCTATGGCTATGCCAAGACCGAGAGCGGCGTGCACCGTCTGGTGCGGATCAGCCCGTATGACAGCTCAGCGCGTCGCCACACCAGCTTCGCGTCGGTATGGGTCTACCCGGTCGTCGACGACGATATCGACATCGAGATCGTCGAAAGCGATTTGAAGATCGACACCTATCGCGCTTCCGGCGCGGGCGGGCAGCACGTCAACACCACCGACAGCGCGGTGCGGATCACCCATATCCCCACCAACATCATCGTCGCCTGCCAGAACCAGCGCAGCCAGCACAAGAACAAGGCCGAGGCGATGAAGATGCTGAAGGCTCGGCTCTACGAGAACGAACTGCAGAAGCGCGAGGCGGAGGCGAACGCGATCAACGCCAGCAAGACCGACATCGGCTGGGGCCACCAGATCCGTTCCTACGTGCTGCAGCCCTATCAGCTGGTGAAGGATCTGCGCACCGGCGTGACCTCCACGTCGCCTTCCGACGTGCTGGACGGCGACCTCGACCGCTTCATGGCCGCCGCGCTCTCGCAGCGCGTGACAGGCGAGAAGATCGACGTCGAGGATGTGGACTAAAGCGGCGGCGAACGGATAGGTACGTCTCCTGTGATCCGCCGTTCCGCCTTGCTGGTCCTGCTTGCCCTCGCTGCATGCCGTGGCGACGCGGGGGAATCGACTTTCCCCGATCCGCAGAGGCCGGTCGCGCCGATCACCTCCGCGCGCTATTCGGACGAGGATAGCCGCGACAGCGCCGGCGAATTCGAGACAGTCACGCGCCTCGCCGAAATCGGCCAAGGCATGTCGATCGCCGATATCGGCGCGGGCGAAGGCTATTATACTGTGCGGCTGTCGCCGATCGTCGGCCGCACAGGCCGCGTACTCGCGCAGGATATCATGCCCGCCACCTTGCAGGCGCTCGGCCAGCGGGTGCAGCGCGAGCGGCTCGACAATGTCGCGGTGAAGCTGGGGCAACCGAACGATCCGCAAATGCCCGATGCGTCATTCGACCGGGTCTTGCTGGTCCACATGTACCACGAGATCGAGCGGCCCGCCGAGTTCCTCTGGAATCTGCGCGATTCGCTGAAGCGCGGTGGCCAGATCATCGTGGTCGATGCCGATCGCCCGACCTACCAGCATGGTACGCCGCCCCGCCTGCTGGTGTGCGAGTTTAACGCGCTCGGACTCGAACTGGCCCGTTTCGAGCGGCTGGGTGACAGCGAGAATTACTTCGCCGCCTTCCAGGTCAGCGGCCCGAAGCCGGAGCCGGGCGCGATCCCGAACTGCCCCGGCGATCTCGCCGAAACGCGCGGCCAGTAAGCCCTTATCCCGCGGCGTAGACCGTCTTGGTCTGGGTGTAGAATTCGACCGCGCTGAAGCCCTGCTCGCGCGCGCCATAGCTCGACTTGCGGGTACCGCCGAACGGTACGTGATAGTCCACGCCCGCGGTCGGCAGGTTGATCATCACCATGCCGGCGCGAACATGACGGCGATAGTGGCGCGCCTTCGACAGCGAATTGGTGATGATGCCCGCGGACAGGCCGAACTCGCCGCGATTGGCGACGTCGAGCGCCTCCTCATAATCCTTTACCCGGACGATGCTGACCAAAGGCCCGAACACCTCCTCCTGGTTGATCCGCATGTCGGCGGAGGTGTCGGCGATCACCGCGGGCGACATAAAGTAGCCGGGGTTGGTCAGGCTCAGCAACTCGCCGCCTGTGACCAGGCGCCCGCCTTCGTCGGTGGCGATGCGGACATAGCGCATATTCTGCTCGAGCTGATCCTCGCTCACCACCGGGCCGATCTGGCTGGCGGGATCGAGCGCGTCGCCGACCTTCAGCGCCTTCGCCCGCTCGGCCATGGCGGCCACGAAGCGTTCGTAAATGCCTTCGGTGACGATCACCCGTGACGAGGCGGTACAGCGCTGACCGGTGCCGAAGAAGGCGCCGTCGATCGCGCAGGCGACCGCCCGCTCCAGATCTGCGTCGTCGAGCACGACGAGCGGATTCTTGCCGCCCATTTCCAGCTGCACCCGCGCCTGCCGCTTGATCGCGCCCTCAGCCACGCGGGCGCCAACACCCTGCGACCCAGTAAAGGAAATGCCGTCAATCTCCGCATGATCGACGATCGCGCCGCCGACCCCGCCTTCGCCGATCACCAGATTGAACACGCCGTCCGGCGCCCCGCATTCGTGAATGATCGCGGCCAGCGCGTGCGCGGTCGCGGGCGTTGCGCTGGCCGGCTTCAGGACCACCGTATTGCCGAAGGCCAGCGCGGGGGCGGCCTTCCAGGCGGGAATGGCAATCGGGAAGTTCCAGGGCGTGATCAGCCCCATCACGCCGATCGCTTCGCGATGCGTGGTGACGTCCACATTCGGCCGGGTGGATTCGAAGGTGCGGCCGTGGCGCCGGATCGCCTCTCCGCCGAAATAGCGGAAGATGCGGGCGGCGCGCATGACCTCGCCCGTCCCTTCGGCGAGCGTCTTGCCCTCCTCCCGCGACAGCAAAGCACCGAGATCCTTCGCCCGCGCCATGATCGTCGCGCCGACCTTGTCGAGCAGATCTGCCCGCACTTCCGGCGAGGCATCGGCCCACGCAGGAAAAGCAGCGCGCGCGGCTTGCGCGGCCTGATCCACCTCCGCCTTGCCGCTGGCCGGGAAGCGGGCGACGATCTCATCCGTGTTCGACGGGTTGATGCTGGCATTCGGCGTGTCACCGGCCGGCTGCACACCGCCGATGAAGTTGGTCAACTGGCTTGTCATTTTTTGCCTTTCTAGCGGCTGGCCGGAGCAGCGGCGGGGCGCGCTTGCTCTTCGGCGATGAAACGCTGCATCCGTTCAGCCAGGGTCGGCAACGGCACCGAACCCAGTTCCAGAATCGCATCGTGGAAGCGGCGCTGGTCGAAGCGTGCGCCGAGCGCGGCCTCCGCTTCGGCCCGGTGCCGCCGGATCTGCATCTCTCCCAGCTTGTAGGCCACCGCCTGGCCCGGCCAGGAGATATAGCGGTCGATCTCGGTTGTAATCTCATGCTCGCTGAGCGCGGTATTGTCGCGCAGGTAAGCGAGCGCGCGATCCCGCGTCCAGCCGAAGGCGTGGATGCCGGTGTCGATCACCAGCCGCGCCGCACGCCACATTTCGTAACTCAGCCGCCCGAAATCCTCATAGGGCGTGCGGTAGATGCCCATCACCGTCCCGAGCCATTCGGTGTAAAGGCCCCAGCCTTCGCCATAAGCGGAGAAATAGGTCTCTTGCCGGAAACGCGGCAATTCCGGCCCCTCCAGCGCCAAAGCGGCCTGGAAGCTGTGCCCCGGCGTGCATTCGTGCAGCGCCAGCGCCGGGATATTGTAGAGCGGCCGGGCGGGCAGATTATACGTGTTGAACATACAATTTTCGAGGCCGCCGCGGCCGCCCGTATAGATTGGCGCGATCTCGTCCGGCACCGGCACCACGCCGTGACGGAAGCGCGGCAAAGTGCCGATCGTTTCGCCCAGCCGCCCGTGCGCGCGCATGACAACGTAGGACGCGAAGCCCAGCAATTCCTCCGGCGTCTTGGCGTAGAAGCGCGGATCGGTGCGCAGGAAGTGGATGAAGGCGGCCAGGTCGCCCTCGAAACCGGCGCGGCGGCGCGTCTCCTCCATCTCGGCGCGGATGCGCGCGACTTCGCGCAGGCCGGTGTCGTGGATTTCGCGCGGCGACATGTCGAGCGTCAGGAACTCGCGGATCTTGGCGCGGTAGAAGGCCTCGCCATCCGGCATTTCCGACGCACCGATCGTGGTGCGTGTGCGCGGCAGATATTCCGTGCGCATGAAGGCCAGCAGATCCCGATAGGCCGGCACCGCAACCGTGCGGATCGCCGCCGCGGCCTCTGCCCGCAAAGCGGTGCGTTCGGCCTCCGGCATGGTCGCGGGCATGTCCCTGAACGGGCCATAGAGGGGATTGTCATCGCCTTCCCGCAGGAACGGCTCAATGGTCGCATCGCGGCCGGTCACGCCAACGCGCGGTACGCTGAACCCACGCGCAAGTCCCGCCCGCATATTGGCGGTGTGTTCGCTGAAATAGCGGGGAATGTCGCGGACACGGCCGAGATAGCGGCGATACTCCTCAGCCGTACGGAAGCCGGAACGAGAACCCAGGGTCCAAAAGAAGGAGTCCGAATTGAACGGCGTCTCATAGGTCCTGAAGCGCACGTCGTTCGCCATCGCCAGCACGGACTCGCGGAAGACGGCGGCGTTCAGCTTCTCGGCCTCGGACAATTCCGCGACCGGGATCGTGTCCAGCTCCCGCAGCACTCCTTCCCAATAGGCAAGGCGCGCGCGCTGGCTCGCCGCATCGACACGCGGAAGCCGGGCCTGAAAATCGCCACGACCGCTGCCGTCGAGTTGCGCATATTCGTTCAGCCGCCATGCCCATTCGCGTTCGTAAAGCGCCCGCAGACGAACATCGGCGCTCGATGGCGTTGCCGCTGCGGAGGATTGCGCCGGCGGCTGTGCCTGAGCCAGCGCGACGGCTGGCACGGCGCCGAGCGAAAGGACGACAAAGCGGGCGAATGCGGATAGGTTCGTCATGGCAATCCTGCGCTGGCCGTGGGGCAGCGCAACCATAGCGGACGAGGCGGAATGTCAAGCGGCGGCTGGATGGAACTGAACCGGCGGACCTTTGTCGGCGGAGTCGCCGGCGCGGCCTTCTTGCCATCGCTCGCGGGCGCCGCTGTGCCCGCCGCACGCTGGGCGCGGTCGCTGCCACTGGCGGACGTGCGCCTGCTGCCTTCGCTCTATCTGGACGCTGTGGAAGCGAACCAGCGCTATCTCCACCGGCTCGAACCCGATCGGCTGCTGCACAATTTCCATATCTCCGCCGGGCTTGCGCCGAAGGGCGCACGCTATGGCGGGTGGGAAGGCGATACGATCGCCGGCCACACGCTCGGCCATTATCTTTCCGCCGTTTCGCTGATGCACGCGCAGACCGGCGATGCGGAATGCCGCCGCCGCGCCGGCTATATCGTCGAGGAACTGGCGGCCTGCCAGGCGGCGCATGGCGACGGCTATGTCGCGGGCTTCACGCGCCGCCGCCAAGACGGAGTGATCGAGGACGGCAAGGCGCTGTTTCCGGAGCTGATGCGCGGCGAAATCCGTTCGCTGGGCTTCGATCTCAACGGCTGCTGGGTGCCCTTCTACAATTGGCACAAGACGTTCGCGGGACTGTTCGACGCGGAGACGCATTGCGGGGTCGGTAGTGCACGCGCCGTCGCCCTTGGCCTGGCCGCCTATATCGACCGCGTCTTCGCAGCGCTGAACGACGCGCAGGTGCAGCAGGTGCTGGATTGCGAACATGGCGGCATCAACGAGAGCTTCGCGGAACTGCATGCCCGCACCGGCGATCCGCGTTGGCTGCGCCTGGCCGAACGGCTGCGCCACCGCCGCATCCTAGATCCGCTCAGCCGGGGCGAGGATGCCCTGCCCTGGAACCACGCCAACACGCAGATTCCGAAGCTGATCGGCCTCGCCCGCCTGCACGAACTGACCGGCTCGACCGCCCATGCCGGGACCGCGCGTTTCTTCTGGGAAACGGTCGTGCGCGACTATTCCTATGTGATCGGCGGCAATGCCGACCGCGAATATTTCCCGGCACCGCGCACCGTTTCGAAGCATATCACCGAGCAGACCTGCGAGAGCTGCAACACCTACAATATGCTGAAGCTCACGCGGCACCTTTATGGCTGGCAGCCGGAGGCGCGGCTGTTCGACTATTATGAGCGCGCGCACCTCAACCACATCATGGCGCACCAGGAGCCGGCGACGGGCATGTTCGCCTATATGGTACCGCTGATGTCGGGCGAGCATCGCAGCTTTTCCCAACCGGAAGACAGCTTCTGGTGCTGCGTCGGCACCGGCATCGAAAGCCACGCCAAGCATGGCGAATCCATCTGGTGGGAGGCGGGCGAGACCCTGTTCGCCAATCTGTGCATCCCGTCCGTCGCGAACTGGGCAGCACGCGGAACGCGGTTGCGGATGGAGACGGCCTATCCGTTTGGCGAGCGGGTCACGATCCGGATCGAGGCGGCGACGCAGCCGTTCGAACTGGCTCTCCGCGTACCGGGGTGGTGCCGGGGCGCATCGATCAGCGTGAACGGGCGAGCGATGCGCGGCGGAGCGGTGGACGGGTATCTTCGGATCAGGCGGACCTGGCGCGCGGGCGACGTGGTGGCGCTCGATCTACCGATGCGGCTCAGGAGCGAGGCGACAGTGGACGATCCCTCGACCATCGCTCTATTGCACGGCCCCATGGTGCTGGCCGCCGATCTTGGACCGGTGGATCAGCCTTTCGCCGGGCCGGCACCCGCTCTGGTATCCGCCGATCTGATTGCCGGGTTCACGCCGGTCGATGCTGCGCGCGGGTACTTCCGCAGCAACGGCATCGGGCGGCCGGGCGACATGCATTTCGCGCCATTCTTCTCGCAATGGCGGCGGCGCACAGCGGTCTACTTCCGCGCCTTCGACGAAGCGGGCTGGCGGGCGGAGGAAGCCGCGCTCGCGGCGGCGGAGGTCGAACGACAGGCGCTCGCCGCCCGCACGGTCGATCTGGTCCGGCTGGGCGAGATGCAACCGGAGCGCGAGCACAATCTGGAAGCCGACAACAGCTACCCGGTCACCTACCGCGGCCGCTATGGCCGGGACGCGCGGGCGCACGGCTTCTTTGCCTTTCGCGCGCGGGTCGCGGCGGGACCTCTGACTTTGCGCGCGACCTATTGGGGCGAGGAGCGGAACAAGCTGTTCGACATTCTCGTCGATGGCGAGACGATCGCGACGCAACGGCTTTCCGGCGAGCGGCCGGGCGAATTCTTCGACGTCGACTATCCGATTCCGCCAACGCTGACGCAGGGCAAGGAGCAGGTCACCATCCGCTTCAGACCCAGTACCGAGCGGGACCGGTGCGGACCCGTATTCGGCGTCCGCATTCTTTCCGCCTAGATTGCGTCCTCCGGCACGCCCGGTGCGGGCCGCCCCTTGCCGGCCAGGCTGCGCGCGCGGCTGTAGAGAAAATAGACGGCGATCCCGATGAGGTTCCAGACGAGGAAACGCAGCAGGGTCAAGCCCGGCAGGCTGAAGATCAGATAGAGGCAACCGATGATCGTGAGCGTGCCGACGACATAGGCCGCCGGGCAGCGGAAGGCGCGCTTCACGTCCGGCCTGGTGCGGCGCAGCACCATAACGCACGCGCCAACCGCGATGAACGCCAGCAAGGTACCGGCATTGGCCAGTTCGGCAATCTCGTCGAGCCGGAAGAAACCCGCCACCGCAGCGACGAAGATGCCCGTGACAGCGGTGATCAACACCGGCGTCCCGGTCTTTGGCGAGACCTTGCTCAGCCGCTGCGGGAGCAGGCCGTCGCGCGCCATCACGAAGAAGATGCGGCTCTGCCCGTACATCATCACCAGGATAACCGAAGGCAAGGCGATCAGCGCGGCGAGCGCCACGAGGTTCGCCGCGACGGGATGGTCGAGGAAGCGGAGCACGAAAGCGAGCGGTTCGCTGGAACCGGCGAGGAGCAGATGATCGACCGCGCCGATCGCGGTGACCGCGACCAGCACGTAGATCAATGTGCAGATCGCCATCGAGCCGACGATCCCGATGGTGAGGTCGCGCCCTGGATTCTTCGTTTCCTCGGCCGATGTGGCGACGGCGTCGAAGCCGTAGAAAGCGAAGAAGACGATCGCGGCCGCCGCCATCACGCCCCGCGTCGTGCCGTCCGCATCGACGCTGCTGCCGAAGCCATAGGGCATGAACGGCTCGAGATTCTCCCCGCTGAACGCCGGAGCGGCAAGCAGGACGAAGGCGCCGAGCGCGGTGATCTTGATCACCACCAGGATGATGTTGACCGTAGCGCTCTCGCGTGTGCCGGCGATCAACAGGCCGCAGATCGAGAGGGCAACCAGCACCGCCGGCAGGTTGATGATCCCGCCAGCATGCGGCCCCGCCAGAAGCATCGCTGGCAAGGCGATCCCCGCCGATTCCAGCCAGCCGACCAGATAGGCCGCCCAGCCAACCGCCACCGCACTGCACGCGACGGAATATTCGAGGATCAGGCTCCAGCCCACCACCCAGGCAAGCAATTCGCCGATCGCGGTGTAAGTATAGGTATAGGCGCTGCCCGAGGTCGGGATCATCGTGGCCAGTTCGGCATAGCAAAGCGCCGCGCAGGCACAGACCGAGCCGGCGATCAGGAAGGCCAGGATGACGGCAGGACCGGCGCGGTCGGCACCGACGCCGGTCAAGGTATAGATGCCGGTGCCGACGATCGCGCCGATGCCGAGCGCGACCAGATGCGGCCAGCCCAGGGTCTTACGCAGCCGATGATGCTCAGCGATCGCATTGCCCGCGTCGAGCGGCTTGCGTGGACCCCAGATCGACAGCGCCATGTCCAATCCCCCTTTTGCTGCCGGCCGCCTGCGGGCCGGTCAGACCACGGAAAATCCTGCCCAGAATGGATCGTCGCGGTCGATCCAGATCGTGTTGAAGCCGGTCGCAACCGCGGAACCCTGGATCGACGGAATGATCGCCGGGCGACCTGCCAGTGTCACTATTTGCTCGACCCGGCCAATGAAGCGGCTGCCGATATAGGATTCGTGGACGAAGGTCTCTCCGGTCGCGAGCCGGCCGGTCGCCGCGAGATGCGCCATGCGCGCGGATGTGCCGGTGCCGCACGGGCTGCGGTCGATCGCACGCTCGCCATAGAAAACCGCGTTGCGGCCGTCCGCTCCAGCGCTTTTCGGCCTGTCCGCCCAAAGCACATGACTCACGCCGCGAATGTCGGGGTCGAGCGGATGAACGGGTTCGAACTTCTCGCGGACGAGGGTTCGGATCGCGCGGCTCAGCTCGACGATGCGCGATGCACCGAGATCGTCGAGGCCTGTGTAAGCACCCTGCGGCTCGACGATGGCGTAATAATTGCCGCCATATGAGACATCGACGGTGAGCGGTCCGAAATTCGGGACGTCGATCTGGATTCCCGTTTCGGCGAGGTAGGAAGGAACATTGCGGATGCGAACCGAAGCGACCTTCGCGCCATCCGTCTCATAGTCGATCTCGATTGTCCCGGCGGGGACTTCGACGGTCAGACGTCCGGCTGTGCGCGGGACGATCAGGCCATGCTCCAGCCCGAACGTGATCATGCCGATCGTGCCGTGACCACACATGGGCAGGCAGCCGCTCGTTTCGATGAACAATATCCCGCAATCCGCCTCCGGGCTGGATGGCGGATAAAGGAAGCCGCCCGACATCATGTCGTGCCCGCGCGGCTCGAAGCACAGGCCGGTGCGGATCCAGTCGAAGCGCGCCATGAAGTCCGCGCGGCGTTCGGCCATGTTGGTGCCGCGCAGCAGCGGCGCTCCTCCCGCGACGAGGCGTACCGGGTTCCCGGCCGTGTGCCCGTCGATGCAGAAGAAGACGCTTTTCATGCGATCAGGCGATTGGCCGTGTCGCCGCGCACTGCTCGACCATCGCGATGACCTCGGCGCGCCGTGCGCCAGTCAGCGGCATGCGTGGCATGCGGACCCGCTCGGAACCGCGGCCCATGATCTGCTCGGCCAGCTTGATCGACTGGACCAGGTCGTGCTCGGCATCGAGATGAAGCAGGGGCATGAACCAGCGATAGATGCGCCGCGCCTCCGCCCAGTCGCCGCGATCGACAGCCGCGATGAGCGCGACCGATTCCTGCGGAAACGCGCTGGTCAGACCTGACACCCAGCCGTTCGCGCCGAGCAGCAGGCCTTCCAATGCCACATCGTCCAGACCCGCCATGGTGACGTAGCGGTCGCCGAAGCGGTTGAAGAGGTCGGTAAAGCGGCGCGGATCGGGCGCGCTTTCCTTGATCGCGACGATGTTTGGAATGTCCGCCAATGCCCCAAGCGTGTCGAAGTCTATCGAAACGCGATAGGCGGGCGGATTGTTGTAGAGCATCACCGGGAGCGCAGTCGCGCCCGCGACCAGGCGGAAATGCGCCGCCATCTCCGCCGGCATCGGCACATAGACCATCGCCGGGAGCACCATCAGCCCGTCGACCCCGATCGCTTCCGCCTCGCGCGCATAGGCGATTGCCTGGTCAGTCGTGAAGGCCGAGATGCCGGTGATCAGGGGGACACGGCCACCCACCGCCTCGACGGCGGCGCGCAGGATCGCACTCTTCTCGCCGGCGTCGAGGGAATTATTCTCCCCGCAGGTGCCAAGCAGGATCAGGCCATGCACGCCGTCGTCGGCCAACGCCGTCAGCACACGCTGCGTCGCCTCGATATCGACCGATCCGTCCGCCGCGAATTGCGTGGTGGCAGCGGGATATACCCCGCTCCAGGATGGAACCAGATTTCCCACGCGACGCCCTCCGTTGAACCGCGGCAAGGCCTAGGATAGACCCCGCACGATGCCAAACCGAAAATCGCCACCGGGGTCCGCGCTGGTGATCGGAAGTGGCGTGGTCGGCCTCACCATAGCGCTGAAATTGCAGGCCCGCGGGGTTGCCACGACCCTTGTCGATCCCGGCGATCCGGCGCGTGCAGCCTCCTGGGGTAATGCCGGCCATATCGCGACGGAGCAGATCGAGCCTCTGGCATCGGGCAAAACAATCCGGGGGGCATGGCGCCGCCTGTTCTGGCGCGGCGGCGCGCTCGCTCTGCCGCCGCGTGGGATCGGCGCCTGGCTGCCCTTCTCGCTGCGGATGCTGGCCGCGAGCCGGCGGCGGCGCTTCGACGCGGGCACGGCGGCACTGCGGTCCTTGCTCGCTGCTGCGATGCCGGCCTGGAAGCGGATGCTCGAACAGGCGGGCGCACCGGAATTGCTCCGCGAACAGGGGCATTTTGTCGCCTGGGAGAGCGAGGCGGGCGCCCGCGCGGGCCGTGCAGCGTGGGGCGCCGCGGACACCGGGACCACCAGCCTCCGCGACGCGACGGCTGAGGAACTGGCAGCCATTGCGAGTTTGCTCAAAACCCCGCCGGCCGGAGCGATCCGCTTCGCCGGATCGGGGCAGATTGCCGACCTCCCCGAACTGGCTGTGTCGTTACGCGAAGCGTTCGTGCGGGCGGGCGGCATTGTGCGACGAGGAACAGTGCGGGCGCTGTCCGGGAGGGGTGATGCGGAGGTTGCGGAGCTCGATGAGGGCGACAGCCTGACCGCCGAGGCGATGATCGTTGCCGCGGGATACGGCTCGGCCAGCCTGCTCCGGCCGATTGGTTACAAGGTGCCGCTCGTCGCCGAGCGGGGCTATCATATCGAGACTGCGGCGACAGACTGGCCTGCGGACCTCGCCCCGGTTGTCTTCGAGGAGCGATCCATGGTCGTGACCCGCTTCACCTCCGGCCTGCGCGCGGCGAGCTTCGTCGAATTCACCCGGCAGAGCAGCCCGCCCGATCCGCGCAAATGGGCCCGGCTGCGCGACCATGTCCGCGCGCTAGGCCTGCGCTTCGACGAGCCGGCGACGGAATGGATGGGCGTACGTCCCACCTTCCCGGACTATCTTCCGGCGGTCGGACAGAGCAGGCGCGCGCCGAATCTCTATTACGCGTTCGGCCACCAGCATCTCGGCCTGACGCTGGCGGCGGTTACGGCGGACATGGTCGCTGCCATGGTCAGCGGTGAGGCACCGCCGGTCGACCCCGCGCCTTTCGACCTCGAGCGCTTCCGAAGCGGCGGCGCGGCAGGCTGATGCCCGCCGGCCCGCGCCCCCTGTTTCCTCAGCTACAGCAGTAGATCGCTGGTCGGATTCACGGCGACCAGATCATCCGCCGGCCCGATGTAGAGCGTCTCCGGCAGCGAGACGAACTCGATCGGGTGACCGTCATACAGGTCCGAGCGGATCAGCACGCCGCGGCCCGCGCCCGTCCCGGCCGGTGCGCCTGCCGTGTCGCCCAGGTCGAGCGTGAGCACGTCCGGGTCGGGGAGGTCGCGCATGATGAGCAACGTATCGGCGACGCCTGACTTGTTGAGTGGCGCCTGCGGTGACGGCAGGATCACGTTCGTGAAATCGGCATCGGTCAGCGTGTGACCGTCCGCGACCGTGACATCGATCACCAGATCGGCGATCGCGTCGCCGTCGATGAAGATGTTGACCGTCGCATTGTTGCCGGTCTGGATCACCTGCAGTTGCTGCGCGCCGCTCTGCGCGCCGCCGCCGATGAAGGTGAAGTTGCCGAACCCGTTATTGAACGCCAGCACCGACAGATCGATCAAATCGCCGCTCTTGAAGTCGCGGATCTGGTCGCGCTCGGCGCTCGTGGAATCGCTCGCCTCGAAATAGCCGAAGGTCGATGCGCCGGTCCCGCCATAAAGGATGTCGGCACCGCCATTGCCGATGATGATGTCATCGCCGGAGCCGCCATAGATCAGATCGGCATTCTGGCTGCCCAGGATGAAATCGTGGCAGCGGCCCGCATAGATTGCGAACGAGCCATCCGTTTCCGCCGAACCGTCGAAATACATGGACTCGCTTGGCGTCAGCGTCGTCGCGGAGATGATCATCCGCTGGCCTGCGGCGACATTCCCGTCATCCATGGTGAGCTGGTAGGAGACCGTCCCGCCATTCGCGCCGAAACGATCGTCGCTCGCCGAAAGCAGGACGATATATTCGATGCCGGTCAGCTGGTTCGCGCCAAAGGTTAGCGCGTTGGGGCCGCTATAGTCGCCCTGCAAGCCGAGCTGATCCATATTGCCCGCGCCGCCATCGACGATGTCGCCGGCATTGAACCGGCCCTGGCCGAAGAAGAAGCCGTCATCGCCCGCGCCGCCGGTCAGAATGTCCGTCCCCAGCCCGCCATAGATCAGGAAATGACCGTCGGTCTCCGCCGAGCCGTCGAAGGTCAGACTCTCGCCCGCGCGCAGCACGTTCGCCTGAATGATCAGGCGCTGCCCAGCCGCCACGGCCGAATCCGGCGAGGTGATGTCGTAGCTGTAGAAATTGCCACCATTGTCGCCGAACCTCGTGTCGCTGCCAGCCAGCAGCACAATCATCTCGACCCCGGTGATCGAACCCAGGGTCACACCACCGCTATAATCGCCCTGCAGCCCGATCTGATCGCGATTGCCCGCGCCGCCATCAACAACGTCGGCCGAGGTGTAGGCCCCGCCAAAATAGAAACCGTCATTGCCCGCACCGCCGAATACGGTGTCGTTGCCGCCCTGGCTCACATCGAAATAATCGTCGCCCGACGTCCCGTTCAGCACCTCGTCGAAGATGCGCATGTCGAGCCGCACTACCGCCGGATCGTGATCTGACAGCGGAATGGAGCTGCCCTGACCGTAGCCGGTGTTGAGGTGGACGATGTCGTAGGACGCACGGCCCGCCAGCAACTGGTTCACCAGAATATGGTCGATCGCCTGGCTCCGGCCGTCGAACGTATAGGTGTAGCGCTCCGCCTCATCGAGCGTCAGCGTCATATTGACGAGCCGCGCGCCGTCATTGCGAGCGGTGCCGTCCGCATTCACGTAGCCGGTCGCCGCCTCGAGCGCGCGGGTGAACTGGAAGTCGTTGAAGTCGCCGCCCGCCACAAAGCCCGCATTCGGGGCGTTGGCCTGGATGTAGTTGGCGAGGGTGTAGATATCCTCGCCGATTGCGTTGCGCTGCGCCCAATCCGCATTGGCGGGCTGTCCGGCGTTCAGATCCTGATTGAACTGCCAGAAGCTGCCCGATCCGGACTTGGCCGGCAGGTGATTGGCCAGCACGAACACGCTCTGGCCGTTGAAGGTGAACTGGCCGAGCAACGATTTCCGCGTGGTCGTGTAATCGGTCGGGTTGATCCCGCCGATCATGCTGTCGTCGAACTGGATGAGGTCGCCCGGATCGCGGACGCCGTCGCCCAGCCGGTCGGTCCATTTGCGCCGGTCCTCGATCGACGCGTCGGCGGGCAGATCGCCCAGCTGCACGCGGGTGGTGTTGTAGAGGAAGCCGACACGGATATTGCCGCTCTGCTCACCGCCCTCCGAATTATAGACCGGCGCCTGATCGACCCATTGATAAACCGCGTCCGATCCGGCCGCGAGGGCGGCGGCGTTCAGCGCATTCACCAGCATCGTCCAGGTGACGCTGGCGTCCGAGCCGGTCGGGCTGATGCCATCGCCGGCCGCCGCGCCATTATTGTCCTGGATTTCCTCGATCGACAGGATGTCGGGCAGCTTCAGGTTGATGAGGATCGCCTGCGCCAGCGCATCGAACTTCGCCTGGCCGTCGGTCGGGTCCAGATTCTCGACGTTGAAGGTCGCGACCGTCAGCTGACGCGGATCGTCCGCGGAACTGAAAGAGGCGACTTCGCGCGCCGGCGTGTTGCTGTTGACCGCGTTGACGTCATAGCCATTGATGTCGGTGACATAGAGTTTGCGGTCGGTGAAATCGAAACCGATGATGCCGGTGACGTTGCCGATATAATCGCCCATCGTGACGTTGCCGATGCCCGTCGGCGGGGCCATCGCGAAATCGGTGAAATCGAGCTCGATGATGTCGGGATTGGTATCGCCGTCATGCACGACACGGCCGCCGTAGCGCACGTCATCGGTGATCGTCAGCGTGTCGGGCGTCGACAGCAAAGGATCGCCGCTGATCGTATAGCCGCCACGGCTGTTGATCTGGCCGGGATTGGCATGATCTTCGGAATAAGCCTGGAAGACCGGCCGGCCACCAGAGGTCGTCACGAAGCCGTCCGCCGCGCGCATGTTGGGAATCGTCACCAGCATGCTCTCGATCGTCTCGAAATAGGAGAGCGCGTAGAGCGAATAGTCGAACGTATCACCCACATCGTCGGACCCGTCGCGATAATCGGGCGTGACCGCGGTCAGGATGCCGTTGGGGATCGGGTGGTTGGAATCCAGCGTCAGCGTCGGAACCGGCTGGTTCACGGCGTCGCGGGTGATGTTGGTCGCCAGCGTCAGCACGGTGACGGGCATGTTTGAGAAACTCTGATACTCCATCACGCGCGCATAGACGGTGACCAGATCGCCGACCTGGAAGGTACCGAGGCCCGGCGTGGTGGCGCCAGCCGCCAACGTGCTCGCCCCCGCATCGTTGCTGAACATCACGAAGATGCCCTCGGACGTGCCGAGGCTCGCATCCCAGTCGCTGGTCTCCTCGGTGATATAGAAGCCGGTACGCGACCCGGTCGTATCGACCGCAGTGATCACCGCCTGCACCTTCACCAAAGTGGTCGAGGCGATGTTGAAATTGTTGATCCCGTCATTGAGGAGAACCGGGCTGAAATAGGCGCTGCCCTGGATCTCATGGATGAAGATCGGCTCGTCATTGACGATGGTGCCCACGCCCTGCCCGTCGATAATGACCGCATCGTTGGTCGGGTTGGACAGGTTCAGGAAGAAGCGCTCATTGCTTTCGCGCGTCAGGTCGCCGTTGATCGTGACCTGCACGGTCTGGCTGTTCTCGCCGGCGGTGAAATTCAGTATGCCGGAGGCCGCGAGATAGTCGCTCCCCGCCGTCGCGCTGTCGTCGGCGGTGGCATAATCGACGCTGAACGCGCCGGTGCCGCCGGTGCGGGTCACGGTGAAGGTCAGGATGGAAGTGCCGCTGTCGCCCTCGGTGACCGACACGTCGTTGACCGACACCTGGATCGGCGTGCCGTCATCGTTCACGATCGTCCCGACCCCCTGCCCGTCGCTGATGGTCGCGCCGCCCGTGGCATTGCTGAGATTCAACAGGATGGTTTCGTCCAATTCGGGCGTGGCGTCGTCATTGATGGTGACGGTCACGGTCTGGCTGACCTGGTTGGCGGCGAACGACAATGTGCCGCTGGTCGCGTCGTAATCGACGCCCGCAATCGCGGTGCCGTTGGCGGTCGCATAGTCGACGGTAAAGGCACCTGAATTGGCGTTGATGCGGGTGACCGTGAAGGTCATCGTGCCGTCCGCCTCGTTCACCGAGACATCGGACACCGAGACGAGCGGGCCGGTGGCGCCGCCGGTCGCATCGACGGTGACATTGTCGATGCCGAATTCGTCGCGATTGCCGCTGCCGGCCGAGCTGGCGTGAATCCAGCGCAGGTAGATGAACTCGCCGGCCGCGACCGACAGACCGGTCAGCGAGACCGATACTGGCTGGGTCAGCAACGTGTAATTGGTCGATGCGCCCACCGCGGGCGTCGTGAAGGCGCCGGCGGGCACGGGGATGAAGTTCACACCGTCGGTCGAATAAGCCAGCTGGAGATTGCTCTCCCGGTTGCCGGTGTTGCGATAGGTCCAGTCGAAGGCGATGTCGAAGCCGGTGACGGTGCTGCCGCTGGTATTTTCGATCCGCGCCTCGATGAAGCCATTGGACTCCAGTTCCGCGCCGGTCGGCTGCAGCAACAGGCCGGGATTGGCGGTCGGTGAATAGACGCCGGCGGTGACGGGATCGCTGTTGCCGACCGTGCCGCGCGCGAAGTCGCCCGTGGTCAGCGTGAGACCGTAAGCGGGATCGGGATTGTCGCTGAGGCCGACGACGCGCCAGATATCGGAATCGAGCTGGGCCGCGGTCGGATTGGGTGCGAAGCCGGCGGCGGTGAAGCCGGTGAAATCCTCTTCCAGCAGACGCACGCTCGTCGGCTGCGGATCGTCGGAAATGATGGTGGCGATGGCGGTCGCGTCGCTGATCGTCGCGCCGTTGGTCGCGCCGGACAGAGTGACGGTGAATTCCTCGTCCAGCTCGGGCGTCGTGTCGCCATTGATCGTGATCTGGATCGTGGCCGTCGTCTGGCCGTCGGCGAAGCTGACCAGGCCGCTGGCCGCGACATAGTCGCTGCCTGCCGTGGCCACGGCATTGCCCGGCGTGCCGCCATTGGAGGTGGCGTAGCTCACAGCGAATGGCGAGGTACCGCCGCTACGGGTCAGGGTCAGGACGAGAATCTGCGTCCCGCTGTCGCCCTCGACAATCGAGGCGTCGGCAATCGAGACGCTTCCGGCCGGCTGCGGCGGCGCATCGTCATTGATGATCGTACCGTTGCCGATCGCGTCGCTGATCGAGCCGAGCGTCGTGCCCGTCAGTTCGACCGCGAACGTTTCGGTATCCTCAAAAACCGTATCGCCGACCACCTGCAGCACGATGGTGCGCGACGTCTCGCCATCGGCGAAACTGACCACGCCCGAGAAAGCGGTGCCGCCCGCGAAATCGGCGGCATCGGCCAGCCCCGAGCCGCCCGGAGCAGTGACCACATAGCTGATGTCGGCGGCGCCATCGCTGCCGCCGCTGCGGGTGATGGTGAAGGTGAAGGCGGTCGTACCGCTATTGCCTTCGTTCAGGCTGACATCGTCGATCGCGAAGCTGCCGGGATTGTCGTCATTCTGGATCGTGCCCTGGCCCTGCGAATCGAGGACAGTTACATCCGTGCCGACTACATTGGTGACATTGACGAAAAAGGTCTCGTTCGCTTCCTGAACGAGGTCGCCATTGACCGTTACGTCGAACGTATAGCTGGTCGATCCGGCGGGAATCGTCTGACTGGTCAGGACGTGGCTGACATAGTCACTGCCCGCCTGCGCGGTGCCGTCCGCCGTCGCAATGTCGAAAGTGACGCCGCCGGCCGGGGCGGGCGCGCTGAGCGTGACTGTAAACGTGAAGGTCGTCGTGCCACTGTCGCCTTCAACCTGCGACACGTCATTGATGCTCAGGTTTATCGGAGCCGCACCGATGCTGAAGGCGGTCAGCGAGAAGGGAATGTCCGGCCCGATGCCATCGATGCTCTGGTCGCCCGTGCCGTCCTGCGTGATCCAGTTGGCCGGATTGTTGATGAGCGCCAAATAGTCGGAGAAGTTCGCCTGACCGATACGAGCGCCGTCATAGGCGCCAATGTCCATATCCGCGTCGACGGCGGCGAAATTGATGGCAGTCGTCCCCTCGACAAGCCCTGTGCCGGTCAGCACGCCGGTCGTGGTGGCGCCGGTAAAGCCGTTCGTACCGAGTGCGGCAAGAAAGGTGGTCGGCGTTGTCACATTGGTGCCGACGAAGGCGAAAATCGACTCGGCGGTGCCTCCGAAGTCGACGCTCCCCGTGGCCGTGATCGTGCCGTGAGACGTCGTGCGAGTGGCGTTGTTGTTGGCATTCTCAATGCGAACGATGGTGCCTGCCGTAACCGTGCTGGTCAGCGTCAGGGTCAGCGCGCCCTCACCGGTATTGAATGCGGTGCCGCTCCACTCATTCTCCTGAAAGTAGATGACCGTGCCCGCAGGAATATCCTCAAGCACGACGAAGGCGAGGCTGTCGGCGACATCGGCATTAAAGCCGACAAACGCGATCGAACCGGCGCTCGGGAAGGCCTGCGGCGTCGGTTCAATCGGCTCAATCGGGAAGTTGGCGGTGGCCGCTTCCGGCACCGCGATAACCTGACCGCTCGGCTCCGGCGGCAGGAAATAACTGTCGGGGGCATTGCGCTCCACCGCCGCGAAGGAACGGCCGAGTGGTCCGAAATCATAGCCGTCATCGCTCACGAAACGGCCGGAAATAAGCTGGTCGAACTTGCGCATCAATTTGCCTCCACAGCGAGCATGGTCATGCTCTTGGAAGGCAGCCGCGGACACTAGCGACTCGACCCCCCCGTACGGAAGCTAGCAGTAATTTGGCGTCATGACAGACTCGTGTCGGCGGGTAATTGAATACCCGCTGATGGAGTCATCGCTGGCTACAGCACTAAGTCGTTCGTCGGCGCGACATAAGTGGTTTCCGGCAGCGAGACGAACTCGATCGGGTGACCGTCATACAGGTCTGAGCGGATCAGCACGCCGCGGCCCGCGCCGGTCCCGGCCGGTGCGCCTGCCGTATCGCCCAGGTCGAGCGTGAGCACATCCGGGTCGGGGAGGTCGCGCATGACCAGCAGCGTATCGGCGACGCCTGACTTGTTGAGTGGCGCCTGCGGTGACGGCAGGATCACG
>ERZ761602.2619-NODE-2619-length-27528-cov-8.014778_pt1 | contig 27528 bp, 20 predicted proteins | sample MGYA00512165_ERZ761602 | MGnify/ENA primary metagenome ERZ761602 (study PRJEB28899, sample SAMN02445085) | bioreactor sludge metagenome | biome: EBPR sludge; isolation source: Thorneside wastewater treatment plant | place: Australia: Brisbane, Thorneside...
CCTGGATTCCCGCATTCGCGGGAATGACGAAAACCTATTCAGAATTGGTATTACGGCTGATCTGGCGGCCAGCCGCGTCCCGAATCACCAACCCCGAACCCCCCATCCGAAACCCCCAACCTCGACCCGACCCCCTCGTTCGGGCCAGCTCTCCTTCGACTACACCGGAGTCACCTGATGAAGATCACGACCCTTTGCCGTCTGGCCCTCCTGGGAGCGCCAGCGTTACTGATCTGGCCCGCCGCCACGGTGTGGGCCGCCGAGAATCCGCTGGTCCCGGCCACCACCCCCACCAGCGATTTCACCCTGAACGACAACGGCACCGCCTATCACCAGAAAACCGGCCTGACCTGGAAACGGTGCGCCGAGGGACAAACCTGGAGCAGCGGCGCCTGCACGGGGGCAACCCTCGGCTACACCTGGTCCCAGGCCCTGCAACGAGGGCCGGCGAACGATGGCTTCGCCGGTTTCAACGACTGGCGGTTGCCGAATCACAAAGAGCTGAGTTCCATTGTCGAACAGCGCAACTGGAATCCGGCGATCAACGCCACGGTTTTCCCCAATACGCCAGCGATTGATTTCTGGTCGGCGTCGCCGTATGTCCCCTCTGCTGACGGCGCGTGGTACGTGTACTTCGCCCATGGCAACGCCAGCGCCGTCAACGGCGGGGGCAGCTTCCTCCTCGCCGTGCGGTTGGTGCGCGGCGGACAGTATGCTTTGCTCTCTGTGACCAAGGCCGGCGGTGGCGGCGGCGCGGTGAGCAGCAACCTGCCCGGTGTGGATTGCGGCAATTTCTGCAAGGGCAGCTTCGCCAATGAGATGTACACGGCGGGACAGGTCGTCCTCACCGCCACCCCTGACGCCAACTCCACCTTCGCCAGTTGGACCAACTGCCCCAGCGCCAGCGGCGCCGAATGCACCGTGAGCAGCGCGGGCGACCGCACGGTGACCGCCACCTTTATGGACAATACGACCACCACGATCAGCAGCGACACGCCCGATCCCTCGGCGGTGGGGCAGGTAGTGACGGTGAACTACAGTGTGACCGCTGGCGCCGGCACTCCGACCGGCACGGTGACGGTGAGCGATGGGGCGGCGAGTTGCACCGGCACGGTCGCGGCGGGAACATGCAACCTCACCTTCACCAGCGCCGGAACCAAGACGCTGACCGCGACTTACGCGGGCGACAGCAATTTCAACGGCAGCGTGTCCGCCAATGAGAATCACACCGTTAACAAAGCCAACACGACCACCACGATCACCAGCGACACGCCCGATCCCTCGGCGGTCGGGCAGACGGTGGCGGTGAATTTCACCGTGGCGGCGGTGACCGTCACGGCGGCCAACGCCACCATCCAGGTTGTGAATGGGGGAGGACCCACCGGCAATGTCACGGTCAGCGACGGGACGACTGGAAATACGGCCCCACCGCGGACAATCCCGTGCCCCACTGGTACATCCTGCCCGCCAGCATTGCTGGCAACACCGCCACTTTCACCATCACCGACGGCGGTCTGGGGGATGACGATCTCGCCGCCAACGGTTCCATCGTGGACCAGGGCGGTCCCGGCGCGCCCGGCGCTGGAGACGGCGCGCCGGGGATTCCCACGCTGTCCACTTGGGGTCTGTTGCTGCTCTCGGCCCTGCTGGGGCTGCTGGGCTTCCGGCGCTCGCGCTGCCAGGTCTAAAGAAGCGGTCTCAAAATTAGCGATTGATGGTGGGAGCCGGCTTGCCGGCGATGATCCGCCCAAGCGCCCGCCAGCGGGCTCCTAACATCAATCAGGCTTTGATTTTGAGAGAACGGCTTTTGGACAACCTCTCAGTGCAGGGTGCGGGGAATCGACAACACAAAGGAGGGAATGTCGGCGTCGAAGGTCACCCCATCGTCGGCCAGCATCTGATAGCTGCCCTTCATGCTGCCGACCGCCGTTTCCAGAATCGCGCCGCTGGTGTACTGGAAGCCCTCGCCCGGCCGCAGATAGGGCTGTTCGCCGACCACGCCGTCACCGCGCACTTCCTCGACCTTGCCGTTGGCGTCGGTGATGATCCAGTGGCGGCTAAGCAGCTTGGCGGCGATGTTGCCCTGGTTCAGAACCTGGACCGTGTAGGCGAACACGTAACGGTCCCGATCCGGGTTGGATTGCTCCTCCAAAAAAAAGGCCTGCGCGGCGACGGTGATGTGGTAATGGATTTTTTTCGCCATGGGCGGTCGGTTCCGGGGCGGGGTAGGGGAAGGCAAGATCCACGGAAAGCGCGGATGCGGTTTCAGGAAGTCAGAGGCTCAGTACGCGGGTCTTGGCTTCGATGGCCGCGAGCAGATTCTCGAAGGACTGGACGAAGGCCCTGACCCCGTCGTTTTCCAACTGATCGGTGACGGCGCCCAGGTCGATGTCCAGGTCCGGCAGGGCCGCCAGTTGCGCCAGCGCCTCGTCCACGCCCCGCTCCAGGGTCGGGGCGACCGCGCCATGGTCGCGGAAGGCGGCGTAGGTGGCCGGCGGCATCGTGTTGACGGTGTCGGGGCCGATAAGGTTGTCCACGTACAGCAGATCGGGATAGGCGGGATTCTTGGTGCTGGTGCTGGCCCACAGCAGCCGCTGCGGTCGCGCCCCGGCGGCGCGCAAGGCGACGAAGCGCGGACCGTCGAAAATCTTCCGGTATTCCCGATAGGCCCATTTGGCGTTGGCGTTGGCGATTTTGCCTTGCAGCTCGGGCCGCCGCTCGGCCAGGACGGGATCGAGCGCCGTATCGATCCGGCTGACGAAGAAACTGGCGACCGAGGCGATTCGATCCAGCGGCAGACTCTGGGCCCGGCGGCGTTCCAGGCCGCGCAGGTACGCCTCGGCCACCGCGACGTAGCGCTCCACCGAAAACAGCAAGGTCACGTTGACGTTGACGCCCTCGGCGATCAGTCGCTCGACCGCGCCCAGGCCAAGCGCCGTGCCCGGCACCTTGATCATGATGTTGGGCAGCGCCAGCCGGGCGAACAGCTCGCGCGCTTCCCGCACCGTGCCGTCCACGTCGTGGGCCAGATCGGGCGACACTTCCAGGCTGACCATGCCATCCACGCCATCCGTCGCGTCATGGGTCGGGCGCAGGGCCTCGGCGGCGGCGTGGATATCCTCGATGGCCAGGGTGAAGAACAGGTCGCGGCTGGGTTGTCGGGGGTCGCGCTGGAGTTCGCGGCGCAACGCCTCGTCGTAGTCGCCGCTGCCGGCGATGGCTTTCTCGAAGATGGTGGGATTGGAGGTGATGCCGCGCAGGTCGTCCTCGGCGATCAACCGCGCCAGCATCCCGGAACTCAGCATGGAACGCTGGATATTGTCGTACCAGACGCTCTGACCGGCGGCGTTCAGGAGGCGCAGGGGATTGGCTTGGGGCATGGAGTCTTCCTCGATCGGCGGCGAAGTGGTTGACGAATTGTAGCAATTCTCAAGCGCGCGGCGGCAAAACCAACCGAACAAGTCGGCAAGGCGAGCAGCCCACCCACTCGCCTTGCCACGCCCGGTGAACTTGAACATGCCCACCCCAATCGGGATTCGCCGCAACCCATCCGCCGAACACGCCGGGTTTCCAGGTGTCGATCCTACAATCCTCTTCCCAAACCCCATGCCCCGCTGCCCTGAGCCTGCCGATGACCACCCCGTCTCCCTCTCACTATCTGCTGGCGATCACCGGCATGAGTTGCGCCGGTTGCGTCGCCGCCGTGGAAACCGCCCTGCGCGCCGCGCCCGGCGTGGCCGAGGCTCGCGTCAATTTCGCCGATCGCACCGCCCAGGTCATGGGAAGCGCGCCCGTGGCGACGCTGGTTCAGGCGGTGCGGGCCGCCGGCTACGATGCCGTCGAGCTGCGCGACGAAGCCAGCGCCGAAGCCGAGCGCGAAGCCGCCGAGCAGGCGCACTACCGACGGCTGATTCGCAATACGGTCGTCGCCGGCGTGCTGGCCACGCCGCTGATGGTGGGAGAAATGGCCGGCTGGCTGCCGGTGCTGGCCACGCCCGCCGGCCAGACCTTCTGGACTGCCGCCGGCCTGCTGACTCTGGCGGTGATGGTTCACAGCGGCGGCCACTTCTTCGCCGGGGCCTGGCGCCAGTTCCGCCACCGCAACGCCAACATGGACACCCTGATCGCCCTGGGGACGGGCTCCGCCTGGTTCTATTCCATGCTGGTGGCCCTGTTCCCCGCCAGCGTGCCCAGTCTGGCCCACCATGCCTATTTCGAGGCGGCGGTCACCATCATTGCCCTGGTCAATCTCGGCTCCGCTTTGGAAAGCCGGGCGCGCGGCAAGACCTCCGCCGCCATCCGCCGCCTGCTCGGTCTGCAACCGAAAACCGCCCGACTGATCGAGGGCGACCAGGAGCGCGACGTTCCCATCGCCACTCTCGGCGTCGGCGCCCTGATCCGGGTGCGGCCGGGCGAGAGGATTCCGGTGGACGGCGAACTGGTCGCCGGTCAGTCCACCGTCGACGAGGCCATGCTCACCGGCGAACCGCTGCCGGTGCCCAAACGCGTCGGCGATTCGGTCACCGGCGGCGCGGTGAACCAGGGGGGCGGCTTCGTATTTCGCGCCACCCGGGTCGGGGCCGACACGGTGCTGGCCCACATCATCGCCAGCGTGCGCCAGGCCCAAAACAGCAAGCCACCGATTGGCCGGCTGGCCGACCGGGTGGCTGCCGTGTTCGTGCCCTCGGTACTGATCGTGGCGGTGCTGACCGCACTGACCTGGTTCAACTTCGGCCCCGAACCGCGGGCGGGCTACATGCTGGTCACGGCGCTGACCGTGCTGATCATCGCCTGTCCCTGCGCGCTGGGGTTGGCCACCCCGATCTCGATCATGGTCGGGGTCGGCAAGGCCGCCGAACACGGCATCCTGATCCGCGACGGCGCGGCGCTGCAACGGGCCGGCCAATTGACGACCATCGTGCTGGACAAGACCGGCACCGTCACCACCGGCCGGCCCACCGTGACCGCCGTGGCGACCGCGCCGGAATTCGAGGAAACGGAGGTGTTTCGGCTGGCGGCCGGACTGGAAGCCGGTTCCGAGCATCCGCTGGCCCAGGCCATCGTGAACGCCGCCCGCGAGCGGGACCTGGCCGTTCCCCCGGCGGAGCGGTTCGAAGCCGTCGCCGGCCAGGGAACCCGTGGCAGGGTGGCCGGCCGGGCGTTGCTGGTCGGCAATCATCGCCTGCTGGAGGAGCAAGGGATCGACGCCGCGCCACTGCGTGCCGAGGCGGAGCGCTGGGCCGCCCAGGGCCGGACGCCGGTGTTCGTGGCGGTCGATGGTCGGCCCGCCGGCCTGCTGGCCATCGCCGATCCACCCAAGCCGGATTCGGCCGCCGCCATCGCGCGTCTGCGCGGGTTGGGCTTGCGTGTGGCGCTGCTGACGGGCGACCACGCCGCCACCGCCCGAGCAATCGCCGCCCAGGTGGGCATCGAGGCCGTGTTCGCCGAGGCGCTGCCCACCGCCAAGGCCGACATCGTCGCCAAGCTGCAAGCCGAGGGCGCGGTGGTCGGCATGGTCGGGGACGGGATCAACGACGCGCCGGCCCTGGCCCTGGCCGATATCGGTCTGGCCATGGGCGGTGGAACCGACATCGCCATCGAAAGCGCCGGCATCACCCTGGCGCGCGGCTCCCTGCATGGCGTCGCCGACGCCATCGCCATTTCCCGCGCCACCCTGGGCAACATTCGGCAGAATTTGGTTGGCGCTTTCCTTTATAATATCCTGGGAATTCCGCTGGCGGCGGGCGCGCTCTACCCGGTGACCGGGTTGTTGCTCGACCCCATGCTGGCCGGCGCCGCCATGGCCCTGTCGTCCTTCACCGTCGTCAGCAACGCCAACCGGCTGCGAGGTTTTCAGCCTCCTCACCCCTGATCGCCCCCTTTCAGGGACAGCGGAGAGAGTAAACGACGAGGAAATTCTCAATGACCGCCCTGCTCGTCAACCTTGCTGGACTGGGCTTGATCGGCCTGATCGTCTGGTGGTTCTGGATCGCCCGTCCGTGAAGCCGTCACCCCTTCCCACAACCTCCCTGCTGGGCCGTCTGGGGCTGGTCTTGACGTCCACCGTGGCGGTCGTGGCCGGTTTCGCCATTGCCTCTCTGCTGTTCACCGTTCTGGTGGTGGCGGGTCTGGGGTTCGCCGGCTGGCTATGGTGGCGGCTGCGCCGGCTGGCGCGACAGGCGCAACGCGCCGCTCCCACCGTCATCGAAGGAGAATTCACGGTCGCGCCCGACCATCCCGCGTTGGAGGCTCGAACCGCCCCCCGCCCGGAGCCGCCCCCCGCTCTCACTCGCGGAAATCGCCGTGTGCCCCGATCTCGCCGCTGATCGGCGCCCGCGCGACCTCCGCGACGAGCAGGTCGAACTGCTGTACGCGCAGGCTCCGTTGGGAATCATGGCCAGTCTGCTCATCGCTCCACTGCTGGTGTTGACGCTGTGGAACGCCCTGCCGTGGGCGGTCCTGCTCGGGTGGCTGCTGGCGCTGAAGATCACCGTCCTGATTCGGCTGGCCCTGATCGTGGCTTTTCGGCGCCGCGCCGTTCCGGACCCCGCCGCCGAACGCTGGACTACCCGCTACACATGGGCCTGCGCCGCCAGTGGCGTCTGCTGGGGCGGCTGTGTCGTCCTGCTGGCCTTTTCGCCATCGCGGGTCCACGACGCCTTCATCGCCCTGATCCTGGGCGGCATGCTCATGGGCGGCGTGTTCACCATGAGTTCGATCCTGCGTGCTTACGTCGCTTACGCCCTGCCCCTCGGGCTGCCGCCGGTGCTCTGGCTACTGCTGCGCGACGATCCAACGCATGCCGCCATGGGCGCCGCCGGCATGCTTTACCTTCTGGTGGGGCTGGCGACCGCCCAGCGATTCCACCGGACGCTCGCTCGTTCGCTGCGGCTGGCCACGGAAAACCTGAAGCTGGCCCAGTCCTGCGCCAAGGCCAGGGAACAGGCCGAGGCCACCAACCAGCAACTGGCCGATCAGCAGGCGGCGCTGCGCGACAGCGTGGCCGCCATGCGCCAGTTGTACGAGGTGATCTCCGTTCCACGCCGCCATGCCAGGGATCGAATTCAGGCCATCCTGGCGATGGGTTGCCAGCGTTTCGGCCTGACGATCGGCATCCTGTGCCACATCGAGGGCGAACGCTACGAAGTCGTCCATGTCCTGGCGCCTGGGGGCGAAGTCGCTCAAGGCGACGCGCTCGCCCTGAGCAACACCTACTGCCAGGATACCCTGCGCGCCCGAACATGTTTGGGTTTCGAGCACGCCTCGTCCGGCCCCTGGCGCCAGCATCCGTGCTATCGGAAGTTCGGGCTGGAAGCCTATCTGGGGGTTCCGGTCTGGGTCGGCGATCAACTGTATGGCACGTTGAACTTTTCCGACTTCAAACCGCGGGCGACGCCGTTCACCACCGTGGATCGCGAACTGATCCAGATCATGGCCCAGTGGGTCGGCGGCGTCCTGGAGCAGGAGCGCATGGCCGAGGCCGCGCGCCGCCAGCAGGCCCTGCTGGCCCACGCCTCGCGCCTCAACACCCTGGGCGAAATGGCGTCCAGCCTGGTTCACGAGATCAACCAACCCATCACCGCCATCGCCCTGTACGCCGAAGCGGGGTTGACCCGCGCGCGCAACGAGGCGCTGGACGTCGCCGAGGCGCGCGACGCCCTGGAAAAGATCGCCGCCCAAGGCGCCCGATCCCAGGCCATCATTCACCGGATCCGTCATTTTGCGCGCCAGACGAAACCCCAATACACCGTGGTTCGGCTGAACGACGTGTTCGAGGACATCGCCGACTTCCTGGACCTGGAGGCCCGGCGCCACCGGATCGAGCTTCGTTACGACATCGCGCCGGATTTGCCGCGGGTGTTGGTCGATGTCCTGCAAGTGCAACAAGTGATTTTGAACCTGGTTCGCAACGCCATGGACGCCATGAGCGCCAACCCGGAACAGGAGGGCGGCGTCGTGACGATCGCCGCCCGCGCCGACTTGAGGGAGGTCAGGATCGCGGTCCAGGATTCCGGACCCGGTTTGGCGCCGGAGGTGCTCGCTTGCCTGCCGCGACTCTTCCTCACCACCAAGCCCGACGGGCTTGGCCTGGGACTGTCGATCAGCCAATCCATCGTCGAGGCGCACGGCGGCCGGCTGTGGGCGACGCCCAACACCGGCCCCGGCGTCACCTTCCACTTCACCCTGCCCGTCGCCACCGTATCCAAGGACGCGACCGAACCCCTGCCCATCGAGGCAGGGTAGCGAGCCAGCACCGCCATGAGCCTTTTCCGGTCCGTCCTTGCGCAAATCATCGGTATCGTCGACACCGCCTCGAACCGGGACGAAGCGCAACCGCCCCGCGCCAACGACGAACTGGAACAACGAGTTCGGACCCGCACCGCGGAACTGATGGCCGCCAACCATGCGTTGGAAGCGCAAATCGCCGCCTGCGTCCAGGTGGAATGCGCCCTGCGTGACAGCGAGGAACGGTTTCGTCAACTGACCGAGCACATCCGGGAAGTATTCTGGGTGTACGGGGTCGCGGAAGAACGGTTGCTTTACGTCAGTCCCGCCTATGAGGAGATCTGGGGGCATCCCGCGCAGAGTTTGCTGGATCGACCGCTGGAATGGATCGAGTCCGTCCATCCCGACGATCGGCCGCAAGTCCGCGCGGCCCACCTTGAAAAACTGGAGTCGGGCGTGTTCGACCAGGAATATCGAATCATTCGGCCGGATGGCGCGGTGCGCTGGATCTGGGACCGGGGTTTTCCCATCCGCGATCTTGTCGGTCACGTTTACCGTATCGCCGGGCTGGCCGAGGACATCACCCTGCGCAAACTGGCCGAGGACCAATTGCGCCGGCAGCAGGTGGAGCTGGCCAAGACTTCGCGACTCAGCCTGGCGGTGGAAATGGCCTCTACCCTGGCCCATGAGATCAATCAACCCCTGGCGGCGATCGTCGCTTATGCCCAGGCCTGTCTGGGCCTGGTGCGCAAGGATCGGATCGACCCCCGGGCGCTGACCGGCGCGCTCGAGGAGGTCGTCAACCAGGGGTTGCGGGCCGGTGGCATCATCCGCCACCTGCGCGATCTGGTGCGCAAGCATCCGGCCGTCCAGACCGCGCTTCGCTTGAACGCCCTGATTCACGCCGTGATCCATTACATGCAACTGGAACTGCGCCAGGCGGGGGTGGCGTTGCGCCTGGAACTGGCGGACTCCTTGCCAATGGTTCTGGCCGACGACATTCAAGTGCAACTGGTGGTGCTCTATCTGATTCGCAACGCCATCGAGGCGATGAGCGAAACCGACGCGGAACCACGCGAGCTGACCCTGCGCACGACCCTCGACGATCCATTCACTGTGCGGATCACAGTGCGCGACACCGGGCGGGGGCTTGGCGAGGAAGCGGCCCAGCGACTGTTCCAGCCCTTCTTCACCACCAAGCCCGACGGCATGGGCATGAGCCTGTCGGTCAGCCGCTCGATCATCGAATCGCAGGGCGGGCGGCTCTGGGCAACGACGAATCCCGATCGCGGCCTTTCCTTTCATTTCACCCTGCCGGTCCACTCCGGGCACGAATCCTTGCCCGCCCCATGAACGCCGATCCCACGATTTTAGTCGTCGACGACGATCAGGCGGTGCGCGAAGCCATCAGCCTGCTGCTGCGCGCCGATGGCCTGGCGGTGGCCACCTTCGCCAGCGCCGCCGCGTTTCTGGAGTCCACCGCCGCCCAGCAGCCCGGTTGTCTGGTGCTGGACGTGCGGATGCCGGGCATGAGTGGTCTGGATCTGCAAAAACAGCTTCGGGCGCGCGGCTTCCGCCTCCCGATCCTGTTCATGACCGGCCACGGCGATGTGCCCATGGCGATTCGAGCGATGAAGGCGGGAGCCTTCGATTTTCTGGAAAAGCCGTTTCAGGGCGAGCTGTTGCTGGAGCGGGTGCGGGAGGCGCTCGCCCTGGACGCCCGCCAGCGCGCGCGTCAGGAACGGCGCGCCGAAGCTGCGGCGCGCCTGGCCCTGCTGTCGCCGCGCGAGTGGGAGGTGCTGGACCGGGTCGCGGCCGGGCAATACAACAAGGTGATCGCCGCCGAACTCGGGATCAGTCTGTCCACGGTCGAGATTCACCGCAAGCGGGTGATGGAGAAGCTTCAGGCCGAATCGTTGTCGGGCCTGATCCGAACACTGGCGCTGGCGAACGATGGGGAATAGCGCCGGGCGGGCGTCAAGCCCGGCGGCGTTCCACGAAGGCTCGCAACGCTGTCGTCGCTTCCGGCGCATTCAAAAGTTCGATGAAATGGCGGCCTTCCAGCGCCATGGTTTCCCGCAGGGCTTCAGCCTCGTTACGCTTGAGCAGTGTTTTAGCCAGGCGCACCGCCGCCGCCGGTTGTCGGGCCAGCCGCCGCGCCCGGACCATGGCCAGCTCCAGGGTCGCGTCCGCGTCGGCGCCGATGCCGTTGATCAGGCCCCATTCCAGCGCCTGCTCGGCGCTGAACGGTTCGCCCAGCAGCAACAGCTCCGCCGCCCGCGGGTGACCGATCCGGCGCGGCAGCAGCAGGCTGGAGCCGCCTTCCGGGCACAGTCCCAAACTCACGAACGGCATCGTCAGGGTCGTCCCAGCCCGAACGTACACCAGATCGCAGTGCAGCAGCATCGTCACCCCGATGCCGATCGCCAGGCCGTTCACCGCCGCGACCAGCGGCTTTTCGATCTGGCGCAGCGCCGTCAGGAATCGAAAGACCGGGCTGTCCTCGCCGGCCGGCGGCGCCGCCAGGAAGTCGGCGATATCGTTGCCGCTGCTGAAACTGTCGCCGCCGCCGGTCAGCACCACCGCCCGAACGGTGGCGTCTTCCGTCGCTTCGTTCAAGGTGGCGGTCAACGCCGCGTACATCGCCAACGTCAAGGCGTTCTTCTTGTCGGGGCGGTGAATGCGAACCCGCAAGACCCCTTCTTCCCGTTCGGTTAAAATCTCTGGCGTACTCACTCCGATTTCCTCGCTGGATAGTGACGGTAAACTCCCGATAGCCCCGCGTCGCCGACCCACTGACGGATCGCGCGGCGTCGACCCCACGAAAGCGCAGGCGCCGCCATGACCATTGCCCAAAGCGCGTTGCTGACCGATCTGTATCAGCTCACCATGCTCCAGACTTATCACGCGGAGCGCATGAACGAAACGGCCGTGTTCGAGCTGTTCGCGCGCCGCCTGCCGCCGCAGCGAGGGTTTCTGCTGGCCGCCGGCCTGGAACAGGCGCTGGATTACCTGGAGAACCTGCGTTTCACCCCCGAGGAGCGGGACTGGCTGGCCGGCGCCGGCCGCTTCAGCCTCGACTTCGTCGAAACGCTGGCCGACTTCCGGTTTACCGGCGCGGTCCATGCGCTACCCGAAGGGACGGTGTTTTTCGCCAACGAACCGGTCCTGCGCGTCACCGCGCCGCTGCCGCAGGCGCAGTTGGTGGAAAGCCGGCTGATCAACCTGCTGCATTACCAGACCCTGGTCGCGTCCAAGGCCGCCCGCTGCGTGCTGGCGGCGTCCGGCAAGCTGCTGGTGGATTTTGGTCTGCGTCGCGCCCACGGCGGGGAAGCGGCGCTGTTGGCGGCGCGGGCCAGTTACCTGGCCGGCTTCGCTGGCACCGCCACCGTCCAGGCCGGGATGCGGTTCGACATTCCGCTCTTCGGCACCATGGCGCATTCGCTGATTCAGGCCCACGACCGCGAAGAGGACGCTTTCGAACACTTCGCCGCCGCCCAGCCCGGCAATGTGACCCTGTTGCTCGACACCTACGACACCGAGGCCGCCGCTCACACGCTGGTGAAACTCGCGCCCCGCCTGCGCGCGCGCGGCATCGCCATCCGGGGCGTGCGAATCGACAGCGGCGATCTGGCCGAGCACGCCCGGCGGGTGCGGCGCATTCTCGACGACGGGGATCTGCGCCAGGTCACCATTTTCGGCAGCGGCGATCTCGACGAACACCGCATCCGTGAGTTACTGGCTGATGGAGCGCCATTCGATGGCTTCGGCGTCGGCACCCGGCTGGACGCCTCCACCGACGCGCCCACGCTGGACATGGTCTACAAGCTGCAAGAATACGCCGGTCAGCCCCGGCGCAAACGGTCCGAGGGCAAGGCCACCTGGCCGGGTCGCAAGCAGGTGTACCGGCGGACGGCGGAAGGAATTTTCGCCGGCGATAGCCTTGGCCTGGAGCATTGCCCCCGGCCGGGCGAATCGCTGCTGACGCCGGTGATGGCGCAGGGCCGGCGGCTGCGAGCGCCGGAGCCACTGAACGCGATCCGCGAACGAGTTCGGGCGCAACTGGCGGCCTTGCCCGCCGCCTTGCGCGCCGGCGAAACCGCGCCGCCCTATCCGGTGGAGGTCGCGCCCGAGTTGCGAGAACTGACCGAGCAACTGGACCGGAAGCCGCACTGACCCCATGCGCGCCCTGTTCGAGCTGTTCCTCGATATCTGCCTGCTGCGCCGGGGGCCGCAGGACGTACCCGCCGGGATGGCGTTGCTGAAACTGTGCCTGTTGGGCTATGGACTGTCCGGGCTGGCGGTACTGCTGTTGAGTACGCCGGCGCCGGTGGCGATTCTGCAAATCCTGCTGGATTTGGTGTTGCTGGCTGGACTGCTGCATCTGGCGCTGCTGGCGCGGCGGCATCCCCGGCGCTTCGAACAGACCCTGAGCGCCCTGACCGGGACCGGTATGCTGATGGGCCTGCTGGCGCTGCCGATGATGGTCTGGATCGTCCGCCAGGGACCGAACGGCGATACGCAACTGCCGGTGCTGTTGTTGCTGGGATTGATGGCGTGGAGCATCACGGTCATGGCTCACATCCTGCGCCAGGCGCTCGATATCCCCGTCTGGGCCGGCGCGCTGGGCGCGCTCGGTTACACTTTCTTGTCCTGGATGCTGACCGGCTGGATTGGCGCTTAGGGTGGGTGGTGCTTCAGGTGTGGGGCCATCCACATCGGGAACGTCGCCGCGCATCTCGACAACTGACGGACCCATGGGGTAGGGGGGTAGCGCCGTTGATCTGTCTGGACCAACCTTGACGGTCGCCCGCCGCTTCAAGCCGGTTCGTGGACGATTTCGCCCAGGCCCGCGCGCCGCAGGGCGTCGTCGAGCAACTGACGGACCTGGCGGGCGGTGTCCAGCGCCAACGCTTGCCGGGACAGCTCGCAAGCTTCATCCCGGCTGAAGCTGCGGATGGCCCATTTGACCCGCGGCACGCTGACGGTGCTGGCGCTCAAACTGTCCACCCCCATCCCCAGCAACAGTACGGCGGCGCCGGGATCGGCCGCCAGTTCCCCGCACAGATTCACCGGCCGACCGGCGCGGCGCCCGCTTTCAAGGATGTGGGCGATGGTTTTCAGCATCGCCGGGTGCAGGCTGTCGTACAGAGCGGCGACCCGGGCGTTGTCGCGGTCCACCGCCAGCAGGTATTGGGTCAGGTCGTTGGTGCCCACCGAGAGATAATCCACTCGTCGGGCCAATTGCTCGGCCTGCCAGGCAGCGGAGGGCACTTCGATCATCACCCCGACTTGCGGGGGGGTCGTGGCGTGACCATCCTCGCGCAATTCCCGGTCGGCGCGCGCCAGCAGCCGCAATGCCTCGTCCACTTCCTCCACGGTGGTGATCATCGGGAACAGGATTCGTAGATTGCCCAGCCCGGCGTTGGCTCGCAGCATGGCGCGCAATTGGGTCAGGAAAATGTCCGGGTGATCCAGGGTGAAGCGCATCCCGCGCCAGCCCAGGAACGGATTGTTTTCCTCGATGGCGAAGTACGGCAGGGTCTTGTCGCCGCCGATGTCCAGGGTGCGCATCACCACCGGCCGGGGCGCGAAGGCGGCGAGCATCGGTCGGTAAAGCTGAAGTTGCTCTTCCTCGCTGGGAAACGATTCGCGCACCATGAAGGCGAATTCGGTGCGGTACAGGCCGATGCCCTCGGCGCCGACCGCGCGGGCGGCGGCGATATCGGTGGGCAAGCCGGCCTTGGCGTAGAGCGGAATCGGGTAGCCGTCCCGGGTTTCGGCGGGCAGGTCGCGCAGTTCGCCCAGTTCGGCGGACAGTTCGGCGTCGGCGGTCATCAGCCGCTGGTACTCGACGCGGGTGGTCGGGTCCGGGTTGAGGTAAACGTGGCCCCGATAACCGTCCACGATGATCTCGCCGCCCTCGAACCGGCCCAGCGGCCGGTCGCCCAGGCCCATCACCGCCGGAATACCCATGGCTCGCGCCAGCAGGGCAACATGGGACAGAGCCGAGCCGCGCAGGCAGACGATACCAGCCAATTGTTCCGGTGGCACCGCCGCCAGATGCGCCACGCTCATCTCCTCGGCCACCAACACGCACCGGTCGGTTGCCGGCTCCAAGGAAAGGTGGGGGGCAGCGCGCAGACAATGCAGCACCCGCCGGCCCAGGTCGTGGATATCCTCGGCCCGGGCGCTGAGATAAGGATCCTCAGCTTGCTCCAACAATCGAACCCGGGCCAGCACGGCATCGCGCCAAGCGGCCGGCGCCCAGTGTCCGGCCCGAATGCTGGCAAGCGCGTCCTCAATCAGGCTATCGCTGCCGAGCAGCATCCGGTGGACCGTGAACAGCGCCTGCTCGGTGGGTGGCAGCAGCGGTGCCAGCCGGTCGCTGGCCACGCGCAACTCCTCCTCGACGGCGGCGATGGCGGCGCGGAGGGCCGCTTCCTCGGTGGCGAGGTTTCCAGCCGGACGATCCGGTACGTCGTCGAGGTCGGCCAGCAGATGAGGCACGGTGACGATCCCCATCGCCACGCCCGGAGCACCGGATACGCCACGCAGGGCGCGGGCTCCGGTAGTCAGCGGGTTGAGCAGTTCCTGGGTGGCGCCGCTGAGAATGGCGTGATTGAGGATGCTGGCCAGCTGCGCGGCGATGGTGACCAGAAAATCCACTTCGTCCGGCTGGAACTGACGCACGGCGACATCCTGGACCAACAGCACGCCCAGCACCCGACGGTATTGGATCAGCGGGACGCCCAGGAAAGCATGGTAAGCCTCCTCGCAGACCTCGCACACCGGGCGGAAGCGGGGATGGCGCGGCGCGTCCTCCAGATTGATCGGTTCCTGGCGTTCGGCGACCAGACCGACCAGTCCTTCCCCATGGTTGAGCCGGACCTGGCCGACCGCCTGGGGATTCAGGCCGACGGTGGCCATCAGCACATGGTTCCGATTGTCCTCGTCGGCCAGATAAACGGTGCAGGCCGCCACCCGCATCGTGTCCCGAATCCGATTGACCGTGATCGCCAGCGCGCTGGGCAAGTCCGGCGCGGCGTTGACTTCTTGGACGATACGGCGCAGGGTTTTGAGCATGAAGCGAGATTCCTTCCATCTGGAAATTTTTTGAAGCGTAAGGCAAGCCATCATCCCGATGAGGGGTAATAGCGCCGAATAACGCAACGCGATCGGCAAGTGGTGCATGGTGGCTACTTGGGCGGCCTCGATCAGTGGATACAGGTTAGGGCGGCCCTTCGCCCAATGGTTCGTCCGGCATGACGGACGGAAGCCAAGTAGAATATAACGACTCCAAGTTACCTCAAGAAGAAGCAAGGTATGAGCGGTCCAACTCAGTTGACCAATGACCCGGCGCGGGTCGGTCGTCTGTTGCGGTTGGCGACCTACGCCTCGGTGACCACCGCCACGGTATTGATCGCCGGCAAGCTGGCGGCGGCGCTGATGACCGGATCGGTCAGCGTGCTGGCCTCGCTGGTGGATTCGATGATGGACGTAGCGGCGTCCCTGATCAATCTGCTGGCGGTACATTATTCCCTGCAACCGCCCGACCGCGAGCACCGGTTCGGCCATGGCAAGGCCGAGCCACTGGCCGGTCTGGTCCAGGCGGCGTTTATCGCCGGCTCGGCGGCGTTCCTGATCCTGCACGCGGTGGATCGGTTGCTGCACCCACAACCGCTGAACGACGCTCTGATCGGTGTTGGCATGTTGCTGTTCTCCATCGTCGCCACGGTGGTGCTGCTGGCGTTTCAGCATCATGTGATCCGCCGCACCCAGTCGACGGCGATTCGGGCCGACGCGCTGCATTACGCCACCGACCTGCTGACCAACGCCGCCACCATTCTGGCGCTGGGCCTGGCGATGTTGGGCTGGCCGTTCGCCGATCCGGTTTTCGCCATCGGCATCGCGCTGTACATTCTCTACAGCGCCGGCCACATCGGCCACGAGGCGGTGCAATTGCTGATGGATCACGAACTGCCGCCCGAAGTCCAGGCGCGCGTCAAGGAGATCGTGCACAGGCACGGGCAGGCGCGCGGGGTTCACGATGTTCGGACCCGCCGTTCGGGACAAACCTACTTCATTCAGTTGCATCTGATGCTGGACGACCAGATGCCTCTGGTGGAGGCGCACCGGATCGCCGACGAGGTGGAAGCAGCGATCGTGGCGGCTTTTCCCAACGCGGACGTGCTGATTCACGAGGACCCGGCCAGCGAGCCACCGCCGCGACCGTTGCCGGCATAGCGCGTGGGCAGCTTGGAAGTGGAAACCGGTGGTGGGAAGGCGGGGTGTGATGAGAAGTGGCGGAGAGGGTGGGATTCGAACCCACGGACCCTCGCGGGTCAACGGTTTTCAAGACCGTCGCAATCGACCGCTCTGCCACCTCTCCGAATGGCGTTGGATTGTAGCCGGCCCTCCCTGGCCACGCCAGCTTCAGGGCTGGCGAATTAGCGCTGGAGTTGAAGCGGTTGATAGGTCCCGACGGGCGGTTCCGCGCCTTCGGCAGTAGCTGCGGGGAGCATGGGGAAGATGGCCATCGGCGTTGCCTCGGTGTCCGCCTGAAGGGGAGTCGCCTCGGCGGAAGACGGGCAAGAGACCGTTCCGAACTTGTTGACCAGCGAATTGCCTTCGACATCGAGCTGGAACCGGTAACAGCCGTTGGCGGCCATGGTAACCGATCCCGACCCTGAAGAGTTGCCACAGGCGGAAGAGGCTTGAGCGGTGAAATTCTTGGTGCCGGGCGTGGTGCTGGCGAAGCTTTCGACCGAGGAAGCACCGGTGCAGGAATTGGATACGGATTGCCTGGTGACTCCGTCGACCGTTACTGAGTAGGTGCTGGTAAACACTTGGCCACTGCTGTTCCTGCAGCAAGTATTGTTGTAGGAGTTCCACCGCGCGGTTCCCCCGCCCCCGCCCCCGCCGGGATTGATGGCCCCCGCGAAGCTGATGTTCCCCTGGACGAAGACTTGCAGGATGATGGTGCCGTTGGCCTCGGTGGGTAAATTGGTCAAGTCGAATTTACCAAACGGCAGACTGGCCGTGCCGCCCTCGCAGCGCAGCGACCCCGCCCCGCAGGTGAACATGCAGCGGCCACTGGCCAGCGCCAGGGCGCAGGCGGCATTTCCCTGCGAGTTCAGCGCGGTTCCGGTGATCCGATAGAGGCCGCCGCCCAGCGCCGTCACGGATTCCACGGTGGCGCCCGCCTGTTGCGCCAGCACGGGTGTCGTTGTGGCGAGGAGCATTAAGGGAGCGATGAATAGCTTTGCCGATGCGCCGACAGTTCGGTAAGACATGGTTCCTCTCCTGTTTTGAGATGGAATTAAGAAAATAACGACCTGATCCCGATGCCTTCCGTGGACTCCTAAAAACTCTTTCTTATGAGAGTATAATCGCAAAAAATCATCTCTCCGTCACGCGGACCCGCGAAGCGCGCGCTCGCTGGACCAAGGGCGCATCCAGGCATTGAAATTAGATAACGCAATGACAAATGGTGGAATTTAACCCGGAAGCGCCTGTTGACATCGTAATCCCGGTCTATCAGGGATTGGCGGTTACCCGTCGCTGTCTGGATAGCGTGTTCAGCCACCGGCAACGATGCCCTCATGAAGTCATCGTCATCGACGACGCCAGTCCGGAGCCGGAACTGACGGATTATCTGAACGAACTGGCCGAAACCGGGCGTCTCACCCTGCTGCGCAATTCCGCCAATCAAGGCTTTGTGGTGACCGCCAACCGCGGTCTGGCCCTGCACCCGGATCGTGACGTGGTGTTGCTCAACAGCGATACCGAGGTCAACGGCGACTGGCTGGATCGGCTGGCGCGCTGTGCCTATGCCGACGCCACGACCGGGACGGTCACGCCGTTTTCCAATAACGCCACCATCTGCAGTTACCCGCGCTTCTGCGAGATCAACGAACTGCCGCCTGGGCTGTCGCTGGCGGCGACCGATGCCCTGTTCCAGCGCGTCAACGCCGGGCGCTGGCTGGAAATTCCCACGGCGGTCGGTTTCTGCATGTATATCCGCCGCGATTGCCTGCGCGCGGTCGGCGGCTTCGACGAGCACACCTTCGGATCGGGATACGGCGAGGAAAACGATTTTTGCATGAGAGCGGCCAAGGCGGGCTGGCGCCACGCGCTCTGCGCGGATACCTACGTCTATCACATCGGCGGCGTCAGTTTCGGCGAGCGGCAGGATCAACTGCGGACCCAGGCCAGAGCGGCCCTGACCGCGTTGCATCCCGATTATGATGACCGGATCCGGGCTTTCGCCTGGCGGGATCCCGCCAAGCCCTTGCGGGTGGCCGTGGACTGGGAGCGCGCGTTGCTGGCGCCCGAACATGCCTTGCACGTTCTGCGCGAGCGCGAGGAATTGCTCGCGCGACTGCGGCGAGAGCGCGATGAGGCGCTTGCGCGCGAGCAACGGACCATCGCCACGCTGGAACACGCATTCCGAGCCGCCGAGGCGCTCTTGTTCCAGACTCGGGACGAATTGCGCCAGCGCGACCAAGTGCTCGCCGAGGCGCAGCGCCATGTCCAGGAGCGGGAAACCGATGTCGCCCTGCTGACGAATCAGGTGCGCTCGGCACAAGACGATCTGATGCAGGCCATGCGGCAACTTGAAGATTTGCACGAGCGGAATCGTGAACTGGCGGCGGAATTGGAAACGTTGCGTGCGCGAAACCTTGATCTGACGGCGCAACTCGACGAGATTTTTTCTTCCAGAACCTGGCGCTACACGAAGTTTCTCAGAAAATCATGAATCCAACCATGCACTTGTTCACCAGCATCACCGCCAATTATCTGCCCAAGGCGCGGGTGCTGGCCCAGTCAGCCAAGCGCCAGACGGCCGATATCCGCTTTCATCTGTTGTTGTGCGACGACTATCCACCGGAAGCCGATCCCAACGCCGAGCCGTTCAACTCGATCATCAACGTAACGGAGCTACCAATTCCAGATCAAGAAGCCTGGTTGTTCGGCCACACCGTGGTGGAGATGTGCACCGCAGTCAAGGCGCTTGGCTTTCTGGAAATCGCGCGTCGGTTCGCCGCCGAAAAAATCTTCTACTTCGATCCGGACATCGTGATCTTGTCCGGCCTCGATGAACTGATCGAACGACTGGACCAGCGCAGCATTCTGTTGACGCCTCACTTGAGCGAACCGGAGCAGGGGTTGGACGCGATCGTGGACAACGAAATCGCCAGCCTAAAGCACGGAGTATTCAATCTGGGTTTCCTTGGCGTGCGAACCAGCGCCGAAGGGTTGCGTTTCCTGAACTGGTGGGCCGAACGACTGCATCATTTCTGCCACGACGACATCGCCGGCGGGTTGTTCACCGACCAGCGCTGGCTGGACCTGGCTCCCGTCTTCTTCGAGGATATCGCCATCCTGCGCGAGCCGATTTACAACGTCGCCACCTGGAACCTTACCCACCGTCCGGTCGCGGGCTCGCTGGAACGGGGTTTCACCATCAACGGCGAGCCACTCAGCTTCTACCATTTCTCCGGCTTCGACAGCGGCGCCCAGGAAGTCATGCTGAAGAAGTACGCCGCCACCGATTCGGTGTTGTTCGACCTGCGCCGCTGGTACATCGCCGAATGCCAGCGCCTGGGCCAGGAGGAACTGGGCAGTCGCCGTTGTCGCTACGACACCTTCGACAACGGCGAACGTATTGCCCGGGCACAGCGGATTCTCTACCGCTCCCGCCTGGATTTGCAGCGGGCCTTTCCCCATCCCTTCCGGGCCGAGGGTCATTCCTATTACCATTGGCACCAGCTCAATACCAAGAGTGCCGATGCGAGCGACGAGGTGTTGGAAACCGAGGCGACGTTGCGCGCTCAATTGAGCGATGCCCGTCGCGAACTGGACTTGATCCAGCGCTCCCGCAGTTGGCGGCTGGCTCGGACGTTCGCCCGGTTGCGCAATCTGTTTCGCTAGCGTCGCTGGTTGACGGGCGCCATCGATGCGCGATGGCGAAGCAGGATGCCTATTCCAAAAAACAGTATTAAATCAGCGTGATGGCGTCCGAAGCCATGGCCGATGCCAACTAGCCTGGTCGTGGCGCCCTTTCCTAAAATCCCTAATCATCGCGGGGACGCGACGGCGTCGCCCCGTCTCCTCCAACCCAAAGACGAATCGATAAATCGAAGGAGTGCCCGGTGGAACGCGAAAGTATGGAATATGACGTAGTCATCGTCGGTGCTGGCCCATCCGGCCTGGCGGCGGCCATCCGTCTGAAGCAACTGGCGGCGGAGAACGACCAGGAGATGAGTGTCTGCGTCATCGAGAAAGGCTCCGAGGTCGGCGCGCACATCCTGTCCGGCGCGGTCGTCGAACCGCGCGCCCTGAACGAACTGATCCCGGACTGGAAGGAACGGGGCGCGCCGCTGAATACTCCGGCTACGGAAGACCGCTTCCTGTTCCTGACCCGCGAAACTTCCTACAGGCTGCTCACCCCGCCGCAGATGAACAATCACGGCAACTACATCATCAGTCTGGGCAACCTGTGCCGCTGGCTGGCGACCCAGGCCGAGGAACTGGGCGTGGAGATTTACCCCGGCTTCGCCGCCGCCGAGGTGCTCTACAACGACGATGGGGCGGTGGTCGGGGTCGCGACCGGCGACATGGGCATCGACCGGGAAGGCAATCCCACCGATCAGTTCACGCCGGGAATGGAGCTGCGCGCCCGCTACACGCTGTTCGCCGAGGGTTGCCGCGGCTCGCTGACCAAGACCCTGCTCGACCGGTTCAAGCTGCGCGAGGGCGTGGACCCGCAAACCTATGGTATCGGCATCAAGGAACTGTGGGAAATCGACCCGGCCAAGCACCAGCCGGGCAAGATCATCCATACCGTCGGCTGGCCGCTGGACGCTGGCACCTATGGCGGCTCGTTCCTCTACCATCTGGAAAACAACCAGGTCGCGGTGGGATTCGTGGTCGGTCTGGGCTACGAGAACCCGCACCTCTCGCCGTTCGAGGAATTCCAGCGCTTTAAGACCCATCCCGACCTTCGCCCCACCTTCGAGGGGGGCCGGCGCATCGCCTACGGGGCGCGGGCCATTTCCGCTGGCGGCATCCAGTCCATTCCCAAGCTGATCTTCCCCGGTGGCGCGCTGATCGGCGACACCGCCGGTTTCCTCAACATGCCCAAGATCAAGGGCACTCACACCGCGATGAAATCGGGGATGGTGGCGGCGGAAGCGGTGTTCGCGGCGGTCGCGGCCGGGCGCGGCGCGGACGAGGTGGCGGAGTATCCCGAGACGCTGCGGCAAAGCTGGCTGTGGGAGGAGCTTTACCAGGTCCGTAACATCAAGCCGTCGTTCAGTTGGGGGCTTTGGGCGGCCATCGCCTATTCGGCTCTTGATACCTACGTGTTCCGTGGCAAGGCGCCGTGGACTTTCCACCACAAGCCGGATCACGCCAAGCTCAAGAAGGCCAGTGAATGCCCAAGAATCGACTATCCCAAGCCCGATGGAGTCGTCAGTTTCGACCGGTTGTCCTCGGTGTTCATCTCCAACACCAATCATGAAGAGGATCAGCCCTGCCACCTGACATTGAAGGACCCGACCGTTCCGATCCAGGTCAATCTGGCGCTGTACGACGCGCCGGAGCAGCGGTACTGCCCGGCGGGGGTCTATGAAATCGTCCGGGACAACGATGGGAACAACCCTCGTTTGCAGATCAACGCCCAAAATTGCGTCCATTGCAAGACCTGCGACATCAAGGACCCGACCCAGAACATCAACTGGGTAACGCCGCAGGGCGGCGGTGGGCCGAATTATCCCAATATGTGAAATCTCAAACCAAGGGGGTGTCGCTCGACGCCCCCTCCGAATTCCGCCCTTTCTCCAGTGTGCCCGCGTCGCCCGACCAGTCGAGGCCCCGACTGCAGTGGATGTGATCGGGCGACACCACGCCGTCGGAAATGACGAACATGTGGCGCGGGTGTATGGGGAGCGTCGGCGCAATTTTACCGGGCAGCATTTTTGGGCGCGAGGCTACTTCGTCTCGACCGACGGTCGAGACGAAGCGGTGGTTCGCGATTACTATCATTCACGGCAACCGGACCGAGCACGTGCCCGAGGCGTATCGACGCTATCTGGTCGGGGTCTACCGCAAGCGACTGAATCTGTGGGGTACGCCGATTCAGGTCGAATTTCGCGGCGGCGAGAATCCCTATCGGCCGGCGGCGGGAGGACGCCCCCGGCCCAAACCGGACGAACGGCGGAAAACCGGTCGATGCTGAAAATGCCACGGATCAAGCGTTTTAACCCTGGTCGGCTGAAAATCGACCACGTTTCGAGTCATGACGGTCAAACCGTGGGTCACAAGGCCGTTGCGGCGATCAAGGGTCGTTCTATCCCGTCGTCGAGCTTGTCGTCGGCCGCGGCCACGCCTTCACAATGGACTGCACCACGGTCGCCAGCGGGATCGCGAAGAACACCCCCCAGAATCCCCACAACCCGCCGAAGACCAGCACCGCCACGATGATGGCGATGGGATGCAGGTCCACCACCTCCGAAAACAGCAGCGGCACCAACACGTTGCCATCCAGGCCCTGGATGATCAGGTAAACCCCCAGCAGCCACAGAAACTCGGAACTCCAGCCCCATTGAAAAAAGGCCACCAGCGCCACCGGCACCGTCACCACCACCGCCCCGATATAGGGCACGATGACCGACAGCCCCACCATCAGGGCCAGCAACATGGCGAACTGCAAACCCATGGTGGCGAACGCCACGTACGTCCCCACCCAAACCACCAGGATTTCAAGGAACTTGCCGCGCACGTAATTACCCATCTGTCGGTCCACCTCGCGCCAGACCTGCTGCGCCAGACTGTGATCGCGCGGCAGGAATCCGCGTAGCCAGTCCAGGATCAACTCCTTGTCCTTCAGGAAAAAGAACACCAGCAAGGGCACCAGCACCAGGTAGATGGCGATGGTGATAAATCCCATGCCGGCCGCCAGCGACCAGGACAGCGCCTTCTGGCCCCAGGTGGCGATTTCGGCCTTCAGCGCGTTGATCACTTCGAGAATCTGCCCCTCGGTGACGAATTCCGGGTACAGGACCGGCAGGCTCAGCAACAAGTTCTGGCCCTTGATCAGCATGTTGGGAAACTGCTGCACCAGTTGGGTCAACTGAAGCGAGGTGACCGGCAACAACCCCAGCAGCAAAAACAACACGAAGGCGATGAACGATACGAACACCACGACGACGGCCAGCAGTCGCGGCGACCGCGCCCGGTGTTGCAGCGGTTGCACGACGCCTTCCAGCAGATAAGCGATGACCATGCTCGCCAGCACCGGCGCCAGATCCCGCCCCATGACCAGGATCACGCTGGTAACCAGCGCCAGCACGACGGTCAGAATCACCGCCTGGGGATCGTTGAACAGCCGTTGAAACCAGTCACTGACAATTTTCATGAGGAACCTTGCGTTTGTTCAACCGCGCGCCCGCATGTTAGCAACAAAGCCTTCCCAATCCCAACCGCGCGCCGCCGCTGCTTGAGCCGGTCGCGGTCCATCGACGCTTGCCACCCATTTTCGGCGCGCGGTGCTCGCAATTGGTGCGTCGCGCTTCAATGGTGCATACCACGCCGTTCCCAGCGCGGAACGAATTTCGAATTCATCGGCCGATCCCCGGTCTAACAAAACAACGGTTCCGGATCGGGCTAGCCGCGAACCCGCAACGGTTTGATTTCATGTCCTTTACCAAGCTTCTTATCCAGCCCTGGCCGCCATCGTCCCAAATCCGGATTGGTCCATTAATTGCTTTAAATCTCTCGAAGACATCCGCCGACCTGTGTACCGGCCGGGATGACCGATGGATTGACGGAAAATTCGCCAGGATTTGCCCTGATCGGTTTGCAGCCGAAAGTCGCCGCACTTCCGCGACCACCAAGAGGTTATGACCATGACCATTTTCAAGCGCTATCTGTCGCGCTACGAGGAGAGCCGCGAGGAAAACCTTTCGCTTCAAGAATACCTGGAGTTGTGCAAGAAAGATCCGCTTGCCTACGCCAGCGGCCCCGAGCGGTTGCTGAAGGCCATCGGCGAACCGGAACTGGTCGATACCCGTAACGACCCGCGACTGTCGCGTATCTTTCAAAACAAGGTGCTCAAGATCTATCCCGCTTTCGAGGAGTTTTACGGGATGGAAGACGCCATCGAGCAGATGGTGTCCTATCTTCGCCACGCCGCTCAGGGACTGGAGGAAAAGAAACAGATTCTTTACCTGCTGGGTCCAGTGGGAGGAGGCAAGTCGTCCCTGGCCGAACGGCTCAAGCAATTGATGGAGAGAGTACCGTTCTACGCCATCGAGGGTTCGCCGGTGTTCGAGTCGCCCCTGGGACTGTTCAACCCCGACGAGGACGGCCCGATCCTGGAAGATGATTTCGGCATCCCGCGCCGCTATCTGCGTCATATCATGTCGCCCTGGGCCGCCAAGCGGCTGCGCGAATTCAACGGCGATATCACCAAGTTCCGAGTGGTCAAGCTGCGACCGTCGATCCTGCATCAGATCGCGGTGGCCAAGACCGAGCCGGGCGACGAGAACAATCAGGACATTTCCTCGCTGGTCGGCAAGGTCGACATTCGCCAGTTGGAGCATTTCGCCCAGAACGACCCGGACGCCTACAGCTTCTCCGGCGCCTTATGCCGCGCCAATCGCGGCCTGATGGAATTCGTCGAGATGTTCAAGGCGCCGATCAAGGTGCTGCATCCGCTGCTGACCGCCACCCAGGAGGGCAACTACAACAGCACCGAGGGACTGTCGGCGATTCCGTTCGAGGGGATCATCCTGGCCCACTCGAACGAATCGGAATGGCAGTCGTTCAAGAACAACAAGAACAACGAGGCGTTCCTGGATCGGGTTTACATCGTCAAGGTGCCCTACTGCCTGCGGGTGTCGGACGAGGTGAAGATTTATCAGAAGCTGTTGACCCACAGCTCGTTGTCCACCGCGCCCTGCGCCCCCGGCACATTGGAGATGCTGGCCCGGTTCTCGGTGCTGACCCGGCTCAAGGAGCCGGAAAACTCCAATATCTTCTCCAAGATGCGGGTCTACGACGGCGAGAATCTGAAGGATACCGATCCCAAGGCCAAGTCGATCCAGGAATACCGCGACTACGCCGGAGTGGACGAGGGCATGACCGGCATTTCCACCCGGTTCGCCTTCAAGATTCTCAGCCAGGTGTTCAACTTCGACCATGCCGAGGTGGCCGCCAACCCGGTGCATCTGCTCTACGTGTTGGAGCGGCAAATCGAGCGCGAGCAGTTCGCGTCGGAAATCGAGGAGAAGTACCTGTCCTACCTGAAGGGCTTCCTGGCGCCGCGTTACGCCGAGTTCATCGGCAAGGAGTTGCAGCAGGCTTACCTGGAGTCCTATTCCGAGTACGGCCAGAACATCTTCGACCGCTACGTCACCTATGCCGACTTCTGGATTCAGGACCAGGAATACCGCGATCCCGACACCGGCGAGTCGTTTGATCGGGCGGCGCTCAACACCGAACTGGAGAAGATCGAGAAGCCAGCCGGTATCAGTAACCCGAAGGATTTCCGCAACGAGATCGTCAACTTCGTGCTGCGGGCGCGGGCCAACAACGCTGGCAAGAATCCGGCCTGGACCAGCTACGAGAAGCTGCGGGCGGTGATCGAGAAGAAGATGTTCTCGACCACGGAAGACCTGCTGCCGGTGATCAGCTTCAACGCCAAGGCCAGTGCCGATGAGCAGAAGAAGCACGCCGAGTTCGTGGACCGGATGGTGGCCAAGGGCTACACCCCCAAGCAAGTGCGGCTGCTGTCCGACTGGTATCTGCGGGTTCGCAAGGCATCCTGAGTGGAGGAAATCGTTGATGGCCACGTTCATCGACCGGCGGCTGGACGGCAAGAACAAGAGTTCGGTCAACCGCCAGCGCTTCATCCGGCGCTTCAAGAGCCAGATCAAGAAGGCCGTGACCGAGTCCATGAACGGCCGCAGCATCACCGACATCGACAACGGCGATAAGGTCAACATCCCGGCCCGCGACCTGTCCGAGCCGGTGTTCGGCCACGGGCCGGGCGGGCGGCGCGAAGCGATTCACCCGGGCAATAAGGAGTTCATCTCTGGCGACCGGGTGGCGCGGCCGCCGAGTGGTGGTGGCGGCGGTTCCGGTAAGGGGCAGGCCAGTAATAGCGGCGAGGGCGAGGACGATTTCGTCTTTGAGTTGTCGCGGGAAGAGTTTCTGGAGCTGTTCTTCGAGGATCTGGAATTGCCCAACCTGGTGCGCACCCAGTTGGCCAAGGCCACCGAGTTCAAAGCGGTGCGGGCGGGTTTCAGCACCGCCGGCAACCCGGCCAACATCGACGTGGTGCGCTCGCTCAAGGGCGCGCTGGCGCGGCGGCTGGCGCTGGCCGCGCCCTACACGCGCCGGTTGCACGAGGCCGAGGAGGAACTGGAACGAGCGCTGGCCGAAACGCCGGTGGATGAAGCCCGCGCCAAGGCGCTGGTCGAGGAGATCGAGCGGCTACGGGCGCGGGCGCGGGCGGTGCCGTTCATCGACACCTTCGATCTGCGTTATACCAACCGCGTGTTGCAGCCACAGCCGACCACCCAGGCGGTGATGTTCTGCATCATGGACGTGTCCGGCTCGATGGACCGGGCGCGCAAGGACCTGGCCAAGCGGTTCTTCACCCTGCTGTACCTGTTCCTCAAGCGCAATTACGAGAAGATCGAGGTGGTGTTCATCCGCCACCACACGGTGGCCAAGGAAGTGGACGAGCAGGAGTTTTTCTACTCGCGGGAAACCGGCGGCACCGTGGTGTCCAGCGCCCTGCAACTGACCGCCGACATCATGCGCGAACGCTATCCGGTGTCCAGTTGGAATTTGTACGTCGCCCAGGCCTCGGACGGCGACAACTGGCACCACGATTCGCCGACCTGCAAGGATATTCTGTTGCAGCGGATCATGCCGTATATCCGCTATTACGCCTACATCGAAATCACCCCGGACCGTCATCAAAGCTTGTGGGAAGCGTATGAGGAGGTGAAGGCCACGCATCCGCACTTCGCCATGCGGCAGATCGACGGGTTGGCCGACATCTATCCGGTGTTCCGGGACTTGTTCAAGAGGCGCGTGTCATGAGTGCGTCGCGGCTGATTTCCGAATCGTCCGAATGGACCTTCCCGATGCTGGAACGCTACAACGAGGTCATCGGCCACATCGCCGCCAACGACTTCGTCCTGGACACCTACCCCAACCAGATCGAGATCATCACCGCCGAGCAGATGATGGACGCCTATTCCTCGGTGGGGATGCCGCTCG
>ERZ761602.2621-NODE-2621-length-27523-cov-5.254842_pt1 | contig 27523 bp, 22 predicted proteins | sample MGYA00512165_ERZ761602 | MGnify/ENA primary metagenome ERZ761602 (study PRJEB28899, sample SAMN02445085) | bioreactor sludge metagenome | biome: EBPR sludge; isolation source: Thorneside wastewater treatment plant | place: Australia: Brisbane, Thorneside...
CCGCCCTGTGCTGCGAGGCGCTTGGCTTCGGCGCCGGAGATATCCACAAAGCCCACAATTGCTTTGAAGAGCGGTTGGTCTTTGGGAATTTTCGTAAGCGAAAGTTCCGGAATATCGTCTGGGACTTCCTGTTTCGAAAATTGAGAGATAAAGTTTTGCACTTCTTTCTGCCCGGCAGCGGCTCCGTGATATTGAGAGACGATCACTTCTGCCAATTTCAGTTTGGCATCCCGAGGATGGCCTTTCAGGAGTGTTTGGATTTCGTTTTTCGGTAGACGAGTGAGAAGGTCAAAATATTTTGCCATGAGTGCATCCGGAATGCTCATGACCTTTCCAAAGATTTCCTTCGGCGGCTCATTGATGCCGATGGCATTTCCCAAACTCTTGCTCATTTTTTCTATGCCATCGGTGCCTTCGAGTAGCGGGAGCAAAATGAGAACCTGACTTTCTTGTCCGGCATTTTTTTGCAAATCTCGGCCGACGAGTAAATTGAACCGCTGGTCTTGTCCGCCCATTTCCACATCGGATTGCAAAGCGACCGAATCGTAGCCCTGCACCAGGGGGTAAAGAAATTCATGAATGGAAATGCTCTGACCGGAAGTGTAGCGACTTTTAAAATCTTCTCGCTCTAGCATTCGCGCCACATTCATTTGCGCCGCTAACTGAATTACGTCTGTGGCTTTCAATTTCTCGCACCAGGTGGAATTGAATTCCACGCGAGTTTTCTTTTCATTCAATATTTTAAAAACTTGAGCTTTGTATGTTTCCGCATTTCTTTTGACGTCATCTTCCGAGAGCGGAGGGCGCGTTTTATTCTTGCCCGTTGGATCGCCGATACGGCCGGTAAAATCTCCAATCAAGAAAATTACTTCATGGCCTAAATCTTGAAAGTCACGCAATTTTCGCAGAACGACAGAGTGGCCCAAATGTAAATCGGGCGCTGTAGGATCGCATCCCAATTTGATCTTGAGAGGTTTTTTTGTCTTAAGAGATTTTTCAAGTTTCGCCTTTAATTCATTTTCAGAAATGATTTCGAGCGTTCCTCTTTTTAGGATTTCAAGTTGTTCGGCGACGGGAAGCACAGACCTAAATGAATCTGGCGACGCTAGGGAGGTCAATGTTTTTACTGAGCCGATGCTGGGAAAACTAAGTGATGTCCCCACGGACTTTGTTCCGTGGCCCAGATTTTGAGAAACGGTTGCGTTTGCAGGGTCGGCAATCTCTCAAAAATATACATTCCCATTGCACCACTTTGACGATCATAGGTGCATCCGCCGTTCAAATGCGCTCCAAGGCTGGGAATTCTCGAGACGACCGCGGGTTGGGTTTCGCCCACCATTCTCAATTGGCTTGTCGAAAGATTCGTCACTTCAAAGACATGACACCCTTGATAGAGATGACCTGGGAGATGCGCTGAAAGAGAAAGGTAGATTTTTCCACTGAAAGCGAAGAGATCGGCCGCGTCCATGGAAGGCAATCCGATACTTCGCGCTTTCTCAGCATCAAATAGAACGCCGCGGTAATACCATTGACCATTTTGATCTCGCTTCAGAGTGATGATGCGGTCGGTGTCCGCATTGCCCGTCGCGCAAGTAAATGCAATGTAGAGCCCATGGGTCGTTGAGACGGCCGCGGGTTCGGTGAAGGCCGCGCAATTTTGAAGGGCAGTGGACATCGTGTGACGAAGGAGAGGTGCGCTCATGAGCGGAGAAAGCGTGTCCACAAGCGTGTTGCTTTCATTGTAGACACTCCCACTTAGGAATTTCTTCTCCGGTGACCACGGCCCTTCCGGTTCCGGCGCGCTTCGATAGGCTATCCATGAGTGACTATAGAATCTTCCGTTGTCGCAAGGTTGGGTTGCGGGATTGCAGTGGCGACGATTAATTTTCAAGTACCGCATCGCAAATACCTTCCACCGCTCATCGGCCGGCGCTTGATCGTCCCGCACCAAACTTGGCACTTCGTAATGCCAGATCGCAGGAATACCCCCGGGGATCATGATCCTCTGTTGCATGCGTGGAGAGAGCTCCATCTGGTCGACGAAACTCCGACCACCGTCTTCACTTTTTGCCAGCCGAAGGACGATCGTTGAACTGTCAGCGTCGTCATGGGGCGGTAGATTTTCCTCGCCTGATGAGTAGGCCATCCAAACCCAATTGGGATTTCGAGGATCACCTTCAACCGATGGATCAAAAGCCCCGTAGTATCCCGGATGACTGAAGCGAATTTCTGTAGCCTCTGTTTGATTATGCGAGAGCTGTCTTTTGGAAAGCTTTGTGGCCGCATGTGACAACACGGGCAGGAAGATCAGCAATGCGATAATGAGAGTGCGCACGCCTCATTATAGAATCAATTGCGAATCGTCTTCGACGGGGAGCAGCAAAGCTTTGATTAGTCTGGCAATCGGCGAATGCGTTCGACCGACTGGCACTTACCGGAATCCGAATCGATTTCAAAAATGACGCCGTGGAACATGCCGGGTCCTTCGGCCACTTCCATTTTGTGGGGGAGTTTCGTAAGAAAGCGCTGCAAAATGATTTCAGTTTTCATTCCGATGATGGAGTGAAGCGGACCATTCATGCCGGCATCGGATAAATATCCCGTGCCTTTTGGAAAAATATAATCGTCCGCGGTTTGTACATGCGTATGAGTGCCGACCATCGCGGAGACTTGGCCATCAACATAGTTGGCCATGGCGTATTTCTCGCTCGTCGCTTCTCCGTGAAAATCCAGAAGGATGACTTTCGTTTCCTTTCTGACTGTTTCGATCATTTTTTTAAACGTTTGAAAGGGGCAGTCGAGCGGATCCATGAAAATCCGTCCCATGAGATTGATCACGCCTATTTTATGACCCGATTTCGACGTCACCACTGTCCAGCCCTTGCCCGTCGTTTCGGGTGGATAGTTGGCGGGTCGAATGAGGCGATCCGGAAATTGATGAAATGCTGCCACGCCTTCTTTTTTGTCCCAAGTGTGATTTCCACCGGTGATGACATCGATGCCGAGATCAAAAATCTCTTTCGCAATGGTGGGGGTGAGGCCAAATCCATGCGCCGCATTTTCTCCATTGGCGATGATAAAATCGACAGCGCGCTTTTGATGCAACTCCGGCAAATATTTCCGAATTGCGTCGCGTCCGCTGGAGCCGACGATATCACCTAAAAAGAGAATGCGAAGTGTGCCCATGTGGATGCAAGCTCTATCACGGCTCAGACATGGCGTAAACCTATGCGCGGAGACCCCCAAATGGCGGAGGGGGTCACAACATAGTCCATGATTTCATCATGTTTCTCCACGAGCCAAGACGCCTTCGGTAATATTTGAAAATCATGCGCGAGGCCGATGCGTAATAAGTGAGGGTGCGCTTGAAGAAAGCGATCGAAGTGGCCGCTACCGAATCCCAAGCGATGACCTGAGTGATCGAACGCCACGGCGGGAACGAACACGATCCCAAAGACTTTCCCCGGCAAAAGGGGGGCACTTAAAGGAGGTTCTAAATTCCAAGATGCTTTTTGAAGATCGCTACGCGATTTCACTTCTCGAAACTCAATCAAATTTTTATCGCGCAGGATTCGCGGAAAATAAAGACCGGCAAAGGATTTCTCAGCCGCCGTCGGATCAATTTCTCCGTGAATTGAAACGTAGGAGAGCACGATGCCTTTTTCACTTCTTAAGAGTCTTTGCAGATTCTCCACGACACAGGACGAAGCGCGCGACACTTCCTCGGCCGAAAGTTTTTTTCGAGAATCGAGCAGGGTTGGTCGGTGAGTTGGTTTCAAAAAAAAGACTGCTCCCAAATGTACCGTCAGAAGTTGTTATATGAACCCAGCAAAGCTAGGTGGGACCTGTATGAATTATTTTAGGCCTTCTCCGGAGAGGAGGCACACCATATTCAGGGACGGGTCCCGATAATAAGGTATCGGTTCAATAAACCTCACTTCACGTCACAAATACCCTAGGAGCAGTCCTATTTCATAACTGATGATCGATCCATTGTATCAGTTGCTCAGTTTGCTTGAGAAGCTCTTTTCCGGAGGCTTGGAAATCTTCGCGCTCGAAAGCGAGATCGACCAGAAGCAAAAGGTAAACTTCCGTCGGTCGGAGCAGCGGATGATTTTTCAAGTGTAACTTGATTCGATAGTTCAGCCAAGTCACTGCCTTTTCAAGACGCTCAGCATCTGAAGTTCGCAATCGGAAGTGATGTCCCGCAATTTCTACGGGACATATTTTAGACTCCGCATTGGATAGTTTCTTCGGTGCGCTCTTATGACTTCGTCCCAAATGTAGCTCCCCTCTTTGATAATATACTCAGGTGTGGGGGGGCTTGACGAGGTGAGATTTAATTCGTCACCGTAGAGTCACATGCGCCACAAAAAAATATTCCTCTTCGACCTTGATGGAACCCTCTATTTGGGAGGCCGCGTACTCCCTGGAGCGGTGGAGCTCGTGCATTGGCTAAGAAAGCAGGGGCACGGCGTATTTTTCTTCACCAACAATTCCTCTCGCTCTCTCAACGACTATGTCCACAAGTTAAAAGGAATGAAATTCGGCGCCCGGCCTTCTGAAATCGTGATGTCCACGCATACTTTGATTTCGTTTCTACATAAAAAGCGATGGAAAAATATTTTTCTGCTCGGCACGCCGAGCATGGAGTCCATGCTCAAGCGCTCGGGAATTCGTCATCGAAAATCGGACCGCCCTCAGGCTGTCGTGGTGGGATTTGATAAAACAATCACTTACGAAAAATTACTTTCTGCCGCGCGCTGGATCGATCAGGGAGTTCCCTTCGTGGTTACGCATCCCGACTATTTTTGCCCGACGGAGAAGGGGCCCGAACCCGATTGCGGAGCGATGGCGAAATTGTTGGAATTCACCACGGGAAAGATGCCACTCATCACGCTTGGTAAGCCCCATCGGTCCATGATCGAGGAGGTGTTTCGTCGACTCAATCGGAAAATTTCCAAGAATGAGTTCCTGCTCATTGGCGACAGACTTCAGACGGATATTCAAATGGCGCGAAATGCGGGGATTGATTCACTGCTAGTGCTCACGGGAGAGACAAAGAGAGGGGGGCTGGATAAGCGAATGCGATCAGCTAAATTACGACCTCGTTGGATTTTGCCTTCGGTGAAAGCTCTCCTTGAAGTTCTTCGCAACAATTGAGATGAAATCGGAATGAGAATTCTTCCCATCCTCTTCATTTTTTCTTTAATGGCAGCAGTGACCCCAGGCTGTTCGTCTAAGAGAAAGACACAATCCGGTGAAGTGCTGCGAGGGGGAATTAGCACAGAAGATTTAAGAGGCGATCAGGAGTCACAGTTCGCGGGACACTCTGCAGAGGCACCGCTTAAATATTATTACTCGGATCTTCAAATCGTTACTCAAACCGAAGTGGATGGAACGTGCGTCGGTGAGAAGGCAATTCGCGAGGAATATGTCGAGCAACCAAAGACGATCTTAAATGAGATGAATCAGTTGGAGTTGCCCCTAGGACCAGAGTCTTTTCGCTACTTTTCAGTGGGGGTGAGCTTTCAAACGACGGGTTACGATTCCATTCGCTATACCTTTACGGCACTCGATGGAGTCGTACCCTCCAAGGTGCGATGGTTGGAGCGTCTGATTCGAAAACCTGGAAATATTTTGGAATTTAAGTATCTCGATCACACCGTCAGTATGGTGCTGCAGACCACGCCCGTTTATTCCTTCACCGCCAATGAAAATCGAGACGGTTGCACGATCATCCACCATGTGAATGTCTTTGGAGATCGTACCTCTTATTATCCGCGAGCTGAAATTCAAAATTGAATCAGGGGATAAGTTGGCCTCTGTTAATGCTCGACGGGAAGGCTTCCAGATCCGGCCAGTAAAAATCTGCGTTCTCACTATTTACTCCCTTATTCCACTGACGAATTCCCGCATCTCGAATATCGCGCGCCTTTTTGGGCGAGAAAGGCTTCATGAGATCGGTGAGGACGGGATGCTTTTCCTTCCTAAGGACTTTCTCCAGGTCATGAATTGAAGTCATTTTTGGTTGCCCCCAGCTCGGAAAATTAAATGATCCAAAAGTCGCATAGGGCCTGTTTGGTTCCATCATAGAAGTCCCGGATGACGTGTAGATTTTAAGAAAGGCAGTTCCTACCTCGGAGGTTTCCATTTCCACGGTCCATGATATGCGGTGTTCAACCCCATTTTGTGCGTAGAAAAAAAGGTCGTTCACTGGGCGAGGACGATTGTTCCCATCGTTAGAGATTATTTTGCCGAAACCAGATTGAGCATTAGGATTGTCATCTGATCTCCATGGAGTGTGAAAGGAATCAACATTCATGCGGGCGAAGTGATTCTCCTTCTTCATGGTCGACAAGGTTGTCTTTAATCCTTCTCTCGAAAATTCGATGGCTAAACAGCTCTTTGCTTTGCATGCCAAAAACTGAACAGGAATGGTTTCGGCAGGAAAGGCGTGGTTTGAAATCAACCCTGGGATTTCATCGAGTGAGCTGGCCTTATCCAAGATGTATTCTGCAAGTTGCATTTGAAGAAGATAGGTCCGAGCTCCTTGTGACGGTTCGTGCGATTCTCCTTGCTTGAAATTGGGGTGAGCCATAATCACCACGCCTTTATCATTCATGCCGAACGCGGGAATGTGCGGCGAGACAGGTGATATGACAATCGAAGCTCGAGTATTCGTCCATTGAAAGGGTTTAGAATCAGTCTGCGTGTTGGGTTGAATAGCCTTCTTTTGCATGCCGACTGGATTGAAGTAGATAATTCCGTCCGTCACGGGAGAAATAAATTGGTATTGTCCGCCTAAACCCGAACTCATCAAGCCTAGCCATCCCACCGCAGTTCTGCATGCATGAATTCCTGAAAGAGTGGAGGAGAAGATTGCAACGCCAATCAGAAATGCAGATATGAAATATTTTTTCATGAGAACCTCTCTTGCAACTCCAGAGATTCGTCGCTCAGTTCTGAAATGGAAGCAAGAGATGTGCCGAAATTTCTGTTTACATGTTTAAAGGGCGCACACTTTTGAACACTAAGAAAATAGTGATGTAGAAATGACATTACGAGCTTCGCCTCAGCTGTCCTCCCCGGCAAATATGCCAGCAGCTGTGCGATCTCGGTCCCAATCCCGCGTCATCTAAACTTGAATAAGATTTAGCGTGAGTGAGGGAATGTCTCAACGAAGGGCGTTGTCACTTCCGGATGGATTTTGTCAGTGGGGAGAGCCGCGAACTAGCGCTGTTGCTTTTGGTATTGTTTCTCTTGTTTGTCCAAGCGCTCGCGAATGCGGGAAACTTCTTCTTTCATGCGCTTATTCTTGTTTTCCAGCTCCTGAATGACTTGAGCGTCTTGAGCTTTCTTGCGGGCGTCCGAGAGCAAAGGAATAATTTCGGCAGAAGTGGCGGGCGTTTTCTCAATCTTAAGCTCGCGCCAATTTCTTCCATTTTCCTGTCCCTGGTCGTAGCCCGAGCGGAATTCTTGGACTTCCTTTTCGGTTCCCTGACTACAGAATTGATCGGGATTGGCGCCCACCGATCCGATTTCGTTATCCTTCACTCCTTTATGAAAGCCGGCTTCAAAGGTGCAGGCCTTGGCTGGAGCCTTCGTTTGAGAAGCAGGATTGCCAAGGAGTCCGAGAGATAAAATGGAGAGCGTTGGGATCATGAGCGGCTATTATCACAAAAATGCACGCCCCGAGTAAGAATAATGTCAGTTTTTTAATAGGCTTTAAGTCGTGGAACTCTTGAGTAAAAATGCTTCTACGAAGTCCTCAAGATCCCCATCCAAAACGACGTCTGGCTGAAAGGATTCATGCTCCGTGCGGTGGTCTTTTACCAGGCGATAGGGAGCTAAAACATAAGATCGAATTTGAGAGCCCCAGGCATTGTCCATCTTTTGGGCATGGTGAGCGTCGGTGGCCGCTCGTCTTTTCTCCATCTCTATTTCATAGAGTTTGGACCTCAGCATGGTCATGGCTGTGGCGCGATTTTGATGTTGGGAGCGCTGAGTTTGGCAGGCCACAATTACGCCGCTTGGGATGTGCGTGATGCGAACTGCGGAATCCGTTTTATTCACATGCTGACCCCCAGCCCCGCCGGCTCGAAAGGTGTCTACTTTTAAATCTTCCGTTCGAATTTCGATTTCAATCTTGTCGTCCACTTCCGGGACGACATCGATGGCGGAAAAGGAGGTATGGCGACGCTTGTTCGCATCGAAGGGGGAAATTCTCACCAAACGATGTACGCCGCGCTCTGATTTGAAATAACCATAGGCGTGATCGCCGCGCGCGATGAATGAACAAGATTTAATTCCTGCTGCTTCACCCGCTTGTTCATCCACCAGTTCCACGGCGAATCCTTTTTTATGAGCGTAGCGCAGCAACATGCGCTGAAGAATTTGCGCCCAGTCTTGCGCTTCCGTACCACCGGAGCCTGCATTGATCGTCACAATCGCGCCCAAACGATCCTCTTCCTTAGACAGCATTTTTTTTAGTTCGAGCTGTCGTAGTTTTTTCTCAAGATCGGGAAGCTTCGAAGAGGCCTCTGATCGCAAGCTTGTCTCACCATCTTCAGCAATCTCAAGCAGCTCCTTCAAATCGCGCAAACTGGAATCGACGAATTCAAAGGGTTCAATCGTTTTTTGCAGCGCTTCGATGCGTAACTGCACATTCTTTGCTTCTTCTGGATTGTTCCAAAACTCGGGTTGAGAGGTTTGTTCGGTGAGGGCTTCTTTTTCGTCCTTCAATCGAGCGACGTCAAAGTAGCCCCCGTAGTGAATCGACACGCGCCTGGAGATCTACAATTTGGGAAAGAAGATTCTTTTTGTCGGGTATCTTCTCAGACTGGGAGTTTGTGTCGGATCTTTCCATAAAATGCTCATAACAAAAAGCGGCCACCAAATCCATAGCATTAGCGGAAAAGTCCAAGCAAAGAAGGTGAGTCTCTCCTTTTTAGGAATGCGAACTTCTTCTACGAAAACTTTTTCTACAAAATTTTCTTCCGTGCGAATTCCATCCCATGGGCTGATCACGCCGCTTAGACCGTTGTTCGTCGCGCGAATCATGGGCAAATAGGTTTGATAGCTTTGCATCGTGGCCATGGCGAAGTGTTGACGCTGAGCTGAGGTCTTTCCGTACCATGCATCGTTCGTCAAATTTACCAATACATTAGCCCCATGTCGGGCGTGACGTACGGAATTGGCTGAGAAAATATCCTCATAGCAAATCAATCCTCCTAGCCTGAGGTTTGATCCAGGAGGTTGAATAGGCTTCTGATCGGTGCTGCCGGGCATGAAATCCCCGGCGTTAGCGACGAGCTTTCCAAACGGTAGCCAATCCTGAAGAGGAACATATTCACCAAAGGGGACGAGGTGCTGTTTATCAAAGCGTTCTTGCACTTGATCCTGCACGACCATGAGGGCTGAATTTCGATTCACGTGATTGTCTCGAACGACCGCGCCCATCATGAGGGGGATCTCGGCTTTGAGCGGCAGCTGCTTTTGAGCAGCAGACACTAAAAATGGAAAGGAAGTTTCAGGCCAGACGACGAGTTGAGGTTTTCCTCGCTCTGCCTCGCGGGTGAGTTCGATTAGTTTTTTTAGATGATTTTCTGCTTCCGCGGGATCCCACTTAATTTGCTGATCAATGTTGGGTTGAACAATCGCGATCTTGGTCGACTCTAATCCTTCAGGGGCTGAGCGTTTACTCGCTTCATAATAACTGACGAAAAATATCGCTGCGATGAGCGCCAAGCTCAGACAAGCCAGGCGAGTTTGCGTACGCGACCTGTAAAGGTGATCCGTATGAAGAATGAGGGCAGCCACGAAGACCCAGAAAAAGGTAAGTCCCTGAACGCCCCAGATCTGTGCCGTTTGCGCCATGAAGGGGACATTGAAAAATGAAAATCCAATTTCTCCCCAGTGAAATCCTGAAAATAAATACTGTCGAATTGCTTCGAGACCTGCCCACAAACAGCCGTAAGAAATCACACGACCCATCGGGTATTGAAGTTGGACCCAATTGCTTCCGATGATGGCAGCCCATGTACCCCAGAACAAAGAGCAATAGCCGCCCAACATAAACAGAGCAAAAAACGAAATCGACCAGGCGATCTCTCCATGCAAATTCATGGCGATCGTAATCCAGTAGAATGTGATGCCGTAGAAAAATAGGCCCGCCCAAAAGCCTAACAAGAATCGCACCCATTTTTTGGGTGACTGCAAACTGAGGAACATGAAGACCATGAGCCCAAGCGTGGCGAGAACCCAGCCCCACCACTTAGGATCATACTGAAAATCATTCCATCGGAAGGGATGAGCCAAAGCGATAAGCGATCCCGCGAGAGCCAAGATAACTAAGCGGATGAGAGCCCAAAGCATGCCATCCATCATCCTTGCTGGAGCGACAAGGTCAACAGGAGATATCGCGCTGGAAGCGAAGTTCCAAGCGCTTCATGACGGCTGCTTCATTTGGCTTTTCATGATCGTAGCCGAGAAGGTGCAGCATCCCGTGAATGAAGAGTTCGCTAATCTCTCGGGAGATGCTGTGCGCATACTCTTTCGCTTGGAGTCGCGCGGTGGCCACATCAATCACGATACTTCCCAGGAAGACCGAAGAGTAGAAGGAAGAGGCTGGAAAGCTAAGGACGTCGGTGGGCTTATCCTTCCCGCGATAAAGTTTGTTTAACTTTCGCATGGTGGAATTGCCTACGAGTTCCAGTTCTACGGAGAGTTTATATTTTCTCTGAACCATTTGAATGCGATGCCAAAGGAGTCGAAGCTCCCGCTCCGAGTACTTGGCTTTAGAAACTTGCTTCTCTGCCCGAAGATAAAGTCGAGGTGGATCTCGTGGATTAAGTCGATCCAGGGTTTCGCGACTTTGAGTCGACGAACGAGATGCGCTCAGTCGCTTCTTCCGCTGGTTTCTTGAGGTGCGGGTAGTCAATTCGTTGATGATACACTCCCTGCAGAACTTGGAGGAAGGCATTTCCAATGCCCGTAAGGTCTTTCAAGCTCATATCGCATTCATCCAATTGGCCATCGAGAAAGAATCGCTGAATGGTGGCATGAATCATTTGCCGCAATTGATCAGCCGAACGATTTGGAAGGGCCTTCGCGGTTGCTTCGACGGCATCCGCTAACAAAATGATCGCCCCTTCTCGGGTCTGCGGTTTCGGTCCAGGATAGCGAAAATCGTGCTCGTCAATTTCTTCGCCTTCACCAGCTTGTTTCTTCGCTTTATCGTAAAAATAGGAAATCAATGCGGTGCCATGATGCTGCGGTATAATTTCCACGATACTTTGAGGCAGCTTGTGCTCATACGCGAGCTCAATCCCATCCTTCACGTGATTTGAAATGATGAGAGCGGACATCGTAGGCACGAGCTTATCGTGCTTATTTTCACCCTTAATATTTTCGATGAAGTAGTGGGGCTTCTTTGTCTTTCCAATGTCGTGATAAAGCGCAGCCACCCTTGCGAACAGCGCATTGCCATGAATGGCTTCGGCAGCCTTTTCGGCCAACTGACTCACTGTGAAGGAATGAAAGTAGGTTCCGGGCGCTTTGATAATCATTTCTTTCAGAAGAGGGTGATTGGTGGATGACAATTCCATCAGGCGCAAATCGGTAGTGTAGCCAAGATATTCAATGACGGGCTGTGCAGCCAGGATAAGTCCCGCGCAAAACAAACCGGAAAGCAGAGCGAAGAGAAGCGAGACGCCAAGATGCATCATGACTGCGGAGATATCGAGCGCTTCCATCCACACTCCGAGAGCAACCAACGCGGCCTGTAACAAACCCACCACTAATCCCGCTTTGATTACATCGACACGTTGAGAGATGTGCCGCATGCGTGCAGCCCCGACCAGTGAGACGGAGACGGTGATGAGAGCGAAATAAGGAACTCTCGTCATCCAGGCGACGGCCATTGCGAGCAACATCGAAAAGAACATCGTGATCTCCATGCTGGTGAAAAGCCGCAGTGTCATGGCCGGAAAGGCGAGCGGCAGCAAATATAAAAACGTTGAGCCAATTGGGGATTGCGACTCAGCAGCGGAAAATAAATGGAAAAGACTTGAGAGAAGCGCAAGCGAAGCTACGAGAAATCCGCCCATCACCATTTGATCACGCTGGGTGAGCTTGAACTTTCTGAAATTCCTTCGCCCTACATTGTAAAAAGTGACGATGAGGAGAGCTAAGATGACGCTAAACCAAATGACGGAGGCAAAGTTTGTTTCCCGAACTTGAGACTTTCGCATTGCTTTCAAAAGAATGGAAGCTTCTCGGTTCACTCGCTCGCCTTCTCGGACGATAATTTCGCCTTGAGCGATCTCGATCCAAACAGGTTCGATGAGGTTCATTGCTTCGGAGCGCCGTTCTTCCGTTTCAACTCGGTTAAAGACTAGGTCAGCATCCACAAGCTTCAATACCAATGAAACAATATGTTCCTTCAGCCGTGGTGAAAGTTTGAGAGCATCGAACCCCTTCCACTCCTTAGGATTGTTCAATAGATTTCGAATCTCTCGGATCGTCAAAATTTTCTTTTGATACTGTCGTTTAGGAACGCGACTTTCTTCTCCTGAACGAATGTCGCGAATAAGAATCTCAGGGCTCTGTGGGATCGTGGATTCATCGATAATCCAAAATTCATTTAAACTTCGGTAAACTTTATCGAGTGCCAGCCGAATTTTTCGTTGATTGGCAGGTCGTTTGAGGGAATCCCATTCCTCTTCGCTTAGGGGAGCGCCAAGAGTAGTTTCAAACGTTCGACGGAATTTCTCCATCGCAAACGGATTCTGAGCTTCCAGGAGCTTAAACCCTTTCAGAATAGATTCGAGATCGATTTGTTTGGATTGAGGGTCCAAATCGTAAAGATCGAGCAACTGCTCTGCCGCGGCCGCTCTTCGCTGAGCCGTAAATTCTTCATCGATCGCTCGAATGGTTTGAAGGGCTCGAACATTTTCTCGAGCGACTTGTCCGGTTTCATAATAGGGAACAGGGGCATGAAATGGATTGAGGGTGATGGCAGAGCTTAAAAGAGAAACACTGGTGAGGGTCAGGAGGGTTTTCCAGCGACTTGCCAGCCAATCGGCTGCATCGTGCCAACGATCCTCAAAACTTTGCCACATATGTCCCTATAATATCACGAGCTGCGTGACTCAAGGTCCTGACTTTTCGCGTAATTCATAAATTTGAGGTTGGATCAGCGCATAGCGAAAGACATCCCATCGCATCGGAGATGTTACGACTTTCGATTTTGCCACTTCCGTCAAAGAGAGTGGATAGCTGCCGTGCGACTTGCGATAGAGATTTAAGGCTTGATGCATCTGAGTGACCTCCCAGGCATGGGGCCTATCCACGGTTTGGGGAACCGAATTCTTCGTGAGAAGTGCCAGGGAAAACGCGATGCCCGCAATGCTAGTCGCCCAAATGAAATCTCTGAAACGAAACATGGGCCATGAAACTTTGAATGCGGTATCTGCAATCTCATCGTCCTTGGGGCGAATGGCTCCGGAGCGCCAAAGATCAACCATTCTTCGCAATGTTAGAAATTCGCCATCGACCGAAGCGCGAATGATGTCTTGGACGGAATTTCTGCCGTCGCAGAGTTTTAAAATCTCCATTTGCTCAAGCGTATAGGGCAAGGACCGTAGGCTTAAGCCGCTCGTCGTTTTATCTTTAAATTCTTCTATCGAGCGATCAATTTCGTCCATCTCCTTCAGGCTTTGCGGAGGGAGTTGAACTTGCGAGATAAAGATTCTTCGAGAGGAACCAATTTTTTCCTGAATCTTAGGCCACTCTTCGAGACGACGTTTAGCTTCCTTCAATAAATTCGAGATGCGCTTCAGCGAAAGAAAACCGTAGGTGGTGGGATCAGGCATTTGAACGTCATAGGCTCGCGGAGTCATTTCGACATTCGTCCAAAAAAAGATGCGATAAAATAATTCAAGACGATCCAATTTTACATGTTGAATCATGCGTAAGTAGGACTCTTGATTGGATGCGATTACTTCGCTGAGCAAACCCTCCCAACTTTTGAAATGTTGAAGGCGTTCCCGCGGTGGCATTTTCATCCATGGAATTTTTTCAAATCGTTCAATAATACGATCGAGAGGTCGATGGGCCATTAAGAACTGGCCTTCCTTAATGACGATCGTCGCATGGCCTTGACTGGAGGTGACGTCTACTTCTCCGGACCAAGATTCTTTTTCAAGTTTGGAAAAAAAATCGATTAGAACCTTCATTATGTTCCTCGTTTCGTCCAGAAAATTTGAAGGATGTAAACAATCATGAAACTAATGAGCAGTCCGATGGAAAATCGAGTTGGACTCCAGATTCGATAAGAATCCCAGAGCATAGCCTCCATGATTCGGGATCTCAGAAAGAGCGGGAATGCCCACCAGAGCAAAGCAAACAGGAAACTCGTCTTTAACCATGTCATGATCCAGCGCTGATCTTGGAGTAATGCACGACTATCGAAAATAAAGAATCGCCATAGCAATAAACGATTTCGTTGGTTGCGCTGATGCTGCCGAATCAAGTTATCCACTTGTTGTCGTGAATTCATGGAACCTGTCGAGGTGGAATCCCGATTCTGAGTCGAAGCTAAATAAAGGGGTGCAAATTCTGAGCTGGGACGAAGTGTCGGCTCATTGGTTTGAATGCATACGCCTGAAGCAGTCGCACGTTTCGAAAGCGCGAGCAAAATGACAATCCATGGCAGAAGCCACAAGAAAAAACTCCACAGACCGCTCGAGAATCGGAAGGGATGCAAATTCCATGTTTGGATGCGATTCTTGATGCGAGAGGCCCACCCGTTCATGAGCATAGTTTGACTGTCTTCGAGTTTTGGAAAAGCCAAAGGGAGTTCACCGAGCTGTTGAGTTTGTCTTGCGATCGTTTGGTACGTTTCATTGCCCAGTTGCGAACGAAGCTCATCCGCGCGAACCAGATTTTGAGTTTGAACCAAAAGTTGGATGAGATTGAACTGAATAATAGGATCTCCAGGAAATCGCTCGAAAAGCTTCTCGTAATCTCGTCGGACCTCTAAGGGTGGCCTTCCATTTGCCAGTTCAAAATGAAGTTGCAAAATGGATTTCTCCTTCGAGTCAAGAAGTTGAGTGTACCAGTACTGTGCAGATTGAGTTTCAGAGTTCAACTGGGACCACAGAACTTTCCCTACGATCGGCAGAGCATTGAGACTCTCATCTGAATATTCCAATCGCGTGCGACCCTTTTCTAAGGCTTCGAGAGCGATGGCAGAGTCCGCCGCATCTCGAAGACTCTCGAAGGCGGGCATCGACGCCAGTAGAAATGCGCTCAAGATAGCGAGAGCCAGTGCGGGAAATGCACGCCTAGAATAAATAATGCAGACGCAAAGTAAGGCATGCACGAATCCTATCCACCATCCAAACTGCACCACCCAAAAGAGAGACGCTGCCCATAGGGAGAATAAGAATAGGCGAGATCTTGTGGGGAACCATGATGGTAAATCGTGGAGGATTGCGGGGGCCCAGATCCAAAAATAAAGACTAAGAACAAGAATGAGGGAAAGTAGAATGGGAAAAAAAAGCACGGGAATGAAATGAAGAATGAAGGATATCCCTTGGACTGGATAGTTCCACATGTTTGAAAAGGCGTGGGCCATTGCACTCAACCATCGATCCGCTCGCAGCGAGGAATCGACGAAAAGAGCTCGCCAGTAAAAAAGTGAGAGGGGGAGATCGTGACTGGCCGTCCAAGTTTTCCAACTGCCCTTAGAATCTCGATCGAAACTTTTGATCCATTCATCTTCGGCAATTTCGCGCAAAAAACTCTTTCGCTGAAACTTGGAATACACCTCCAGGTCCGCTCCCTGAAGTCGATGCCACTCATTTCGCAGATTTTGTTGTCCGAAAGGATCGTCGGCGGGTGTTTCAGCCCCTGCGACATAAAGTCCCAGACTTCCTACGAATCCTATTAAAAATAACGCCCACCGCCCCATCTCTGACAGTCTAAGGCCTCTGGGGGCGCCTTTAAAGGGCCATTTTAGTTGGCACGGACCTTGCATGCTTAGGGGCGGATTTTAGGGGTATGAAACCTTTAATACGATATGGTCGGCTTGCCCTTCCGCTCTTGGGGGCATTTGTCGCGCTAGAGGTCCTTGCGGATCCGCAGGCGGTCGTGCCCGCAACCCTAGACTCCGTTTTTCAAATTCGCTGCGGGATTCATCTCCAAGTTTTAGGCGGCGTACGCTCGTTTTCATCCTTAGATCAATCTGCCAATTCCTCAGATCCGAAAAATAAAATCACGAATAACATCGCCATTTCTACGGCGACTCCAGATAACTCCATCGAGATTAAGAGCGAAACGAGGGTTAACCCCTACGAAAATAATGCGTTGAAGGAAGCTTTTCCTAATCCTTTGAAATCGGCGATCGACGTGACAGACGGAATTCTCGGTGCATTTATGCAACTGAATTCGGATGCTCGCCGCTGGCACCACCGACCCATCCGAGTGGAAGACACTCGCTTACAATCGAGCATTTCGGAAGGCGATCGATTACATTTGGTTGTTCTCAATATCAACTACATTAAAAGCATATTGCGAAAGCTCACGAACGAGTCGGACACCAACTATCTCTTAAACGTCCTAAAAGTTCGGGTGCTTGGAGAAATGATCCATCAGGGACTGCGTCCGCATGCGGGCGATCAAGATTATAAAACCATGACCTTTGAATTTGCCGACACCCATTTCGATGTCGCTCGAATGGAAACGGCTTTGAAAGACGCGCTTAAGCGCTTCGACATATTTTTAAAGGCTCGCTTCATTTCCGTCTTCGAATACAAATCAAAAATGAATCTCTTGAACCATTGGGTAACGGCCGGAGTACTTACCTATAGCAAACGCAGCTTCCTGGAGCCTGCAACTCTTTCCGCGACGAGACGCTTTGAGAGACATGCGGCTTTCATCGCCGCGCAGATGGCGCAACCCACCGAGAATGTCGTCAACTATGAAAAAATCAGTAAAACCCTGAGTCTCGAGTTCCACACGATTGAACAGCTTCGTACGGGAATTGCTGAATTTCTGAAAAAACGGTTAGGCGATAAAGCCTTTTCCAAAAATGGGCCCCTTCGAAAAGTAAAATTTACGCGAAAACAAAATGAGGTACTCCATTGGATGGATATGTCGGATTTTTATGTGGAGGTACTTTCCCGACAGTTCAATGGGAAATTGAGAAATATGAAAGACCTCGCCGATGTTGAAAACCTGTTAAGGAGCGTTGGCGTTCAAGGCGAAATTTCTGAATTAGAACTGGCGAAGTTTTTGGATTATTTCCAGCGGAGTGGAAAATTCTCACCTCCCTTTGTCCATGCCAATCAGCTTCAGAAAAATCTGACCAATGTGTCGGATTTATTGGCGTTAAAATCGAATAGAGAAATGGGAAATGCTGACTTAGTTTCGTTCGATATGGCAGGTGTCGGCGAATTCAATGTTCACCTGATTCAAGCTCAACTGGCGGCGTCAGCCTTCAGAGTCTCCACATTGGGAAATACCGTCGGCTCGCTTGAGACATACGCTTCTCTTTATGGCATGAGCTACGGTCGTTCCTATCAAAGAATGTTAGCAGGACTACGCCGCGCTCTTGCAGTGGTTGCGAAGGAATCTTCCAGTGGAAATGTCCGAGTGGACCAAGAAGTTCAAGCTCGAATCTCAGGGGACGAGCTTGTGACGGAAGCGAATCTTTCAAGAGAAGCTTGGAAGCGCGTGATCAAGCAGTTAACGCCCGCCCTCAGAGCGTCTTATTTAAGTGGAGCTGATCAATTTAAGAAATGGAATGTGCTGGATTCTGAAATTGCGGGAATTCGAGATTTTGCGGAGGAGGGATTGAAGGCGATTCGAGCTCAATGGGAGGGTAAGGATCGGGCGCATCGTATTCGAATGGGTGTTTATTCTAGAATTTTGGGGCGTGATTCTTCCGGACGTTTGAAATTTGAAACAGAATTCATGATGTTCTTTCCGCCTTCAATGGCTGCCCGAGATCGACACCAAATCTTGAATTTCATTAACTCTCGAGATTTTGAAGCCATTGTTGCGCAAAATGGCGGTGTGGATTCAGAAGTATTTCGACAACTTCAAAAATCTAGCGCGATCGCAATCGAGTAAAGAGTCGCTTCATCCAATCATTGAGGTGCGGCACGCGAATTAAATAAGTCACCCCAAAATAGACGAAGATGCCCGCACCGACGAGAAATGCGAGGATGATAATTTTCTCGGTGGAAATTCCATGATGTGTCCAAACCTCCAGCTTTGACATTTTTGAAAGCAGAAAAAAGAGTGCTGCCGCCATGACAATCGCCGCGAACGTCATTTTCAAAAAAGCGGAACCCAAGCTTCTCCAAGGAAAATCTCGGTGTCGCTTAAAAATAATGAGCACAAGAATAGAAACGTGGAATGCAGATGAGACACTCGTGGCTAATGCAATACCGGGCGTGCTCAGCCACTTGGAAAATGTCCACGCGGCGATGAAGTTCACACAAAGCGCCCCAATTCCCACGAGCGCAGGAGTGCGCGTGTCTTTCTCCGCAAAAAAGAGCGGCAGTATAATTCTGAGGGTTGCGAAAAAAGGAAGACCGAGTGCGTAAGTCATGACGGAGTCGCTCGTGATGAGCACATCGGCCCATTGAAACTTGCCGGAGAAATAGAGTGTGGAGACAATCGGCAGAGCTAAGGCGATGAGGCCGCCCATGGCGGGCAGAGCGAGGGCCCAAATGAGAATCATCGAAATTCCAAAAGTGCGTGATAGACCTTCTTTATTTTGATCCGCGGTGAGCCGACTAAAACTAGTGACGGCGGCAGTTCCGACCGAGGTCGCGATAATGGAGACGGGGAGCTCAAGTAAAAGATCCGCGTAAAAGAGGTGTGAGACAGCGCCGTCAATGCCACTGGCAAAGACTCGGTTCACAATGATGTTCAGCTGGTAAACTCCCATACTAAAGACGGAAGGTCCGAGCATGAGGAGGAGCTCCGTCACGCGAGGATCTTTCCAGCGGAAATAGAGGCGAGGAAGAGCCTTAAATCTTTTAAGGTCTGGCAGTTGCACGATGGCTTGGAATAAGCCTCCCACCAAAAATGCCCCGCCAAAGACGAAAATCCCTTGGATGGGATCAAAATCCTTCCAGATTAGAAGGGGAGGAACGCCACAGATGACGATCAAATTGAGTACTGCAGGACCAGCTGCCGAAATCGCATAGGATCGGAAGGAGTTTAGAACGCCCATGAAGAAGGCGAACCATCCTATAAAGATGATAAAGGGGAATAGAAATCGCGTAAGACTCACCGTGAGTTCAAACTTGCCAGGGACCTCAACGAATTCTGGGACGTAAAGACGAACGAGAGCAGGGGCAATGATGACCGCAACTCCCGTGATCGCAAGCAGTGCAAGCGTGAGCCAAACGAAAGTATTCGAAATGAACTTCTGCCACTCTGCGAGAGCCGCGGTCCCCGTGCCTTTACTTTCTTTGAGGGCCCGGGTCAGAAGTGAAACGATGGCCGGGGTAAGAGCCCCTTCTCCTAGAAGCCGTCTAAGTGCATTCGGAATGGTAAAGGCGGCTACGAAGGCATCCGCCACAAAGCTGGCTCCAAAGAAATGACTGAGAACGAGGTTACGCACCAAACCTAGGAGGCGAGAAAGCAGTGTAAAGGAAGCTAGAATACCGGAGGCCCTTCCGATCTCTCGAGCTTCAGAGGTTGGACTCTCGGAGGAATCGCTCATCGTGGAGATACAAGTGTAACGTTGTCTTCACGGCGAGGTCTATTGACAACACCAGAGGCGCGCCATTAATAAGGTGGGACCATGGCAAATCATATTTCTTCGGAAAAACGAGCGCGACAGGCTCCTAAAAGGACTGCCCGCAATTCTGCAATCAAATCCTCGGTTCGTACTGCTGAACGTGAAGTTCGTGCTTCATTATCGGACCCCGCCAAGGCTGAAGCAGCCCTACGAAGAGCATTCAGCGTCATTCAAAAATCACGGGGCGTTGTTTCGAAGAATGCAATTAAGCGAAAGATGGCAAGACTTGCCAAAGCTGTGGCTTTGAAGACCAAAGCGTAAGCTCCGAACTCGCTGATTTCACGGTTTCTAACTTCGTTCGAGAAATCTTCTGTTGGGTGTGAATTAATTTCACGAGATCTAAAGTGACACGTCGTAGTGCCCAAACAGGATCGGCGCCACTTTTCATTTCCAAATCGGCTTCAAACATTCGATCAAAAATGTGAGACCACTGCGCCTTTTTAAGTCGGCCTCGCTGCAACCATTTACGGACGGCAAAACTCGGGAGGCGAAGTCGACTTGCGATTTCATCTTCTCGAAATCGACTTTCAAAAGCGTAGTGAATTAAGCGGCCCAATCGAATATCGCGGTTAAGAAGTTGAAGTAAGGCAAAGGGATGCGAGTGCGATCGAATCGCCAGGTCGAGCTCGCTCATGGCAACGGTGAGTTCGTTTCGGTGAATAGCATCGATCCAGCGAAACCCCGCTTTGTCATCCTGGCTTTGGCCTTGCGACTCTGCCGAAACGTATTCCCAGCTGGGGACTGAAAACTTCGCGGGCAAACTCGCTTCGCTCAATAAGACAACTCGATGAGGACCCCGCGTGAGGCGCGTCTGAAGATCGGAAAGGGAGGGATGTTGCTTAATTGCTTTATCTGCGTCTGAAATCAGGATGACCTTTGTCTGCTTAAATAGGGAAAAGGTGCTCAGAGAGTCGAACACTTGGGTCCAGCGGAAATCTTGAGTTTGCCCACCCCAGCGTTCGACGACTAGATCGGTCGGCCATTTGTGGGCTTCTAAAAATTTCGGCCACCAGTCGTTAAAGGCGTCGGCCGCACTTGCCTGAACCCAAAAGCAAAAAGTCTTCATTTCGCTTTCTCCCCGGGATTTCGTCGGGAGGGTTTACGGGATCGCTTTGATCCGCCGAAGGCATCATCCATTTCCGAAGTGTCAAAAATTGGAATCTCCTCCGTGGCATCGATCGGAGCGCTCAGAATCTCCGTGATATCGGTCTGAAAGGGCTTGGGAGCCGGAGGATTATTCATCGAGGAGTCATTCTGAACAGAAACCGTATCGGCTGACAATCCCGGAGAATTGGCCGGGGGAGGAGCTTCAGCGGGTGGTGGAGGCGAAACCTCCGGCTCTGCCGGCTTTGCGAAGTCGGCATCGGAAATCTCCACGTCGGATGCCGCGGCTGCGATTTCGGGTTGGGGAATTTCTTCCGGAGGAATAACTTCCGTATTTTGCTCGAAAGCCTCGGAGGGCGTAGGCGGCGGAAGCGGCTCTGGAGGGGAAGGCTCAGGCAAGGGTGCAGTCTCGGTTACAGCAGATGTTGAAGGTGCATCGGTCGGAGCTTCCGTGACCACCGTTTCTGATGTGGGTGTCGCCGGCTCGGCACTGGGAGCAGTCGCCTCAGCAGGCTTAGTCTTTGGTTCCGGTTCCGTGGCGAGTTCCTCGGCTGCGGCTTCCGCAAGTTTCGCTTTCTTGAGTTCCCGCACATTTTTTAAATGGGCGCGAAAGCGTTTTATCTGAGGCGCGAAGAAACTGATGAGAAACAGACTGACTGCAAAAAGATTTAAAGCAATCAGCGCCCAGGCAGAGGCCGTGAGCCATTTTTGAACCTGCTCAAAATCTAAAACGGGTGGAGATTTAGCAACTTCGGCAGCAGCCTTATTCGCAGCCTTTTCAGCCGCTTTTCCGGCGGCGGCGATTAACCCCCCTAGAATCGCCCACATCCCATGCATTCAGATTTAAGGGTATGCCAGCCTTCCCGCCAATTGAAGCTTTTTCTGACAGACGGGCTGGAAAAACTAGCTTATAGTCGGGAGCTATTATCATGACAGATATATCCACTGTCTCACGATCCAAGGAAATTCCAGAATCACTCACGTTTGATGACGTCCTTTTGGCGCCTCAACATTCAGAAGTTCTCCCGCATGAAGTAAATTTGAAAACTTCGCTCAGTCGAAATTTTCTTCTCAACATTCCCATTATCTCAGCGGCCATGGACACAGTGACCGAATCCCGCATGGCGATTCGCTGTGCACAGGAGGGGGGACTGGGAGTCATTCACAGAAATCTTTCTGTGGAAGCTCAGGCGGCGGAAGTGAAGCGAGTAAAGAAATTTGAAAGTGGCATGGTGGTCAACCCCATCACCATCCATCCGTCGGAAACGCTCCGTCGAGCTCGTCAGTTGATGGATGAGTTTAATATTTCAGGGTTGCCGGTCGTTGACGACTCGAACAAATGCATTGGTATTGTGACCAATCGAGATTTACGTTTTGTGGACGATCTCGATCGTCAAAAGGTGACGGATCGTATGACGACCAAGCTCGTGACGGTTCCTGAAGGCGCAGATGCGGAAAAGTCCCGCGCGCTCTTGCGAGAGCATCGAATTGAAAAGTTATTGGTGACCGACGGCAAGGGCCACTTGAAAGGTCTCATTACCATTAAGGACATAGAAAAAACCGCTCGATATCCCGGCGCTTCTAAAGATGCGCGGGGAAGTTTGCGCGTGGGTGCTGCTATTGGAACGGGCGCCGATACGCCTCAGCGTTTAGAGAGACTTGTGGAGGCGGGAGTGGATGCTATTTTCTTGGATACCGCTCACGGTCATTCGAAAAAAGTGCTCGACACATTGAGAGACGTGAAAAAGCGCTACTCGAAAATGACTTTTGTGGTTGGAAACGTGGGAACGGCCGATGCCACGAAAGCACTCATTGATGAAGGCGCGGATGGAATCAAGGTGGGAATTGGTCCTGGAAGTATTTGCACGACTCGAATCGTTTCCGGTGTGGGAGTTCCGCAATTTTCTGCGATTTTAGAGTGTGCTTCGATCGCGGGACCGAAGGGAATTCCGATTATCGCCGACGGCGGCGTGAAATATTCAGGAGATATCGTAAAGGCTCTTGCAGCCGGCGCGAATTGCGTCATGGTCGGATCGTTGTTGGCAGGAACGGATGAAAGTCCCGGCGACATCATTTTATTTCAAGGGCGCTCTTATAAGGAGCATCGCGGAATGGGAAGCATCGAGGCGATGAAAGAAGGATCCCGTGACCGATATTTTCAAGACCATCCAAGCAAAGATGAAATCGGAAAATTAGTGCCTGAAGGCATTGTGGGGCGGGTGCCTTATCGCGGTTCAGCGTCAGCGGTGATTTATCAACTGACCGGCGGTGTGAGAGCGGGAATGGGCTATTGTGGCGCTGCGAATTTGGAAGAACTCCGAAAGAAAGCAAGATTTGTGAGGGTGACATCCGCGGGATTAAAGGAATCTCACGTTCATGATGTAATCATCACGCAAGAGGCGCCGAATTATCAATTGAGTTGAACAGCGGGAGACCATGGAAAACTGTCTGATCGTTGATTTCGGAAGCCAATACACCCAACTCATTGCGAGAAAATTGAGAGAACTCGGCGTTCGGTCGGAAGTTGTTCCTCCCACGATCACGTTGGATGAATTGGAAAGCAAAAAACCTCTCGGCCTCATTTTATCTGGCGGCCCTTCCAGTGTGACCGACGCGAACGCACCCAAGCTCACTTTCACGTTGGAAGATATTCGCATTCCCGTTCTAGGAATTTGCTACGGAATGCAGTGGATGGTGAAGAGTTTTGGAGGCGTGGTGGAGCGCGGGCTTGCTCGCGAGTACGGCGTTGAAAAAATTCGAATTGATGGTGGTAGACTTCTAGATACGTCAGCCCTTCAAACCGTGCTCATGAGTCACGGCGATCACGCGGATCAACTTCCTTCGATGTTTAAAGCGGTGGCGCATTCGACGAAGGGGGTCATCGCGGCCATGGAACATCGCGAGAGACCGCTTTACGGCTTACAATTTCATCCTGAAGTCAATCACACCGAAGGTGGCACAGAGATTCTGCGAAAATTTCTGGTGGCTTGCCGATTTCGATTCGATTGGAAGCCATCTCATATTTTTGAAGAACTGGCGCAGAAGTTGAAAGATCAAGTGGGGAGCGGAAGAATTTTGTGCGCTCTCTCAGGAGGGGTCGACTCAGCGGTTGTGGCTGTGATGTTGCATAAATTATTTCCAGATCAAGTCGACTGTTTTTGCGTCGACACCGGCCTTCTTCGGAAGAATGAAATGCGCCAACTCTCGGAGCTCTTTAGTGAAAAGTTTCGCTTTCCGATTCACGTGGTACAGGCCGGAGAGGATTTTTTAAGGGAATTGAAGGGCGTGATTGATCCTGAGGAAAAGCGAAAGATTATTGGGCGACTATTTATCGAAGTATTTGAACGCGAAGCCAAGAAGCTTAAGGACATCGCATTTTTGGCTCAGGGCACTCTGTATCCCGATGTCATTGAGAGCACGAGCTTTCATGGGGGTCCGTCCGCTAAAATTAAAAGCCATCATAACGTAGGCGGACTTCCGGAAAGGCTCCCCTTTAAATTGGTAGAGCCCTTACGAGATCTTTTTAAAGATGAAGTGCGAAGAATGGGCGAATTCTTAGGACTGCCGCATGAATTTGTTTGGCGTCATCCATTCCCCGGACCGGGTCTCGCGGTTCGTGTCATTGGAGAAGTTCGCGAGGATCGTTTGAGCATTCTCCGAGAGGCGGATGCGCGGTTACAGGAAGTTCTTCGAGAGACGGGATGGTACGAAAAGCTTTGGCAGAGTTTTTGTGTGTTTCTTCCCATTCAGTCCGTGGGAGTGATGGGCGATCAGCGAACCTATGAAAGTGTGATCGCTGTTAGATGCGTGCATTCAGACGATGGGATGACAGCTCATGTGGCTCCGCTGCCTTCCGAGGTGCTGGAACAGATATCGAAACGCATTATCAATGAAGTGAAGGGTATCAATCGCGTGGTCTATGATATTTCTTCAAAGCCTCCCGCCACAATCGAGTGGGAGTAAGTTAGGCTCTATCCTTGCGATGCTCCTTCGCGGCAGAAAACAAATCTCTCGATCAACTGAAGTTGCGCCGGACAGAGCCTAGTTTGAAACCTGTTCCGAAAACGTTTTCAGCTGAGCATAAACATTTAAAAGTTCCGTTTCGGCTTGAAGGCGGAGCATCTGCGAAGTGTTGTAGTCTTGTTCAAATGTCAGTACTTGAAACGTGGTAGAACGACCTCGCCGGAGACGCGAGCGCTCATTTTCTACTTTCTCCTTTTGAGTTTTTTCGAGTTCGAGGGCCAACCTCGCTTGACTCTTACTATGTTCAAATCTTTCTAACAGGCCTTCGTAAATTCGATCTTCATCAAATATTTTCCGCTGCAGTTCCCATTCGGCGGCTTTCGCGACTCGCTCTACACCACGTTTCACATCATGTGCCGCCCATAAATTAAGAGGGACTTCTAAATTCACGCCGATTGCAAAGGTCGGATGATCTGAGCCAAAGGAGTCGGACGTTGCTGATCCAAAGCTCGGATCTCTTCCATTGCCAGCGATAGATCCGCGCAGTTCTAAGTTGGGTCGATATTTATCGAGCACGAGATTGGCTTGAGCTCTCTCGGCTTTCAATTTTTGTTCGGCCGCCAAGACATCTTCCCGACGAGCAGCGCGAGAAGGGATCTCCAATTTTTGTAAATCTCCGGATGGCACCATCACTAGTTCGGCATCCAATTCATCAGAAGCTATTCCTCGAAGAGAATTGAAATTACGAATCTCTTGCTTTTCTTCATGTTGGGCTCGTGCGAGTTCGATCTGTCGATTTTGATAATTTGCATTGGCTTGTAAGGTATCGGAGCGATCTGCAAGTTCCAACTTTCCGCGTCGATTGGCCCATCGACGTAATTCTTCTGCCTGAGTCATGGATTCTTTTCGAATCGAAATGTTTCGGCGCAAAAGAGCGAGACGATAAAATGTTGATTCCGCTTCCAGCAAAATCTGTTTCATTCGAAATGCTTCTGCAAAACTTTGAGCCAGGCTTTGCGATTGTAGAATCTGGGCCAGGGCTTGGGTTTCGCTGCCGAGAAAATTCTTCCAAAGGGGCTGTACGATTTCGAGGACAGGACGATTCTGGTAGTACATCGGCTCAGGCACGAGCGTTGCGGTCGTCCCTTCCACATCATATTTTTCGGACTGGTAATAAAGTTTAGCCTGCGTGCCCGTGAAGATGGTTTGTCTCACGCCAGCCGTCCAAGAATGAATCGTCGTTTCATCGCCTTGAAGCGCCCGACTTGCCGTTTCCTTTTTGTCGTTGATGAAGTTGTAGGACGAAAAAAATTGAGGGGAATAAAAAAGAGCTTTTTCTTTGGATTGCGCCTTATATCCCTCGAATTTTTCGGAGGCAGCTCGGTAAGCCCTATGTGAGGTCGATACCTCGTTTAGATAGGTAGGAAGGTCAATTTTAGGAGTGAAAACCAGACAGCTGAGGGCCAAAGAAATCCACATGAATCCTTAAGTTAACTTTCATGAAACCCGCTTACCATGGGTTTTATGGACCTTTATGGGTGGATTACGCTTAAGAAAGGATTCGGATGTAAAAATTACATAAAAGTGATGGCTATGTAATTTTTACATTGACGCGACATGATGGAGCGGGCAAATTCAAATCATAGGGTTTAGCTGATGCCGGCGAATTTAGGGTGTGAGGCCGGTAAGAATATAGGGATTAGGGGAACCTTCAGTTTGGGTGCTGAAGGAAGTTTTCGATAAGCCTTGAGGGTTGGCTAATGGCTCCTGTGGGAGCCGGGATCGAAATAGATACGAAAAAGGGAGAGGGCTGTAGACAGGGGAGCTACAGCCCTTTTTTCTTTTTAGGCGTTGAGGAAGCCTTAGTCTTAGACTTCTTCACGCGTGACGACGTGGGCTTTGCTTTTCCTGCCTGCTTTTCACCAATCAATTTTGCGCCCGGAAAACTGGCTGAGAGATCGATCATCTCCGGTCCGCTCATACCGATTAAAAAATTCTGCAGGTATTTTTGGGAGACCCGTTGAATGTCAGCGGGTGTGACCTTCGAAAGGCGATCGATGAAAGAATTTGCATTGGCCCAACCTCCGCCAATCATTTCATACATTGAAAGAATTCTGGTCTGAGAGCTGGAAGTTTCTCGACCTAACAACCAATTGGAAGTGAACTTTCGAATTTGAAGTTCAATCGTTTCAGGTTCGATCGCCTCAGTTTGCATTCGCTTTACCTCGGTCATCATGACCTCGACCGCTTCCTTCAATTTGGTGGAGGTTACGTAGAGCAAGCCTGCATTCACGCGTGAAAAGCCCATACTCGCGGAGACGGCATAAGTGAGGCCGCGCTTTGTTCGCACTTCCTCGAAGAGGCGATTGTCCAAAATCTGAAGTGCGAGCGACAGAGGTGGGTAATCTTCGTTTTGAATCGAGGGAGCTGCAAATCGCGCCATGAAATATGTCGTTGGAGCATCAAACTTATGAAAAACCACGCCATTTGATGGAAAGGAAAGAGGCTGCGTGACCGGCGGTGTAAGCGGACCTTCCTTAGGAAGGCGACTAAAATAAGTTTCCAACAAGGTTTGGGTTTCTTCCTTCGAAAGATCTCCGATGATCGTATAAAAAATATTTTTTTGAT
>ERZ761602.2622-NODE-2622-length-27520-cov-12.403350_pt1 | contig 27520 bp, 18 predicted proteins | sample MGYA00512165_ERZ761602 | MGnify/ENA primary metagenome ERZ761602 (study PRJEB28899, sample SAMN02445085) | bioreactor sludge metagenome | biome: EBPR sludge; isolation source: Thorneside wastewater treatment plant | place: Australia: Brisbane, Thorneside...
GCGGAACGTGTAGAGCAGGCAGAGGGGGCGTACGACCTTCTGCCCAATCAACAGGGGAGCACAAACGCTCGGATGTGATTTTGCAACCAAAAAGCAGAATATACTTTATCCGCGCCGTTGAAGTACTTGTGAATGCGCTGCTGATGCAGTTTTTGGCGCTGTTTTTCATTCCGCCTGTTGTGATATTGCATCAGGCAGGAACTCAGCAGGATGAACCTGCGCAGGGCTTTTATCTTTTCTTTATTGATGCGGGCATCATGGTGCAGGAATTTTGAAAATCGCTTTTGGCAGCGTTGAAATTCCTCTAAATAGCTTTCGCCCTTTTGCCTTTCGAGTTCGCAATAGGTGCGCAAGTACAGCGTTTCGGCATGAATGCGCATCCCTGCATGGTAGCGCTCTGCCTCGCCGATGTGAAGTAAACATGGACTAAATTGCCCTTCATAAAAAAGCAAGTGCGCCTCCGCCAGATGGATGGCGGCCTCTCTATGCTCTGGGGTGAGTTGCGGCTGACAGCGCGTCACAAACTGCCGCCCCCATTCCAAATCCCCTGCCATGCCTGCTACGGCAGCATAGTTTACCAAAGCTACCGGCGTAATGGCGTTTTGGTAAGTGAGCGCTTCGTATTGATCGGCTATTTTGATGATGCGAAAAAGGATGGGTACATATTCCGGTTGGCCTTTTTCATAACGCCGATTGGCAACATGATACAGACGGTCGAGCAGCATTCGTTGGTCAAAGTCGGCCAGTGAAGCAAAGTGGCGCTCTATATCGTCCAACAGCGGTTCAAAGCCGGAATGTGGCTTAGGCGACTCCAAAATATCCAGCAACCGCCGGTACATATCCAATACGGCGGGGGCGGCCGGCGCAGGAATTTCCGCCTCCTGATAAATATGCCGGCGATGAAGGATTTCCGCCACAATACGGGCTTTATGCAACTGATAATACTGCTCCAGGCCATGTAAGGCGCCATATAGATACGGCGCGAACGGGGTGTATTTTTCGGTAGGCGGATAAAAAAACGCCTCAAATTGCGCCTCCATACTCAGTCGCAGCGGCAGGATATCCGTATGAGGTTCGTCTCGAAGTTGTTGGACAAAGCGCTCCGTGTCTTCCGAAAGCTTCTCCGTCATTCCCCGGCGACGGTAAGCGTCCAACAAAAGTTTTTTTTCTAATAGAGGGCTTTCTTCCAGTTCGTTGTGCGCCAAAAATTTCCGGCACAATTTGCTCAGTTTCGACATGTCGTCGTTCAGCCTTTGCATGGAAGTGCCGGGTGGATAAAGTCTTCTCAGTGCCCTGAACCGCTCCAATTTGGCGTCCTCAAAAGCAGGGTAGCAGGGTTTGATGTACTCGAAGAGTTGTACTACGTTACTTCTGTTGTTGAAATATGGCGAATGGACAAAATCCCGGAAAGCGCGAAAACTCTTTTCATCCAGATTTTTCAGTAGGCCGATCAAGGTACTGCCGTGCATGGCGAAGTTGTTTTTTTTAGGTGACGCAGATTTTTTTGCCTCATTTTCAGGCTATACAACGCAGTGATATAAAGCATTGTTGATGAGTTTATTGTAAATAAATTTCGCTCTTAAAAAAATGGCTTTTCAGCCTATTTTTTACAGTTCGGGTAGCTTGCTCCAGCCCCTGTTCTGAATTTACCTTTGGGATGCGTAGTAGAAAAATATATCCGTAAAAACAGGGGTACCAAAATGATTAAACTATGACTAACTATTCGGAAAAGCATCGAGGCCCTGCTATCTCCCCCAAAACGACGAGTTCCGGGCCGTATATGCCGGGCTGCTCTTCGGGCTTTACCCCGGTTATAGATTTTCAATATGCAGTGAACGCACTGCATTGGCGCATTGAACAAGGACAGGGATTGGCAGCGCAGCTCGGCTACCCTTCGGCGGAAGCGTTGCCGCCCTTTACCGAAGAACTGCTGCATCCCGAAGAGCGCGGAAAGATTGCCCGCTTGGTTCGGCGCATCGGAGATTTTGCCATCCAACTGGGACCGGATGCTGCCTTGCGCAGCACCTTCATACTGGCCCACCGCATGAAACGCGCCGACGGCAGCTACGCCAAAATACTGCGCTATCTGCAACCGGACGCGATGGGCAGTACAGGCCGTTTGGAGCACTATCAATGCTTCTGCACAGACGTAAGTCGCCTGCCCGGGTTTGAGTCGGTGTCTTTTGATGTGCGGTTGCCGGCAGATGTGGCGGTCTCTACAGAGGAAGCGCTCCTGTTCTTTGCCGATGTGCTCGACGATTCGCGGCTGCGCTTCACCGAACGGGAATTGCAGGTGCTGCGCGTGTGGGCCTTGACCAATACCGCCCGCGACGCTGCCTGCCGACTCGATCTGGCGCCGCGCACCATAGAGGCGCACCTCAAAAACATGCGCCGCAAACTGGGGGTGAAAAGATCGGTGGATGTGATGCTCTACGCCCGCGACAAGGGCTGGGTGTGAGCGGCGCGACGAAAGAAGACAACACTTAGGACGATAATGATATACGACAACACACCTACCCTTGCACCTCAATCGGCGGAGGCGCTGCTTTCCGTGCAGGATTATTTCGATCATTGGAAATGGCTGTGCAAGTACAAGCCGCCGCGCACGATGCTGTTGCTGATGGATGTAGCCGAGGCACGCGCCATACAGTCTTGCGGCATGGAGATATTGGGGTATGCCCCCGGCTGGCTGCCCGGCTTGGACGATATAAGAAGGATAACACACGAAAACCAGCGCCATCTGGCCTCCGTACACACTCATAATGTGCTGAAAACATTGTCGGCGCGGCCCGAACTGCTCAAAAACCGAAAGGTGTTCTATTGCAACACACGCGGGCTGCGCGACCACGCCGGGCAATACTGGCGAGTGTATCAGCTATCGACGCCGGTGGGGTTTGACGAGCAGGGGCGCCTGGCGGCCTATATCAGCTATTACACGATACTGGGGCCTTATCAGGGAGAGCCTTTCGAGACGGCGGTGTATCCCGATCCGCGCTTTCCGGCAGACGCTCAACGGCTTCAGCAGGCGCTCAACAAAATCAAATCGGGTATTCTGGAAAACTTGGGCTTCTCGCGCCGCCAGGAGGAACTGATACAACTCATGGCGCAGGGCGCTTCGGCCAAAGACATCGCAATCACCATGCGTATCAGCGACCGAACGGTGGATAAGCACCGCCTCGGCGTACTGCAAAAGGGCCGGGATTTGTTTCCGCTCAACGCTTTTACCCAGGCCGCCGATGTGGTGGGCTTCCTCAAAAAACAGGGATTGGTGTAAGGCAGTGTCATTCGCCCGACAAAAAAATAGGTAGCAGGGTGCTACAAAGGTAGTGGGGTGCTACCGGGGGTAATGTGAAGGGCAGGGTATTTTGCGGGGGTGGGGGAGGCGAACGAGATTTTTAAAACACTGCTGCTCATATTTTGGGGCACTGCGTCTTGCGCGGAGTTGAAGTCAGTATTTTTAATTCTGTTTTATACCGCCGAGCGCTATGGTCATCAATCATCTATACTCGATAGCCAGTGGTTTGCGAATTTTAGATTTTTGCAAACCACTGGCTATCAGTTATTCCGATGAAAAATGGTTTATATTTTTTGGCAAATCATTTTTCATCGGGTATAAAACCTTTGATAAACCTTATTGGAAAAAATTTTCAAAAATCATCTTCAACCATTTACCAACTCAATTTAAACAGGTATGAAAAAGCACTACATTTTTTTGCTGTTGTTTGCGCTCGTCACCACGGCATTTGCTGATCTGTTTTCACAGGAGTCCAATACAGATCGGGATAGTTACACCATTATCTATGTGCCTGAATCCAAAGGGGTAGGTCCTTTATTTCAATCTGAATTAGAAGGGGAATACATTAGGCGATTTAACTGGAATACAATTTCCACCAAATATTTTTCTCCTTCAAACTTTGACATTGACAGAATGGCAGAAGAGCTAACATCCAAAGGGGTTGGGCGAGAGATAATGTCTTTTTGGTGGCAGCGTCAGTCAAATGGGCGATTCAAATTGGACACGATCGCTGCACGGGGTGTATTTAATACTCGAATAAAAAGTATTCTTGATACGATTCATGATCCACGGGGTATTGCCGAATTACAAGACCGGGGTTTGAATCTTATTCCTAATTCATATATTGTCGTTTTGCGCCCTACAGACTTGATTTCATTTAGAGAGCATTATGATAATTTGGAAAGGGAATATAGGAAATCAGGTTCAAGCGCGAGTGTCGAGAGGAGCATGAGGGGCTTTATGGGGCACCTGACGGCTTATGTCTTCAAACTGAAATATGATGACCAAACTGTTAACGATTTTTATAATATGTGGCCTTTGGATGAGGATACTCCGTCTGTTTTAGCAGCTAAAGCCAAACAGTATAACGAATATAAATTTGAGTTGATTCCGGTTAAGGTTTATCGACCCCAGGACATTAAAAAGGGACTTAATCCAATCATACAAAGCGCCGCTTCCATCAATGACAGCAAACTTTCAGATGCAGACTTACTAAAAGGGTGGGCCAAGACAGGTGTAAATAATTTGTTTGATAAAATAGTAGGCCGCGGCATCCTTAGTAATCGCGTTGCAAATAACAACCCTATATTAGCAGACATCGGCGCACGCGATGGCCTTTATCCAGAAAAAAGATACGCCATTTATGAAGAAAGAGAGACCGCATCAGGCGAAATAAAAAAGACGCGGATAGCACTGGTAAGGGCCTCCAATAGGATTGCCACGGGAAACGGTGCTTACAGCAAGTTTTTCAGAATAGGAGGGGTTGGTTTTATAAAAGAAGGCATGCTGATAAAAGAGTATAAAGATAAAGGGATCGCGTTTCAGGTAATACACGGCATTCCGCAGATACCGTTTGGCAATCAGATGGATGATTGGGGCGGTGGCGTTGAAGGGAATCTTTCATTGCTGATAGCCAAAGGAAATAGTAATTTTCCTACAGGAATTAAATTGGGAGGGAATATTATTTATTCCCAAGATTCATTGAGAGGAACAGGGAGTGACCCCGTGGCCGGAACGGGAATCAGATTCGTACTATATCTCAAAAAGGATATACATTTTCTGAGCGTATTCAGATTGGGGTTATATGCGGGCATCGGGGGCGACTCCGTGTCGGAAAAAACAAAAGACGCCAATGCAGAAAAAAACACAATTTCCTCTACTTTTTATCCTGTTGGCGCGGAGTTTGGCGTAAATATTGGTTATGGCCTTAGTGCTTTTGGCCAGGGAGAATATATTATACCTTCGGGTAAAGTAACCCTCAACAAAGAAGAACAGCCCTCTTTAAAATGGCAAGACTTGTATGAGAATCGCGTAGGTATAAGCCTGCGAGCCGGTTTACGTATGAGTTTTTAATAGCGCTTTTTTTAATGCTCAAAATCAATACAACGATGAAAAACTTTCTTTCGACAACCATTTACATGGCCATTGCTCTTATCGGCATCTTGACACTGCATAGCTGTAAAAGTAATGTTCCGGCTATTTCCGAATGCATTTGTATCGGCCCCGGCCTCAACGGCAGCGTTCGGCTCACCGCCTTTGGATATGGCCTCAACAATGCAGAGGCAATTATTGCAGCGAAAAAAAATGCTGTTCAGGAATTACTTTTCAAAGGCATTAAAGCCTCAACAAACCCTGGGTGCCCGTCTCGGCCAATAATTGACGATATTAGCAAAAGAAATTCGGACTACTTCAACGACTTTTTTAAAAACAATGGCGCCTACCTGCAATTTGTGAACCTATCAGGAGACCAGACGCCGACGAGGGTAAAGGTGCGAAACCTGATAAAAGTATCTATTGACGTAATTGTTGACCACAAGCGACTGCAGAAACAGATGGTTGATGACAAGCAAACCAGAGGTCTCAATGACGGATTTTAAAATTCATCAAAAATCAAATTAAATCATACACATCATGAAAATATCACCCACATATCTGCTGATTGCCATGTTTATGATGATAAACGTGGCGGCTTACGCACAGGCCAAAAAGCCCTCGCTGATGGTGGTGCCAAGCGATATTTACTGCAACAAAAACGGGTTTATGACCGTAATTGACGATCAGGGGCGAAAAATTAAAGTACCTGACTATCAACGCCTTTTTCTGGAAGACAGAAACATGCGGGCAATTATTTCGGCGATCAATAATTTTATGAACGATCAGGGATTTCCATTGATTGATATGGAAGCCACCTTGAAAAATCTGGATATTGAAGACGCCGAGGAATCCGTAATGTATGATAAATCCGGAGAAGAGTTGACAGAGTCTCTACTCGATAAAATCAAAAGACGAGCCAAAGCTGATATTATTCTGGATGTTGATTTCGCATTTACTCAAACCGGACCTATAAAAACGATGACCTTTAATCTAAAGGGAATTGACGCATATACAAATCGCCAAATAGCAGGAGTTGAAGGCGCTGGAAAACCCTCTGCCAACGCAAATATAGAGATCATGCTTAGAGAAGACAATTATACCCGTATGACGGAATTTAGTGCAACGCTAAATGATTATTTTGAAAAATTATTTAAAGAAGGCAGAGAAGTCTCAATTGTCATAAGGCTTTCAAAGGGGGCTTCGATTGATTTTGACACAGAATATGGAGATGAGGAGTTCAGTGAAATACTTGATAATTGGTTTAATAAGAATACCTTTCGTGAAGCCGGCAACCAGAACGGCCGGTATTCTATCGGTGATATGAGTGATGTAAGGATGCCCGTTATTGCAAAAATCCCGGTGTACGATGCAAAGGGTAAAGCCATTGATGCCAGGGAATTTGCACAGCAACTTCGAAAGTTTTTAAAAACTGCCCCCTACCATCTTGATGCTACCGTAAGAACTAGAGGACTGGGGCAAGCTCATGTAATTATAGGAGCAAACAAAGGGTAATCACATATCGGACTACTTTTAAGTTAATCACCAAAATCAAAATAAAAGCCATGAAAAAGATCGTTTTTTTCATATTATTGGCAGCATCTTTTTATTCAAACTTTGTTTTGGCACAGGAAACTTTGGGAACTGTGAGCGATCAAGCTCGCATCAGCCTCACCCCCGTAGTTCCTGACGCCTCTGATAATTTGCCCTTGGAGGCTCGTCCTATGCTGTTAGGCCGATTAAGGCAGTTGGCCAACACGCAAGGGTTTTCAGGAGATGCCGTCTTTCCGCAGTTTATTTTGGCCGCCAATCCAATATTGATAGACAAAAAAGTAACCGGAACTGCGCCAACTAAAATTCTAATAGAATTAGAAGTCAATTTGTACATAGCAGATCGCAATACCCGCACCATTTTTTCAACAACGAGTGCCGCGGTTAAAGGAGTAGGCTCTACTGATATCGAGTCTTACCAAAGCGCTTTTAGAAGTCTGAGGCTGGATAATTCTGCGATGAAAAATTTTGTTTCCGAGGGACGAAACGAGATTATCAAATTTTACAATACGCGATGTGATCTGTTAATGAACAGAGTAGATATGCTTGCCAAGGCTAATCAAGCTGATGAAGCACTGGAGATGTTACTCCAGATTTCCGATGTAAGCCAACCTTGCGCGGAAAAAGCCACAGCAAAAACAGAACAGGTGTTCGAGGCAGCAGCAGCACAACGTTGCCAAGCCCTATTACAAGCAGCAAAGACGGCGTGGGCTGCCGAACCTACCCCTGCCGGCGCTCAGAAAGCGGTAACCTTCCTATCCATTCTGCCTCCCGGCTCAAAATGCAACACAGAAGGCACCGCATTACTGTCAGATATAAGAGCACAAATGAAGGAAAATGTATCGTGGGAGCGCACACAGTATAAAGACAGAATTGATTTGATGCGCCGATACATACAAGCCATTCGCGACATTGGCGTAGCTTATGGCAATGGTCAGCCTGATACCCAGATTATTGTAAAGGGGTGGTTGTGGTAGCAGCGTTAAAAAATTCGCCAGATCAGTAGTTTTTCAGACGGTGCAACAAAGCGCCTTTGCCGGCAGTGCCGTCTTTTCAAGCATTTTATTCACTCATAAATGTTATGAAAAATGAAAAAGATAATCTATTTTTATTCCGCTTTGGTAATAGTTGCTGTTTTTCTCTCATTTGAGACGGCTTGGGGTCAAAAAGCACTGAAAGGCATTTTCAAAGATGCTCTGGTCTTAGACTTTTCAGACCCCTACAGCCATATTACGATAGACTACGAAGAAGATGAGATCATAGTGCCTGTTTCTGCATCAAATAAAGCATTAAGCAAGCAGAAAAAAAACATCAATCTAAAAAGAATCATACCAGGGTCTATTGTTGATATAGAGTTTGAAGTTGTTAATAATGAGCGGGTAGCGACAGTAATTAAGACAGATTTGGAAGATGACGGAGTCGTTAAATTAGAAGGGCTTCTGGAACTCATAGAAGATGATATAGCCTATGTGGATGGGCAAAAAGTCAAATTGGCCTCCAATGTTAGCATTACTGGAAAAACAAATGCCGATTGCGACTGCAAAGGCAAGGTTTTTACTTCATTTAAAGACCCTTTATTGAAAACCGGGAAGTATTTTTTAGAAATAAAAGGGAAGCTGAATGATGATGATGGAGTAATTATAGCCGAAGAAGTAAGGGCTTGTAAGAACTTACTTCTTGAGACTGATGCTAAACTGCGCAATGCTGTGGAGCAGAGCTACAACACATCAGGTCTTGCGATGGTAAGCACGCCCACAGATATAGGGCTTAGTGTTGGATTGCCCCTGCACCAGGGAAACATTCGCATTGGGCAATACTCATATAAATTACACAATGATATTCGATTGCAAGGTTATATTAACAGCGTGGGAGAGCGCGTGATTCCGGAGCACCAGAAAAACCTGCCCGACAATGATCCCAATAAATTGAACTTCCGTTTTTATGTAATTGACAACCCTATACCAAATGCTTTTGCATTCCCCAATGGGATGATATTTGTTCATACAGGCATTCTGGACGTCATGGAAAACGAAGCAGAGCTGGCCATTGTACTCGGACACGAGGTGTCACATGTCACACATGAACACGGACGAGAGCGATATGAAAGTTCAGTATTGACCGGAATTATGGCAAATATTGGAGAGGGGCTATTGATGAAATTTACGCGCAACAGCAACCTGTCTCCTCTATTGGCCAATGCAGTAAAACAAACTTATGCCGCTTTGCGCCCCGAAGCATTGGCCAATATTTTCGGCGCTCAACCTGCAAAAGAGAGCCAAGCCGACCGTGTAGGGCTGCAATATGCTCTGTTGGCAGGTTATGACATTCGCGAGGCAGTTGGTTTTTGGGGCAAAATGGCAAAAATAACCAATGACGGGAATTTTAAATCAAGACTAAATAACGATTTTCGCAGCATGTTATCTTCTGCAGACTTTAGCTATGGAAATCCGCTTAATACACTCGGAGAGGCAGGTTTCGGCATGTTGGCTAAGATGTTTCTCGATACAGTATATACTTCGCACCCTAAATCAAAAGCGCGTGCCAGAGCGCTCAATCAACTCATTTTGACCAGCTATAAAAACGAAGACTTTGAACACTTAGACAAAGGAGCAGCAATGTTTGAAAAGTATGTAAAGGGAGTGAGGTGAGGGGCAAAAGAGGGGGATTGCTGTTTGTCGGGAATCAAAAGTATTTCCGTGAGCAAAATAAGTGCTGATTCTTATATGACGCATCTTTTAATAATTACAATTTCATACGATGAAAGATTTTTTTTTATGGTTTATTCTTTTTTTATTCATTAATACTTATTGTCACGGGCAGCAGTTCGGAACTACTGTAATTACACATGGATACCAATTAACCGGTGTTGCTCCAATGCGAGGTGAGTGGATGTATAATATGGCAAAAGCTATTTTAGAAAAAACTGGGGGCAGAGGATGTATTTGTACATACGATAAGATATCCGGATTGTTTAAAACAGAAGAAGGCTCTTGCTTAAATGGCGAAGTAATACTGCTTTTTGACTGGGCGGCTGAGAGCAATATAAATAACGCAGGGTTTACAGAGGCGGCGGGTGATCTGCTCTTTGCCTCATTAGTTCGAGGTTTGCTTAGGCAGCAATTTACGCTCCATCAGATACATTTCATAGGTCATAGCCGTGGGGCAGTTGTAAATACGGAGGCTATTGAGCGACTTATTACGCTTAAAAATACCTACCCCTCTTTTAGGAATATAATATCTGTTGACCATGTTACTAATATAGACCCACACGACTGGGGAATATTAGGGGATTACACAGACTTCGATAATCATCCTAATTTAAATATTACATGTCCTTCAAACGACAAACCTAATAATGGGGTAATTTCATGGAGTGGAAGCGGATTCAACGACACCTACTTTCAAACTAATATTAATTCGATTTTGAATGGACGGGCCGTTGACGGAACGTACAACTGTGATTGGTCTCAGCATTTACAAGGGCATACCGAAATTCAGCAGTCTTACATAACATCAATCAGGACTTTTTCTACGGGTGTTTCTACTCCTTGTGGAGCAAGTGGCTATAGATTTTCGAGAATTGGAGGTGAAACAAGACCTTTGACAAGTTTGCTATGCGACCCGAATATGCACAAATACTCTACAGAATTTGACTTCTTCGATCCAATGTATATTATATCGAATCAATTACGTCGAGTTCGAGGCATTATGAATGGTAGCTTTGATAGACAATTTGAAAAGATAGATATAAATTCCAGAACAGGGAGCATAAATACAATACGCCATTTACCGGGTTGGCAGATTGTCAATGCGAATCCTGTCAAGGACATACTATCCAATTCAGGCATAGTTATTGAGGCTGTATCCGGTAGGTCATCATCAGTGATACATAATTGGCTGTTTGTGCCGCCTGATGTAAAAGCACTTAGAATTAATCTCAAAAAGTCATCCTCAAATACGGGCTCGATTATTCTTAAAGCCGGTGCTGAAATGGAAGTATCCTTTAGAGATACTTTAGACACTTCACAGGATTTATTCACAGATGTTTATTTTGACATATCCCGTTTTCAGGGACGGATAATCAAATTTTCAATTGAAGTGGCTGCAGGCAGCTCTGCCAATACATTCTCAATCATGTTAAAAGAAGTTGCTTTTAGTAAGCAGATACCCCAGAATCTCCCCACCCTATTCCTTTTCGATCTTTCCGGTAGTATGAACGAGCGTATGTCAAGCGGGGTTTCCCGAATAGAAGAAGCCAAAGCCGCTGCCAAAGCTACGCTGCGAACTATGGGTAATGCTACAAATCAGGGTGTTTCACAAGAAATTGGTATCAGAGGATTTTCCGGCGCATGTGTATCCGATCCCACTTTCCCGATTACAAATGGGTTTACCACAGATTTTTCAGCAGTAGAGAACGCCGTCAACCGCATACCAATCCCCAATGGAGGAACGCCCTTATTTGAGGCCATTCAGTCTTCGCGACAGAAATTATTACAGCGGCTTGATCAGACCGGCGCCAAACAAGCCAAATTGATTATTCTCAGCGATGGACAGGCTACTTGTACTCCCATTCGCCCTGCGGATGTCTATGCTTTTGGCCAGTATGGGCAGACCACACAAAATATTTCAACATCGGGCAATCCTTTGCTTTCTTCTAATCTAAGATATTATGCAGTGGGGTTTGGTATTGATCCCGGATCGCCCGCAGAAAGAGACTTGCAATATCTGGCTCAAATTTCGGGGGGTAAATATCTGAATGCACAAAATCAGTTTGAATTGACTCGCGCTTTTCAGAAATTCAACAAAATATTTGTGCCAAAGCCCGCACCTGCATTAGTAGATGTTCCTGCTGCTTCACGCGATGTTTTTGACAGAGGAGTAAGCACTATTTATGCGGAGGAGTATGAGACAGCCTTGGAACGTTGTAAAACTTATGTGCAGCAACATCCTGAAGATTGCCATGGCATTTATAATTTTGCTCTGATGCAAGAAGCTAATGAGTATTACAAATCAGCCATTGCGAGTTTTGAAAAATACTTACAGTTGTGTCCGGGGGCAGATGATGGGATTCATGTGAGAAAGCAAATAGCGGATTTAAAGCAAGACTATGAAGCATTCCTTATTTTTAATCGAAAAGTTATCATGAGCGATATGGAGTATCTGGATTTGCATTTCAAAAAAATACAGAATGGGCAGAGCGTAGCATTAGCACAGGAATTTATTGCATTTATCAAAGAAAAATATTCCTACTACCAAAACCTTCCTGCGATATTAGAAATCAATAACAGAGCTTTTGATAGTGCCTCTAAAGAAGTTTTCAGAGGGTTGAGCAGTTGCATCGAAACCATAAAACAAAATTCACAAACATGGGACCGAGACGCCACTCCTGTCTTGTCAAAAACCTATATCGCCATGGAAAGACTGCTTCAAACTTTCTAAAATCCTATCGAATCACTACCGTATTCTCCTACATACTACACAGCGAAACGCTTCGGGGCTTTATTTTATTCTTAGCAGTAACACTCGCCCACTCAAAACCATCAATAGTATGCCCGGCATCATCATCGAAAAAGCCTTAGAGCTTTGCAAGGACTTCAGCGCGTTCAGTCCCGCTGAAAAAGCAGAGATAGCTGCCATCTGTGAATTCAGAGAGTATAAGGCCGGGCAGAATGTCTTCTCCATCGAGCATCAGGAGACGTATTGCTACCAACACTTTCCCGACTGGGCGGGCGTCGGGCGTCTTATAGAGCACAACGACGCTGCAAATGCCTGATATGGCGCATTTTTGAAAAACATTTTTAATTTTACACGCTGTATGCAGACCTGGACCGACGACCAGATAAAAGCCGCCCTCCGCAAAGGGGGCTACCACCGGGAACGCGCACTGGAATATATGTTCAAGGCGTGGTTCAGTGCTTTACGCGATGAGGCAAAGCGGACCGGGCTGGGGCAGGAAGATGCAGAGGAAATTGCTGCTGATGCGATATGGGCGCTGATGAAACAGATTTTGAATACGCAACGAGGCGAGATAAATTACTTGAAAACGTATGCTGTAAAAATTGCGAAAAGAATGGCTTGGCGTAAAAAAACAGCTATTGCCTATGATGTGATAGATTTGGATGAAATTAAGGAACTCACCGGCGGCGAACCAAGTGGCGGTATCGATAAGATACTGCGTTGGAAAAAGGTAGAAAATGAATTGGAAAAAATGGGAGAACCTTGCCTGAGCATCTTGTTGATGAGAGCCTGGGGGTACCGCACCGACGAAATAGCTTCTCATACAGATTTGGCCGAGAGTACCGTCAAAAACAAAACACGGCCCTGTCGGGAGGAGCTTGCAAGAAGAATAGAAGAGAACCTATCGTGATGTGATGAATAATAAGGCGCTAAACGAAAAAATAGAACAATGGCTCGACGGCCTTATGCCGCCAGAAGAAGCTGCCGCGTTTGAGGCAGAGATGCTGGCGGACGAAGCGTTACAGAATGAAGTAGAAGTTCACAGGCGCGTACGGCAGGAAATTGAACATGCGCTTTATAAGGATTACCGGCGCAAAGCGGCAGTGTGGATGACAGAGTTAGATCAATTGCCACCGCCGACAGAAACGCCACCTGTGCCTTGGTGGAAAAAATATCGCGGGGCTATGATATGGTTCGCTGCCGCGTTCGTTATGATGATTTTGCTATACAAATGGCTGGATAAAAACCCCGAAGAAGTGATTCAAGCAACCCAAACAACCCTGCCCCGATCTCCCTCTGATCCATCCAACGAAACTGTCCAACCCGCGGAGGATACCACAAAATACCCGCCCCAAAGAGCAGAACAGAATACTGCAAATGGCCGCAAGGCCGCCCCAATAGAGGTGCAAAGAGTTTCTGACCCTGAGACAGAACCGCGAAATTCTTCTGATTCGACCTCGGTGCCGGCTCACACCGCATGGGCGGATACCGTAGAAAATAAAAACAACGATATATTGATCCCCGACAGGACGGTACCAAACCCTGCGACGCCTAAAAAAACATTCGACCGTACAGTCGTAGCAATGCCTCCCGTGCGATATGCAAGCAATGATTTTTCAGAAACTGCCGGTAAGGTAGATTTCAAACTGCGCACTCAGATGTTTAACAGCAACAGGGTAACGCTGTTGTCGGAGCCTCTGGCAAATGCGGACCTTGAGCAGGGCTTACTTGGTTTGAAAGAATATAATCAGGATGCGATTCTTCGACAACACAATGTCGAATATGTAGTCTCGGCCGCATTAAGGGGCCGATCCATAGATTTTATTAAATTTCCGACTACAGGCACCTCATCTTATTTTTGCAAACTGACGGTTGAATTGAGTATTCTGGATGCAAAAACATACGATATTAAAGCAACTTATGTGTTGAAAAACCCTGAATACAGAAATATTGATTCCAACCGTGGGCAAACTTTTATGTCACCGCAAGCTGCTGAAAATGCTGCCGTTGAAGCAATCGGTAAAGAACTGCAAGAAGTATTGAAAACGTTTTTTCCTTTGCATGGCTGGGTGATAGAGGTACGAGAACAGGACAATCGGGAGGCTAAAACGCTCTTGGTGGATATTGGCAATAAACAAAGCGTTCAGAAAGGCGACGTCTTCAATGTGGTTTATGAAAGAAGATTGGCCGCAGGCACTGGAGGTATAGACGCAATCAGTGAAATAGGCGAAGTCGTCATCAAGGAGGTATATGGAGTCACTGCAATAGCTATCGTTCGAAGGGGCGGCGCGGAAATCCTCCGGCTGATGAAGGAGGATGCCACTTTGTTTGTCAGGAGTAAAAATTGATGGGGAGTGACAACAACAAAAGTATTGCATAGCGCCCTCCGCTCATTCAAATACTTCGCCCCTACTATTATGGTCGCGGCACATGAAAATCGGGTAGTAGTACGGTACTATCATTGGGATGTTGATAAACCGATAACTTGGCCGACGTTTTGAGTACGCAAACTGTATTCGCTGATAAACCGATCATTAATCGTCTTATACTACTAAAAAAAACCTCCCGTCATGCTGCCAAAAATCCTTCTTCTTCCATTGCTCTTGTGCGCAACCAGCCTCGTTGCCCAAGACCCTTTCTTTACGCATTTCTTCAACAACCGCTCGCTGTTTAATCCGGCGCTGACGGGCGAAACCGGCGCTTTATCACTGCGGGCTTTGTACAAATCCCAATGGCATTTGGGCGGAGACATTCCCTACCGCACCATGGCGGCTACGCTCGAAGAAAGTATGCCCTGCAGTTGGTTCGACTTGGGTCTCAACGTCGTACAGGATGTGGAAGGCGACGGCCGGCTGAGTACTTTCAGCGGCGGATTTATGCTGGCCGGTACGCCGACTTTGGAAGTGAGAGATGCTATTCACAATCTGCGCATCGGTGTAGGGTTCAACTGGGCGCAACGCCGCATTGATTTCAGCCGCCTCACGTTTTCCGACCAGTTGGACCCCAAGTACGGCTTCTTCGACGTCAACGGAAACCCGAATCCTACCGGCTTTGTACCGCCCGATTTTACCGGTTCCTTTTGGTATTTCATGCCGTCTGTTGGCGTGGCGTATAAGGCACTGTTTAACAAAACCAACCGGCATCTCGGCGTTTTCAGCATTGGGTACAGCATGCACAATTTGTTAGGGCTGGGCGATGCCAATGTGTTTGGGCATCAGGAATCGGTGTTGCGCATCGGCACTACTACAGTGCCCCGACATACGGCTTTTGCCGAGTGGGAATTTGTGCCGTATTATAGCGCTCAGACTTATCTCAGCGTAAAGCCCACGGTGCTGTGGCAGCAGCAAGGCGGGCTGACATATCTGGAGGCAGGCATCCAGGCCGGTATTAGCCGCATGGTGGCAGCCGGCGCGTATTATCACTTCGGGCGACGGCCGCCGAGCGGGGTGAACACCAATTGGTTGTCGTTCAATGTGGAGACCAGCGTACTGACCACTACCGGCAACCGCAACACCAGCCGCTTCGATCTCGGCTTGTCTTTCTCGCCCAATATCAGTGGGTTACAAAATACGGTGGGCGTGGGCAGCATTGTAGAGGTATCGGTGGCGGTACACTTTGCGGCCAGTCCGGGATGTAAGTTCATGGGCCGGGAAGACGAGGTGTCCTATGGTAAACTGCCCTGCCCCACCGCTGCACAAAGCCGACGTTCCAAGATTTATGAAAATATCTGGTACGGAAAAAAATAAAAACACCATCCATGAGAGCTTTATTAATACTCCTGTTTTTGGCGTTATTCTCCCATTTTGGCTGGAGCCAATGCCTCCCCCAACCCGTGTTGTGCAATCAGAATCAATGCGCTTTTCCCAACGTGAATCTTACGCTATCCGTAGATGGCAATAACGAATTTTGCGATGGTGATACCATTCACCTGGAGATCAATGAAAGCCAATCGCTTGATTTCGACTACCTGATTTACTATTGGTGCGATGGCAATGTAGATACCATTACCTTTCAGGATCAGCCGGGCACTCATGTGTACATCGTACCAGATTCCCTGCTGTGTCAATCGGCAGAAAGTAATTATACCATTTGGGTTATCGGGATAAAATCATGTGCCAACGGAATTACCTGTCGAAGTGCAGCAACAACGCTGACCGTAAAAAATAGGCCTGTCGCTAATTTTAACGTGCAAGGTGAGGTATGTGTCAATACGTCCGTTCCGTTTTCCAATGCGAGTTGCAATGCAACCACCTACCTCTGGAACTTCGGCGACGGTACCACCTCCACACTCCAAAATCCTTCGCATACCTACGCCACCCCCGGCAACTACACCGTATCCCTCACCGTAACCAATACCTGCGGCTCGGATACGCAAACCCGACCGGTGCGGGTGGTGGCCCCGCCGGAGGCTGCATTTACACACAATCCCGCCTTTGGCTGCGGCCCCACTACCATCTCCTTCACCGACCAAGCCAACCAGTGGAGTAACACGGTGTGGAGCATCACGCCCGCCGATACTACCCGCTGGCGCTTTGCCGACACCACCATGAATCTCAATACAAACAACATTGTGGTGAACTTCCTGCGACCAGGCACCTACACCGTACGACAACGCGCCTTCAACGCCTGCGGAGAGGATTTTGAAACGGTTACCATCAATATTTATCAGCCGCCAAGCATCAGCCTCACTGCCCCAACGCCGTCCTGCGATCAGATCACCCTTTCTTCAGCAAACCTCGGTTTCAGCCACAGCGGAGAGATCACCAATTTTCAATGGACGTTTACCAATGGCACGCCGGCCTCCGCTACCGGCCCCTCCTTCAGCGGGGTCACTTTTACGCAGTCCGGTTCTATTACCCTTCAAATTACCAGCCCCTGCGGCAATCAGACCCAAACCGTACCTGTGGTGGTGGCCAGTACGGAGCCTATTGTTTTCAATCCGGCCAATCCGGCATCGGTGTGTGCCAATGGCCAGCCCGTTGTCCTGCGAGCTACTCCGCCCGGCGGAATCTGGACGGGGCCTGGTATGTCCAACGATACTTTGAATCCGATGGGGCCGGCACCGAATACATACACCTACACATACTCTACGGGTTCCGCACAATGCCCCAATTCCAGCACAACAACTGTGCAAATTTTACCCGCTGTAACGGCCTCCATCGCAGCTGTACCTCCTGCCTGCGACAGCCTGAACTATACGCCGATGGTGAGTTATACCGGCGCCATCAACACCTATAACTGGTCTTTTCCCGGCGGCAATCCAGCCTCCTCTACGCAGGCCAATCCTGTCGGAATCAGGTATAGCGTGCCCGGAACCTATACCGCAATACTCGAAGCATCGGGCGCTTGCGGCTTCGTCAGAGATACCGTACAAATCGTCGTGCAGACCAATGTGCCCCTGAGCATTACCCCTCCGCCGGGGCCACTGTGCTCCGGCTCCTCTCCTCTGACGCTGACGGCCAACGAAGAAGGTGGCACTTGGTCGGGCAACGGCATTACGGATGCTGTTCAGGGCATTTTTAATCCTGCAATCGTCACCCCCGATCAACCCGTCAATATTCAATACAGCATCACCAATGGAGCTTGCAGCGCCTCGGCCGGTATTGTCCTCACGGTAGTGGCTTCGACTTCCGTTTCCTTTCCGGCAGATACCTTCTGTATTGACAGCGCCCCGCGCATGTTGCTTGTTAATCCGTCGGGCGGCACTTTTACCGGGGCTGGAATAACGGATACGACCACCGGCATTTTTGCTCCCATGAATGCAGGAATCAACCTGCACGAGATCGGCTATGCTTATACTGATGCCAACGGTTGCAGGGTGAATGCCATTTCACAAGTATTGGTAGAGGGGCTTCCTCAGATCAACCTGCCCGACACAACGCTGCTCTGTCTGTCTTCCATCAGTATTGACTTGCCGGCAACGGTTGGTTTCGCTCCCGCTCCTTCCGGCGGAACGGCCATTTGGAGCGGCCCGGGTATTCAGACTGCTCAGGGGCAATTCAACGCAGGCAGCCTGGCAGAGGGCGTGCATCCCGTTGTTGTTGAATATCGAAGAAATGACTGCACCGTGCGGGATACGATCATGGTGGTAGTTACACAACCGCAGGTCTTATCGCTCAACCCGGATACCGCGGTTTGTATCAGCGATCAGTTCTTACAATTGCAAACCAACCTCTCCGGCGGGCAATGGTCGGGGCCGGGCACAGACCCTGCCGGGCGTATTGATCTTTCCGTTGCGGGCGGCAATCAGACGCATACATATCGTTATGAATTTGCATTGGGAACCAACTGCGAACAAACAGGCACAGTACAGGTGCAAATCATTGACCTAGGCGCATTGGTGAATGCCGGTCCGGACGTGTCGTTGTGTCAGGGGCCGGCCACATATGCTTTGAGCGGCAATACTCCGCAGCCGGGTTATTGGGTGGGACAGGGTGTCAATCCTTCCAGCGGGGTAATCAACCTTGCGCAACTGAACCTTGATACTACCTATATTTTCCAGTATTGTATTGAGAGCCAGTCGGTAGCGGGGTGTATGGCCTGCGACAGCCGCAGCCTGATACTGTATTCCAACCCGGTAGCCGCGTTCTCTCTTGACGGTACTGCCTGCATCGGCGAAACATTTCAGGTGCAGAATACCGGCACGGGGGCAGATGCATACTCGTGGGATTTTGGCGACGGTACCCCGGTGTTGAACACCGCCTCCCCTGAACATCAGTATGGAATGCAAGGAAACTATACCATACAGCATATTGCCGTCAATACGGCCACCACCTGCCGCGATACGGCTACTTTCAATGTGTTTGTAACCACCCCGCCCGTGGCCGCTTTTACATTGGATGCCGACGAAGGGTGTGCGCCATTTCCTTTGGTGATACAGGATGGGAGCAGCGGGTTCGAAATACAACGCACCTGGCATGTGGCAGGAAATACCACTATGGGCGCGCCGCCGACGGGCGTACTCTTGGACGGCATTACACAGGATTCCATTTTTGTAATTCGACTGGAAGCCAGCAACCTTTGCGGAGTGCGCATAGCAGAAGCGCCGGTTTTGGTGCGCCCATATCCCATTGTTCGTTTTGGCGTGTTTCCCAATGAAGGTTGTTCGCCGCTGCAAGTAGCCCTGTCCAATGCCACCGTTGGCAATCCGCAGACTTTCTTTTGGAATCTCGGCAACGGAACAACTTCGACCGACAGCCTGCCTCCATTTCCTGTTTATACCACCTCCGATACAGTGGTGTCCACTTATACGATTACACTTATTTCCACGAATCAATGTGGCGGCGATACGCTTTCCAAAGAAGTGGTAGTATATCCGCCCGATGTGCGCGCGTTTATAGAATTGGACACACTTGCGGGCTGCCAACCGCTGATCATTCAGGCGGAGAGTTTCTCCACGCCTGGGTCCATCGTTTCCTGGTTGGTCATTGATCCTGCAAGCAATCAGGAGGGCAGCATTCTCAATGCCCCGCAATTTACGCTGCGAACTCCGGGCCGGCACACCATTGTATTGTATGCCTCGCGTTGTGGCGCCGATGCAGATACCGCGTATGTGGATGTGCTTCCGGCGCCGCTTGTGTCATTCGTGCATCGGCCTTTTATTTGTGTGGGGCAACCGATAGCGTTTACCAACACTTCCGTCAATATCAGTGGCAGCGAGTGGACTTTTGGAGATGGTAACAACAGCACCGATTATTCACCCACCCATGTTTTTGACGAGCCGGGGGAATATACCGTAACGCTTATTGCATACTCGCAGGCCAATAACTGCCCGGCCACATTCAGCAGTACGATTTCGGTTGTAGGCAATCCGGTAGCTGCATTTACCCCCTCCGCCACGAATGGCTGTGGGCCACTGAGTATACAGTTTATCAGCAATAGTACTCCCGGCGTCAATCATGTATGGGATTTTGGCGATGGCGGGGCCGCATCCTACGAACTTAATCCCACACATACGTTTCAGTCGCCCGGAAATTATGTAGTGCGGCTTACTGTATATGATGCCGACAGTTGCTTTACCGACGTGGCCGTAAGCAATATCTTCGTCTTTCCTGATCCAGTTGCATCGTTCAGCCTGCCCAACCAACTGAACTGCCTGGGGCATACCTCCTTGCAGCCGACCAACCTGTCGGAAGGAGCCGTTGCATACCTTTGGCGCTGGCAAAACGACACCTTCAACCTGATTGAGCCAACCATTGTACCGCAAACAGCGGGCGTCTTTGATCTGGAACTGATTGCCGTCAATACATTCGGTTGCAGGGACACTTTTGTGCGCAGTGTGGATATACTCTCGTCGCCCATCGCATCAGCAATAGCCCTTGTACCTGCCGGATGTCAACCTCATTCCACCGGATTCAGCAACAACTCCCAACATGCTTCTACTTTCCTCTGGGTATTTGGCGACGGCAATACATCTGCTTTTCCGACGCCCTCTCACCGATATTTACAGCCGGGCGTTTTTCAGGGTCTGCTCATTGCCGGCAGCGCCGACGGGTGTCCCTCCGATACGGCCGTATTTGCGGTGGAAGTGTGGCCAAAGCCCCTCGCTGATTTTGACATTGACCAGGCTGAACGCTGTGGCGCGCCTTCGGAAGTGCAGTTTATCAATCGCTCCGACTTGTCGCAAAGCGCAGATTGGAACTTTGGCGACGGCAGCACTTCTTCGACCATCAACCCTGTGCATATTTATCAAACGCCGGGCATGTATTCGGCAACGCTTGTGGCAACCAATATTTACCAATGCCGCGATACTACCGAACGCATTGTAGATGTTTATGGGCGCCCGCGAGCGGCCTTCGCCACTGCGGGGGACACCATAGGCTGTGAGGATTTTGAGGTCATTTTCCGAAATACGAGTACGGAAGCCCTGCGCTACGAATGGCGAATAGAGTCCTTTCCCAATATTTTTACAGAGCCTGCCCCTCAAGTAGTTTTTACAGAATCGGGTAATTATGGCGTAGAGTTGATCGCGATTTACAATGACCTTTGCAGAGACACCTTGCGCCGGTCCGATTACATCCGGGTCTTCCGTTCGCCCATAGCTGCTTTTCGTTTCGAGGTTGACAACGACCCCAATATATTGGGAGATGTGATCTTTATCAATGAATCTCAAAATGCCGACCGCTTCTTCTGGGATTTCGGCGACGGCACAAACAGTACGCTCCCCAACCCGGAACATGAATACAATATCAACCGCTCCATAGACGTATTGCTCTTTGCATACAACGATAATGGCGGGCTTTTTACTTGTGTTGACTCCATTCCGCAACCCATTGAACCGGAATGGATTACCACCTTTTTTGCTCCCAATGCACTGTCGCCGGAGTTCGGGCCGGAAGGGGTAGGAGTATTCAAACCCGTCGGCATCGGGCTGCAAAAATACCGTATTGCTGTTTATTCGCCTTGGGGCGAACAAGTATGGTATTCCGAGGTCTTGGAAAACAGCAGGCCAGTGGGGAGTTGGAACGGAAGAAAGCACAATGAGGGCGATATTTTGCCACAAGGCGCCTACACTTGGAGAGCCGACATTACTTTCGTCAATGGTGTGAGTAAAGTCGTAACCGGAAGCGTGACCTTGCTGCGTTGAATCACCTCAACCGCTCCACCTTTCCCGCCACCTCCAGGCCCGCATTGCGCCCCGTACCTTCGAAGAGCAGCTTCCCGTTTTCGCGGAGCTGCACTTCTACGGTGGCCTGCATACTTTCGTTCACCTTGCCTGTCATATTGCCCTGTATGGGCGAGACCAACTCCCCGCCGCCGGCCTGATGCGCGATGAGTTCCAGGCGGAGTTTTCGAGTACTGAGAGACATCATGACCTGATGTTCGCCTAATTCTGTGTGGAGTTTTGCACCAGTGTAGGTGGCAAAGCGAAACAAGCGGTCTTCCAACAGCAGGCCGCTGATGTAGCCGGTGAAGCGACTGCCCAGCCAGGGAATATCCGCCACGGAGGCCATGAGCGATACTCGTTCTGTGTGCTCGAAATGGTTGGTTTGCGTCCATATCCAGGCGCCTGGAAAGGATCGCCCCCAGTCTTTTTCTATATAGCCGATGCCGCCGCTGAAGTCTGCCTGCGCGTCATGCACCCGCAGACTGCCCTCTATGCGGTGGTGCATACTCACCACGCCGTGATAGCACTCCATAAACGGCATGAAGGCGTACCAGCCCATGATGCCTGGAGCGCCCAGCGTGCGCGGCCAGGGAAAGTTGTGATGAAAATGCAGTTCGCCGCTCAGTTCGGGCAGCGCCAGCCGGATGCGCTGCGGAGAGAAGAAGTTATCTCCGAGTTGCAGCTCGAATTGTTGGGTGGAAGGCACAAACTGTTCTGCCGGAAACTCGTGATAAGCAGCCGTGCAGCGCTTCCCGTCGAGTACCTGAATGAAAGCGTGCGCGCTGCCGTCGGCGCCATAAGAGATGCCCGGAATAACCGCAAACGCATATTGCTCGGCGGGGTCAACTATTTTGAAATACCATCCTTCGAAGTAGCGTTTGTGGCGGCCCCAGCCGTGGTACATGTCGGGGTTCCAGAGGGCGCGGTGGCGGAGCAGGGCGGTAGAGGGAGCGGGTACTGGCATGATACAGGATTTTTTTTGAATGGCGTTGACGTAAGTATTTGGGTGAACAACACCAATATGGCGGGTCTGTTGTCAAAAAAACAGACCGATAAAAAACAACCCCTTCTTTGACAAATAGTGTGGGAACAGATTTAGCGGAAGGCAGGACGACTGTAAGGAGGCATGATTTTCGCTAAATCTGTTCCTTTAAGCACACTATTTGTCAAAGAATTAAACAACCAATATTTTTTGTCAGATAAAACCAGATAAAATATATTTGCAGCACAAATGAACGGCTTGCATTGCCGGGAATAATAAAACAACACAAAACGCTCTGCTAAACACCGGTGGCTTACCCCTCCTTTTCAAGAGTTAAAGGCACGGTGCGAGGTATAAATGACGACCGTTATGAAATCAACCCTGCTCGGAATTGCGCTGACATTCAGCCTCATTTCCTGTCTTCAGGCCCAAAAAGCGCCCGGCTATATGGGGCGGCGTTTATTTATTCGTCCTGAAATAGCTTATGCTCCGGCGCTGCTGGGGCCTACCGCCAACAACAGGGGCGGCGCTGATTATATTTACGGCGAGCAGGGCGGCGGTTTTGGTTTCAATGCCAAATACGGGGTGCAGGCCGGCTATGCTATTTCCCGGTCTGAAGTGCTGTCGTTCGAAGGCAGTTATATGGCTACAGGCATGATTATGGAGGCATCAACGCCGTCTATTCTTTTTCAAAACAATTCCGACCAACACTACCTGTTTTACAAACTCAGCGGGCCGGAGATAGGTCTGGCCTGGAATGTGTATAATGTAAATAACGGCAGCATTGCGCCTATCGGCAGCTATGTTACGGTGCGTGCCAGAATGGCCTTCCTTTCCGGTACCGTCCTTGATAAGCGCACCACCTATTACCGCAGCAACTCATCGGCAGGGCACCTTCCGCTGGGCGTCATCCCCCGTTATCGGCACCTGTCACTGGGAGCAGAAGTGGGCCGTCAGATGATGATCGGGAATAGAATGGTGCTCTCTCTGTCTATGGAGGTGAACGTTGAGCCTTTCAATTTACTCCGCCTCCTGCTGTTAGAGGACTACACTTTCGAAACCAACCAACAGGTTTTCCACAATGCAGCCTACGCCCGAATGTTCCGGCATTCATTGGTCATGTTTAAAACCGGAGTGGGGTATCTTTTTTAATAACCATAACAACAACAACCATGACAGGCGTAAAAACAACGCTGTGGCCCGGATTTGCTATGCTTCTGCTGGCCATTTTGACCGGCTGCGCGCCCTACGAAGTGCAATTTGAAGGGCCTTATGACGACAGCAAAAACACAGCCGGATCGTACATTCCGAACGAAATCCTGACGGTAGAAAACGGCCAAATCCGGCTTTATCCGATCAATCTCACAGAGGGCAAAACGCTCTCAAATCTTCCGGCCGGCATCGAAAAAGCCTCCATCAATCATGCCCACACCCGCATTGCCTACAAAATTCCGGGGCAAAACATCGTCATCATAGACACTGCCGGAGCAAGCATTGACGTCGTGGCCAACTCGGCGGCCGCTTCCTGGTTCGACTGGCACGTCAACAACCAAACGCTGTACATGCTCAACGGCACTACGCTTTCTTTTTGGGGGCCGGCCGTCTCTGTCATTTCCACCAATCTGAGCAACTTTTTCCCGCAGGGTTCTACCGACCGCACCATGAGCACCGTAGCTATTGCCGCCGACGGCACCGTTGTGGCCACCTACCGGTATTTCAGCGGCAGTTCTGTGGGGCGCATGGGCTGGGTGTCGTTGGCCGGCGCCGTAAAGGCCGTCAATCTGACCAGCAGCAACGAGACGGGGCGATGGATGCGCGTGAGTCGCGAGGGCGATATCATTTTGTGCGGAACTACCTTCGGCACAACGAGCATCAACAATTTTCGACTCAATCTGACTCAGGATGTCGTAACCCAACCTACTGCCCGTTCCTTTGCCGCTCCCGGTCCCTCAAATGATTTATTGGTTTATGCGACAAGCGGTAAGCTCAATATTTCCGACACCAATTCGGGTACCGTACTGAATCGCAATATCAATACTGCTTCGCTCACTGCATTGGACTGGTAGTATGACAACGTTACACACGCACACTCTTTTTTCTATGAAAACCACTCTCCTTTTCATTCTCTCCCTGCTGCTGGCGCCTCTTTTTCTGACTGCTCAAAACGAGTACGCTCCTTTGGAATGTCAGGGGAAAATCCCGAAAGATTTTCTGACAACTTCTCATTCCAAATACCAAAATGCCGACAAAAATGTGCTGGCCGCCGATGCCAAACGCACCGAACGGAACGCCTTCAAGCAGTTTCAGTTGGCCACCAATTTTTATTTAGATCAACTGCTGCACAGCGGCCGGGTGCTGTTCAACGATGAGGCCTCGCAATATCTGGCCGATGTCACGCAGGTTTTGCTCAATGCACAGCCCACCCCAGAACTGCAAAATGTGCGCGTGTATGCCTTGCGCAGCAGCGCCGTCAATGCTTTTGCCACCGATCGGGGGGAGGTGTTCGTTACGCTGGGCCTCCTTGCTCAGTTGGAAAACGAGGCGCAATTGGCCTACGTCATCGCCCACGAATTGGTACATGTGCAAAAAAGGCATTCGCTCAAATTTCACTTGGATAAGCAGAAACTGCAACGCAATCAGGGCCGCAGTATATTGGGGCGGGCAGCTACCGATGAGCAATTGTTTACGGCGGCCACCTATTCCAAAGAAAACGAAAACGAAGCCGACCGCCTCGGATTGGAACGCATCCTTCTTTCGCGCTACAACACCGCTACGCTGCCGGTGGTGTACGACGTACTCAAGTACAGTTACCTGCCTTTTGACGATTTGCCTTTTGAGTACACCCTGCTGGAATCGGAACACTATCGCCTGCCGCCGGCCTATCGCTTGGAGAGTGTAAAACCCATCGAAGGCGAGGCCGACGATGAAGACGACAGCCGCAGTTCGCACCCCAACCTCGGTTCGCGCCGGCAAGCCATGCTCGCTACATTGGACGCCCTCACTGACGCGCCGGAAAAAACCGATTACGTCGTGTCGGCAGATCGTTTTGCTCGGGTGCGCGCCCTGGCCCGCAATGAAATGCCGCTCTTGTACCTGCACTCCGACGAGCACGCCGCCGCTATTTACAATGCCGGACTGCTGTTGCGGGAGCGCCCCGATGATGTCGGACTGAAAAAATGTATTGCCAAAGCGCTGTATCTCCATGCCAAATTGCGAAACAGCGAAGACTACAGCTACGAGGGGAATTACGAAGAAATAGAGGGCGAGTCGCAACAATTGCACTACCTGCTGGAGACCATCCCCACTGCCGAGAGTACCGTTTTGGCCTGGCAATACGCCTGGAATCTGCATCGGGCGCACCCCGATGATGCCGAACTGAAAGCTATTACAACCGATTTGTTTTTTGAGTTTATTCGGGAATACGGCAAACAGTATGCCTCGTTGAGTAATGAGCTGCCGACCGCCGAAACCGCCGATGCAACTCCCGCCCCAGATTCCGCAGCCGTGCAACCCAAATCGAAATACGACCGCATCCGGGCACAAAAGTCTGCCACTACCGTGAGTGAAAACAACTATTGGCAATATGCTTTCGTCGGGCAGATGGAGGATGAACTTTTTTTGAGCTACAAAAAGAGTGCCGACGAACGCCTGCGCGAATGGAAAATAAACGAGCGCTTCTATACTACTGCTGCCGGGCGCAGGGAATTGAAAAAACTACGCACACAGGGCTGGGCGCTGGACATTCCCAAAATAGTGGTTGTCAATCCTTTTTACATCAAAATGGATGAAAGAAAAGAGGAAACAGTGCAATATGTGGACTCAGAAATCGGCCAGCAACACTTCCGTGATCTCATCAAAGAGACCGCCGACGCATCTGGGCTGCAAACCACCCTCATGGACGTACACGACCTCAAAGAAGACGATACGGAAACCTTCAACGATCTTCGTTTCCTTAATGAATGGTTCTCGGAGCAGGCCTGCCATTTCGACCTCAGCCTCACTCCCGGCAACCAACAGGCGCGCATTGATTCCATCGCCCAAAAATATGATACCGATTATTTCCTGTGGACGGGCCTCGTTTCTCTTCGTGACAAACATACTACCTTAGAATGGCTCGCTGCCGTGACTTCCATTGTAGTGGTTCCTCCAATTGCGCCATATTTGCTATACAAAGTATTGACACCCAGATATGTTACTGTGTACTATTCCATCTTGTACGATGTGCGCACCGGTCGCCGTAGTGTCCTCAAAATGAATACATACACTACCCGCGCCTCCGATACAATGGTCAAAGCCCATCTGTACGACGCTTTCTGGCAGATCAAAAGAAAGGGGTAGGGAGGGATAAGTTTCGGGTTCAAGGTTTCGGGTTGGAACGGCTGCTGGCTACAAGCTGCGGTTCCTCTCGCTTTCGCGGAAGCTTGTCCGCTGGGGCGGATTCGCGCCCTTCGCCAAAATTCGCGTTCAAAAAAATTCGCGTTTCGGGTTCAATGTTTCGGATTGCTCACCCCTCACCCCTCACCCCTCACCCCTCACC
>ERZ761602.2623-NODE-2623-length-27511-cov-4.356680_pt1 | contig 27511 bp, 18 predicted proteins | sample MGYA00512165_ERZ761602 | MGnify/ENA primary metagenome ERZ761602 (study PRJEB28899, sample SAMN02445085) | bioreactor sludge metagenome | biome: EBPR sludge; isolation source: Thorneside wastewater treatment plant | place: Australia: Brisbane, Thorneside...
TTCATCTCAGTTGTTCGCTTCTGCTCCTAAAACAGGTTTTCGGATAGCCTCTAGTCTGCTCCCATGATTCTCTTTTCGGTCAGTCACTCCGTTCGCAAGGCATTCCGCATAATCCCGGTCGACACGACTCCGGTGGTGAATTCGTTAGACTGGTTCCGTTTCTGGCGAATTGACGCCCGTAGAATTTCCGGACGTGGCGAGATCATGCTCTTCACGAACTACGAGACACTCTACACGTTTGTCGCTGATTGCAGAGAATTCCGCACCGGTCCTGACTTTGCGATGCACTTTCTCCATCGCTTTAATGAGGTTTTCGCCGGTCGATTCGGATACCCAGACGAGATCAAGGAGCGAATGATAGTTCATCGCGCAGTCGACAGAAGCGTCGTCGCAGTGATGAATAGCTTCTTCCTGGACATTCATTACTGTGATCCGAGGGAGAGCGTACGAGAGCTCGAGGAGCGAATCAATGATACGCCGATTATCTCTCGAGATCATTTCCCAGCAGGACGCCTGAGGGAGAAGCTGGAGCATGAGCGGTATTGATCCGATGCGTATACTTAATAGTGGTGGCCCCCAAGCGCCGAACAAGGCGCCAGAGCCAACGACGGGAGCTGTCACGCCGCGTGCGACCGAAGGTACTTCGAAATGACCAATCCGAATCGGCTTCCCATTGAGGCACGCGACGCGCCAGCTCCCGTCGTGGCTGTTATGAGAACACCATAGTCAAGCGGGGAGCGGTGGGCGTTATGGATTCATGGGTTTGGTTGCTTTCTTAGGGTTACCCCAAAGCCACTTCTGCGTTCCACGGCGGTAACGATGCAGGGCTTGCCCTTGCCGTGGACGGTGTCCGTCTCCCAGTCGCCGTAGCGTCCCCGGCGTGCGACGATGTCAGGACGATCGTGGCCGGAGCAACCGAGAGGTGAGCAGCGGTTGCCCAAGCTGGGGGACGAAACTTATCTCTGAAGGGCCAAGCGATTATCAGCGCCTTTCCCGTTAGCTCATGTCGCCGGGCTTTGCAATTGGAGCGCCTGATTGCACAGTGAGATCATGAGCATTCGGATGGTTCGTCTTGGGACAGCGCGGCGTGAGGGAGAAGGGGTTCGCGTGGGCACGGTTCGACGCCCGCCTCGAGGAGTTCCCCGGAAGGAGTTGGCGACCAAAGATTGGTACGACGTTTGGTTTCCAAATCTCGCGCCGAGTGCCGGGACACTGAAGCTGGGCCTCAAAGCGAGGTCGGAGGCCGCTTGGACGGCGTTCAGCAAGAAGTTCAAGAGCGAGATGACCGCGCCGCACGCGAGGCATGATATCTCGCTGCTCGCGGCGCTTTCTCACTCCACGAATCTTGCGGTCGGCTGTTACTGCGAAAACGAGAATCGCTGCCATCGGTCGATACTGAAGCAGCTGCTCCTTCAGGCTGGAGCCGATATGGCGTAGCATAACCCTTCCGGCCGAAGTTCAAAGGTCGAATCCGGCCTGTTCCTCCCGCCGCGGAACGAAGGCTGAGGTTAGGGCTTGCGCCGGCCTTGGTGGAACTGCCAAAGCGAAGCCTCACCATGCAGGTTCCCGATTACGTCGCCACCTACCAGGAGCATCTTGCCCGGCTTGTGCAGACGCACGGGCGGGAAGCGGCGATGGAATGGGTCGTTGGCGGGCAATATCTGCAGATCGGCATCCTCGAGAGCAGCGCGCTTCTGACGTTGGGGCTCGAGCCACAGCACGCGGTGATCGATATCGGCTGCGGCTCAGGACGGCTGCCTTTTGCCTTGCGACACTATTTGCAGGGCAGCTTCCTCGGTACGGACCTTCTCGGCGAGGCGCTAGATTATGCCCGCGAGAAATGCGGCCGCTCGGACTGGCGCTTCATTCCTTCTTTCGATCCGGTGATCCCGGCGGATGATGATTCGGCGGACTTCGTGACTTTCTTTTCCGTGTTCACGCACCTGCTCGACGAGGACATCTTTCGCTTCCTCCGCGAGGCGCACCGGGTACTGCGTCCGGGAGGCAAGGCGGTCTTTTCATTCCTTGATTTCGAGTGTGAAACCCATTGGACCCTGTTCGAGGCGACGGTCGCCGACCGGAATCCGCGCCGGGTACTCAACAAGTTCATCTCGAAGGGAGCGATCAGACGCTGGGCGCGGGCGCTCGCTTTGGCGGAGGAGTCGATCCGCGACGGATACGAACCTTGGATCGAACTGACGGAGCCTTTCACCTATATCGATGGGCGCCGGGCGGAAGGGGTGGTGGAGTTCGGGCAGTCCGTCGCGGTGCTGCGCAAGCCGCCCATCTCTTCCGCAGCGGATCCCGCTTGAACCACCGTCGGCCCGCGCCCGTTTTCCACGCACCGTTCACGTGCACCCGACCCCGTCCCCCCGTCCGCCCCTCCCGTTTGAGCAGCGCGAGAAGGAACTCGAGCCGCTCGTGCGTCGAGCCGTCGACGAGGTGCGCTCCGCGATCGCCCACCGCGCGCCTGCTTTGTCCGGCGCATTCTTTTACGGGGCAGTGGGAGTGGACCCCAGGCATCTGGTGGTCTGGTATCTCTTCGCAACCGATCGCCAGAAGGAAGCGGCCGCGGCCAACGGGCTTCGTCTCGAACTTGACCGTTGCACCCGGGCGGCGCTGCGCGATGCAGGCTATCCCGCTGCCGCGCTGACCCTCATTCACGTGTCGTTTGCCTCGGACGAGGAAATAAACCGTGCCGGCGGATGGGCTTTCTTCAGATAGCTTTTCCCGACGCGCGCCCGGACGATGCGAACCAACTACCTGATCGCCCCGCTGCTCGGCCTGGTTCTCTTCGGTGGCTACTATGCCTATTGGAAGTCGCGCGCACCGGCTCAGCGTCCTTCGCAGGCGCTGCCCGCGGACCCCTACGTCGGACGGGACGGACGGAAAGCGGCCGAGGCGGAACTGGGGGCGGGGCGGCTCGTGCTCTTCGAGTCGGGAGCGCAGGTGAGCTGGGACGCGGAGCGTATTGAAATTGCGCGTACGAAGTATGGCGTGGAACTGCGACGCCTGCCCGATGCCACCACCGAGGCCGGCGCCCGTTATCTGGACGCGTTCAACCGCGTCATGCGTCCTGCGGTCCTGGGCCGGCATGGCCGTGGCTTCTTCGAAGTCTTGCATCGGGAAGCCATCGCCGCCCAAGCCGCCCGGAAGGCGCCGTAGCTGAAGAAGGCATCCGTCACGAAAGGTCTCGCCACTTCGGCGGAGTTCCCGCAGTTGGTCGCGAAGGCATCACCCCGGCCATGAACCCGACCTCCGCGAGCTCCGCGTCATGCGCGCCGCCGTGCGTGCTTCCCCTAAACGAGGAAGCTCGCTGGTTTCGTGAGGAAATCCGCCCCCACGAACGCGAACTTCGCGCCTATCTCCGCGGGCGGTTTCCTTCGCTGTCCGACGTCGATGACCTGGTGCAGGAAACCTACACGCGGCTTCTACGGGCCCGCCAACTCGGCCACGCCACGCTCACCCGAGCCTACCTGTTTGTCGTGGCGCGCAACGTTGCGCTCGACCTGCTCCGCCGCGAGCAGGTCGTGATCGTCGAGCGCATAGGTGAGATCGATCGGTTGCACCTGGTAGAGGAGGGACCCGATGCGGCGGAGAAACTCAGCCACTCCCAGGAACTGGCGTTGCTTGAAGAGGCGATGCTGGCGCTGCCGCCGCGGTGCCGGGAGGTGCTCACGCTTCGTCGGATCGAAGGACTTTCGCATCGGGAGATCTCGCAGCGCCTCGGCATCGCCGAAGCCACGGTCAACGCCCAACTGGCGATCGGACTGGTGCGCTGCCGGCAGTACCTCTGTGCCCACGGCGTGACCCGCGCGTGCATCCACGTCCCCGCCCACGCCTCTCATCATGTCCGCTGACGTCCAGCTCCAGCAGATCGAGGAGGCTGCCGCCGCGTGGATCGTGGAGCGGGATGCCGGCTTCAGGCCAGGACGTGAGCAGGAGTTCCAACGCTGGCTGGGCACGGATGGGCGGCATGCCGCCGCCTTCGCCGCGCTCGATGCCACCTGGACCCTTCTCGCGCTGCCGGCTGCGGTCCCGTCGAAACGGAGACGCTGGGCCCCATGCGGGCGTTGGCTGCGGCAATGGTCTCCCGCGCTGGCGGCCGCGGCGGCGCTCGTGGTGATCGTCAGGCTTTGGCAGGCGTCCGCTCCGGATGAGGTCCCGGCCAGGGCCGGCCCATATGCGACCGTGGCAGCGACCGATGTGGGAGCTTTGCGCGCGGTGACTCTGCCCGATGGCACTACCGTGCAGCTCAATACCGACAGTGCGATGGAGGTACAGTTTGACGCCACGACACGCCGCGTCCTTCTCACCCGTGGTGAAGCCTGTTTCCACGTCGCGCGGCAGCCGGAGCGACCCTTCATTGTGACCGCCGCGGGCGTCGACGTCCGCGTCGTCGGAACGGTCTTCAACGTCAGGTTGCGCCAGGAATCGGTGGACGTGCTGGTCACCGAAGGACGGGTGAAGCTGGAGGCTCCGACGGGCACGCATGGCCCGGCCGCGAAGGGAGGGCTGGCGCCGCGCCTGCCGGAACTCATCGCCGGACAGAAGCTGTCGATCGTCCTGCCGATGGTGCAGGCGCCGGAGGCGACGCTGCCGTCGACCCTGCCGATCCCGGTCACGCCGGTCGAGATTCGCCAGACGCTCGCGTGGCAGTCACGCCGGCTCGACTTCGATGCCACCCCGCTGAGCGAAATTGTCGCGGAGATCAATCGCTACAACCGGCACAAGCTCGTCGTCGTGGATGAGCGCCTGCAGGCCCGGCGCTTCGGTGGAAGCTTTCCGGCGAGCGACTATGCCACGTTGGTGCGGATGCTGGAAGTCGACTTCGGGGTCATTGCCGAGCAAGGGAACGGCGAGACGCGACTTCGGCTGCGGTCCGAGGTTCCCGCACCCGGCCGCTGATTGGCCGGGCGCCGTCGGCCGCGGCGGGCGGGGAGTCTTCCGCGAAATTCGGCTTAGAGAGTTACAGCGCCGGATTCGTTGTATCTGCGTGACCCCACATCTCCTCGCCTGCCTTCGTGCGGTTCTGGCGGCCGCGCTGCTGTATCCAGTTTGCTATGCCGCGACCGCCGGAGCCGCCGCCCGAAAATCATTCGACGTTCCCTCCGGAGCCGCCGCATCGACGCTGAAGCTCTTCTCCACCCAGGCGGGGGGCCACCTCCTTTACTCGGCGGATGCCGTCAGCGGGGTCACGACCAACGCGGTAAAGGGCGAATACCCGCCGCACGAAGCGCTGGACCAGATGCTCGAGGGCACGAGGCTCGTCGGGCGGCGCGATGCCGCAACCGGGGCGCTGAGCGTCACTCGCCGGGCCGCGGAACCCCCCGCGGGCGCGCGCCCGGCCGGCAGCGGCACCAACGGCAGCGACACCGGGCCCGGGCAGAGCGTGGTGGAATTGTCGCCGTTCACGGTGAATTCCGACCGCGACCGTGGATTCGTGGCCGCGAGTGCGCTCGCGGGCGGCCGGCTTTCGACGGACTTGCGCGACACGCCGGTCGCCTACTCGGTCCTGACGCGGGATTTCATCGAGGCGCTGAACATCACGAACCTCACCATGGCCCAGCAGTGGACGACAGGGTTCAACGAGATCGAGGACGACGGCCGGCAGAACCAGTTCGGCGACGGAGAGCGCGGCCGGCGGACGTTTCGCGGGGTGAGCAGCAACCAGCAGCAGATCGAGTTCTTTCCCGCGTATTACGATTATGACAGTTACAACCTCGAGCGCTTCGACTTTGCGCGCGGGCCCAACTCGATCCTGTTCGGCAGCGGCTCGATGGGCGGGACGGCCAACGGCCTGTTCAAGCGGGCGCTCACCGGCAAGCCGGTGCGGGAAGTGACGCTCGCGTTGAGTTCCTGGGACAGCTACCGCGCGACGGTCGACCTCAACCAGCCGCTGTCGTCGCGTCTCGCGCTGCGGTTCAACGGCCTCTGGGAGGAGACGCACACCTGGCGCGACACGGAGTATTACGATCGCCGGGCTGCCACCATTACGGGAACCTATCGTCCGTGGCGCGGCGGCAACCTGCGGGTCACCGCCGAGAAAGGGGACAACCACCGCAATGCCTCGCTTTCCGGCATGGGCGACCGCGTCTCCGGTTGGGATGGCACCACCACGTTTTCCGGCCGCATCACCGCCACGCCACCCAATGCCAACGCCGCCGGCATCTCCGTCTTCGGCGTCAACAACTTCATCTGGTCGCCGGGGATCATGGGCGGTGGCATCGTCGACTGGAACGGCCACGCGTTCACCCTTGGCGGCAATGCCAATGCCGCGGTTCCCGTCGGCGGCCGCCTCGTGGTCGGGCCGGTCGCGAACATCGATGCGCAGCCGCTGCTCGGCGCGATCAACGTCCCCGATTTCCGCTTCGACAACGTGTTTCGCGGGGCGCCGATGTTCTCGGTGCCGCCGCGGGAACGATCGACGTCGCTGGGCGGCGACTCCTGGGCGACGGCTTACGACAACGTGCACGTGGCGCTCGAACAGCAGCTCGGCAAACATGTCTTTCTCGGTGCGTCGGCCAACTATTCCTACAGCAAGGTGCTGACCCACTTCACCGTCGCGCGCGGCTTGAACAACCTCTACATCGACCTCAACCGGCTGCTTCCGACCGGAGAAAACAACCCCAACTTTCTCAACCCGTACTCCGAGTCCACGCAGGACTTCGATCATGTGACGCGGCGTTCCCGCAATGCGCGCGGCAATGCGGCCTTCGTGTTCGACGACACCCGGTTCGGCAGCTTCCGGCTCAATCTCGAAGCGGGCATCTCCGATGCGAACTTCTCGCGGATAAAACTGCGCATGATGGTGAAGGATCCCAACGTGGCGCCGCGCGACTGGATCGGCCAGATCGCACGTCTGCGCGTGTACTGGGGCGGCGCGACCGACCAGATCACCCCCGGCAATTACAACGTCATCGTCCCCGCGACCGGCTCCACGCGCAGTCTGCCGCTGGACTACGTGATCGATGTCGGCCGGCCCAACGACACGACGTCCATCGACGACACCTTCACCTACCAGCAGGCGGCCTTCGGGGCGAAACTGTTCAAGAACCGGGTGAATCTGCTGGCGGCTTTTCGGCGCGACGATTTCGAAAGCATCACCAACAACCTGCTCCTGCGTGGAGACCAGCCCAACGATTGGGACGGCAACAAGGTCTTGTTCCGGCCGCGTCCGCCCGCGGACTACTACTCGCTGACCTACGTGCCGAAGAACGCCGCCGGCCAGCCGACCGGGCCGCAGACGGAGGCGCTGGCGCGCCCGCGAACCGCCAACGTGCCGCAGCCGCAGTATGCCAATGATCGCTTCCGCGACGATTACTCGCTGCCGACGCTTGCCGGCATCGTGAACACGTACTCGGCGGGCGCCACCGTGCACCTCACGCGCTGGGCGAGCGTCTTTGGCAACTACGCGGAAACCTGGCTGCCGCCGGCGGGCGAGCTGCGCATCAACGGCGAGCCCTTTCTTCCGTCGATCTCCGAGGGATGGGATGCCGGCCTGCGCCTGACGCTCCTGGGTGACCGCGTCTCGTTCACCGCCTCGCGCTACGCCAGCCAGCAGGACAACATTGGCCGCGGCACCGGCACCAACGGCGGCCTGGCCAACGCGCTGGGCAACCTTTTCAACTCGATCGCGAACACGAATGTCCTCGGGGACCTTTCGGGTGCGGGCATGAACCAGCGCGGGATGCTCACCGTACCGGGCAACTACTTCGACACGGCCAGCCGGAAATCGAAGGGCTACGAGTTTGAACTGACCGCCAATGTGACCTCGCAGTGGCGCGTCTCCGCCAACTACGCGATCCAGGACGCGAATGAAGTCGACGCTTATGCGGACACGCGCGCCTACATCGCCGCGAACGATCCGCTCTTCCGGCAGATCCTGGGAGATGCCGGCGTCGATGTCGTCAACGGGCAGGCCGTGCTCCGCGCGGGCACCACGGGCCAGAATTCGCCCGACGCCGCGGGTGCGGTTTCCTCGTACAATCAGATGCACGAGATCGCCCGCAACCTCACTGCCGCCGAGCAGAAAGTCGCGCGGCTCGTCGAAGGCACGGGCAATGTCTTCACCGACTACACGATTCGCGACGGCCGGTTCAAGGACGTGAGGTTTGGCCTGGGACTCAACTACCGCGGCAAGGAGGTCATCGGCTATCGCGGCGGCGACACTCTTCGCACCGGCCCGACGACGGCGATCGACGATCCGGCGGTGGATGCGACCGACCCGGTTTATCGCAAGGCCTATTCGCTCTGGACGGGGGTGCTCGGCTATTCGTTCCGTCCGACGTCGAAGCTGCGGGTCAAGCTGGATTTCCGCGTGAGCAACCTGCTCAACGAGGATATGCTGCTCTATTACACGACGACGCAGCGTCCACCCAACGGTGACATCACCAACCCGTCGCGCGTCGCCACGCCGAGTCAGTTCTCATTCATCGTGCCGCGGAACTACACCCTGACGGCGACATTCGCCTTCTAGGGCATGGTAAGTGAAATCGCAGCCGCTCAGAGCAGGACCCTAAACGCAAAGACGCGAAGAAGAGCAAAGACCCGCCAAGAAAACCCGGCGAAACTTCGCGTTCCTTTGCGACTTTGCGTTTTGGATTGGGCTCCCGCAGCGCCGCGGTTGCGACCGGAGCGCGACGCTCGGAATACGGCCATGCCTTGCTGGTCACCGCAGTGAAAGCGAAGCCGCGCGCACCTGGCGGAGCGGGGCACAGCTCCACCCCGCACCCGTCCACGTGAGCCGGCCCGCAGATCGCCGCGATCAGCGGTAGCCGCTGAATGCCGGGATGACGGCGGCGGATGCGGCCGGTGCCACCGGCGCGGTCACCGCGGTCACCTTGAGTTCCCGCACGCCGCCGGGCGTATTCCAACGCACGACGTCGCCCGCGCGACAGCCGATCAGGGCCAGGCCGATCGGCGCGAGCACGGAGACCCGCCGGGCGTCGGCGTCAGCCCTTTCGGGCAGCGTGATGGCGTAGCTCTCCACCTCGCCGGTCGCCACGTCCTCGAATGTGACCGTGGAATCGAGCGTGACCAAGTCGGATGGAAGCGACGCGGGATCGAGCACGACGGCACGCTCGAGTTCGGCGCGAAGCTTCTGCAGGGTCGCGGAGGTGCGGTCGCCGGCCAAGGCGGACGAGAGCAGGGTCAGTTTGGCGTGGTCGGGACGGCTGAAATAGATGGGAGTCGGATTCATGACGGAAGGATGCGGATGACGGGCGGGAGGAATTGCGGATAGGACGGGTTGCCGGTGGCCCGAATGGGCGGGAGGAACGCACGCCCGCGCGCGCGTGCGTTCGTCGGAGGAAGGGAGACGGTTAAACCCGGCGTCTGCGCCCCGGTGCCGGGCGCGCAGGAGAGGCGCGCGGGGACCTAGGCGGCAGCACCGGGCCAGCCCGGACAGATGGAAGCCATCCGCGCGCCCGGGCATCGGGCGGCGGAGGTCGATCGGGACTGGAGCGAGAGTGCTTGCACCACGTGCACAGGTGCCCCCGCGACCGGGGTTGTCAAGCAGGTCGGGCCGTTTCCGCCGCGTAACGCGCAGGCGGATACCTACCGGCGGAGGCCGGCGCGGCGGTGGGCCGGAGAACGGACCCGTGGGCGGCGCATCTGCTCCGTCGGCGGCAGGCCTGACGGCGTGGAAGGATCGGCCGGCGCGGCCGGGGTGGGGTGATCCCGCGGCGTCATCGCGGACGCCACGGCCGGATTTCGCCTTGTCGCTTCCTGGAGGCGGACTAGGCTGACGTGACGGCGGCCGGGCGATTCTCTGCCTGGCTGAACTGCCAACCTCAACCTCCCGAAATCCACCTGCCGGCGGATGCCCGCTGCCGGCGGGTGGCGCCCGTCATGACGACCGCCCCTGTCCGTCTCCTGCTGGCGCGCACGCTGCGCGCGGCCCTCCTGCTATTCCTGGCGCCCGTGGCCTTCGCCCAGGTGCCCGCCACCGGCTCGATCGAGGGTCGAATCTTCGATCCACGCCGCGGTGAGTACGTGGAAAACGCCCGGGTGACGGTTGAGGGCTCCTCCCGGGAGGTCTTCAGCGATGCGACCGGCTATTTTCGCCTGCCGGACCTGCCGGTGGGGACGGCCCGAGTGTCGATCTTCTTTACCGGACGAGGGACGCAGACCGAGTCGATCCCGGTCGCGGCGGGCGAGCGGGTCGTGCGCGACGTGACGCTGACGGGAGGAGCGAATGCGGGCGCGCCCGGCGACGTGGTGAAGCTCGAGACGTTCGTGATCTCGTCCTCGAAGGAGATGGACGGGGCCGCGATCGCGATCAACGAGCAGCGCTTCGCGCGCAACATCACGCAGGTCGTGTCGGCAGACGAGTTCGGCACCATCGCCGACGGCAGCATCGGGGAGTTCATGAAGTTCCTGCCTGGCATCACCAGCGATTATACCGGCGGGGATGCGCGCCGCTTCTCGATCAACGGCGCCCCCGCGGACAACGTGCCCATTTCGATGGGTGGCTTCGAAATGGCCAGCGCGGCCGGCGCCGGGACGCGGCGGGCCGTCGAGCTCGACCAGGTATCGATCAACAACATCTCGCGAGTCGAGATCAACCGGTCGCCCACGCCGGATACTCCCGGGGCGGCGCTCACGGGCGCGGTCAATTTCGTGCCGCGTTCGGCCTTCGAGCGCAGCCGGCCGCAGTATAGCTACAACGTGCAGTGGATGTTCAAGGACGCCGAGGCCTCGCTGGGCAAGACTCCAGGACCGCGGTGGGGGGAATGGACGCGAAAGGTGAATCCCGGCTTCGACGTCTCCGCCGTCGTGCCCGTGACCAAGACCTTTGGGTTCAGCGTCTCCGGCGGGTATTCGCTCCAGTACACGCCGCAGCCCAACGTCGGGATGCAGTGGCGCGGCGCCGCGACGGCCACCAACCAGTCTGCGACTGCGAATCCGACCGGCACGGGCAATTGGTTTCCCGATACGACGCCCGACAACCCGTACCTGACCACCTTCTCGTGGCGCGACAGCGGGAAACACACGACGCGTCATTCCTTCGCCACCACGGTCGATTGGCGGCCGGCCCGCCACGATCGCCTTTCGTTCGGATTCCAGTACGGCATGCTGCGGGAGAACTTCGCGACGCGCGCCCAGACGTTCACGATCAACCGGGTCTCGCCCGGAAACTGGAGCCCGACGCACACCTGGGGCCAGGTGCCGACGTTCCCGGCCACCGGCACGCCGGTCAACGCCGGCCAGATGACGATCGCCAACAGCGGACGCATCCGGCCGGGACGGACCATTTCCCCCTCGTTGCGGTGGCTGCATGAAGGGCCGGTCTGGAAGTCCGACGCCGGCATCGCCTACGGGAACTCGCGTATTCATTACCAGGATATCGATCTGGGCGCCTTCAACGGCGTGACAGTGCAGCGCAACAACCTCCAGATCCTCTTCGACGACATCTTTTACCTGCGTCCCGGCCGGATCACGGTGCGCGATCACCTCGGCCGGTCCGTCGACCCGACGGACCTCGACAGTTTCTCGCTGGTTTCCGCCAACAGCAATCGCCAGCGGACGTACGACACCGTGCGCCAGGCGTACGCGAACATCCGGCGCGACCTCCTGGTGCGCGACACGCCGTTGACCGTGAAGCTGGGCGCCGACCTGCGTGAGAAGGTGCGCGACCTGCGCGGCCCCGGCGGTAACCTCGAGACGCACACGTATGTCGGCGCCGACGGACGGGCCAGCAACACGCCGTTCACCCAGGCCGGGCTCGTCAACGACGACAATCCCACGCGCTTCCTCGACGAGGCCTTTTCGCAACGATTGCCCGACTTCGGGCTGCCGCGGCAGGAGTTCGTCGACAACAAGAAGGTGTGGCTCGACACGCTGGCCAACCCGTCCCACTGGACGCGCAACGCGAACAGCGACTACACCGCCGTCACCAACTTCTCGAAGCGCGCCCAGGAAATCATCAGTGCGGCGTATGCCCGCCTCGATCTCTCGTTGTTCCGGAACCGTCTCCGCGTGGTCACCGGGCTCCGGGCCGAGCAGACCAACATCAAGGCCGAGGGGCCGCTCAATGACCCGACGCGCGCCTACCAGCGCGATGCCAGCGGCAATGTCGTTCGGAACGCGAACGGCCAGCCGGTGCTCCAGGTTCCCACCAATGCCGGCCTGCCTTATTCGCAGCTTACGCTGGTCGAGCGCGGCATGAAGGCGGACAAGGAGTACCTTCGTCTCTTCCCCAGCGTGAACCTCGGATACACGATTGCCGACGGGCTGATCGGCCGGGTGGCCTATTACCAGTCGGTGGGCCGGCCGGACTTCAACCAGTACGCCGGCGGCCTCACGCTCCCCAACACGGAGATCGTCAATCCCAACGATCGCATCACCGTCAACAACGTCTCCATCCGCGCCTGGCAGGCCGAGACCTACATGGCGCGGCTCGAGTACTACTTCGGGCGGCTGGGCCAGCTGCATGTCGCGTACTGGGTTCGCGACTACGAAAACATGTTCGGCAATGTCACGTCGCTGGTCACGCCGGAATTCCTCTCCGCCTTCGCGCTCGATGAGGAGACGTATGGCATCTATCAGGTGGTGACGCAGTTCAACGTGCCCGGGATCATCCGGACCAAGGGCATCGAGGCCGAATACCGCCAGGCGCTGACGTTCCTGCCGCACTTCGCCCGCGGGATCAGTTTCAACGTCAATTACAGCTCCCAGCGCGGCAAGAACACGTTCGACTACCTCCAGGACATGAATCCCTTCACCGTGAACTGGGGTCTCAGCCTGGTCCGCGAGAAATTCAACCTCCGGATCAACGAGAACTACCGGGGCATCCAGCGCCGGGCGGCGGTGACGGGGCGCAGCATCCAGGCCGGCACCTATAACTACCGACCCAAGCGCCTCTATATCGACGTATCCGGCGAGTATTTCCTCCGTCGCGGTCTCGGCCTCTTCCTGTCGATCCGCAACGTGGGTGGTGCGACCGAAGACACCAAGATCTATGGCGCGGATACACCCCGCTACGCCCGGTTTCGTCAGCGCGATGACTACTCGTCGCTCTGGACCGTGGGGGTCAAGGGCACGTTCTGACGCCGCCGGCGCGGGTCCGCGATCGAAGGCTCAGCCGGGATTCACAAATCTTTTCCATGCGGCACGGCGCCGGACGGCGATAGGCAAGGGTGGTGCGGCGCGTGCCGCCGCGCCCTCTTTCCCCTTGCCGCGCTTCGTCGTACTCCTCCTCTCCGTCCTCCTCGCCCGTGCGTTGCACGCGGACGTGGTGATCAGCGAGATCATGTACCATCCGGCGTCCGAACGGGCGGCCGATGAATACGTTGAACTGCACAACACCGGTGCTGCTGCGGTCAACCTGGCCGGGTGGTCGCTGGCGAGCGGCGTCGCGTTCACTTTTCCCGATGTCGTCCTTCCGGCCGGAGGGTATCTGGCGGTCGCGGCGGACCGCGCGGCCTTTTCCGCCCGTTACCCCAACGTCTCGAACCTGGTGGGCGGATGGACGGGCCGGCTCTCCAATTCCGCCAACACCCTGGTCCTGCTGGACAACCGGGGCGTCAGCGTGGACGAGGTGCGCTATGCGGACGACGGCGACTGGGCCGTGCGCGAGCGGGCCGAGTCCGATGCCGGCCATCGGGGCTGGCGCTGGCGCAGCCCCGCTGACGGCTTCGGCCGATCGCTCGAGTTGATCCATGCCGGTTTCGACAACAACGTTGGCCAGAACTGGGCCGCGAGCGCCGTCCCCGACGGCACGCCCGGTGCAGCCAACAGTGTCGCCGCCGCCGACATCGCGCCGGTGGTTTCCGGGGTCAGGCACCTTCCCCTCGTGCCCACGAGCGGGCAGATGGTGACCGTACGGGCCACGGTGCGCGACGATCGGGGGGCGGTGCCGCTGGTGACCCTCGCGTTCCGGCGCGACGGAGAGACGGCCTGGACGGTCGCGCCGATGTTCGACGACGGAGCGCACGACGATGGGGTCGCGGGCGACGGCGTTTTTGCCGCGCAGATTTCGCCGCAGCCGGACGGGACGATCGTGGAGTTTCATGTTTCCGCGAGCGACGGCGCGCGTTCCCGCACCTGGCCCGCGCCCGCCATGAACCGATCGGCCGATGCGCAGCCCTACGTCGCCGAGCAGTCGCAGAACTGCCTCTACCAGATCGACGACCGTCCGCATGCGGGAGATCAGCCGCTTTACCGCCTGGTGATGAAGGCGGCCGATCGCGCCACGCTGGCCGCGATCAACCTCGGCACCGGCGGCGGCAGTCATGCGCGGTTCAATGCCACCTTCCTCAGCTTTGACGGCACCAGCACGGAGGTGCGTTACCTGACCGGCGTGCGCAATCGCGGTCACAGCAGTGCGACGCGCCAGCCGCAGAGCTTCAATGTCGCCATCCCCGCGGCCTCGAACTGGAAGGGCAGGACGGCGCTGAACTTCAATGCCCAATACACGTATCTCCAGCTCCTAGGCAGCGCCTTCATGCGCCGGGCGGGGCTCGTGGCGGCCGAGTCGCGGGCCATCCAACTCCGGGTCAACAATTCCGATCCGACGCAGGGCGCCAGCGGGGCGCCGGCGTTCGGACTCTACGTTTGCAACGAGGTGCACGATTCCGAGTTTGCCGGGCACCATTTCCCCACTGACAGCGGCGGAAATCTATACGGCGTGCGTCGCACCGACGACGCGCCGTACGAGGAGGGCGACTTCACGGCGCTCTCTCCCGCCGGCCGCAACGGCGGCGATCCGTTTCGTCGTACCTACGGGAAGGAGACCAACGTCTCCGAGGATGACTGGACGGACCTGGTTGCGCTGACGCGGGTCCTGGGCAAGGGCCGGTTCACCACGCTGGCGGCTGCGCCCACCTGGGACGCGGATTACGCCACGGCGGTCGAGTCTCGCGTCGACGTCGGCCAGTGGATGACCTGGTTCGCCGCCCAGACCCTCGTCGGCAACGGCGAGACCAATCTCGGCAACGGCTACGGCGACGACTTCTACGTCTATTTCGGAGTGACGGACCCGAGGGCCCGCCTGATTCCGTACGACCTCGACACGGTCCTTGGGGACGGGGACGACCCGGTGGGACCGGACGAAGGCCTGTTCCCGATGATCCGGCACGGCTCGGGGAACTACGATGCGCTGACGCCGACGCCGTTGTATCCGTTTTTCCGGCACCCGGCATTCGCCGGGCGGTACCTTGCCCGCCTCCGGGAATTGCTGGCCGGGCCGCTCTCGGTGGTGAACGTCGAACGACTCATCGACCAGACGCTCACCGGCCTCGTCGACGGAAATCTGCGCGCGCAACGCAAGGCGTGGTACGCCGCGCGGCATGCGCACGTGAGCGCGCTGCTGGCCGGCCGGCTCACCGTGAGCGCGGGTCCACCGGTCGACTCGGCCTCCGGTTTTCCGAGGAGCACCACGGCGTCCGTCACGCTCACCGGCCGGGCGGATCCAACGCGCACGGCGAGCGTGCGCGTCAACGGTGTCGCGGCCGCCTACGAGCCCTGGAAGGTCGCGACCACGGCGGCGGCGGGAAATCGTTTCACCGTCACCTTGGGCGAGTGGACGCTCGGTGGCGTCGCGCTCCAGCCCGGCGTGAACCGCGTGCTCGTGCAGGCGTTCGACGCCGCCGGCGAGGAAATCGACCGCCTGCGCCACGAGGTGTGGTATGACGATGGCTCCGTCGCGGCGGTCGGCGGCACGATCGCGGCGAACGCGACGTGGACGGCGGCCGGCGGACCGTACCGGCTGAACGGACCCGTCACCGTCGGCCCCGGCGCCACGCTGACGATCGAAGCCGGGACCACGGTTTACATCTCGACTGGCAGCGACCTGGTCGTGGCCGGCGGCGGACGATTGATCGCCGAGGGCACGGAGGCGCGACCGATCCACTTCACGCGCGTGCCCGGCTCCGTTGCGAGCGGCGGCACGATCCGGATCGAAGGCGCGGCGGGGGTGGGAGAGTCGCGGCTCGTGCATGCATTCTTCAACCACGGGGGAGATCCCGCGGTGAGCTGCGAAGCCGGATCAAACGTCGTCCTCGAGCGGTGCGAGTGGCTGCGCAACGACATTCCGTACCTCGAGCTCAATGGCGGGTCGTTCGTCGTCAGCCACTGCATCTTCCCGTCGGCCCTGCCGGGCACGTACTTCGAGGCGATCCACGGCTTGGGGGCGCCGCCGGCGGGCGGGCGGGCGATCATTCGCGATTCGTTCTTCGGCCGGATGAACGGCTACAACGACGTCATCGACTTCACCGGAGGCAACCGGCCGGGCACGATCCTGCAGCTCTACAGCAACGTGTTCGTCGGCGCCGACGACGACATCGTCGACCTCGACGGCACGGATGCATGGATCGAAGGCAACCTCTTCATGGGGGTGCATCGGGTCGGCACCCCGGACTCGGCCAGCGCGATCAGTGGCGGAAGCGCCCTCGGCCACACCTCCGAGATCACGATCGTCGGCAATCTCTTCATCGACGTCGATCAGGCGCTCACGGCCAAGGAGGGCAATTTCTACACCTTCCTCTACAATACCGTCGTCGACCAGAATTCGCGCGGGAGCGACGAACTGCGCGAGGACATTGCCGGCCGGCCCGACGTCTTTCTTCCCGCGGTGATCAACCTGGGCGATCACGGCGTGCCCGGCGCGCGCGGCGTGCTGGTCGAAGGCAACGTGATCCACTCGGCGGAACGATTTCTTCGCAATTACACCGGGGCGGAGCGCGTCACGCTCAATCACAATGTGCTGCCGCCCGGGCTCGCGTGGAACGGTCCCGGCACCGGCAACGTGAACGGTGCGGCGCTGCTGGCCGGGATCGAGCACGATCCGGTCCGGGGAGTGCTGAACCTGCCCGCGCCGACCCGGGAGAACTTCACGCGCGTGCTGGCCGAACTCCGCCGACGGCTCGCGCCGGCAGCCGGGTCGCCGGCGATCGCTTCCGCGCCCGGGGGCACCAACCGCGGGGGCGGGCGGCCTCTTGGCGTCAGCCTCGCCGGCGTGCCCGCGACCCCGACGCCCGCCACCGCTGCCACGATCTCCGTCGGGCCGTGGCTGGGAGGAGCGGAGCTGCCGGCGGGCCCGGGGTTCTTTCCTGCCGGATCGGGGTGGACGCATTATCGCTGGCGCCTGGATGGCGGCCCTTGGAGCGGAGAAACTCCGGTCGCGACGCCGATCACGCTCGCGAACCTCTCGGCGGGCGACCACTCGCTCGAGGTGTCGGGACGTAACGATGCCGGGACGTATCAGGACAGTCCCGACCTGGGCGCGAGCGCCCGCGCGACTCGCGCGTCCTGGCGGGTGGACCCCGCGCTGCCGATGCCGGCGCCGCCCTCCGTGCGCATCAACGAAGTGCTGGCGAGCAACACCCGGACCGCCGGCTTCGACGGTGTCTACCCCGACGCCATCGAACTGGCCAATGTCGGCGCCGTGCCGGTCGATCTCGGAGGCTGGGGGCTTTCCGACAATGCGTCCCAGCCTTTCAAATACACGTTCCCCGCGGGGACGATGCTGGCGCCGGGGGCGTATTTGGTGGTCCATGCGAGCAGTCATCCCTCCGTGCCGACGCCGCGCACGGGCTTCGGTCTCGGGGCCAGCGGAGACGACCTCACGCTGACGCGCAGCGCGGCGGCGGGAGGCGGGGTGGCGGATCGCATCGCCTGGGGGCCGCAGCTGGCCGACCTGAGCATCGGACGAAGCGCGGGCGGTGCATGGACCCTGGGTCGGCCCACCCTCGGCGCCGCCAACGTGGCGGTACCATTGGCCCCGGCGAGCGCGGTGCGGATCAACGAGTGGCTCGCCGACGGCAGCGCGCAGTTTGGCGCGGATTTCATCGAGCTCTTCAACCCCGGCACGGCACCGGTCGATCTGGGGGGCCATTTCCTGACCGACAATCCGGTGGGCTGGCCCGATCGCAGCGCGATCGCGCCGCTCACGTTCATCGGCAGCGGCGGTTTCCTGACCTTCAAGGCGGATCGCGACCTGGCGGAGGGACCCGACCATGTCGACTTCCGACTCTCGCCGTTGCAGGGAGAGATCGGTTTCGCGGCGCCCGACGGGACCCTGATCGACAGCGTGCAATACGGGCCCCAGCGCACCGACGTCGCGTATGGCAGGGTTCAAGGGGCGTCGCTGCTGGTGCCGCTGGCTCCCACGCCGGGCGCGGCCAACGTCGTCAGCCCGGGCGACCGCGATGGCGACGGGCTGCCCGACGCGTGGGAGATCGCATTTGGTCTCGATCCCGCCGATCCTGCGGACGGCGGCCGCGATGCGGATGGAGACGGCCACGGCAATCTGGCGGAGTTTCGCGCCGGTTCGAATCCTCGCGACCCCAACGACGTTCCGCGCGTCCCCGCCACGCCGGTGGTAAACCTTTCCGTCCTGACGACGCTCGCGGAAGGCGAAGTCATGACCGTCGGCGCGTCGATCGGCGGCAGCGGCACGACCGGCGGCAAGGCGCTGGTGGTGCGCGCGGCGGGACCGTCGCTGGCATCGTTCGGCGTGAGCTCCGTGCTGCCCGATCCCCGGCTCGCGCTTTTCAGCCAGTCGAACGGAGCCTCGCTCGCGAGCAACAACGACTGGGCGGGCGACAGCACGCTGCTCCGTGCGTTCGGCCAGGTGGGAGCCTTCCCCTACGCCGCGCCCACGTCGAAGGATGCGGCCCTCGCGCCTCCCGGCCTCGAGGGCGGCGGTTATTCGCTGCAGATCGCGGACGGCGGCGGCGGGTCCGGCACGGTGATCGCGGAGCTCTACGATGCGACGCCCGGCGGGGACTTCACGGCGGCAACCCCCCGGCTCATCAACCTCTCGGTGCTCAAACGTATCGACGCCGGCACCACCCTCACGGCGGGCTTCGTGCTCGGTGGCGACACACCGCGCGACGTCCTCGTGCGAGCGGTGGGTCCCTCGCTGGCGCAGCCACCCTTCAACGTGTCGGACGCGCTGTCCGATCCGCGCCTTGTCCTCTACGACAATGCGACCGGGGCGAGGCTGGAAGCGAACGACGACTGGGGCGGCGCGGCGCCCCTGACGGCGGCGTTCGCGGCGGTGGGCGCGTTTCCCCTCGCGGGCGGCGCGACGCGCGATGCGGCCCTGCTCGTCCGGCTCGCGCCGGGAGCATATAGCGTCCAGATCTCCAGCGGCGGGCCGGGTGGCGTCGCACTCGTTGAAGTGTACGAATCGCCCTGAGCCGGAGCGGTCGACCCAGTCTATAGGATGGGGCGGGCAGTAACAGCGCGCGAGTCTGTTGCGGCCCGCGATGAATCCAATTCATCGATCGCCCATTGACGCCGGCGCGACAAATGCTCACGGAAGTATCCCGTTGGTTACCGGTGCGACGACCCCCGCGCCGTTTCCCCTTCGCTCTGCGAATTCCATCCATCGACGACGATGAAACAACCAAGTCCATCCGCCAGGGGGCTGCGCCTCCTGTTTTCCGTCCTGTGTCTCCTCCCGTGGCTTGCGTTCGCGCAGGGTACCGGTGCGATCAGCGGGCAGGTCAGCAACGCCGCCACCCGCTCCTACCTCCAGGGCGCGGTGGTGGAAATCGCCGGGACGTCGCTCGCGACCACGACGGACCGCGAAGGTCGGTTCGAGTTCTTTGGCGTGCCGGCGGGATCGGCGACGCTGGTGGTGAGCTTCACGGGCCTCGATTCGAAGCGTATCCCCGTAACGGTGACGTCCGGCGGGAAGGCGACCATGGACGTCGAGCTTACGTCCGACATCTACAAGATGGAGAAGTTTACGGTCGCGGGTGAACGTGAGGGCACGGCCAAGGCCGAGACCTTGCAGCGCCTCGCTCCCAACGTGAAGAACGTCGTTTCCTCCGACACGTTCGGCAACATCGCCGACGGCAACATCGGCGACATGCTCCAGCACGTCGTCGGCATCACCGCCGACTACAACGGCCCGGACGTGCGCCAGATCTCGATCCGCGGCGTGGGTTCCGCGCTCAGCACCGTCACCATGGATGGCGCGCAGCTCGCGAGCGCCCAGTCCGCCGGCACCGGCCGCCAGTTCGAGTTCGAGACCGCCTCGCTCGGCAACATCGAGTCGATCGAGGTCACGAAGGCCCCGACCCCCGACATGGACGGAGCCTCGATCGGCGGCACGGTGAACCTCGTGACGAAGAGCCCGTTCGACAGCCGGCAGGGCCGCGTTTTCACGTACACGCTGGGACTCGCCTCGCAGCCCACCTATGCCGGCCCCGTGGAAGCCCGGTGGAAACAGCCGATCCGCGGGTTCGGCCCGTCGGTGAATTTCAACTACTCGGACGTCTTCGGCGCGAAGCGCAACTGGGGCATCACCCTCACCGGCACCGTGCACAGCCAGCCGGCCGGTGGCGCGCTCATCGCCAGCAGCTACGAGCGTCGCAATGACCCGGGACCCGCCTTCGCCAACAGCATCAGCCGCTACATCGTGAACGGCGCCACCCGCTCGCGCATCGCGACGGGCGCGAAGATCATGTACAAATGGAGCGAGCACACGACGATCTCGGTCAACAACGTCTACAATTTCTTCCACGAGAACAACGACACGCGCTTCCACACGCTGAACTCCGCGGTCACGACGAATGCCGCGCTGCCCAGCCTCATCGCGACGGTCGACGCCAACGGCAACCGCACCGGCGGCGGCTTCGTGAAGCCCGGCTACACGCCGACGTTCACGCAGATCTTCGCCAACAGCGTCGAGCCGGCTGCCCCTGGGCCTGGCACCCGCGACGTCGCCTACTACACCTCCCGTTGGACGAATCTCGGCGGCATGGCCTCGCTCAACGTCTCGTCGAATGACAAGTCCGGCCGCACGTACGTCTTCGCCCCGAGTGTCCGCCACCGCTGGCCCGGCCTGCAGATCGACTACAGCCTGTCCTACTCGGACTCGGCGACGTACTACGACGTGATCCACGAGGACGACAAGTACAGCGCCCGCCCGACCGGCACGGTGTACCTCGAGATTCCGAACGTCGGCTTCGTCATCGATCGGTCGCGCGACCCGAAGATTCCGACCGTGGGCCAGACCCAGGGGCCCGACTGGCAGAATTTCAACAATTACAGCCGACTCCGTCTCGACCAGACCGACCTGCGCGGCTTCGACCGGGTGTACTTCGCCAACTTCGACCTGAAGAAGGACCTTGCGTTCAAGATGCCGAGCTTCGTGAAAACCGGCGGCGTCTTCAAGCGCCAGACCCGGCTGCTCTGGAACAACCCGCACCGGTACTTCTACACCGGGCCGGACGGCATCCTGAACACGGCCGACGACAACCGCGGCATCGAGATCTTCAACGCCTTCCCGAAGGACCGCACCTGGGACGAGCGGGAATACTATGCGGATCGTGGCGGCGTGCCGCCCTGGGTCGATCCGTACAAGGTCGCCGCCCACCGGCGCAACTACCCGGGACTCTGGAAAGAGGACGTGGACCTGTTTTCCCGGCAGCGGCTGACGTCCGAGCAGGAGATCGAGGAACAGATCTTCGCCGCGTACGTGATGGCCAACACGCGCCTCACCCGCAGCTTCTCCGTCCTTTACGGTCTCCGGATGGAGGATACGCGGGTGGAGGGCGAGGGGCCGCTGAACTATATCTCGCCGGCCGAGGCCGCGCGCCGTGCCGCCTGGGTCGGGCCGGTGACGGACGCGGAGATCATCCGTCGGAACACCGAGCAGTACGGGCGCCGCTCCACCAGCGAGGGCAAGTACCGGTTCTATCTGCCGGGCGTGCACCTGAAGTACCAGCCGACGCAGAGCCTGGTCACGCGCCTGAGCTGGTCCACCGGCGTCGGTCGTCCTCCCTTCGGCAACATCATTCCCAACACGACGGTCAACGATTCAGCCCAGACGCTCTCGATCACCAATCCCAGCCTGAAGCCGCAGTATGCGCGGAGCTGGGACTTCAGCGCGGAGTACTACTTCAACCCGCAGGGCATGGTCTCGTTCGGCGCCTTCCACAAGAAGATCAACGACTACATCCAATCCGACAGCAGCCAGATCGTCCCGACCGGGCAGAACAACGGCTTCGACGGCCAGTATGCCGGCTATCGGATCACGACGACGTTGAACAGCGGGTGGGCGCAGATCCGCGGCGTTGAGTTCAACTACCAGCAGCAGCTCGCCTTCCTTCCGGGCTGGGCGCGCGGCTTCGGCGTCCAGGCCAACATCACCAAGCTGTGGACGAAGGGGAACAACTCGGCGTTCGTCACCGGCCCGGGCAGCAGCGCGGGCGGCACGCTGGCCGGCTTCCTCGACCTCTCGGGCAACCTCGGCCTGAGCTATCGGGGCTACGGCTTCGACCTGCGCCTGCAGGCGGTGCACCGCGGCGAGTACCTCATCTCCAATTCCACGACGCCCGCGCTCGTGACCTGGCAGAAGCCGAAGACCAGCTGGACCTGGAAATCGCGCTACGCCTTTTCGCCGCGCCTGAGCGTCTTCTGCGATCTGGAGAACTTCACCGCGACCCTGCTCGACAATCGCTACGCCGCCTACGAGGACCGCCCGAGCTATTGGCGGACCTTCCACACCAAGGTGGTGTTCGGCATCTCAGGCCGGCTCTGAGCGACGGCACCGTCTTGGCGATCGACGCCGCAGCCTCTCCGGGCTGCGGCGTTTTTTTTTGTTCCCACGTCCGGTTACCGTTGCCTGGCGGGCAATGCAGCACGACCTCGGCTCTTCCATGAAACGACCGCGTTGAAAGGCGCGCGGCTCGTCCGCAAGCCGGACTCATGCACGTGGCCTTCAAATCAGCCATGAAGAAGGCCGTACTGAAAGGTGGAGCGGCTTGTCCTCAAGCCGCTGCGGACCGCTCCGTCGCATGTCACCCGCCTGGGGACAGGCGGCTCCACCGCTCGGAGCGCAGCCGTCCCAGGGTGGGTTTATGCCCGGTCAGGCGTGATCGCGGACGATTTCGGCGCAGCGGGGGCGGTCACGGTTCCCGCGTATCGCCGAGGCAGTAGAGGTGTGAATCCGTCCGGTAGATCAGTTCGTCACCCGAGATCGCGGGCGAGGCGGTGATCCGCTCGTCCAGCGTGTTGGTCGCGAGCAAGGCAAACGTCGGACCCGCGCGCACGACGAACGTCTTCCCTTCGATGTTGCTGACGTAGATCCGGCCGTCACTCGCCACGGGCGAGGAATTGCATTCTCCGCCCAGCCGTTCCCGGTAGTGCTCCTGCCCGGTCCTGCCGTCGAGACAGACGAGGGTTCCGTTGTCCAGCAGGGCGTAGACGAGGCCGCGGTAGTAGAGCAGAGAGGGCTCCACCGCGCCGGGGCGTTCGCTTTCCCAGAGCTCCTCCGGCGGCTGACCGTCCCCGCGCAGCCGGAGCGCATGGATCCGGCTCTGGCGCCACAGGTGAAGAAACACCATCCCATCGCCATGAACCGCGCTCGAGATGATCTCGCCGTTGAACGGTCCCGCGCCGGTGCCGTACTGCCAGCGTTCGGCGTGAGTGCGGGCGTCGAAGGCCGTGAGCCGGTTCTTGCCGAGCACGAGCAGGTCGCGCTGGCCGTGGTGGTCGATCACGAGCGGGGTCGCGTGGGCCGTGCCGATCGGGCGCGGCACCTGCCACGCGATCGCGCCCGTCTTCGGGTCCAGGCCGACGAGATAACAGGGCCCGGTGTGGTGGTCCCACGCGAAGACCACCGCGTCATCGAGCACCACCGGACTGGGCGAGTAGCCCCATGCCATCTTGGGATCGCCGAAATGTTCGATATAGCGCGTGACCCAGACGAGCTTCCCGTCGTGCGTGTAGCGTGCGATATCGGCGTTTCCGAACGCGATGTATACGGCGTCCGGTGTCACCGTGGGCGTGTTGACCGCCAGGTTGGATTTCTTGTGCGTGCGCTGGTTCGCCCCGAGGCCGAAATCATGCCGCCACCGTTCGCGGCCCGTGGCGCGGTCGTAGCACAGCGTGAGGAGCTGCTTTCGTCCGTCGACCTCCACCTGCGACGTGACGAACACCCGCTCGCCGCGCACGACCGGTGAACTCGTGCCCCAGCCGGGCAGCGCGACCGACCAGCGCACGTTGGTCTTTTCCGCGGCGTCCCAGCGCAGCGGCAACCGGCGCCCGTCGGCCACGCCGTCCGCCTGCGGTCCGCGCCAGCGAGGCCAGTCGCGGGAAGGCTCCGCGGCGGCAAGGGAGCAGGCGGAGAAAACGGCGGACGCCAGCAGGACGGGAAATCGTTTCATGACGCGATGGAAAGTGTGTCGGGTGCGCGACGCGTTCGCGGCGGGGAGCAGACCGACGGTCGCAGCGTCAGAGAGGCACCTAAAGGGGAAAGTTGTGAGATAAAAGTGCCAGTCCACGCCCGGAGTTCGTCCGTTGCGGGCTTGCCCCGTCGTCGGGTCCGCGCGAGCGTGCCTCGGTCGTCTCCCCACCCGTCACGCCCAATTCCCGCGTCCTGCGCTTGCCATGAAAATCCCCTCTCGCCGTGCCTGGCTTGTCGTCTTCCTGACGCTCGCGGCGTGGCCGCTTTGGTCGGCCGAACCCGCGGTCGCAGCGGAGGAGAAGATCCCCCCGGAGCGGCTGCAGTTGAAGGTGGAGCGCGTCTATGCGGCCGCCGAGGGTGCCGCCCGGTTCCGCGCCTATGTGGTGAAGTGGAAGGGCCAGGAGGTGGTCGTGAGCGACGGCCTCGCCCAGACCGATTACAAAGTCGGCGACACCATCACGGTGCTGGCGATGAATCACCCGTTCCCGCAGGGACGTGAGGACCACCGGCTGCTGGCATTCGTGGTGATGCCGCCGCGGCCGGGCCGGCCCTGATCAGCAGGACATGCGCGCGCCGACGCTGCCTTGGTTTCTCCTGCTGGGCACGGTGCTCGCCGGCGGTTGTGCGCGTCCGGGGCCTTTTTCGGAAGACCCGGCGGTTGCGGCCCGTCAGGTGGAAAAGGTCCTGCCCCGGGGCCTGAGCGAGAAGCGGGCGAGGGAGGCCCTGTCGCTCCGCGGCTTCACGTTGTCGCGCCTCAGTACCGACCGTGCGGCGAACCACCTGCTCGTCGCAACCTCCGTACACGAGGAGCGGATGTGGCAGGTCGGCGTCGTGATGGTGAATGCGCATGTAGCCGGGACAAGCGTGACCATCACCGATTTGCGGTCGCCCGCCCGATGATCGGCTTTGACGCTCGGAGCCGTTTTCGCCCCAACGTGCCGCGATGCCGAAAGGGTCGATCCCATCGCCGCAGAGGGTCGGCGCTGACCGTCCGGGCATGAAACCGGTCACGTACATTCTGCTGGGACTGCTGCTCGTTTGTCCCGCCGTCGCTCTCAGCCGCCTGGCCGCGCACGCGCCGGTTTGGCTCCTGATCGGGGCACCCGCGGTCGTCTCTCTCGTGACCGCGGCGGCGTATCGGAGTGACAAGCGCCGCGCCGGCGAAGGGAGCTGGCGGATATCTGAAACGACGCTGCACCTCCTGTCACTCGCGGGAGGATGGCCCGGGGCCTTCGTGGCCCAGCGCGTGTGGCGGCACAAGACGGCGAAAGCGTCGTTTCAGCTCGTGTTCTGGGTGACCGTGGTTGCTTACCAGTTCGCGGCGATCGACGTGCTCAGCAACGGTGAAATCCGGCGACTGCTGTGGGCAGCACTCCGAAAGCACGCCGGCGCGTGAGCGAAGGTCGCGACGCCGACGGACCCTTCGGTGTATCCAGCCGCGCCCTTCGCGCTGCCTTGCCGCGCCGCACGCTCGCAACAGAAGTGGTACGGGTCTGTGGATCAGTTCTTTCCCGCGGGTGGGCTTGTCGGCGTCGGCTCCACCGACGTCCCAGACTGTTGCAGCGGCGGGGAGGGCCGGTTGGTGTCGTCGTCCGCCCGGCGCGAATACACCACGAGGATCCAGGCGGTGATAATAAAGAATACCGCCGCGCCGACCACAATCGCGAGGTTCACCTTGGTGGTGGCGCGCTTGAAATCCACTTCAGGGACGCCGGTGCTTTCCTTGTCGATGGCCATGGGAGAGGGGTGTTCAGGGCTGATCGCGATGTTTGTGCTGTTCCGTTCCGGTCAGCTCGGGGCGCTCGAGTGAATCGGGCCGGCCGCTTTGCGGGGGGCGCGTCGTTCGGCGGGTGACGATGAGGTAAAGGGCGACCGCGCCAGCCAGGATGACGATCGCCGCAATGAAGATGGGATTCATGCCTGCATCCTTGGACCGATCCAGCCGGCGGCGGTTCAGGCTGCCCCGTACCGGAAACCTCCGGTCACGCTGCGCGAATTCGCCCCACCCGGCATGGGGGATCGCACGCGGCGGCAGCTTCGCCGCCGGGCGACGTCAGGTTTGGAACTGCGCCAGCTTGGCCACCAGTTCCTCCTGCAGTTTGTCGAAGGGTTCCGAGAACTTCTTCAGTCCCTCTTCCTCGAGCTGGCGACTGACGGCTTCGAGGTCGATCGCGGTCGCGTCGAGTTCGCGCAGGATGGCGCGCATGTCATCGAGCCCCTCTTCCAGGCGCGGCGCCGCCTCGCCATGGTCGCGAAACGCCTCGAGCGTCTTGCGGGGCAGGGTGTTGATCGTGTCCGGGCCGATCAGCGCCTCGACGTAGCGCACGTCCCGCTCTTCCGGGTTCTTCGTGCTGGTGCTGGCCCAGAGCAGACGCTGCGGCCGCGCTCCGGCGGCGGCCAGCCGGCGGAAACGTTCGCTGGCATGCAGCGTCCGGAAATCCTGATACGCCTGCTTTGCGCAGGCAATCGCGACACGTCCGCGCAGCCGCGCGGCCAGCGCCGCGTGCTGCGCGTTGCGCTGCGCCAGTTCCTCGAGCATCGGGTCCACGGCGAGGTCGATCCGGCTCAGGAAGAAGCTCGCCACCGAAGCCACGCGATCGATCGGGCGGCCGGCGGCGTGCCGGTCCTCCAGGCCGCCGAAGAAGGCGTCGACCACGGCCCGGTAGCGCACGAGGCTGAAGAGCAGCGTCACGTTGATGTTGATGCCGTCGGCGATCAACGTGCGGATCGCGGGAAGGGCCGCTTCGGTGGCGGGGACCTTGATGAAGACATTGGCCCGGTCGAGACGCGCCCACAGATCGCGGGCTTGGGAGAGCGTCTTCCCCGTGTCGTGGGCGACGTGCGGCGACACTTCGAGACTCACGTATCCGTCCCGTCCCCCCGTCCGCTCGAACACTTCCCGGAACTGGTCCGCGGCGAGCTGCACGTCGGCAATCGCGACCCGGTCATACGCCTGGTCCGCCGTCTCCCCCTTTTCGGCCGCTCGGCGCAATGCCGCCTCGTACTCGTCGCCGGAGGAGATGGCCTCCGCGAAGATCGCCGGGTTTGAGGTGACGCCGGTAAGGCCGTCGTGGTCGATCAGACGCCGCAGGTCGCCGTCGGTGACGAAGCTGCGCCGGATGTAGTCGAGCCACAGCGACTGGCCGTGGGTGGTGAGGGCTTTCAAGCGATTCATGGCAGGGTGGGTTCAGGATTGTCGAGGGCTCGTCGCGCCGACCGGGGCGGGCCTGGCAGCTTCGGCCAGCCGGCGGGCGGCGGCGGCGATCGCGGCGGCGGAAATGCCGGCGAAGTCGCGCAGTTCCTCGCCGGTGCCGCTCGTAGGGGTGCGATTGACCGCCAGCACCGTGACCGGCACCGGCT
>ERZ761602.2624-NODE-2624-length-27510-cov-50.896849_pt1 | contig 27510 bp, 21 predicted proteins | sample MGYA00512165_ERZ761602 | MGnify/ENA primary metagenome ERZ761602 (study PRJEB28899, sample SAMN02445085) | bioreactor sludge metagenome | biome: EBPR sludge; isolation source: Thorneside wastewater treatment plant | place: Australia: Brisbane, Thorneside...
TCGGATATTTATGCGCAAAGCGGTCTGTCGTTAAGAAACGCCCGATGCCAGAGGCGTAGTACCGTGCGCCAAAATAGTCAAAGCCCGTATCGGCATCGCGCTCCTTGCCCGTGAACTTCTCTTTCGTGGGCGACGCACCGCTGAGGAAACTGCGCCCCGGCATGATACCGCCGAATGGCTCGAAGTCCTGGGCTTCCACTTTCGCGCCGTCGCTCTCGCGGAGCGTGAGGCGGGTGCTGCCGAGGTGGTCTTTCAGGTAATAATACGCCGTGTAGCTGCTACCCGTCTTTTCCACACGGCCAAACGCCGTGTTCCAATGCTTCAAGGTGCCACTGGACGTGAGGACAGCCACCATTTCACTGCCGTTCATCACGTAATGTTCCACTACCCCATTCACGTTCTTGTAAATCCGTTGCCCGGCGGCGTTGTAGCGGTACGTCGCCGTGCCGCCGTTGATGTGGCTTACTTGCGTCGGCAGGTTGCGCACGTCGTAAGTACTGGTGAACTGTGGTATATACTCTACTTCGTCCAGCACTTGGGTCAGGTTGCCATTGCCGTCATATTGCATCGAGACATAAGAGGCATTGTACGACGGAATATTCGTGTAGCTATAATCAATCAAGGAAGTCAGGCGGTTGCCTTGGTAGAGATAAGTAAGGTTATCTTCGGTTCCACCATATTGGTTCCGCCTGACCAGACTCGTGAGGTTGCCGTTCTTGTCGTAGGTCAGGCTTTTTAGGTCATAGCTATTGGTGACGTTATAGTTTGTATTACTCGTTCCTTGTGCGTAATCTACATCTTTTAAACGGCTTAGGCCATCATAAATATAGGTATAGCGATATTGTGGGTAAACCCCCGATCCGTGTGTACTGCCCGCGTTGCGGAAGGCGCGAAGATTTTATTCAGGTCCGTACCTTTGTTTGGTTATGGCGTTTCCAATAGTTCATCTATTGCCGAAAAGAGATGTTTCCAATCGTATTTGGCCTTTTCACGTTTAACGCCTGCTGTCAGGATTGGGGAGAGATTTTCGTGGAAGAACCGAATGATGGCTTGGGCGAGTGCTTGCGGGTTTTCGGGCGGAACCACCAAGCCCGCTACCCCATCCGGAACCACTTCGACAAGACCACCTACATCGGTTAGAATAGTAGGCTTATCGAATTGAAACGCAATTTGCGCCACGCCGGATTGGGTGGCCGTAATGTAGGGCTGTACCACCACATCTGCCGCCGAGAAATAAACCGGAACACGATCGTTGGGGATATACTCGTTGTGGAGTTCTACGACGTTCCCAATGTTTGAGGCTTCTATTTGTGTTCGATAAGGAGCCTCGTCTTCATAAAACTCGCCCGCCACCAGCAGCTTCACATCGGGCAAGGCGTTTTGCACCAAAGGCATGGCCTCTAACAAAACATGCAAACCCTTATATCGCCGAATAAACCCAAAGAAAAGTAAAACGGGCGTTTTTTCATTCAAATTAAGCTTTTTTCGGGCAGCCTCTAGTGGAATCGAATCTCCAAAAAGGTTATAAATCGGATGTGTCACCAAGCGCACAGGCCTGTTGACCCCCAACTTTTCCACATCTTTTTGTACCGATGCCGACATTACCACCAAGCCTTTACAGGCACGCAACAACCAACGCGAAAGGCTCCAATCTCCCCATCTTTTTTCGTGTGGGATGGCGTTGTCCACAATAACAATCGCGGGGATATGACGTTTGCGCAAGTGCCGTATTACGGTTCCGAAAGCGGGCGCAAAAAAGGGCATCCAATACTTCAGAAGCACCAAGTCGGGGTTTTCGCGGGCAATAAACTGGGCAGTTTTCCACCACGAGACCGGATTTAAGGTGTCCAAGAGGCGGGTAATCCGAAGATCTGTCGGCGGTGGAGCGGTTTCCAGTTGCGTTTTTCCAGGAAAAAGTACTTCCGGATACTGCCTCGTAAAAGTGACCAATTGCACTTCATCTCCCCGATTGATTAGGCCGCGTGCCAATGTTTCCACAAAATGGGTAATCCCTCCACGGTATGGATACGCGGTGCTCAAAAGCAGCACTTTCATGATTCCTCTAAAAAAGTACATCCGGTCACAAATAGCAACCGGATGTAAGTCATTATTTGTTAAATACTTATTTATTCAGGTTTTGTTCAGCGATCCAACCTTTAGAGGCAAAAAATGCCTGAATAAAACAACCGCCATGATCTTCACCCGGTGCTGGATCGGTCAACGTGACGGTTGCCCCATTGGCTTTCAACTTGTTATACGCGAGCTGGCTATTAGACGGTGGTACATCTTGGTCTCCGGAGCAATGATAAAAATGGATTGGCGCTTTGGGTTTCCAATCGTAGCGCTCGTTTTCCTTTAATGCTTTGCGCAAACCATTGTTTGGGTTGCTCTTAAAGTCGTTTAGAAATTCGGTCTTCAAGATATGTAACGGAACATCGGGCAAAGATTGGTTGATTTCGCCTCCGAAATATTTCCGATTATACAAAGGGCGAAGCGTGGTATTATAAGGGGTCTTAAGATAATCCGAATCATTTGGACCAAACTTATAAATATCATTGTATGCCAACAAGAGATAAGGCAAATAAAATGGATTGGGGTGTGGTTTTTCGGCCAGAATCATGTCTGCCATCGCTCCAGCAAGGCTATAAGGGCCAGCCATCGGCGCAGAAGCTGAGACCGAAAACTCGCTACTATATTCGTCGTCCAAACCCCGATGGAGCGCCAAAGCAGAGTATCCGCCTTGCGAGTAACCCGTGATAAAAACTTTCCTATTCCACTTAAAACCCTTCTCGGAAGCCAATTTACGGGCAGCACGCATCAGATCCACGGAGACCGTAACGGTTGTTCCGGCATGAACATAGGGATGGAGGGCTTGTGGGTTATCTCCAAAACCCAAATGATCGGGGACTACCACGATATAGCCGGAAGTGGCATACATCGAGGTTAAAATCGGGTAAAATGATGAGCGTGTAGGGGCTTGATCATCGTGGGTGATGGTTCCGTTAAATTCCACCAGCATCGGGTAATTCTTCAAGGAGCCTGTATTGGTGGGGAACTGTACCAAGCCGGAAGCGATGGTAGCTTTCCCATCTGCATCCACCGTATTATATACAATTTTGTAGGTATCTACACCAAACGTACCCAGTTGGATAGGTAGTTGCTCGTTGTAAGTATTGGTCAGATCATCTTTGGTTTTACTCCAAACGAGCGATGAAGAAACGATACTTCCACGCCCAGATTCATCTGCCGGGCTTAAAAGATCACACCCAGCTTGATACAGCAGGAATACAGCCAGTATTCCACGTAATAAAAGGGAAATACGCAACATATTGATAGATTGGATTGAGGTAATAGAGCGAAAATGAGAACGCAATATACAAATAATACTACCTTAGCACACCATATTTATGGATAGGACAAAGAAGTGGGCACGCCTCACAACAGCCCAACAGGATCCACATCTATGGTCACACGGTACTTTTCTAGGGGATTGCCATACCGAATCTGGGTTTCCCTAAGGATCTGCTGCAAGATGGTTACAGGGATACGCTTAGAGACCTTGAGCAAGGTATGAAACCGAAAAATGCGTTTTATTTTGGGAATCATAGATGGGACTGGCCCATTCACTTCAAACCGTTTTCCGGAAAGTGTTTTTTGGGTTATGATCTCACGGAGGACAGAGGTCCATTCTTCTGCGAGTTTTTGGGTACGTTCCTCGTTAGGCCCACCAAATTCCACCGCCACCAACCTTCCGTAAGGCGGATAATGCAGGCTACTTCGGGCGGGTAATTCGGAAGCAATAAAGTTATGGAAGTCGTGACGCTCGGCATAAAATATGGCCGGATGTCGTGGATTTCGGGTTTGGAAGATCACCTCCCCCCGCAGATCGCCTCGTCCGGCACGTCCGGCCACCTGTGCCAGCAACTGAAAGGTTTGTTCTGCAGCCCGAAAATCCGGAAACAACAGGCCAGTATCGGCATTCACCACCCCAACGAGTGTTACACGGGAGAAGTCTAATCCTTTCGCTACCATTTGAGTACCCAGTAAAATATCAGCCTCTCCACGACCAAATACCGAGAGCAGTTTTTCGTGGGCTTCTTTTCGGCCCGTTGTATCCTGATCCATACGCAGAATACGGGCTTCAGGAAACAAGGTATGTAGTTCTTCCTCCACCCTTTGCGTTCCCACGCCCACCTCTTTCACCAATCGGGAGTGGCACTTCGGGCATTGATGGGGAATGGCTTCGTGGTGTCCGCAATAATGGCACCGAAGTTGGCGGTCGTTTTTATGTAATGTTAGGGTTACAGCACAAGACGGGCAATAGGCCGTCCAGTCGCACGTTGTACACGACAAAACAGGGGCATATCCACGACGGTTTTGGAGCAAAATGACCTGTTCTCCTTTCGAGAGTCGTTGTTGAATGGCGGATTTCAGCGGAAGAGAGATGGATCCTGAAAGGCTCTTTTTTTTCTGCTCAAGGGTTAGGTCTATCGTTTCTATTTCTGGAAGCGGCGCAGCAGCGTGTCCGGCTACTGGAACACGTACAGGCATGGAGAGCAATGTATATTTGCCTTGCTCGGCATTAACATGGCTTTCTATGGAAGGCGTTGCCGAACCCAGCACTACCGTTGCTTGCTCCAAGAAAGCACGATACACCGCAACGTCACGTGCATGATATCGGGGTGCAGGCTCAGACTGTTTGTAACTGGATTCGTGCTCCTCGTCCACGACGATCAATCCAATATTACGAAGAGGAGCAAATACGGCCGAACGCGCCCCGATTACGACATCATAACGCCCTTCGCGCAACAAACGCCATGCATCATAACGTTCTCCATCACTCATGCGCGAGTGCAAAACCGCAACGCGGTCGCCAAAATGTTCCCGAAAGCGCCGGACCATTTGTGGGGTAAGGGCAATTTCGGGAACCAATACCATGCCCGTCTGCTGGCGTGCGAGTACTTTTTTAAGCGCCGCAATATATACCTCAGTTTTTCCGGAACCTGTAACACCATGCAAGAGAAATGAACTAAATATTTTCTTTTCTATGGTTTCTTCTAAGGCATCGAGCGCCAAGCGCTGTGCCGGATGCAAGGCATAAACGGGTGACTGGATAAATCCATTGTCTGGTTCGTCGCCATAAGGCGTCCGGATAACCTCCTTCTCTACTACCTCCAATAGTCCGGCTTCTATCAACGATTTTGCCGTACTCCCCCCCACATTCGCCTCCGCGAGCAATATTTTCTGGGCAGGTTCAGGACGACATGCCCGCACCCATTCATCTAAGACCAAGAGCAATTGCCGCTGTTTCACCCCTTTCACTACTTGCAGAACTTGGGATAAATTGGCTTGCGTGCCCAAGGTAAACCGCAAATGTTTTTCGGTTTTTATACGGACTTTGGCCGCCTCCAAAACCAGTTCAGCGATTAGAATTCCGCGTTGCTCCATTTTCTGCACCAGCGATGCACGTACTTCCGACCCCAAAACACGCGATAATTCCTGTATGGATTGGCCGGGCCGGGCTTTCAATTCCACAAAAACAGCTTGCTCTACCGCTGAATCTCCCGGTTCACTGCCTGCCCGTACATAATACTTGCGTTGACTCACCCGCCCGATGCCATTGGGCAATGCTGCCCGGAGTGCTTCCCCCCAGCCACATACATAATAATCGGCTACCCATTTGGTTAATTCGAGCATAGAGGTATCGCAGACTGGTACCTCGTCTAAGACCTGAAGAATAAATCGAAGTTTGTCCGGATTAAAGGTAGGCACCCATTTTACAGGGCCTTCTGTAACCACCCCCGTGACTTGCCGAGTTCCCAATGGGACCACCACAGCCAATCCCGGTACTATGGAACGTCCATCATCCGGAACAGCATAGGTAAATGGCTCCAAAAAAGGAAGGCCGAGTAAGGCAACTTGAACCGTTATCAAGAAAAGTGAAGGGTTAAATGGGCCGCATATAACCCCTAAAGGCGTGCAACGCGGATATAGTCAACTTCGATTTCCATCGGTGAATTCAGGCCAAAACCAATCCCATTACCAAACAACGGATATACCGGCAGGCTATCCACTTGTTTGCCATTAATCAGAAAATAGAGTTTAAACCCTTTCTTCTGTACGGTTAAGACATTTTCTTGCTTGTCTTTTTTGCGAATGGCTTTTGCATCCTTAAGCGCAATCAGGTCTGTCCACGTCCGGTTTTCAAACCGCGAAACGCGGTATTGGCCGTCTCCGGTAATACCAAAAGCATAAAAGCGGCTCGCGGTGTTGTCTAAGCCCCAGATAACCGCATAACTATTGTTATTGATGCCGGATAATTTGACTAATTTCGTTTCCACAACATAGTCCAAACTATCGGATAGGCCAGGGGCCGAAACATTTGACCAATAAAATGTTTTTTCTGCACGGTTGTTCATCCGATATCGTCCATCAACAATGGCATACGAGCGTCCTGCTTCCTCGCGAATGCTCCATTTATTGTGATTGTCTTCAAACTCCTCACGAAAAACCGAAAAATGCGCCACTGGTGCTCGTGGAGGCGCAACTTTTGCACGCACCGAGTCGGGATTTCGTTTGGGTGGATTATCTTTTAAAAAATCCGGTTTTTCGCAGGAGGAGGCACCTCGAAATAAGACGATAGCCGCCACCAAAGCCAAGGCAAGATACCCAAAAATTTTCTGCATAGGGTTTATGATTAAAGAGCGATTTATCCGGGGGGCCATGCAAAGGAGCGCCCACCCATTAGATGTAAATGCAAGTGAAATACCGTTTGTCCGGCATCTTGGCCACAATTAAACACCGTTCGGTAACCATTGGTTAAGCCTTCGGCAGCGGCCAATTGTTTGGCAACCACAAATAAGTGTCCAACGACGGAGGCATCTTCCGGCATTAAAGCATCAAGGCTTGGAATGGGTTTCCGTGGAACAATCAGCAGGTGCGTTGGTGCTTTGGGGGCAATATCGCGAAAGGCAATACACCACTCGTCTTCGTGTACTATCTGCGCAGGAATCTCGCGTTCCATAATGCGCTGAAATAAAGTTTTTTTTTCCATATTGTTTATTGTTGCCATGCCATTGAGCGATCACAAAAGACCCTTGATCGTTTGATGGAATATACAGCCTTTCCAGCAAGGGTATCACCAGAAACTTATCCCCAACATGCAGGTTGAAGGCGTCATTTACAGAACAAGGCCCATATGCTGTGGTTCCTTGTCCCTTTTGAACTTTTTTCAAACAACCAATTGCCACCTTCAGCAAAGCCAAGTACACCCCGTGTTTATGTAACGCGACAAGTACATTTTAATGCGGCTCACCGCCTCCACAACGCGGCCTTTGATGATGCTTGGAATCAAAAGACCTATGGTCACTGTAACCACCCCAACTGGCACGGGCACAACTACGTTTTGGAAGTTACCCTTGCCGGACCTCCAGATCCAAACACGGGGTACCTTATGGACCTCGGCGAGCTTAACCGGATGCTTCAGGAGCAAATTGTAGCAAAATGTGATCACCGCAACCTAAATATGGACGTGGACTTTTTACAAGGCATCATCCCATCGTCCGAAAATCTGGTAATCGCTTTTTGGAATGAGTTGGCCCGCGTGCTACCTCCTCACCTTCTGCACCGTGTCCGCCTTTGGGAGACCCCCCGCAATATGGCCGAATATTTGGGGGAAACGGCCTGATTTTCATTCACCGAGACAACTTTTTATACATATGTGTGATTTCCGTCCAGAACCCGATGAATTTCGGATCTCCCCATTGCCCAATGGCTACGAGAGAAGCGACACCTATAACGCCGAAACAACCGATCGGATTGCTCAGAATATCCGGCAAAATCTACATCTCTTGGGCGAGGATGCAACACGCGAGGGGTTACAAAAAACGCCGGAGCGGGTGGCCAAGGCCATGCAATTTATGACACAAGGCTACCACCAAGACCCCAAAAAAATCCTTACCTCGGCGCTATTCGAGGAAGACTATAGCGAAATGATTTTGGTCAAGAATATCGAATTTTATTCGATGTGCGAACACCATATGCTCCCTTTTTTTGGCAAAGCACACGTGGCCTATATCCCGAATGGCCGCATTGTGGGCCTGAGCAAAATCCCACGAGTCGTGAATATTTTCGCACGGCGGCTACAAGTACAAGAACGGATGACGCTTCAAATCCGCGATGCCATTCACGAGGTACTTCAACCTTTGGGCGTGGCCGTGGTCTTAGAAGCCCGACATATGTGTATGATGGTTCGGGGCGTGGAAAAACAAGATTCCTCTACCATTACCAGTGCCGTGAGTGGTGAATTTATGAAAGAAGCCACCCGTGCCGAATTTATGAAGCTCATTCGTTCTCATGCAGGGGGCTTATAAGTTTTATCCAAATGCCCGAAGCAGGTTTTCGCAGGCTTCTTCCAATACGTGCCATTCTTTTGCAAAACAGAATCGCAAATAATAACGGCCATCTTCGGGATGATGGAAGAATGAATTCCCCGGTACCGAAGCAACTTTAGCCCGTGTAACGAGCGTTTCGCAAGCGGTCCTATCGTCCGAAAACCCAACCACCTTTTGTGAGAGGTCTTCAAAGTTCGCCAGTATGTAATAAGCCCCCTGCGGCCAGGGCACCTTGAACCCAATGGCTTCCAAAGTCTCGCCCATTCGTTTACGCTTGCGCGTATAGTCTGCCATCATGCGGGTAAAGTAATCATCCGGCATCATAAAGGCTTCGGCAAGGCCATATTGCAAGGGTGCAGGCGCACAGATATAAAACAAGTCATTCAACAAACCCATTTTTTCAACGAGCGGTTCGGGTGCAAGCGCATATCCGAGCCGCCAACCCGTCATGTTATAGGTTTTAGAGAAGCCAGAAAGTGTGATGGTACGTTCATAAGCACCGGGCAACGAAGCAAGGGACACATGCTCGTGGTCGTCATACGTCATATATTCATAAATCTCATCTGTAATGACGTACAAGTCATACGCCTCCGCAAGTGCCAGTATTTCCTCCAATTCCGCATGTGTCCACACTTTCCCACACGGATTTCCGGGGGTATTAATCACAATGGCCTTTGTTTTGGGCGAAAGGGCCGCACGCACCTCGCCAAAATCCACTTCCCAATTTAGGCCACGCATGGTAATGGTTTTGGTAATCACCCCCATCAGCGCCAGCAAGTTACGGTGATACCCATAGAAAGGCTCGAAGAGAATGGCCTCATCACCCTGCTCAAAAAGGGCAAACATAGTGGAAACAAAAGCCCCCGTAGAACCTACACTCACCATTACATCGTTCGAAGAAGGAACGGGAATATGGTTAAAACGGCGGGCTTTTTCGGTAATGGCCGTTCTCAACTCGGGAATACCAGCGTAGGAGGTATAGATACTTCGGTTTTCCTCGATCGCCGCTTCTGCACCTTTTTTAATCGGCTCCGGCGTAGGTAAATCGCAAATACCCTGCCCCAGATTAATGCCGTTTACACGGTTAACGAGAGCGGTAACGGCGCGAATGTCACTCTGGAACAGAGTATCGGTGCGTTTGGAAAGTGGTTTCATGACCAATGAGAAGGGTTCGTCTTTGTAAACAGCAAGATTTATTCAAGAGCATGTAATATAGGGGTTCCACACCGCAGAAATCCACCCTCACCCAATCCCCAACGTATTTAACCCCGAACCCAATTCTCTAATTAAAATTTAATTTCCTATTTATGATCAAAACAATACTAAAATCACAAAAAATATTATAAGGTCATAACGAACTACCTTGTATATCAAAAATGATTTTTATACCTTGATTACACTTACCCCACCGTCTTTCAGCAAGACCGAAGCCTCCCACTAAAGCCTTGCTAAAGAACTCCCACCCCAATAAAACCGAACTGCGCTATCCACGCGGGCTTACGTTTATTCTAAACCGATTATCAAGCACCCTTCGCTAGGGCGGATGGGTGATATATAACCCGACCTCTTGGGGTGGTTTCGGCTTAGGGTTGTACTTAGGACACTGTTTTACGGGTAGTTGCGGTGCATACTACGGACGTTACGTATAATCCACTCGGCTTATAGAGCTTCGGAAGTGGACTGCGTATGACCTCACTCATCCAACCAAAACCAAAATCCTATGTTCAAACCTATGAAAAAGCTGGTCGGTTTGGTTTTTCTTCTTACACCATTTGTGGCCATGGCTCAAAGTGGGAAAGTAGCAGGAAACGTAACCGATGCCAGTTCGGGCGCCCCATTGCCAGGTGCAACCGTCCGATTAGAACCTACACGTCTTGGTACTGCCACTGATAACGCGGGCCGTTATGTGGTATCGCGTGTACCAGATGGCGAATACACCCTCTCTGTCACTTTTATTGGCTATCGCAACTTTAAGCGTGCCGTTACCGTGCGCAATGGCGGCGAAATGGTGGTAAACGTCTCGCTTCAAGAAGACCCCACAGGCCTCGATGAAGTGGTGGTAACAGGTTTGGCCGCTACAAACTCAAAGGCTATTGCTCCCGTTGCTACTTCTAAAGTGGATGTGGGCACGCTGACACAGGACAAGTCTTTCTCGAACGTAAACCAAATGTTAGCGGGTAAAGTCTCCGGCGTTACCGTAGCGTCTTCATCGGGGAACGTGGCGGGAGGATTGCGCTTCGACATTCGTTCCGGTGGCGGCCTTTTTGGTGGCGGTCAGCCGTTGATCATTGTGGATGGCGCACGGATTTTAGACATCCAGAGCCTGACATTCGGCACAGGGGGGCAGTCTATGGGAACGCTTGTCACCCTAAACCCAGATGACATCCAGAACATAGAAGTACTCAAAGGCCCGGCGGGTGGCGCCTTATACGGAACCAGTGGGGCAAACGGTGTGGTCATTATCACCACCAAATCCGGTAGAAAAGCCCAAGGTTCAGGCGGTCTAAAAATTGAATACAAAGGCATTACGGGCTATAACGAGCGTCAAAAAGAATATACCGAAGACATGGCGATGTCATATAAAGGACACAATGCCTTGTACATAAAAGGCCCAATACAACAACATACACTCAGTGCCGCCGGAAGTACAGGTGCCATCAACTACTTCACCTCGTTCGATCAACGCAAAGAAGAAGGAATTCTCCGAAACAACGGCCTTGACCGGACGAGTTTCCGCGCCAACTTCGAAGCATATCCTTCCGATAAGCTCACGGTTCGCGTCTCCTCCAGTTTCTCCAATAGCAAAGCCGATCTTCCGCAAAACGACAACAACATCCTTGGCTATTTGGGCAATACCTTGTTGTTTGGACCTAATTTGACAACCGGTGTGAGACGTGATTGGGGTTTTACCGATAGTTTGGCCGTAGAAAACATCCAAACCCAATCTGAAGTCAACCGCTTTATCGGGTCTATTGGCTTAGATTTTAATCCAGTTCAAGGGCTTTCGCTGAAGGCCACTATGGGCTTTGATGGCTTTGACCAACGCGATGACCAAACCTTCCCTGCAAACTTCCGTTATTCCGGCAGAACAAAAGGGGAGCGCAACGTAGCCATGCGCCGCTATCAATTATTAAACTATGATGCTACGGCACGTTACAGCACCGCCTTCAGCGGCATCACATCCAATACCAGTGTGGGTCTGACCGCATTTGCCAGCACAACATCCAACTTCTTCATCACTAAGCAAAACTTTGCAACCGAACTCACGACCAACGTGGGGGCTGGAGCAGATTTTATTGGCGGTAACGAGGGCTTTGGCGACAACCGCGAAGCCGGCGTTTTTGCACGTCAAGAGATGACCTTTAAAGATGCCATTTTGGTGTATGGTGGTGCGCGGATGGACTTTGCAAGCTCGGTTGGACGTGATGCGCCAAATGCCATCTATCCGCAAGCAGGCGTTTCGGTAAACTTTGAACGCCTCGGTATCATGCCTTCGTTCTTCAACCTCTTGAAATTCCGCACGGCTTATGGTGCTTCGGGGGTATTGCCCGGCTCCTTAGACGGCTATGATCGTCTTTGGACCGCAGTAAACTCTGGCTATGGCGGTGCTGGGGTACTTACCCAAATCGGGAATGCGGGCATTAAACCAGAAAGCCTACAAGAAGTAGAGGCTGGGCTGGATGCCGAATTCTTGAACAGTCGTGTTGGTTTTGAAATTACTGGATTCTATAATTTTGCCACCAACGCCATTATTGGGAAGCCCAATGCACCTTCTACAGGACAGACGGCCTCGAGTGTACCCTTCAATGTGGGTAAACTCAATGGCTGGGGTGTAGAGTCTAAAATCTATGGGACACCCATCAAATCACAAAAGGCCGTTTTAGACCTAACAATGATCTGGAACTACAATGACAATGAGGTGAAAGACATTGGAGACTCGCAACCGATCTATGATGGCTTTAGTCGTAACGTGATTAAAGCAGGACTTACCCGTAGTGCATTCTTCCTGCCAATTGTGATTGGAGCAAACTTCGATGCAAATGGTAAGTACCTAAGCCCGAAGTTTCAAACGGATGCAAAGGGTGTACAAGAGCGCGTTTATGTGGGCCGCCCAACACCCCTGTATAATGGTTCTTTTACCGCAAATCTAAACCTCTTTAAGAGCCTGAATGTGTACGTCCTTACGGACTGGGCCTTGGGCCACAGTGTATTTAATGGGACCCAACAATTCCACAGCAATCCCACATATGGCAATAACAAAGCCTATAACGAACTCCGTGCGCAATTGGGCTTGGTCACCATTCCTAATATCACGGCCCTTGCGGTTGGCTCTACCGAGTACAAAGCCGCTGCCGAAAAGTTGGTGTATATGGAACACAGCGTGATCTCCAACTACATCCAGCCCGCAGACTACTTCAAAATCCGCGAAGTGAGCGTTAGCTACAATGTTGGTCAATTGCTCGCCCAAACAACAGCCAATAAAGTATTGAAAGGTGCGACCCTCTCGGTTGCTGGACGTAACCTCTGGACCTTAACCGATCCAAAATTCAAAGGTGCAGACGTGGAAATCAATGGAACGGGGGCACGTAGCTTGGGTCGTGGACAAGACTTTCTAACGCTCCAAACCCCACGCCAATATTATGCAACCCTTAGCTTGGGCTTTTAAGCCTTGGCAATAGGCATTCTTTTGGATTTTAATATGAAAACCTATATGAAAAAGTACCTTTTAGTGTTAGGACTTGTGTTTGCCATTACTGGTTGCGACAACTGGGTGCAAGACATCGAGAAGCCTATCAACGTAATTACAGAGGAAGACCTGACCACCGAGGCGCAAATCCCGTTCTTGGTATCTGGTGTAAAAGCCCGTTTTTCGTCCACCTATGACCAATTGACCTTCTTATCAGGGGCACTCTCCGACGAGTTGATCTTTGATACCCGTGTTCCCAATGCGACATTCCCGACCTTCGACCAATTGAACAAAGGAGATGTATTGTTGGATAATAACTCGGTTACGGGCGGGATGCTGTCCTTGGGAGAATTGCTCTATTTCTCGGACAATCTCGCCGAGCGGGTGGGGAAAATCACCTTCAAAACCGAAGCCACCAAAAACGATGCACTTTATAATGCAAACCTTTATGGCGCTATTGCACGCTATTTTTGGGGTGCATACTTCGGGCTGAATCCGGAACAAGGTGGGGGGGTGATCAATGCAGGTCCGTTTATTGCTTCCAATCAAATGTATGATGATGCCGTAACCAAACTCAAAACGGCGCTCACTTTCGTGCAAACTAAACCCTACGAAACGAAACTCGTAAACTCGGTGATTGCAAAAATCCTCTTTGCGAAAGGCGACTACGCTGCTGCCAAAGCCCATGCACAGGCAGGCTTAAAAAAAGGAGACAACCCAATGTTGGCCCTTTATGCCACCACTGCCGCGAACGCATGGTATAACAATGCTGGTATTGGCCGTGCTCAGTTGGTTGCCGATCCTCGTTATGCCACCTATGCTGCCGAAACAGGCGAGGCTACACGAGTTCCCCTCACCAAGTTAGGCACTACGTTCGTGTATTACCGCCAAGAGAAGTTCCCTGCACGCGAGTCTTCCATCCCGTTTATAACCTGGCAAGAAAACAACCTGATGCTGGCTGAGGTCGCTGTCCGTGAAGGTGATGGTGCTACTGCCCTCTCGTTGGTAAATGAAGTTCGGACGACGGGCCGGACCATTCCAGCCCTCGCCGAAAACCCAAAATTAGACACCATCCTTGTTGAGCGTGAAAAAGAACTCTTCTGCCAAGGTGTTCGGTTAATAGACCAACGCCGTACCGGAAAATGGCACCTCGGCAATACGCCTGCCGGAACACCAACGTGGCAGTATATGCCGATCACGGAGCGGGAACGCAATGCCAATCCGAATCTGAAATAACACAAAAACTCCTCCTCCTGCTTCAAAGGCCCTGTGTATAACGGGGCCTTTGGTATTTGAGCTATACACATACCTCCAGAACAGAGCATTGGATTATTCAAACCCGTTGAAGGGGAAGTTGAACGACACTATAGAACCCACATACAAAAAGAAACCGATTGATTACCTACAAGCCAGACCTACGCCCCTTTCTGGATACCACCTCTGAAGGCACAAAAACCGGGGAAGCAGGGAAAAGCAAGGCCATGACTTGTCGGATTGCCCAGACGCAAAAGAACGAGAAAAAGGGCGCTGCCAATACATCTATTGTATAATGCACATGTTGCCATAGCAGAAGAAAGGCCACCAGTATCGTCCCAGAAATAAAGGCCAATCGCCAGCGGGCCTCCCGCTCCATAAAAATAAACATGCCTACTGTTGCCGTATGACCAGAGAAAAACAGGTCTTTAATCTTGGGAGCACCCGCATAGACACCTCCCTCCAAAAAAGGATCACGCAAGGCCATAATTGTTTCGGGTGGCTCTAAGGGAACAACGGTCATGGTGATCATTCGGAATAGATTGATCCCTGCATATGCAAAAACAATCCAAAGCACATGGTGTGGTGAGCGGATATTACGTAACACACCCAACAGGCTAACCGAGTAGGTCGCCACAAAAATCCATTCCGAAATATAAACTGGACCTATTAGCGCCAAAACTGGATCATAGATGCGGTGCCCTGTGCGTGCCTCGATGACTTCTAAAAACGGAGGCAAGATCAAAACAATGGCAGTAATGGCGAGCAAGATGCCACAAGCCATCGCCAGAACAAACTTCCAGTCTCTTATAACCTCCGACCAACGCGGATATAAACCATTTCTCATGCAAATTCACTTATCGCTTCTTCGTAGAAGTGCTCTATTTTGCTCATGATCGTCTCCCAGTCATACAACAGGGCACGCTTCGCCGCTTCTCGTGACATATTTTGACGCAGTACAGGATCTTCAAGAATGGCGCGGGTTGCCTTATAAAAAGCGTCCACATCTTTAGGCATTGCCAAAAAACCCGTCACCCCCGGCTCCACCAATTCCTTGCTACCTGTGGCATCGGCACAAACCGTCGGAAGTCCCGAAGCCATCGCCTCAAGGGTTACCAAGCCAAAGGTCTCGGTATCACTCGGAAAGAGAAAGACCTCTGCCGAGGCAAAAGCACGCGCCAAGGCTTCCCCCTTCAGATGACCCGTAAAAACCGCATCAGGAAGCGCCGCACGTAACCCCGGCTCCATCGGGCCAGCCCCCACAAATAACGTTTTGTGTGCTACACCATCCGCAGAAAGGCGTTGCACCACCTCCCGAAAAACATCGAGACCCTTTTCGGTAACCAAACGACTAACAAAGGCCACCACACAGTCTTCATCAGCAAAGCCTAGGCTTCGTCGCCATTCCAACGAGCGTTTTGCGGGGTTAAAACGATCGGCCTCTACACCATGCTCCCAAATACGCATATCGGTCACGATGCCGTTGGCACGGAGGACATCTGCCATAGACTGCGAGGGCACGTACACCTGAAGGCACGATTTGTAAAAACCGCGTAGGTGTCGCCAGATCATTGGCTCCAGCCAACCTAAGCCATAAAAAGACAGATAAGAGCAAAAATTGGTGTGATACGAAGCAACAACAGGGATTTTAGCCTGCTTGGCATAGCGAATGGCGGATTTGCCCAGCATATCGGGCGTAGCCAGATGGATAATATCCGGCCTAAACGCCTTCAGCTGCCGGGCCGCGTCCCCACCCATCCGAATAGGAACACGATATTCTTGCCGGTTACCTACAGGCATTGGAATAGAGGGTACAGAAACATAAGAGCCTGCATGTTTGAGTGCAGGACGATCGCTATGTGGGCCAAAGACCAATACTTCGTACCCACGTGATTCTAAATGGCCTACCAAGCGGTTAAGTGTTAAGGAAACACCATCCGCAATGTGGTTGTAATTGCCGGTGAATAAGGCAACTTTCAATGCAACAATGGTTAAGGGGCTAATCGGGGGAGTGTAACGGACATTGGTGGCTGTTTTATTTAAACAAGCAGTTGGATGACGAAAGACGCCTTGGCAATTAATTGCCGGATCAATGTCACTTACAAGAAAGTCCCGAACAAAAAAGGTAACAAACTTTTTATATTAACACAATACACGACGTACTTCTACTTTGACCATTTTTCAGCAAAAGCACTGTGGATTAAAAAAACCACGTATAATAGTCTTTAAAGGTTGTAAAAAATAAACTGAAAGCGCTTCCAAAATTCATTGAGGCTTCGCAATCTTTTGAAGAGGTGGTAACATAGGAATAACGTTTTAGCAACTTAATATTTATATTTTGAACATATAAACCATCTAACTGACCTGTGTTGGGTCAGGAATCCTCAAACACCAAAACCATTTCCCCCATGTTTAACACCCTCAGGCGTATGTTTGGGTTGGGTCTTTTGTTATTTGGCCTGCTCCATTCTGTTGCCTTATCACAGGTAACCACCGCCGCTTTGTCCGGACAAGTGACGGATGCCAAAGGCCAGGTATTGCCTGGTACCACTGTAAAAGCCATACACCAACCTTCGGGCACCGTGTTTGGAACTGTAACCCGTGCAGACGGGCGCTTCAACTTACCGAATTTACGTATCGGCGGCCCATATATGGTCGAGTTCAGTTTTATCGGATATAAAACCAATCGTACTGAAGGCATCCAACTGTCGTTGGCCCAAAAATTGGATCTCTCCGTTTCGTTAGAAGAATCCGCACAAACCACAACCATAGAAATAACGGCAAATACCGATGCAACCATCAACAAAGAGCGGACTGGAGCAGCCACCTATGTGAATCAAGCACAGATACAGGCATTGCCGACCATCTCTCGCTCGGCCTCGGACTATACACGCCTCACACCCGCTTCGGATGGAAATTCGTTTGGCGGACGGAACGACCAATTCAATAATTTCTCGTTGGATGGCGCCATCTTTAACAATCCCTTCGGTCTGGATGCGGCCACACCAGGCGGCCAGACCGATGCGCAACCGGTTTCGTTGGATGCCATAGACCAGATTCAGGTTTCACTTGCTCCTTACGACGTAACCCAAGCGGGCTTTACAGGTGCAGCCGTAAACGCGGTAACCAAATCCGGAACCAATTCTTTTACAGGAACCATATTTAGTTTTTACCGCAACGAAGCACTCACGGGCAACAAGGTGGGCAGTAGTGAAGTCTTCAAAGGCGATCAATCGCAGTTTCAAGGTGGTTTCGCCATTGGTGGCCCCATCATCCAAAACAAATTATTTTTCTTTGCCAATGCCGAGTTTGAGCGCCGTTCGGACCTCGGCTCCAACTACTTAGCAGCCGCTTCTGGGCGCACGGGCGAGAATGTTTCGCGGGTTTTGGCTTCCGATCTTCAGGCCGTTTCCAATGCACTGAAACAACGGTTTGGCTATGATACGGGCGCATATGAGAATTTTACACACCAAACCCCCAACCAAAAAGGGATTTTGAAGTTAGACTGGAACCTGAGCGAGCGGAGCAAACTGGCGGCCACTTACCAATTCCTCCAAGCCTCTAAAGACAAACCAGCTCACCCGTCTGCAATTGGACGCCGTGGACCCGATTATACCACCTTGCAATTTGAAAACGCTGGCTACCGCATTAACAACAACCTGAACACGGCCATTGTGGAACTCCGTACCCTATTCGGTAATAAAGCCAGCAACAAACTCCAAGCTGGCTTCTCCTCGTTCCGAGATACACGGGATCCGTTTTCTTCACCATTTCCGGTGATCAACATCAATAAAGATGGAATTCGATATATTGTGGCGGGCCACGAACCGTTTTCCATTAATAACCGATTGGACCAAAACGTTTACCAGTTTACCGATAACCTCAACCTCTACTTAGACAAGCACACCCTAACATTTGGGGTTTCCTTAGAAAAATTCGAGTTTGATAACTCCTTCAACTTAGATGCCTTTGGCGGTACCTTTACGCCTGGCTACAATAGTGTTGCAGAATTTATCACCCTCGTCAACTCAGGCGGCTTAGACGCTGCTGTGAATGCAGCCAAGAACACTGCAGCCACCAAAAACGCAAAGGCATGGGGAGATAAAGATGGTTGGGCACTCGCCGAGACCAATATGGGACAATTTGCCCTTTATGCCCAGGACGAATTAGCCGTAAGCCCTACTTTTAACGTCACCTTCGGGGTGCGTGTTGATATGCCTTTATACTTCGATAGCGCCACCAAGGCACAAGAAAATATTGATCGAAACTGCTGTTACGACCCCAATGTAGAATACTTTACCGAAACAGGTGCTAAGATTAAGTTCGACTCTACCCAATTACCCGATCAAAAACCACTGTTTTCGCCCCGTTTTGGCTTTAACTGGGATGTAAAAGGCAATCGGGCCCAACAAGTTCGGGGCGGTAGCGGCCTCTTCACCGGACGTTTCCCCTTCGTTTGGGTGGGTAACCAAATCGCTAATCCGAACTTCTGGTTCTATACCGTAACATCGCCCGATTTTAAATATCCACAAGTTTGGCGCACCAATTTGGGATACGACCAACAATTTGGTCAAGGCTGGACCCTCTCTACCGACTTTATCTATACCCGCGACCTACATGCGATGATGGTGCGAAATTATGGTCTTAATAAACCTTCGGGAACCCTCAAAGGTGTAGACAATCGCCCCATTTATACCGCCGCAGACCGTACCGTGCCCTATGCCAATAATGCCTATGTCTTTACCAATACCGATATCGGTTATACCTTCAACGCCTCGTTCCAATTACAACGCAATTGGGCAAACGGTCTATATACGTCGCTCGGCTATAATTACGGATTGGCGATGGATGCGGCCTCCATTGATGCGGAAATTTCTTCGGATGCCTTCGATCGGAATCCAGCATACGGCAATGTAAACGAGGCCGTACTCGCCCCTTCGCTTTATGGCAACAAACACCGGATTGTGGGCGCGGCCTTTAAGAAATTCAGCTATTCCGATGGCCGGATGGCAACCACCGTCTCGCTCTTCCTGCAAGCAGCCGAAGGCGGTCGCTACAGTTATACGTACTCCGGAGACTTGAATGGCGACACTTCTGGCCTGAACGACCTGATTTTTATCCCCACCGATGCCCAAATTGACCAGATGAAATTCTCTGGCACCACCGCTGCACAGTCTGCACAAAAAGCGGCCCTCAAAGCCTATATTGCCCAAGACGGCTATCTTTCCGCAAACAGAGGCAAGGTGGCAGACAAGTTTGCCACAACCTCACCTTGGTATAGTCAAGTGGATTTACGCCTTCTGCAAGATTTCAACCTAAACATGGGCGGGCAAACCAAAACCTTTCAGGTGAGTTTGGATGTGCTGAACCTCGGCAACCTGATCAATGCAAATTGGGGCGTGCGCCAAATTCCTGTTAATACCCAACCCATTGGGGTGTCGGTAGATGCCAACGGCAATCCTACCTATAGTTTTGATACCAACCTTAAAAATACCTTTGCCGATGACTTCAGCCTGCTTTCGCGCTGGCAAGCTCAATTGGGCATCCGGTTTATTTTCTAATCTGGTACCTTCAAGTAAAAACAAAAAGCCGTCCCGTTCCGGAGCGGCTTTTTGTATATCCAATACCTGTTTAATATGGCGTTTTTTGTATCTCGGCGGCCTCCTGTCCACGCTGGATGACCTCAAAGACCGTTTCCATCAGGGCGGGAATGTCTTTTCGGGTAAGGCCATTGGTTTCCACGACAGGATGAAAAATCACCCGAATCTCGCCCGGAGAGACCAGATAGCGGCGTTCGTCGGCATAGGCATAAAAACCCACAAAAGACATTGGAACGATGGGGACACCTGCCTCAATGGCCACCTCGAATGCGCCCCGCATAAATGGAACCATCTGATTGCTCCAGGTACGTTCTCCTTCTGGATAAACCATAATCGCATGACCTTCCCGTACCATCTTTCCGGCTTGCCGAATGCTCTCGACGGCCTTACGCGGCGTAGAACGATCCACAAAAACACAAAAACGTTGTAAAACCCAACCAACAAACGGCGCTGTTTTAAGTTCTACTTTTGCTAAAAAGCCGAATGGGATAGGCACAAACCCCGTAGAAACAAAAATATCCAACACGTTCTGATGGTTTGCCAAAAAAATATATGGCTTTGTGGGGTCTAACGCAAAAGGCAATGTCACATGAGTCCGTATGCCCATCAAGGCCAGCATACCCCGGCCCCAGCGCCTACTCCAGCGATGAAAGATGATAAGACCCGGCTTAAAAAGGCTGTGAATAAGAACCGCTACACAACAAAAAATGGTATAAAGGCTTCCGGAAAACAAACTCCAGGCCGTCCAACACCAAGTTTTGATAGAGGGCTTTAAAACATCCTCCGAGGTTCTTTTTGGGGCAGAGGACACAGGGACGTTCATGTATAAATTAGGTTAACACCGTAAATATCCGAATCAGGATCCGGTTCTGCAAAAAAATGATCGGTGAAAAACACAAGTACTTGCCCGCAAAATGTCCTCTCCGCTTTACACAGGTACTTGCTTTTCCGCCACCTCGCGAATAACTGATAGCAGATAATCTATGGCTGCATGGTCTTTCCGGTGGTTAATAAGGCAGGCACGTAATGCGAACTGTCCTTTTAGTTTGGTCCCCATGATAAACACACGCCCATCTGCCTCCAGTGCCGGAACCAAACGCTGATTAAATGCGCCCTTTTCGGACTCTGCGACCATCGTGCCCCGATATCGAAAACACCCCACGGCCAACGGCCCCGATGCGAGCCACTCAAAATCGGGTGAAGCCTCCACTTGTGCTTTCAGATATTGGGTAAGGGAAATGTCTTTCCGGATCATCGCCCGAAACCGTTCGAAACCATATACTTTAATAGATGTCCAGACCTTGAACGCTTTGGCATTGCGCGAGAGTTGGAAATAATGGTCGTTAAAATCAAACTGTACCGATGTCCCGTCGAAGTTGTTGTCCAAATAATCCGCATGTTGATGGTAAGAAGCCCGCAGTGTTTGCCAGTCACGCACCAATACACAGCCCACCTCGAAGGGTTGGTATAGCCATTTATGAAAATCCAAGGCAATAGAGTCCGCTAAGGCTATGCCACGGTAGGCCGCCCTTAGTTCTGGAAGACCCGAAGCCAACCCACCATAGGCCCCGTCCACATGAAACCATAATTGGTACTTTTGGGCCAGAAGTGCCAGCGACTCCAATGGATCAATCGCTCCTGTATTCACCGTTCCAGCATTCCCCACAATACAAAAAGGTTGCAAACCAGCCGCCAAATCGGACTTAATCTGCGACTCCAATACATCTAAACGAATGGTGAAATTTGCATGAGTTGGAATTTTGCGTATGTATTTACGCCCCAGCCCCAAAAGGGCCATGCTTTTATCTATACAATTATGGGTTTCTTCTGAAGCATATAGGATAAACGGCTTTACACCAAAAAGCCCCTCATTTTGCACCTCTAAGGTTTTGAAAAACGTATTTCGGGCTACGGTCAATCCAGCTAAATTAGCCTCAGAGCCTGCACTGACCATTGCGCCACCTGCATTGTCGGTAAAACCAATCATGGTAGCAGCCCACTTGACAACACGTCTTTCAATCTCGGTCATGGCTGGGGCTAAGTGCCATTTTGTATTGTTTTGGTTGAGCGTGGTCATGATCAAATCCGCTAAGGTTGAGACCTGATTTCCGCCAGACATTACATACGCATACATGTGTTTACCGAAATTTCCGGTTGCTGTTGCCACCACCTTTTCCCGAATCTCGTCAAAGACCTCTGACAGCGGCTGCGGATCTTCTGGCAAAGGTGCATCGAAAAGGGCGGCCATTTCCTCCGGTGTTCCGGCATTAAACCCTTTAAGCGACTCCATATGCCGATAGAACCCCATCACCATCTGGAAGGTTTGATCCAACATGCCCTGAAACTCATTCAAGGAAAAATCGAGTGTCTGCGTATTATCTTTTGATGGGTACATGTTTTTTTCGTCTAAGATACGACACCCGAAGCAATGTACTGGGGGCTGCATTCAGACATCTCTCTTGTTCCATTTCAATTCTATTCTATCATCCATGATTTGCCTGTTTGATAGACTTCTTATGGAAAAGAACAAATTGTATTAGCCATGCTATCAGAAGATCCGATTCTTAACAACTGCCATTTTTTTATTCATTCATTTTTAAATTGAAACAAGGCTGCAAGTTGATCGTTTTTGTATTAACTTTAAAATACAAAGTTCTTTAAAATATTTATTCACCAATTGAAACCAATACCTTTATGTTGAAAAGAATCATTGCCATCGGCTTCATCTTTATCATGACGGCCATTGCATGGTCCATACTCGGTGCCAATATGTTCATTCGCTCCAACGAGTCCGACCAAAGCCTCACACAAGCCGTTGGGGACCTCTGGGGACGCCCCTTAGAGCAAACGGCCCCACAGGTGTATTGGGAGGAGAAATCCACCAAAACCGTAGTTGAGACATTGGATGGAAGGAATGTATCACGCACTCAAACCGAAACCGAGCGCCACCCTGTGAACCTTGCCGGTTCTACAATTGATGTACGCTTTAAATTAGAACACCGTCAAAAGGGCTTGATGTGGTACCCCACCTACACCCTTTTGTACGACGCCACTTATAGCATCCGAAACGACACTGGCGAGCCACGTACTTTACGATTCCATTACACTTTCCCCTCGTCTTCGGCAGCCTATGATGACTTCACCTTTCAGGTTGGCGATAAAATGCGGGCAGATATGACGGTGGAGGGCAGTGAAATGGTAGAGGACTTGGCTTTGGCCCCTGGCGCTTCTCAAACCATTCGGGTGAAGTACAAAACGCAGGGCATGAAAACCTGGATGTATAACCTTGGTGAAGGCGTAAAACAGGTACGTAACTTCCGCCTAACAGCCCATACCGATTTTGGCAATGTGGACTTTCCGGCAACAGGCGTTTCCCCCACCCAAAAATCTCAGGTCAACGGCGGCTGGAAACTTACGTGGACTTATACAAACCTACTGGCAGACATCAATGTAGGTCTCGTTATGCCCCAAAAACTCAATCCGGGTCCTTGGGTGGCGAAAGTAACTTTTTTTGCCCCCATTTCACTCTTCCTGTTTTTTTTCGTTCTCTTCATCATCACGGTCATCCGGAAGGTGAACATCCACCCCATGAATTATTTCTTTATTGGGGCCTCTTTCTTTAGCTTCCACTTATTACTGGCCTATTTGGTGGATCATATTTCTGTGGAATGGGCCATGCTCATTTGCTCGGTAGTGTCTATCACGCTCACCGTCTCGTACATGCGGCTGGTGGCAGGAAATACGTTTGCATGGCGCGAGGTGGGCCTAAGCCAATTTGTGTACTTGGTCTTGTTTTCTTATACCTTTTTCTTGGAGCACTACGTCGGATTGGCGGTTACGATCCTGTCTATCCTCACGCTCTTTGTGGTAATGCAAATGACAGGCCGCATTAACTGGGACGAGGTATTTACCAAACCTAAAACCGTATCCGGATAAAAAAACGGGGTTTCATTTTATCCGGAGTGGTACACTGTCCCGCTCCGGATTTTTTTCTCCTTTTACCCAGTGCCCTCAATCCGGTATAAAAATCCTACATAGAGAGGCCCTGATGATGATTCTCTGACCAAGCTCACGACCGATGTACTTTGATCCCGCCCCCTTTTAGAGTAGTTTTTACCCAGATGAATGGCTAACTTCTGACCATTTACCAAGCAGTACCCTACATTCACCACTCCCAACTATCCAAAAACCAAGCCTATACCTTTCATGTCTATCACCCGCGAAAAACTGGCCCAGTCCCTTAAAGCGGAAGCCCTCCGGTTGGGATTCTCGGCATGTGGAATCTCTAAGGCAGACTTCTTGGAAGACGAAGCCCGAAAATTAGAGGCTTGGTTAACAGGTGGACATCAGGCAGGAATGGCCTGGATGGAAGGACATTTCGATAAACGGACGGATCCTCGCAAATTAGTAGTGGGCGCAAAATCGGTGATCTCAGTGATCCATACCTACTATCAACCCATCGAACGCCCCAACCAGCCCACCGCCGGAAAAATCAGCCGATATGCCTGGGGGGACGACTATCACGATGTGCTAAAAGACAAACTCAGAATGCTTTTTCACTGGCTGGAAGACCACGTGGGTACTTTGCATGGCCGGGCATTTGTGGACTCAGCACCCGTCATGGATAAAGTATGGGCGGCCAAAAGTGGATTGGGGTGGATCGGTAAAAACACCAATCTCATTTCTCGCACCTCTGGCTCCTTTTTCTTTATTGGGGAGCTAATCGTGGACCTCGATTTGCCTCCCGATAGCCCAATACCCGATTATTGCGGCTCTTGTACCCATTGCATTGATGCTTGTCCGACCGACGCCATACATCCAACGGGTTTTGTTCAGGCCGAAAAATGTATTTCATATTGGACCATCGAACACAAAGGAACTGAAGCGCCAGTGTCATTAACCAGACAATTTGACCAATGGATTTTCGGGTGCGATGTCTGTCAGGAAGTATGTCCTTGGAATAAGTTCAAGAAACCAACCAAAGAACCACGGTTTGAAGCCAGAAGCGGAATGGCGGATACACCCCTACAAACATGGATGGAGTTGGATTTGGAGGAATTCAGAAAACGTTTCAAAGGCAATCCTATAAAGCGCACCAAGTACGAAGGTTTTAAACGCAATATTCGATGGGTTTTACCGGATAATCCATCTTCATAAAGGCTATTCGGCCCAAGTAAACGCCGCCGTGCCAATGACTCCGCCATTGTACAACGCCTCTTAGCAGCAGGGGCAGGCCCGAACCGTCGCAACCACGAGGGCGCACTGGGCGAAACTGCACTTTGGATCGCTGCCCAAGCCCGTAATAAAGAAATTGTCAGCCAGCTTTTAGGGAAAGGTGCAAAACGGAACCTTGCTTTACATGATGGCAGTACGCCCGACTCGCTTGTTCGCGTATTGATGGGGCAGTAGGAAAATAGAGGATACTTTTAGAGGTTTTATTGGGTATAAATTCCTTTTTCAATCATATCTTTTAAGCCCCATTCGCGCATTTGCTGTACAACAGGCAGCAACGTTTCGCCGTATCTACTAATGGAATACTCAACGCGTGGCGGAATTTCAGCAAAAATCTTGCGTTCAATAATCCCATCTTCTTCCAATTCCCTTAACTGTTGGGTGAGCATTTGCTTGCTAATAACAGGGATCGCCCGTTGTAGCAGCCCAAACCGATTACATTGATGCTGAATCAAGTATAAAATAATGGGTTTCCACTTCCCACCAATTAAGTTTAAGCAATGGGTTACAGGGCATTGATTGGGATTAAAGTCTTTATTTTTTCGCATAAGTCTTTATTTTATTTAATAGTCTTTAAAAAATGACTAATTACTTTATTTTAGACTACTTAAACTTTAGAGACCAATATACGTACTATTTAAATCAAAGCAAGTTTTGTTTATGAAACCTCTTAAAGCTAGTTTTGAATGCAAGCGATCCAATACAAGGCTTATGGAAGCCCTGCTGAAATGCAATTAACCGAGCGCAAACCCGCACCTTTAAAAAGGGGGGAATTGCTCATTGAGATTCATGCCGCTTCGATCAATCCCGTAGATTGGAAAATTCGGCAGGGGGAGATGAAAATGTTGACTGGCAGTTCGTTTCCGCGTGGGATGGGTAGTGATTTTGCGGGAGTCGTTGCTGCGTCTAATGCACCACGCTTTAAGCCAGGTGATGAAGTGTTTGGCTTTATACCCTTCAAAACAGCCCAAGCTTTTGGCGAGCAGGCGGTGGCTTCCGCAGATTTGACGGTGCATAAGCCTGCTGGTTTATCCTTTTCGGCTGCGGCTTGCTTGCCAATGGCGGCAACAACGGCTCTGCGAGCGCTAAAAGAAAAAGGGGGCTTGCAAGCAGGCATGAAGGTTTTAGTCAATGGTTGCACAGGGGGTGTGGGGGTGTTTGCCGTACAAATTGCCAAAGCTTTGGGCGCAGAAGTGGCAGGAACCTGTAATGCTAGCAGCCTTGCACTTGCCAAAGAACTTGGGGCAGATATGGCGCTGGATTATAAAAAAACGGATATTTTGGATTTACCAACCCGTTTTGATCTGGTTTTTGATACGCCCGGTACCCTTTCATTTAGCCAGGCCAAAGCCATTCTACAACCCAAAGGCATTTTCTTGGAATTAAATCCAAAGCCATTAAGCCTTATTTTACAGGTATTTAATAGCAGACTCAAGCCCATCATTACGTCTGTAAGGCAAGAAGACCTGGAAGCCCTTGCCCACCTTGCATCCCAAGGAAAACTGCGTCCTTTTATTGGTCATGAAGTTTCTCTGCAAGATGCGATCCCAACCCTGATCCGTATGGAGGAAGGGGTGCGGACCACAGGTAAAACAGTCATTCGGGTACGATGAAAAAAGCAGTTTTTTGTGGTGCACTTGCTTTTGGTTTAACCCCTTTGTTCATTTTGTCGGGCATAGATTGGGCATGGGCAAAAGGAAGCGAAGCTTGGATTTGGATGCAGTATTTGGGCATTCCAGCTGTTTTTATTGGACTTATTACGCCTATTGCGCTGCCTGTTTGGTATTATCGGAAGCGAGGGATTGGCCTAACGTATGTGCAGCGGGCAAAGGCAGCATTTTATGGATTTGTAATGGCTTGGGGTGTTTCCACTATGTTAAAAGCTTTTACCAATCGTTTGCCCCGTGAACCGTTTGAGGCGTTGGGGGGCCTCGATTTTAGTTCATCTTTTCGGCTTGGGTTTTTGCAAGGAGCCAATTTATGGGAAAGTTTGATCGAAGGTTATCCATCGGGGCATACCATGACTGCTTTTGCAATGTCGGTGGCCTTGTTCCCATTTTTACAAACCCGCCAAGCGAAAAGGTGGGCTTTACTTTATGCGCTATACATTGGATGGGGCGTTTCGGTCACGGTGCATTGGCTTTCGGATGCGGTAGCAGGTGGCTTAATTGGGGTCAGTATCGGCATACTCATTTCAACTTATTTGAAAGATAAGCCATGAAAAAAACAAAAACTTGAAGGCGATGCCCTTCTGTGTAAAGAAGCGGGGCGCAAATCTTTATCGCGCAAATCTTTATGGCGCAGATTTATCTTCTGCCGATTTTCGCCATTCAAAATGGGATCG